>Ga0208478_1000131_pt1 | contig 29425 bp, 24 predicted proteins | sample NGESurdeep072012_5_FD_184462 | JGI IMG/M metagenome (GOLD analysis project Ga0208478, IMG submission 184462) | Arctic peat soil microbial communities from Barrow, Alaska - NGEE Surface sample 415-2 deep-072012 (SPAdes) | ecosystem: Environmental > Terrestrial > Soil > Wetlands > Peat ...
TCGCCGGCGCCGGTGAGGAGGCACCATGAAGCTCGACGACGTGTTGAACTCAGCCCGGGACTCTTTCACGGTCAAGAGGGTGTACGGCGAACCCTACGAAAAGGGCGGTCTCACCGTTATCCCAGCAGCGGCGGTCAGGGGCGGCGCCGGCGGGGGTACGGGTCACGACGAAAAGGGCCAGGAGGGTGAGGGCGGCGGCTTCGGCATGTCCGGCCGCCCGGCTGGGGCGTATGTCGTCAAGGACGGCAAGGTCAAGTGGCTCCCCGCGGTGGACCCGAATCGGGTCTTCCTGATGGTCGGGATGGCGGTCATCGCGTATCTCCTGATGCGACCTCGAATGGCGCGTGCCCGCGCCGCTCTGGCCAGCCCCTCCGCTACTGGTTGACTGACCAACGAATCGACCCTGGCCGGCAGCGTCATCACGCTGCTGTGAAGGATGAGCGCGCTTATCACACCGTGCCACCAGCCTGGCATCAGCGACGAGAGCCCTCGCCTTTCGGGCGAAGCTCATGCGGACACGCAGGGCGATAGGGATTGTCGCCGAGTGCAAGGTGATGGGGACGACGCTGCCAGCGCCCGCGGGCATCCGATCGAACGTCGCGCCGACCGACGGCGCGGACACGGCGAAGTGCTGACGATGTCACCGCGTGGTCAGCAGCTGCCCGTCGAGGCCTTGATCGAAATCCGCCTCGCACGGGATCCCGCTGCGGCGCAGCAAGCCTCGGTAACCCGGCGAAGCCGGGCAGGCTTCATTGACGGTCGGGTAGTCTCCAACGTCAACGGACAACGGCGATCAGAGTGTCAGCGGCGGCGCCTTCGGGATTCCTGGACCCTCGGTCGCGGAGCGTCCACGACGGGGTGCCGACGTCGGTGCTGTCGGGGCCGGCTGAAGTTTGGTGGCCGCCAGTCGTCGCTGGGCGTCGCCGCCGCTGAGCAGCAGGTGCTGGTAGAAGACCCGGACCGCCAGATCGGGCCACTCGTCCGGAGCGTACGACTTGCCGGCGACCCCCAACGTCTCTGCGAGTCTGCGGTTCTCGATGACCAGACCCACACCGGCTTTCTTCCCGCTTCCGATGCTGGGCGCCGTGAGTTCCTTGGACCACGGGTTCTTGAAGCCAGCCAAGGCACGGTCAGCGGTGCCTGCAAGCACGGGTCGCAACCACTGTTCGCAGGTGAACATGTCCGCTTGATTCGGGAAGAACTTTTCGGCGGGCCCGCGTTGACTGAGTTCGAGCAGCTTGTCGCCGAGCGCGGCTCGCTGGGGCCACGTCGCGAGCAGGTTGGCCACCTCGGGATACTTTGTACGCAGTTGGTTGCCAACTGTGTGCAGGCCGGTCTTGAAGAAGAACGGGCCGATCATGTTCTTGGCAAGCACGCCCTCGAAGTCCTCCGTACCGGCCAATGCGGACGCCCGCAGGTAGTAGGCGATGGCGGTGAAGTAACCCTTCAGCTCGCGCCGGGCGGCGCCATGTCCGAACGGGAATCTCCATCGAGGCATCGCCCACTTGGTGGCCGTTGTTCCGATGTCGACGGCTTCGGCGAGGGCGGTCTTCCGGTTGGCCGGAATACGGCTCGTGTCACCGGCCTGGTCGAGGAAATGTCGCGGCAGTGTCTTCAGCGAAAAGCCCTGGGTGACCTGGGCGTAGGCATGGTCTGACATCACCCCAACCTTCACTCTGTTGATCTGAGCCGGTTCGAAGGCCGGGCCGATGTAGTTCGTATTGGGCGGTGTCGCCTTCTTGATGTGGGGCAGGTTGTCCAACAGCGTGTCGGGGTCGAACAACGGCGTCGACCAGTCAGCGTTGGCGGTGTCCGTGCGGCGGGAACGGCGCATCGCCTCTGTCGCGAAGTCGGCGGCCTTTTGCAGATGTGCGCGCACGCCAGCTTCGTCGACACCGGCTTCGTCCAGTGGCGTTGTGGCCAGCTCGAGAATGGTCGCCATCGGATCGCCGGACTCTGTTCCCTGAGCAGTTCGCGGGACCACGGCGTTCAGCTTCTTGGAGTGATCCACATGTACCTCGAACCAGTCACTCTCGGCGAGCTGGACACTGTCGATCGATCTCCCGTGCTCATCGGTCTCGGACTTGGGCCGGGCCGGCTTCGGAACCGCGCTGCCTCCTCTACTCCCCCTCCTGAACACCGGGATCCGCAGCTCGAACTCGAAACCGAACTTACGTCGAACCGTGTGACCGGCGTTGACCGGCGGGGCCGGCCCATCGGCCTGGCGCGTCGGCTCGACGGCCGGCGCCGAACCGCCGTGCAGGGCGCCCATCACGCTGTCGGCGGCGCGGTCCGCAGCGCGTTCGGCCGGATCGTTGGCCCGACCGATGACCGTCCCGGAGCTCGGCCCATCCCGGTGCTGAGCGACGTGGGCCAGCTCGTGGGCGAGCAGCCGCTGTCCGCGGTGAGTGCCGGGGTCGTATGCGCCGTTGCTGAAGTACACGTCCGAGCCGTGGGTGAAGGCCGCCGCCTGGATCGATCGGGCGAGCCGGTCCGCCGTGCCGTCGGTGTGGATCCGGACATTGCCGAAATCGGCGCCCAGCGGTGGGCCGAACTTCCGACCGACGTCCGCCGGTAGCGGCCTGCCGGCCGCCCCCCTGCGCAGCGCCCGGACGAGTTCGGGCGAGGCGTCGGACCCACCCCAGTGATCGGTCCGGGCCCATCCACGAGACGGCCGGAGGTAGTCGGTGGCGGTCGTCTGGCTGACCGGCGGCGCCGTCCTCGACCAGCCGCGTGACGCCGGCGCGAAGTGGACCGCGGGTGCTTGGCTGGACCTCTGGCGGGTCTGCCGGACCGGACCGGCGGACGCGGCCCCGCCGGTCACGAGAGCGCTCCCGGTCCGACGCCGCCAGCACCGGACCCGTTACTGACGACCCGGTTACCAACGATGTCATCGGCGACCACCGTCGGCTCCACTGGTTGGGCGCGGAAGGCGGCAAGTTCCTCTTCGAGCACCTGGATTCCGCCGCTGATCCGGAGCAAGGTGTCGCGCAGCAGTGCCTCCCTGCGTTCGAGGTCGGCCAGCGCGCGCTCCCCGGATTCATATTCCGCCCGGAGTGCGGCCAGTCGTCGTTCCAGTTGATCCTTCATCTGCCTGTTCGCCTCCGGTCTAACTGCCGCGCAGTTGGTTGGTCAGCTGATCGGTGGCCGACAGGCTGGCGGCGTAGAGCACCCCACCCGCGGTCTTCCAGAACAGCTGCACCGTGTCGGAATACACCCCGCCGATGAACAGGGTGTTGTCCGGGGTGCTGGCCTGCCGCAGGATCGCCGCCATCAGGGTCAGGTCGGTCGTCGAGGTCAGCGCGATGGTCTGCATGCCACCTCCTCTACGGTTCGAGATGTGCAGCCCGGCCGCCGGTGTCGTGGTCCCGATGCCGACGTACCCGTTGTCCACGAAAGTGACCAGGGCGCCGACGGTCCCCACATTGTCGGCGGCCGCGTCGGCCGTCTCGCGCCCGCGCGCGATGTGAAACCGCTTCCCGGACCCGTTGCCGAAGCGCAGGAAGCCCACGTCGGAACCGCTCGCCGCGGCCGCCGCGGCGGCGGCTGCGGCGGCGGCTGCGGCGGCGGCGCTGCCGTCCGCGGCGCTGGCCTTGGCATTGGCGGCCAGAGTTGCCGCTTCGTTGGCGGCGGCACTGGCCGCGGCGGCGGCACTGTTGGCCGCATTCGCCTTGTCCGCGGCGGCGTTCGCGGCGGCGCCCAGGCTGGCCGCAAGGCTGCTGGCGGTGCTGGCGGCCACCCGGGCGGCGGTGGCGGCGGCAGTCCCGGCGGCGCCGCCGAGCGCGGCCGTTGCCGCTTTGAGGGCCGCGTCGTTGCTGGCCGCGACAGCGCTGGCGACGGCATTCTGCGCGGCCTGTGCGGCGGAGGCGTAGGCGGCGTTGGCGGCTGCCGCGTCGGCGGCCGCCGCGGAGGCCTTCGCGGCAGCGGCGGTCGCGGCGGCCGCCGCAGTGCCTTCGGCGAGCTTGGCGGCTGCCGCGGCGGCGGCGGCGGTGGCGGCATCGGTGGCCGACGAAGCGGCCCCGACCGGTACCGGGAGGTCAATGCCGATCGGGTTGACCTCGCCGAGTCGTAGCGCCCACTGCGGCAGCGGTTTTCCTTCGGCATCGAGCCCTGACACCGACAGCGCGCCCAGGGTCGCGGGACCGCTGACGGTCAGGCGTCGGCTGTAGCTGATTCCCAGCACGTTGAAGTAGCCGTACGCCGTGGTCGAAACCGGGTTCTGCTCGGTGCCCAACTCGGTGGTCCCGTTGACCTGGAGTGCGACATGCCGGTTGCCGCCGTGCCCCGCGTCATCGAAGGCCGGGTCGATCAAGACAGCGATCAGCGATTCACCGTCCTGGCCGGCGGTCAGCAGCGGCTGCACGGTCAGTGGCCCGCGCATCGTGGCACCTGCCGTCCCTCGGGTGACGAACCCGTCGTCGAGCGGGCTGACCAGAACCCGCAGATCACCGCCGGCCGGGACCGACCAGTGGCCCTGGTCGTCACGCTCGACCAGCGCGAGGGCCGCGTAGCGGTGCTCGACCCCGGCGGCGCGCTGCGCGATCGGGCCGCCGCTCCCGTCGACCGGCCACTCGATAACAGCAGTCGCGGTCCGCGATGCGATCAGCCAGTAGTCCCCCGGGACGTAGCCGGCGCCGTCGGGGCCACCTTCGAAGCGCACCTCGATCCCGTTCTCCAGCGGCACCCAGCCTTGCGCGGGATCGGAGTTCGCCGGGACGATGGTTGCGGTACTGACGCCGGTCGGGCCGTCCCATCGGCGTACCACGCTGATCGCCGGGACGGGGTCCGTCCACGGCCAGCTCTGCTCGGTGATCACCACCACGTCAGCGTCCACCTGGTCCAGCTGGACGACGGCCCCGCGCGCCCCGGCGTCCTGCTGAGCGCGGGTCAGTAGTTCGACCCACTGCCGCTCGGCCAGCGCGCTCTCGGCGTCCCGACCGCCAGCACTGATCCGCAGCGAACGGCTGGCCGCCTGCATCTCGGTGACGATCGCGCTGACGCAGGCGTTGTCGCGTGACCAGGTGAAGTGCACGGTGGCCGCGTCGGCGGAATACACCTCCACCCGGTACAGCTGATTCTCCAGCGACGGCAGGTCGGTACTGAGCCGGGCATTGAGCAGTCCGCTGCTCAGCGCCGGCATCGCGGGTTGCCACGGATACGCCAGCGCAGCGGCCTGCGCATCCGCGGCCAGTAGCTCGGCCCGCGCAGCCCAGGCGGTCTGCCGGCGGGTGGCGGTGTCCGGGCCGCCGAGGGCAACCTCCCGGATCGCGGGATCGTCGACGAACGTCAGCAGCCGCTCCCAGCTGTCGAGATACACCACCGCCCGCGCCGGCCCGGACGGTGGCAGGTCCGGCGCCGCCTCGGACAGGGTCAGCGCGACCGGCGCTTCGTTCTCGACGAGTCGACCCTGCACATAGATCCGACCGGCGGCCAACTGAACCTGGTCGGCCGGCGCGGACGGGTCGGTGCCGAACGCGACCTGGAACGCGGATTTGGAGCCGGCCGGTACCCCGCTGTGGCCCACATAGTCGGCAACCTCGGTCTCCAGCCGGTGCATGACGATGTCGATCTGTTCGTTCCAGTCGGCGTCCAACTGCAAGCGGCCCTGCTGCATCAGGACGGCGCTGTAGTGCTTGCGCCGATCCCAGGTCAGCCTGGAGAAGTCGCCCTTCATGGTGTGGTTCCCCTCTGCGCGGCGCAGTGCTTACGGCACATCGATGACTCCCGCCTCGAGACCGGCCGGCAGGTACTCCTGGATCGCCGCCCGCAGCGCCGCCTCCCGTTGCGGGCGCAGGGTCGAGGAATACCCCCCCAACTCGCTGCCGCTCTCGGCGCCGGCAGCGATCTCCGGCGGGCATCCTGCACCGAGTTCGGAGTATCCGGGCGCGCCGTAGGTCCCGACGCGGTACCGGGGGCGGACCCGGGCGGCGATGTCCTGGGGATCACCGCCGGCCGCCTGGGCGAAATCGGGCTGGCAGCGGAACCGGGCCGGGGTGGCCGAGCCCGGTTGGACATAGCAGTAGCGAAGTCCGCCGGTCTGCCGCCGCTGGATGCTGGTCAGACCGTCCAGGATGCTGTCGGCCGCGGTCAACCGCTCGGCGGTGAGCGGCCCCCGGAGGGTGACCCTGGCAAGTTCGACGGCACCCGCGTGCAGCGCCGGCGATTGCCCGCCGTCGATCACGCAGTCGACGGCGCTGACCGCGGCGTCGGGGCCGACCGCGACCGGCCCCAGAACCGAGTTGTCCGCGTCCAGTCGATGATCGCCTGCGTCGTCGGCGCGCACCCCGGCCGGTACGCCGCAGTGCCGCAGGGTCAGCGCGACGGCCCCGACCAGGGTGATCGGCCCGCCGACGAGGAACCCGTCGAGCACCAACGCTCCGCTGTGCGGCGCCACCACCTGCAGGGATCCGCGAATTGTCGGTCGGCTCCCATCGGCGGCCTGGACCACCAGGGTCTGGCCGGCCGGGATGGTGACGACCACGTCGTCCGCCACGAATGCGTCGTCGAGCACCGTCAGCACATCGCCGGGTTCGGGTGGCGCGGTCAGCGCGGCCGCCAGTGCAGCGTCCCGGCCGTCGGCGACACCGCGGATCGCGATCCCGCGGGCACCGGCGGCCGGCCCGACCAGGCCCACGCGCCGGTCGTACGACCCGCCGCCGATCCGGGCTGGGGCCCGGAATGCGTAGCTCACGACGATCGGCCCGGTCACCGCCGAGGTCGCCACGATCCGCCCGAGCTCGGGATCCAGAATGAGCGCCCCGGACGCCGACGGCGGAGACCAATTGCTCAGGTCGGCCGCGGCGATCTGGTCGGGGGTCAGCGACCGGCCGTCGATGGTGATGTCGATGCTGCGGCCCGGCCCGAAGTAGGCCGCCGGATGGCCGGCCAGCGCCGGCCGGGTGATCCGGTCCGGCAGGTCCAGCGGCCCCGGCGAGCCGTTTGCGCTACCTGGGTGCGGTCGCACGGCGAGCGGCTGGTCCACCCCGAGCGGGTGCATCGTGAACGCCTGCGGACGGCCGGCGACCGGGGCGGCGGGCACCGGCCCGGCGGTGAGCCACTCGCCCCGCCAGACGAAGACTCCGACATCGGCGAGGTTGTACCGGCCCCGACCGCTGCCGATGGTGCGCAGGTCCGGCCGGGTGGCCAGGGTGGCGAACGGCCCGCCGTGACGGGCCAGCGACTCGCGGTCGCGCAGGTTCACCGTCGCCCCACGGTCGCCCCGCGGAAACCGACTGTGCTGGGATACCGCGAGCAACGAGAAATACTCGACGACCTTCGTCGGCCAGCCCGTGACATCCTGGGCCACCGCCTCGAGGGCGGCCGGGACACCTTTGCGACGACGCGCCCGGATCGCGTTCGCGACCAGGATCCGGGGCAGAGCGGCCGGTGACGGTGTGGAAAGACCGAGCAGTTCGCCGATCCGCGGAACCTCCGCCGCGTCGCAGGTCTCGATGAACCAATTCTCGTACTGAGCCCGGATCACTTCTTCGACGGCGGTCAGCTCGGCTTCCAGCACGGCCAGCAGGGCCCGCAGCTGCTGGCCGTTCTCGGCGTCGCGTCGCCGGTGGACGGCGGGGAGCAGCCCGAACAGCCGCTCGGTCGGCACTGTGCTCATCGTCCACCCTTCGTCGTCGTCGACAGGGTGATAACGCCGGGCAGCAGCAACTGGGAGGGTCGGGCGGCCCCGGCGACCCAGCGCGCCCGGTCACTGCTGAGCACGGCGGCGACCGGCGGACCGCCCGCGGGACCGTTCTGCACGGCCAACCGGTCGAGGTCGACCGCGACGACCCCGCGGACGGCCTGGATCAGGGCAATCAGCCGACCGCGATGCAACGGCACCCCGAAGCCGGGCCGGGCCACCCCGAACTCGTGTCGGATGGCGTTGCCGATGTCGTCGGTGATGGCGGCCACCGGGCGCGAGCCGTCGATCAGCAGGTGGGCGCCGATGTCGAACAGCATTGGTTCGAACGAGTCGACCTGGACGGTGCGGCCGAGACTGCGCCGGCTGTTGATGGCGGCGACCAGGCTGGCGTACAGCGCGGATCCGAGGGGCACCGGTGCGCCGTCCACCCCGGCAACGGTCAGGTGCAGCAGGCCGCGGCCGCCGGCGGAGAGCATGGTGGCCTGAGCGTTGGCGATTCCGGCGAAGGATCGGGCGAAGTGTTCGACGTCGGCGGCGGTCACCAGCCGGCCCAGGGCGAGAATCCGCTGGCCCAGCAAAGGCCGCGACTGAGCCGGGGTCTCGGGGTCGGTCCCGCCGGTTGCCGGTAGCGGATTGGTCACCTCCTGGACGCCGAGCGGTCGGGTCTGCAGCAGGACCACCGCGTCGGCCGGGACGTTGCCGGCCGCACCCAGCCCGAACCGGTAGTCCGCAGTGATGTTGTCCACGCCGGTTCCCGGGCGCGCACCCTGAAGGCCGTCCCCGAAGACCACCTCGGCGTTACCCGCGCTGTCCCGGCGGATGACGAAGACCCGGTCGGTCGGCCCGCTGCCGAGCAGTGCCGGCACCTCCCGCCAGGCCACCCCGTCCACCTGCACGGTCACCACATTGCGGTCGCCGGTGTCGGTGTCGGCCGGCAGCGCGGTCAGCGGCGACCGGGCCAACGTGAAACTCTGATGAATCACCGTCGCGTCCCCGCTGCCCAGCAGCTCACCGACCACCTGCTGACCGTGCGAGGCGAGCACCACGTTGGCCCGGATCGCGACCGAGCCGGGCTCGTACCGTTCCCGCAGCGGGGTCTGCAGGACGATGGTGCGACCGTCGGCCATCCCGGCCACCTGCGCCGCCTCTCCGACCACCGGGCCGGGCACCCCTGATGAGCGGTTCCCTCCGACGAAGGGCCGCCCGGTGACGACGATTCGGCGGCCCGCCGGCAGCGGAGCGATCGGGGTGTCCAGCAGGATGCGGCTGCCCGCCACCGCGTCCCCGGCCAGCGCCAGCGCGGGCCCGCTCAGCAACACCTCGGTGGTGCGTGCCGCCGCTCCGAGAAACGGCGCGAGCGGCGGGCCGTCGCCCAACCAGATCCGGGTCACCGGGGCGCTGGCCGGACGCCCGGTGGTGACGTCGGCCGGAAGCACCGCGCTGGCGTCGGAGACGGCCCAGACGCCGTTCCGGTCACCGTTGCGCAGGGCCAGCCAGCTTCCGACAGCGGGCACCGTGTGGTCGAGATCGACCCAGTTCTGGCCGGGCTGGGCGGACAGCGCCGGCCAGTCGTCGTCGAGGTAGTCACCCGGCGCAATGGCGACCAGCACACCGGAGGGGGTGCCGGCCAGAGCGGTCACCCCCCGCCCCTGGAGCCCGACCGAGATCGGGTCCGAACCGGTGAGATAGAGCGCGGAGTCGGTGCCGATCACCACACCGCCGGGTCGGTTGGCCGGTGGCGAGGCGACCATTCGTGGGCCGGATCCCGGATCCCAGGCCTCGCCCCGGACGTCGGTGGTGTCGACGGCGGGGAGCCGCGACCGGTACATCACATCGGGTGTGGTGGTGGTGACCACCAACTCGCCGGCCGCGAAGGCCAGCGACCGGACGCCCGCCAACGGCAGGGTCAATTGCCAGGTCAGCCCGCCGTCGGCGCTGCGGAAGACCCCGTCGTCGGTACCCGCGACGAGCAGACCGGCCGCGGCCGCCAGGGCGTGCACCGGCGTCCGCGGCAACGCGCCGGCGGCTACCGCGAGCTGGTCGGCCAGCCCGGCCGGGTCGAAATCGGCGCGCTGGGTACCGGCGGTCCCGGCGCGCTGCCGGAGGAAGATCCGGCGTTCCATCGTCGCCCCCTGGGTGAGCTGCTGCCAGGAGTCGCCGGCATCGAGCGAGCGCAGCACGGTCCCGTCGTTCCCACCGACGTAGAGGCGGCCCCGCTCGTCGGTGCACAGTGCTCGCATCCCCCGCCCATTCAGCGGATCGGCCGGTTGCTGCCAGGTCCGGCCGAGGTCGGCGGACCGCTGCAACCCGGACCCGTCGACGATGACCACGAGAGACGCCGCCGGCCCCGGGATCGAGGCCGCGGCGCTGATGGTTCCGGCCGGCAATCCGGCCTGCACACTGACCCATTCCTGGGTGAACGGGTCGAAGTGATAGAGCCCGCCGGTCCGGCGCCGGCGGTCGTCGGGGATGGGTGGCGCGTCGTGCCCGAACACCGCGGCCCGGCCGGGCATGGTCAGTGCGACCGGATTGGTCAACCAGCCGGGGGTGACGTCGGCACCGATCCGGGAATCACCGGGCGTGGTCCGCAGCGGGGCTCGGAACAGCACCCGCTCACCCCCGTCGGCGGCGGCGACCACCGCGGTCACCCGGGGCAGATACGACTGGCCGAGGGTGTCACCGACCAGCAGCAGCGGATCGTTGGGTTGCAGCCCGGTCGCCGCCGTGGTGTCGACCGACTGGGCGTCCAGGCTGAGCGGGCGGGCCGCGGCCGACACCGCACCGACCAGGTTCCACTCCGCGCGGCCGATGCCGGTTTCCAACGTTTCGAAGACCTGCGGCTGCTGGTCCTGGCCGGGGATCGACTGGACGGCGAGCCCGCCCGGAATCACCACTTCGGCGGGCAGCCCGGGGTCGGCGGACACGGTGAACGACAGCGCAGTCCCCGCCGCGAGCCCGGGACGGGGCTGGTAACCGACCGTGCGGTCGAATTCGATGAGCGAGCGGTCCTCCTCGGCGGTCGCCAGGTAGCCTTCCGCCTCGATCCGGTCCTGATAGAACGACATGATGTCGATGACCCCGGCCCAGGCGTCGAGCAGCGCGATCGCCGGGTCGCTGGTCTCCCTGGTGGTCAGCCCGGCCAGCGGGAAGGTGCCGGCAGCGCCGGCCGATCCGACACCGCCCGGTAGCTGTTGCACCGGGAGGCGGCTGAGCATTCGGCGGAGCACCACGGGCTGGCTGAAGTCCGGGCTCACCGCGGGTCACCGGCGTCGACCATGACGAACATGACATCGCCCGGAGCGACCCGCAGCAACTCGTGGCCGTTGACCGGCAGCACTCCGCGTTCGAGTTCGCCCGCCGCGGGATGCCCGCTGCGCTGCAGCCGGATAACCCCGGCCCAGGCCACGCCGTCGACGGCGGCGGCGCACCCGATCAGCTGGCTGAGGTAGAGCGGGTCGCCCATGCCGAACCGGCTCGGGTTGAAAAACTGCGCGGTGCCGTCGGCGGCCACCCCGGTCCCGAAGGCGGCGCGCAGTCCGCGCTCCACCGCATCGGCCCGGTGACCGGCAGCCACCCCGACCGTGATCGCGATGTCCACTGCCACCGGCACCGGGCCGCGGAGGTCGATGTCGCCCCCAGTCAGCCGGTACGGCTCGAACCACGCCTGCAGGTCGGTGATCAACGCGTCGTCCACGGGCAGACCGTCGTGCCGGTCGACGACGACGAGCGCGCTGGTCCAGCTGCCTGACCAGCGGAAGGTGGCGACGGCCCGGCGAACCTGCGGATGCCGCTCGGCGACCGTGACGAAGTCGGATTCGATGGCGCACCGCTGCTGCACAGTGAAGGCCTGCGGCGCGATCAGCCGGACGGTGTCGGTGGATTCCGGGGTCGTCCCGCAGGCCGCCGGCAACGGGTTGGTCACCGCGGTGACCCGGGTGAACGGGTCACTCGCCGACGGTGCGGTGCTGCCGAACGGGCGGGCCAACGCCGTGAGGGTGCCCGGCCCGACGTTGCCGGACTCGCCGTTGCCGATCCGATAGGTCGCGGTCAACCGGCTGCCGGGGCTGACCTGGCGTCCGTTCACCCCATCACCGAACCGCAGTTGCGCGGTGCCGTCATCTTCCATTTCGACGACCAGGTCGGTGGCCTGCCGATCGCTGGCGAGCAGGTCGGCGGTGGGTCGCCAGGTTACCGGCGCCACCTCGGCCGTCCACTCGTCCACCTGGAGTTCCGGGGTAGCCAGCCGGGCGTCCTGACGGAGCAGCGAACCGGCCGACCGCTGCGCCGCGTCCGCCGGCAGCGGTTCGCGCCAGGTCAGGCCTGCGTTACTCAGCCGAGGCCGGAAGCGGGCGGCGCCGGCGGGACCGGTCAACGGCTCTGCACCGAGCGTGCGGCCGTGGTCGGCCAGCACCACCAGGCCACGGGCAACGGCTGGGCGACCACCGGGCAGCGCGGACACCTGCAACGGGGAGCCAAGCGCGTCATCCAGGTGCCAGGTCACCCTGGTCAGCGGTTGACCGAGCCCGTCGCCGGCCAGCGCATCCCTGATCTGCTCCACGGCCAGCACCCTGACCACCGTGATCGGCGGCAGGCCGTCATCGTCGGTCCGGCCACCGGTCGCGGGATGCAGGATCAGCACCGCCCCGGGGGCCACCGCCGCGATGGACCCGCGCAGTTCGGCGGCACTGGCCCCGGCGGGCAAGGTGTACCCGTCGAGTCCCCAATCGTAGAGATCGAGGGTGTCCAGGGTCGGGTCCAGCAGGTTGTCTTCCACGGTCTCGAAGACGGCCGAACCAGCGGCGACGACGTCCAGGACCGCACCGTCATCGAAGACTGGTGACCCGCCGGTGGGCGGCGGGCCCACGGTGTCCGCGGCGGTCAACGCCCGGGTGCCCTTGGGCAGCACCACCGGCGCCCCAGGGGTCAGACGGAGCTCCAACCAGACCCGCGCGTTGCAGCCTTCATGGACCACATAGTCCAGCAACCGGGCATGCCGGCGGATCGAGATCCGGCTCCGCGCCGTCCCGAGGTAGGCCTCGGTGGCGACGGCGTCCTGGAAATACGCGAGGTGGTCGCCGGCATAGGCGAGCACCTCGACGACGGTGTGCAGGAGGTCCGCCGGTTCGGTGTCCTGCCACCCCGGCATCAGCTGGGCGAGCCGATCGATCATCAGGTCGCGGAGGCTGGCGAAGTCACGGGCCTGGTAGTCGACCGGCCATGATCCCGGCGGGGCAGTTGCGCGAGCGCCGGCAGCCGGCGCTTCGGCCTGCACCACCGAGGTCATCGAAAACGGGGCGGCAGCGAAGAACGGGTCGACCGTGGGCACGTCGACGAGTTCGACCTGGTACGTGAGGGCGCGGGCGGACGGGTCCCGGGCGTCACGGCTGACCACGTCGACCAGCACCGCGTCCGGGGTGTCGGCCGGCGCCGAAACGTCCACGACCCGCAGGTAACCCTGCGGGCGCGCTCCCGCGGACGGGTCATCGATGCTGATCCGGACGTTTCCGACGGCCAGGGTGTCGGGCCGGGGGATTTTGTCGGCAGCGGAACCGGATCCCGACAGGAAGACGATGGTCAGCGTCAGCGCACCGCCGGATCCAACAGTCACCTCGACCCGGTCGATACCGCGCTGGGTCGGGTGTCGGGTCACCGCAGCGCGGCGCTGCGCGAGCAGCGCCGGATCCACTGTGACGGCCGCGGTCACGGCGCCGCCATCGGCGGCGTGGTGATCGGCAGGGCGCCGGTGGCCGACGGCCCGGACCGCAGCGTGACCGCCGCCCGCTCCTGACTGCTCAGCGTCACGTAGCTCACGGTGACGCTCAGGTCGCCGAGACCGTCATCGGCCACCGAGACGTCCTCGACCTGGACGACGTCACCCAGCCAGCGCTGCAGACCGGCCTGGACGACGTACTCGACAGCGGCCCGAAGCTCGTCGCCCGCCGGTTCGAAGACCAGCCCGGCGAGCCCGGTACCGAAGTCCGGTCGGTTGACCCGCTCGCCAGGTGCGGTGAAGAGCACCTGCTCGATGAGCTGGCGAACGTAGTCGTCCTCGGTCGCGACGGCGGTTCGACCATTGCCGTCGACCCGGAACGGGTGTCCGACGTGCATGGTCACACCGCCCTGACCCGGACCTGGCCGGGTACCGGGGACAGCGGGGTTCCGGTCGGGGCGCAGATACTCAGGCCGTCGGTGAGCAGCACCGGGAGACCGCCGGCCCGGACCCGCACGGCCGCGGTCAGGAATTGGGCTGACACACACGGTCCGAGCCCGGCCGGCGGCACCGGGTTCACACAGCCGGCCACCACCAGCGGCAGCTGAACCAACGCCGGGGCGCCGCCCACCCTGACCCTGGCCGACGGTGTGAGACTCTTCGCCTGGCCACCATGGGCGCAGAGCAGCATGGAGGTGGCGTTGAGCAGCGGCCCCGGCATCAGGTGACCTCCAGCGCGCCGTTGTTCAGGTTGACCATCAGCGGGGTCACGGCGACCGACGCCGCGCCGTTGGCGAGTTTGATCTGCCCCGACCCCACCTCGACGCTCGCCGGGCTGCAGGTCAGCTCGACCTTGGCCGGGCCCACCGTCACTTTCGCCGCGGCCGTCGTCAGGTCAATACCCTGGGCGGACACCTTGACCCGCTGCGGAGACCTGGCCAGTTCGACGGCGTCGGCGGACATGGTCAGGGTGGCGCCGTCGGGTCCCGCCGTGACCTTGGCGTCCCGGGTGGTGACGAGCACCTCGACGGCGCCGAGTTTCACCGCCACCTGGTTGTCGTCGATCGTGACGATCGCACGACCACCGCGGGAGACCACCACGCTCGCCCCACTGACCGCCACCTCGGTGGCCGCCCGGGCCGAACCGGAACGCGGCAGGACCGCCCTCGCGTCCTGCTGATCCCGGGCGATCAGCGCCATGTCCCCCACCCGCAGCACCGAAACTCCCTTCGCCGGCACGTTCAGCGGGAACTCGGCCGGCCCCCAGAAGCAGCCGGTCCAGATCGGGTAGTCGGGGTCGCCGCCCTCGAACTCCACCCAGATGTGCGCGCCGACCGGCGGTATCGCGACCAGCCCGACCCCGGGCCCGGCGAACGGAACACACGGCATCGCCCAACTCAGCCGGGTGTCACCCAGTACCGCGGGCACCTCGACCTGGACGCGTCCCAGTTTCAACGGATCGGCGACGGCCACTACGGTGCCGCGGTACTTGCCCCAGAACGGTGCTGGCATCGGTCGTCACCGTCCCAACGGACTGGTCGGCAGCACCTGCGCCGTCGTCCCGACGCCGGGTCGGACCAGGGTGAACTTCTGCCGGTAACCGCCCTGTTCGATGAGGTGGGTGACCGAATCGACCCGGTACAGACCGTCGCAGGACGATCCGGCGCCGCGGACGCCGACCAGCCGATGGGATCGCAGGATCGACCCGTAGCCAGCGACATCGAGTTCGCCGGTCGCCGTCACCACCCGATCGGTCGATGCGTCCGCGGTTGCCTGGGCCCGCGCCCGGGCGGCAGCGGCGGTCAGCCCACCGGTGTGCTGGGCCTGCAGGGTTCGCCGCGCGACCTCGATCCGGGCGGCCAGGCCCTGGACCGCCAACGGTGCCGCCAGGATCGGCATCGCCCGCCCCGACTTCGCATCGGTGACCCGGCCGGTCACCCGGGCCGCGTCCAGGGTGGCGTGTTCGAAGGTGAGGGACCTGACGTCGCGGGCGCCGTCGGTCTGTACGGACAACGGTGGCAGTGGCGGCAGCGGTGGCCTGCCCAGGCCCACCGCCGGACCCCAGTACCCGATGGATGATCCGATCGCCGGGCTGGGAATCAGCGCGAACACATGGTGCACCCGCGCCGCCAAGAGCCGAAGATAGGCCAGGTCGGTGCTGTGTTGCACCGGCACCCGCTCGGCGGGCACCGGCTGGTCGACGAACGTGGGGGTGACGACCTGCGGAACGATCCCGTAGTCCGAGTACCGCGTGAGTATCTCCGTCGCGATGGCCGCCTCGCCCATCGCGGGATGGGCCACCACCCGCTCCGCGAGGTCCATCATCACCGTCATGTCTTCCCCGGTCACCGCGACCACGTCCGTCTGGTCGTAGACAAGCTGACGGTGCGTGATCACGCCTCTGACCAGTACGACCGGCAGCAGACCCATCCGGACGATGATGATGACCCGGGAGAATGGCGCCAGCGAGGCACTGCCGATGATGCCGTCGCCGAGGTGACCGGGTCCGCCGCGGCCGGCGTCGAAAACGATCTGGAACCCGGTGGGACCGTTGCTGTTTTCGGTAACCTCGACCCGCAGCAGGGCCGCGGTGAGGGGCTCCGACATCGGGCGCGGGAAGGCACCCAGCAGTATCTGGATCTGGATTCCGGTATGGGCGCCGGTCACCACAGCCCGCCGTCCGGTCCGATCAGCGGAATCCGCAGCCGGCGTCGGACGCCGAGCGCTTCCGCCGGATTCATCACGTCATTGGCGTCGCAGATCCGCCAGTACAACTCCGGGTCCGCCAGCGTCCGGGCGGCGATCAGGTCCAGCCGATCGGCGTCGGTGGGTGTCAGCTCGGCGACCACCGGTAGGGTCCGCATCGGCGGCAGCAGGCGACGTCGGGTGAATCGCAAGGTGCGACCGTCGGCCAGCTCCCGCTCGGCGGTCGGCAACTCGGCATAGCGGCTGCTGGGCGCGAACACCGGCGTCAGCCCAGCAGCAATCGGGGGTTGGCGCCGATGGTGGCCAGACCTGGCACGGCCGCCAGGGTCCCACCGACTGCGGCCAGCGCCTCCTTGGCCAGCTGGTGCGCAATGTAGAGCCCGAAGCCGAGGTTCGTCGGCGGCAGATCCTGGTAGGTCAGCACCTCCAGGCTCAACGAGACCGCGGCCCGCGACGGGTTGAGATCCATGTCGTAGGCGTCCTCGCTGACCGAGAAGCTAACCAGCCGGACCGGGACCACCCGTTTCACGCCCCAGACCAGCACGGTCAGCGGCGCCTGCGGGGCGAGGACCTCGATCACCCCGAGCCGGTTCAGGATGACGTTGCGCAGCACTGTGGCGGCTTTGGGGTACAGCAGCAGTTCGAGCGCGGCGAGTTGAGGATGCAAACCCAGGTTGAGGCCGGCGACACCCGGTTGGGCGGGCAGATCGGCGGCGTCCAGTTCGACCTCCAACGAGATCGATTCCCGCGGCGGGCCGGTGATCCGCTGGGCCTGACTGGCCCCGCTCTCCTCGGGCGCGAGCTGCGGGACCAGGCTGCGGTGCAGCTGTGCCGGGTTGTACTGGAACGGGATCACCCCCGCGGCCGGATTACCCGGATCGAAGGACACCAGCGCGGCCCGCCGGATCCGCGGCGTACGAGGCAGGCTACTCATGGCGACCCTTCCGAATGGTCGCGACGATGGCGGCAGCAGTCCGCGACACCACAGCTCCCGGAGACTCTAGTGTTGCTGACTCATTGGCTAGCAGCCGGGCAACCTCGCGCTCGACGGCCAGCGCGAACGACCCGGCGCTGGACAGGTTGGGATCGAGGCCGTTGGAGCGGTCGATCAACGACGGGTCGATCGTCACGGTATCCAGCCGGATGTCGATCCGGCCCCGCGCGGTCACTGCGGCACTCCGATCAGGTCGACGGCGATATGGACGCCGTCCTGCCCGACCGGCGGCGCTGCAATGACGTCGAGTTCGGCATCGAGCACCACGACCGACGCGACGTACAGCGCGGACAGCGAGTACGGGACCTGCAGGATCACCGACCAGAGCTTGGAGAGCTCCTCCAACGACGGCCGTTGCAGGGTGAGGGTGATCGATTCCAGCTGGTCAGCGAGGTCGGAACCGCTGACCGGCCCGACGGTTCCACCGGCCAACGCGGCCTGAATGGTCGCCCGGGTCAGCCGGGGGTTCGCGTTCAATGTGGTGAGGACCGCGCCGAGCATGCACTGCGGAACCAGCGTCGTGTCGTCACCGTGGAAGGTCATCAGGAACGTCAGGTCCAGCGCGAGTCGCGGCCGGGTACGGAGCAGGCCGGTCCCGGTTCGGGTGGGCAGATCCTCGTTGCGCCAGGCCATGTTCTGGGCGACCTGCAGCAGCAGCACGTTGACCGAGGCGCTCTCCTGACCGGAATCTCCGGCTCGCTCCGGCCGGCGGGTGACGACAGTGGCGCCCGGAACGACATTGCCGACGGCCTCCTGGACCACCGCCTGCAGGACCCTGGTCACTGCGGCGAGAGCGAGCTGGTTGCTCATGTTGCACCCCCTCGTCGCCGGGCCTGGTAGTCCTGCAGGGTGACCGGGAGCTGACGGCGTCCGCGGGACTCGGCCGATCCGACCGCTCGCAGTGTCGCCGGCGCCGGCCGGGCCGGACCGGCGACCCGCACCTCGAGCCGACCGATGGAGACCGTCACCTCCGCGGCGGTGGGCGGCGGTGGTCCCTGATCGCTGCGGTCGGCGGAATCCGTTCGCTGAACGGCGGCCCCGACCCCAGCGGGCGCGGCGGATGCCGGGAACGCCGTGGCCGGGCCGACCGCGGCGGGCACGGCATCCGACCGCAGGACGCGGGCGGTCGGGCCGTTCGGCGACGTTGTGGCTGATCCCACGATGGCGGCTGACGGCAGCGCCGCGGTCGGGCGGTACGACGGGTCTCCGGATGGCGCTGGCGTGCGGTGGACCGTCGCCGGATCCGTAGCCGTGCCCGGCAACGGTCCGCGGCTCGCGACCTCCGACGCGACGGTTGGCGCTTTTCGAGCAGTAGCCAACGGGCGTTGCGAGCCTGGTGCCGGTCGGACTGGGCTCACCGGCAGCGGCCCCGGCACTTGCACTGGCGGCGCCGCGGACCCACCCGTCACCGGCCACACCGGCGTGGCACGCGGACCATCCGGGGCGGCCACCGCGGCTTGGCTCGGCGTCGGCTCGGCGCTCGGCCCCGCGGCGGCCACCCACCCGGTGACCGCACGGGGTACCGCTGCGGACCCGGCGGTACCCCCGCCCACCGTCGGATCCGTGGCGCCTGTTGCGGCGGCCCGTACCCCCACTGGAGCGGCCAGGGGTGGTGCGCCGGTCTCGCTGGGTCCCGCCAGGTCGCTGCCCGGCGGTGCACTGAATGCGGGTTCGGACCAACCGCCGAAATCCCGGGCCGGGCGCAGCCCGCCCGGCACGCCGAGGGCTCGAGCGACGAACCGCTCCAGCAGATCCCCTTTCATCCCAGCAGCTCCAGGTATGCGCGACGCCGACGGTCGTTCATGGCCAGTATCTCGGCCTCGCCCCAGTGGAACGCCCGGGTCAGCGCGGCCACCTCCCGTAGTCCCTGATGAACGTCGGCGTCGATTCTGGCCCACAGGTGCGACCCGATGTCCAGCCTCGCGGACACCACGGACGCGCAGTTCGGGCAGCCAACGGCCATCGTGACCTCGGCCAGCGGATCGGACTCGGCCAGCGCCGCCAGCGCCTGCTGCACCAGACCGTCGGGGGCTTCGTCCCCGGAGATCGGAGTGTCCTGGTGCCAGGCCCGCAGCAGTCGCTGCAGCAGCACCGCACGGCCTCGGTCGGCGTCGATCCGGCCAGCGGTCGCGGCCGCCGCCAGGTCGGTGGTGTCCGGCAGTCGGGCGTCGATCCGGTAGCCGTCAGCGGCGACCGACACCCAGGCGGCGTCGGGTGTATGGGGTGTTTCCAGCAGCGCGGCGAGGTCGATGCTCACCTCGAGTAGTTCACCGCAGCCGCAGGTCAGCAGCCCTTCCAGGGCGGCACCGTAGTGCGCCTGGTACAGCTCGATCAGCAGGGCATCGCGCCGACCGATTGGCAAACCGGCCAGCTCGGCCCGATCGCTGCCCGGCCGACGGGCGGCGAGGAAGGCGAGGTCACGTTGAACGGGGGGCAGTCCGCAGGCCGCCTCCCAGATATCGAGGAGAAGCGCCAACGGTGGGGTCTCCGACATCAGGCCGTCAGGCTTGGCTCGGTGGGTTCGACGACGGCGGTGTCGCGTTCCCACCCTTCGTTCTCGAGCTGGATCGACTGGATGGCGATGGCGTTGGCGTTGGCGTCCAGTTCGGGCAGCGCGGTGAACTGCGAGACCCAGCAGCGGAAGACGTGGTACGCGAGGACCAGTTGGCCCGCTTCGTTGTAGACCTCGATGATGATGTCCTTGCGGAAGTCCTTCAGCGAGACCTCGGCGCCCAGCCCGCCGCCGAACGCCCACACTTTGTTGGCCCACTGCTCGAATTCCGGGTCGTGGGTGACGCCGCGTTCCAGCGTGATCGCCTCGTAGGTGGCCCGGCCGGGCGACTTGCGTTCGCTGCTGGGGTCGCCGCCCTCACGGTGGCTGACCACCTCGATCGTGCGTCGCAGCGCCCCGACCCGACTGACCCCGGCCACATACCGGCCGTCCCACTTCACCCGGAACTTGTAACTCTTGTACGGGTCGAACCGCTGGGCGTTGACACTGAACTGCGCCACGACAACCTCCTGGGGACCGGCCGACGGCTAGGCCTGGAGCTGGCCGGCGATCTGGCGAATGGTGATGACGACGAACTCAGCGGGCTTGAGCGGGGCGAAGCCGACCACGATGTTGACGATCCCGCTGTCCACGTCTGATTGGGTGGTGCTCTGCCGGTCGCACTGGACGAAATATGCCTCGGCCGGCGACCGTCCGGCGAACGCGCCCTGACGGAACAGTTCGTGCAGGAAGACCCCGACGTTGAGCCGCAGCTGCGACCACAGCGGCTCGTCGTTGGGCTCGAACACCGCCCAGCGGGATCCGCGGGACAGGCTCTCCTCGATGTACAACGCGAGCCGGCGCACCGGGAGGTATTTGTATTCGTCAGCCAACTGGTCAGCACCGCGAAGGGTCCGGGCTCCCCAGACCACGACGCCCGCGGCCGGGAACGACCGGAGGGAGTTGATGCCGAGCGGGTTCAGCCTGCCGTTCTCGGCGTCGGTGAGGTTGACGGCGAGCCCGGTGACGCCGCTGATGGTCGCATCGACGCCGGCGGGCGCCTTCCAGATGCCGCGCTGGGCGTCGGTGCGGGCGATCACCCCGGCGATGGCCCCGCCTGGCACGAACGCACCGGTCGCCGCCCCGCGAATCGGGTCCGATTGCAGCACCCTGGGGAAGAACAGGGCGGCGTTGCGGCTGTCCGGCCCGGCGAACAGCCCGAGCAGCGCCGACGGGTCGCCGCCGATCGGGTCCCAGGCGGCCGGCGGATCGACCAGCACGACCGCCCGTCGGGACGCGGCATAGCTGATCGCGGCCTGATAGACCGCAGTCGGGACGTCGGCGTCCACGGTGTCGGGTGGGATGACCAGCAGGTTGACGATGTCGGTCAGGTCAAGGGCGTACAGGCCGGTCTTGGCTGCCTGGCTGCCGATGAACTCGTCGACGCCGAGGCTGCCGCCATCGTCTCCCCCCGACGCCTGCTCGGTGGCCGCCCCGGTCGGGCTCGTGGTCGGTAGTCCGGAAACCGGCGCGCTGACCAGCCGCGACTGCTGGGCGAGCACCCGATCGATTCGGCGGGCATTGTCGGCGACGGTCAGGTTGACGAACCGCTCGACGACGCCGGCGCCGGTGACCGACAGGTTGAACAGGTCGGCGACGCCGAGCCCGTACCGCTGGGCGACGTCGTCGGTGATGCCGTCGGAATCGAGCGTGGCGCTGATCCCGTTGCCCCAGGCTCCGGGTTCGACGGCGTCCAGCCGGACACCCCCGATGGTCAAAGACGCCAGCCCGTCACCTGCCGTCATGGGCTTGTATAGCCGAACGACCACCGCCCGGCCGCCGCCGTTGAGAAAGAAGCTGCGAACGGCGTAACCGAGTGCGGCACCGGCCCACAGGCCGCCGAACGTCCGCTCGAACTCGCCGAAACTGTTGACGATGACCGGGCGGTTCACCGGCCCCCGCAGCGCCCGACCGAGGAAGGCGGTGATCGAAACGCTGACCCCGGTGATGGTGCGGACCCCGGAAGATTCCTCCCGGACATAGACACCAGGGGCGGTCGGAGCGAGCGGCATCATGGTCCCCTACTCGAGCGATTTCTCACCGGGCCATTGCACACCGCCGACCGTGCCAGCGGACTGGCAGCACGGTAGTCCCGCTCATCGGGACGCGCAAGTCAATGACTCCTCACACCCACCCGAGAACTTCGGCGGGCAGCACCGGACGTTCCTGCTTGGCGCATTCTTCGATCGCCCCGGCGAGCAGGTGCGCCATGCCGACCGGCGACTCTGTGTCGGCCGCGCGGAAGGCGGCCGCGAGCGCGATGTTCCGGATGCCGGCACCCGAGACCTGTAGCGCAGCAAGCTTTGCGTGGTCCAGGCCAGAGGTGGGGGTTTGCGGCGGAAAAGCCCGGCACCAGATTCTGCGGCGTTGTTCAAGATCGGGGAATGGAAACCGGACCACATAGGTGAGTCGACGAAGAAATGCGCTGTCCATGGCCGCCGAGAGGTTGGTGGCCAGGATGGCCAATCCTTCATAGGAGTCCATCTTCTGCAGCAAATGGCTGATCTGTATGTTCGCGTACCGGTCATGACTGTCCCGGACTTCGCCGCGTCGGCCGAAAAGCGCATCGGCCTCGTCAAAGAACAGCACCGCACCGGATCGCCCGGCCGCGTCGAAAACCCGACTGAGATTCTTCTCCGTCTCCCCGACGTACTTGTCGATGAGCGCACCGAGGTCGACGCGATAAAGCTCGAGACCGAGTTCACCGGCGACGATTCCGGCGGCCATCGTCTTGCCGGTACCGCTGGGGCCGGCGAACAGCGCGGTCACCCCGGCGCCGCCGCGGAAACCCGCAAAGCCCCATTCGGTGAGCACCCGATCATGCTGGCGTACCCGGCGCACAATGCCCTGTAGAGCCTGAGTCTGCGGTTCGGGCAGGATCAGATCGTCCCAGCGGGCCGTCGTCTCGAGGTTTTCGGCGAGCCCGTCCATCCGGGGCCGGGATCGGCGGGCGCAGGCCTGGCGCACAGCCGCGTCGAGGTCGACGGCGGTACCAGCGGCCACCGCCTGCCCGGCCTGCCGGCAAGCGGTTCGGATCTCGCGCGGTGACAGCCGGTATCGGCCGACGAATTCGTCGACCGCTCTGGCCTGAGCCGGGCCGGCGGCGAGCCCCGCCGCCGTGAGTCCGCCGACCCAGGCCGCCCGGCGTTGCGCGAGGCCCGGTTCCGGGGATTCCACGATCACCTCGTCACGCCCTCGTACCGACGGTGCCGCTGGTCCGGAGATCGCGATCCATCCGGCAGTGTCGGCCAGGAACTGACGGAGTGCGGTGCTCTGCGGGGGGTCGGCTGGGTCAAGGTGCACCAGCAGGGCGGCATCGCCGAGCAGCGCCTCCCGCTCCCACAGCCGGGCGAATGCCGCGAGTTCGCGGGGCTGGGTCGGCAACGAACTCGAATCGACCTCGTACAACGTCAAGCCGAGCAGATCGCACGCCCGGCCCAGGACCGCAGCGGGCTCCGCGAACGCACCGCCCGCCAGCCTGACCAGCGCCCGGTTCGAGACCGCCGGCCAGTCGCGGTCACCGCCCCAGGCTACGACGATCGACTCGATCAGGGCGGGATCTATCGATACGTCGCTGAACTCCGGGATCGCGCAGGGTCGCACGACTCCGGCCAGCCGGTCGTCGGGTTCGCCGCTCCCGACCAGATGCATCAGGAGACGTTCACTGATCCGCACCGGGCTTGAGATCAGCGTGTCGCTCGGGCCTAGCTCGATCAGCTGCCAGCGCCGTAGCGGCGCCCCGGCGGCGATCGCGCCCGCGTGATCGCCGGGCCCGGATGGTGCCGCGGTCAGCGCAGCCGCCATCTGCAGCGTCGGTAGCGTCGCGCCGGTCGCGGCGAGCAGCATCCCGAGTTCCGGGTCGACCTCGACGCCGGCGCTCAACAACAGCAGATCCGTCTCGAAGTCGTCCAATCCGAACCGGCCGGCGACCTGCGCCAGCGCTGGGCAGTTGTCGATTGGAGGCCGGGTCAGATCGGCGTCTCCGCTCGGCTTCTCGAGCAGCCGGGCCAGCTTGCGGCGGATCGGGAGCACCGCCGCGAGGAGTGGGCCGGCGGGCGCCCGCTCGGCCAACTCGGTGACGGCCCTCATACGCCCTTGACCGCGCTCAGGGTCAGGTCCATGTCGATGCCGGCGGTCGGGGTGTAATCGGTCCATGAACCGATCAGCGTTCCGCCCAACGCCGCGGGATCCCCCGGTCCCGCCACATCCCCGTCGATGGCCGCGGCGAACTTTGCGTTGGCCGCCACGATGTCGGCGATGACGGACGAGAACAGTGACTGCGGCGTGAGTTTGCCCAACTGGCCTTGGTCTAGTAGGGACACCACCTGCACCTCGTACCCGGGCTGGATCGCGATGATCACGCGGACCGCGCCGCCCCGCAGGAATTCACGATGCAGGGCGTCGGGGTGTGCGAGGAACAATTTGGGTACTCATGCCAGACACTGTCCCAGAAGTACGGGTAGAGGAAAACGGTGAAGTAATCCCAGTCGATCGCGTTCTGCACGAATTTGACGTATTCGCCGTACTCCATCACGTGCTGCCAGGCGCCCACGTCCGGCTCGGTGATCGGCTGTTCGGTGTCCTCGACCTTGACCCCGGCCAGCAGCGTGACAGCATGCATTGTTTTGGCGGCGCCGTCGGACTTCCCGCCATCGTCGACCAAGTCGGCGATCGACTCCACGACGTCGGTCTCGAAAGTGCGCTGCGGGTTGTCGTCCGGCAACCCAACCGCGGCGCCGCTTAGCACATCGCGTACCTTCCGGCGCACGGATGCCCGATCCACGACGCCCATCTGGCGGGCCAACAGGAACAGTTTGTCGAAGCTGAGACCGTTCGTCGTGTCCGCCGGCGGCGGTTCGGATTTCAACCAAATGTGGTCGAGGAAGTCCGTCGCGTCAGTGTGGACTGTCAGCGTGGCAATCGCCTCCCGAACGTCTTCGACGTCCCACGGCTCGTAGGAACCCGCACGCAGCCGAGGGTCCTCGGTCCAGAGTGCGAGGTGGTTCCTGGCCGCGTCCACCGCGGCGTCCTGATCGGCGAGGGAAAGATGGGTTTCGGAGCCGGCGCTGTGCGGTGACCGGAGATAGCCGCGCTGCCAAGCCGTGCCGTACTTCAGTGGATCCGATTTGAACTCGACATGGTTCGAGCCCAGCATGGTCAAGGTAGGCCAACCGGCGAGCCTCGAAACGGCCGCGCAGATCCGCGCACGGACCGCCGTCAGGAGACCACACCAGCCACCCTCCAAGGTCGCACTCAGTACCCGGTCCGGCGGCGAGACTGGGCCCCGAACGACCGCAGGCTCCGATCTTTCGCTACTCGGCTCCGTCTGACAACACGAGTTCGGCTGGCGAGCCCGCCTCGCGGCTTCGTGACGTCCGGAAGAAAGACGCGTTGGAGTCACCGCCGCTGCGACTCTGGCGGGATGACGAGTCATTCGGCGCGGCGCCGTTCTCGGCCCCACGTCGTCCTGGCTGGGCTCGATGACCCGCCGCGGATCCACGCCGTACACGAGCTTTTGGCCTCGACTTCGTCAGCGTGGCAGGACTGATCTGGAGTACTGGTGGGGTGATCCCCGACGACGAGAGTCGTGGTTGAGGCCAAACTCGGACACACCCTGACCGACGACCAGATCGAAGGCTACGCGATGGGACGGCTGACCAGCGCTTCGGCGCTGCTTGTGGTGCTCCTGCCCGAGGTCCGCAGGACGGAGGGCGCCCGTGTGGTCGCCGCGTATCGCGCCGCGCATCCTGCCGGGTCCCGGTCGAGGTAGCGGTGTGAACATTCGACGACGTGCTACGGGAGTTGGAGGCGCACCTGTCCGACAGCCCGGACGTGGCCCAGTTCCGGGGCTTGGTGCGGGCCTCGCGGGCAGTCGAAATCCTCCCGATAACAGAAGCGGAGCTGATCGACGACAACCAGCCCGGCGTCAGGACATCTGGCGGGTGGTCGACACGGCGCCGCAGATGCAGTGATCGGCTACCCGGTGCTCGAGCGCATTGCGACCGGTCGGGTGGTTGTCGACCCCTCATGGGAGGGCGATCCCCTTCGAGATTCCGGCCGACGCACAGGACCCCGGAATGCTGAAAGCTGTTCGTGACCAGATTCAGCGCGCCATGAGAGGCATCCGTGAGGCTGTCAGGGCCCACTACGCGTCGGCCCGAGAGGGCACGGACGTCGCTGCCCAGCGGAGACGGGAGAGACCACTGCTGCCATCTCTTCGATGCACGACCGCCTCGCTCGGCCGGTACCGGCCATCGGCGGTACCGGCCGAGCGAGGCGGCGCGTCTCCGGATTGACGTCGTGGGTTCCGCTGGTGTTGGTGTCATGGTCCGTTCCAGGAGCCGACGGATGGTAGGCCGAGGTCGATCGGCTCTCGCTGCTAAAACCGTGCGCCTCGGCATGGTTGTCGCACCGGAAAATCAGGATGGGTCGATGCCCTCGATCTGGCCGAGCCAGCCTTCGGCTTCGGCACGCTTACGCTGAAGGATCAGGGATCAGGGAGAGACCAGTTCCCTGCAAGCCGCCTTCCGTAAGCCGAACCCTGAACGACGACGCCGCCGGTCAGCGGGCGTGTACGTGCCCATCCGTCCCGCAACACCCGTCCGGTGACGATTCTCGCAGGTGTAGCCCATACGGGACTACGTGCGTGAAGGCCCTGGCCGCGGCTGAGGCGCGCATCGCTAAATCTCCACCCGGTCCTTACGGACCCACGCCGGGTAGTCCTGTCCGGGGATCTCGATCCGCTGATACCCCAGTTCGCCCAGCCGGCCGCGGACCACCTCATACAGGCCGGGGATGCGGACCTCCGTGTCCCACGGTGCCCGTTCCGGGTTTTCCCCCTGGTAGAAGACCTGCACCAGGTCGTAACTCTCACCTCGAGGTCCACCCCACCCGCGGCCCTGCGGGGCGACACCTGTGGCCCATCTGGTGCCGTGGGTGGTGTCGAAGACCTGCAGCGAGGTGGAGGAAGCCATGAACCCCATCCCGAGCCGGAAACCCAGGTTCTCCCGCAACTGCATGCCCATGCCCTTCACCTCGTCGCCGGACGGTTTCTGCGCAGCGACGATCATGTTCATCTCGTACGCGCGGCCCAGCAACGCCACCCGGACCAGCAGCTCACGGGCCTGGTATTTCAGCTCCTGCAGATCCTCGTTCTTCGTCGGGAGCATGAACTCCATGATCTCGTCGAACAGCAGCAGGTGCCGGACGGGGCAGGGGCCGTCCTCCACCAACCACTCCGGGTGCTCCTCGTAGGCACGCCGCAGGTCGCGCATGTTCTTCGCCCCCCGCCGCTTGCACAACTCCTGCCGGTACACCATCTCCTTCTCGAAGTCGACGACCACTTGGACGATCGATTCCGGCGACGACCCGTACGCGACCACGTTCGGGAATTCCCGCACCCACGGCCAGTCAGTTAGTTTCGGGTCCGCAACCGACAACCGGAACTTGTCCGGGCTGTACGCCAACCCGGCCAGAATGTTGATCAACGCCACCGATTTGCCGGAACCGGTCAGCCCCGCTACCAGGGCGTGCGGTTGCTTGCTGAGATCCCAAATGAGTTCCCCACCGCCCTTCGTCGGGCCGAACCACACCCTTCCCTGCAGGAGCAGGCCGTGGAACTTGATGAAGTCGGGCGTACCCGGGTTTGGGAACGGCAAAGCCGGTGGAAGGCTCGCCACCGCAACAACTTCTACGATCCCCAACGCGGGCTGCCAGTGGTAGTTCCAATCGTTGGTCGACGTCGTCGAATCGAAATGCTGAACGAACGCATCCCGGGTTTTGATGTCGGTGACATCCACCGAACTACCGAACTTCACCACCAACCTCGCCGGCCGGGACAACCCGTCCTCGTCGAGCCACTCAGTGATGCTCAACTCCGCCCCGACGCCACGGCCCTTGGCGCCGAACTTGCTGTCCACCACCGCCCGCAGGCGGCGTTCCTCCCGAATCCGCAATGCCCGCTGATGGGTAGCGGGGAACCCCTCGTACAACAGCTGCGTGGAGCCCGCCTGGGTTCCGACCTTCGCGTCCCACGTCAGACCCGGGAACATCCGGCCGGCGTTGTCACAGAACTCGTCGGTGATGACCCGACCCTTCTGCCCGGACACATCCCGGGTGCCGACATTCGCCGACACTCGCAACGGAATCGCCGGGTCGTGGGACACCGATGACCAAGCATCGTTGTCAACGACGGCGGGGTCATCCGCCCAGCTGTCGACCACGGTCACCACCGGGTCCTTACCGCGCCCAGCGGCGACGGACATCTGATCTGACAACCACCTGTTCACGTGCCACCGGCGGGCGGCGGTGTGCGCCGCCGGGTAGGCGTCGTAGACGACAACGGTTGCACCACCGGATGAACCGACGGTCGGCACGTACACCAAACCCACGAACAGGCGTGCTGCGATGTCGCAGAAGCCGGTCACCGCCCGACCCTTGTACCCGGACACATCGCGGGTGCCCACGCTCACCACCATTCGCACAGGGACGGTCGGGTCCTTCGGTACCGAATCCCACAGTGGGTCCGTCATGCCTTCGTCATCGGCCCACATCTCGATGACGGCGACGACTGGATCCTTGCCCGGGCCCGCCGCCTGCCCGACCTGGTCGGAAGCCCACCGCGCGGTCAGTTTCCGCTTTGCGTCCGTTGAATCCCCGGCCACGAGGGTCAGCTCGAGAACACCTGGGGCCGTCCAGTCGTACAGCCATTCCCGCCCAACGACTTTCCGTCGCTGGTCGAAGCCTCGCTCCACCCGATCCCGGAATGCCGGGTCGGTCGTGTCCTGACCGCCGAACGTGAATTTCACTCCGGCGGGGATGACGGGTTCGCCGTCGTGGTCCTCCCAGTCGGTGATCGTGCATTCGTGACCGTGTTGAACCGCTGTCTTCCCCTTGTCGGACCCGAACAGGGCAGCCAGGTCGGAGGCGATCACGGCATGGCGCTCCTGCTGCATGAGTAGGTGGTGCCCGGCGGGCAGCGCGGTGACCTGGCACACCGCGGCCGACGGCCACGTGAACCACCAGTCACCACCACTTCTGGAGTACCGGTGCGGGATTGCGCGCAGCGGTCGTTCCAGCTCCCACCTTCTGGTCGGGGTGCCCGCCGGCGCGGCAGCAGAAATCTGAATCCTGTACTCGTGGGGGTTACCCCGCCACCACCTGGTCACTTTGATGTGGGCGGCCGGGTTCGCCGGCGCGGCCATGGTGCCTTTCGCGAGGCCGGCGGGTGCGGCGATCTGCTCAAACACGGAAGCGAGCTTCTTGCGGTGTTTCGACACGATCGCGACCGCCCGGAACATCGTTGCGGCCACCCACACCATGAAGATCGACGCGGCGACGCCCGCCGGCTGACCGAAGACCCACACCGCGACGACCAGCGCACCGATGAACACCCAGTTGGCCTGCCAGAGCCGCAAGGGCCCGAGTTGGCCAATGTCTTTGGCGAACGTCGTCCGCAGCCACACCATGATCGCTCCCGCGAAGGCGGCGGTAGCCTGCTGTTGCAGCATGGCCTGCCGACCTGCGGGGGCTCGTCGGGTAGGTGATTTGCCTTTGTAGCGCCTTCTGGCTGGTGCGCGCCGGGCTGTTTTCACCGGGAAAGCGCCAGGATGCCCGGTCGGTCCCGGCGGGAAGGAATGGCGTTACTCGTGTCGGTGGCCTCCTGTAAACAGTGGGGATGAGGTCGGCGTACAAGGTTCGGGCCTACCCGGACCCCGAACAGGTGGCGGTGTTGAACCGCACATTCGGGTGCGTCCGCGTCGTCTGGAACCGCACCCTGGCCACCCGGCAAGCCCGGTACGCCACCGAACACAAGTCGACGTC
>Ga0208478_1000132_pt1 | contig 29306 bp, 27 predicted proteins | sample NGESurdeep072012_5_FD_184462 | JGI IMG/M metagenome (GOLD analysis project Ga0208478, IMG submission 184462) | Arctic peat soil microbial communities from Barrow, Alaska - NGEE Surface sample 415-2 deep-072012 (SPAdes) | ecosystem: Environmental > Terrestrial > Soil > Wetlands > Peat ...
ACGCGCGGCACGATGCATTCCCGCTTTGCGGCCTTGCGGGTGCGCGTGGCGCATCGGGACTACGAGCGCAGCCAACCGCGCCCAGAACAATGGCTGTTGCTCGAATGGCCCAAGACCGAGAAGGAGCCGACCAAGTACTGGCTCTCCAACCTGCCGGCATCGATCAGCCTGCGGAAACTGGTGGCCACAGCGAAGCTGCGTTGGCGCATCGAGCGCGACTACGAGGAACTGAAGCAGGAGCTTGGACTGGGCCACTTCGAAGGACGGAACTGGCGTGGCTTTCACCACCATGCCAGCTTCTGCATTGCTGCCTACGGCTTCCTGGTGGTGGAACGATGCCTTTTTTCCCCCACGCCCGACTTCCCAACGCTGCGTGCCGCCAATCTCCCACTTCGCCTACCCCGCCTGCCACACAATGCGAAACCGCGGGGCGCTGCCGATCAGAACGGAACGGCATAATCCGCATTCCATCGCCAGCCTGCGCCGCCAGATCGCAACCCACCTGGCGCGCTCTCTACCCAGATGTCCCTGCTGCCTGCGCCAGTTCTTATAACACAGTAGTACTAGCGGAAGAACTCGATCAGGGCGGCGTTCACCGCCTCCGGCTCTTCGTGTTGCAGCCAGTGAGTTGCGTTGGGGAAGTACGTCAACTCCGCAGTGTCGCAATACTTCAGGCTGTCCTGCGCCATCTCCGGCAAGAGAAACTTGTCGAGCTGTCCCCACAAAATGCGGGTCGGCACGTGGACCTGCGAATCACGCGGTTGTGGCCGACGCCTGGCGAACGCGCGATACCAGTTGATCATCGCGGTCACCGTTCCGCGATGCGACCAGGCCTCGCGATATAAGTTGAGATCTTCCGCGCTGAACGTACCCGGCCGGCTGCTGGCGACCAACGACTTGGTTCCCATGGCAAAGTTGTTGGCAGAGAAGCGCGCTTCCGGAATACGCGGCAACTGAAAGAACGCGATGTACCAACTGCGCAGCATTTGCCGAGGATTGCTGTTGATGGTGCGCAAAAAAACGGCAGGATGCGGCACATTGAGGATCGCCAGCTTCTTAAGCCGCTGCGGATATTGCAGAGCAGTGGCCCATGCCACCGCCGCTCCCCAATCGTGTCCCGCGAGAAAAAACTTGTCATGACCTAGTTGGTCGGCGATCGCGATCACGTCCGCCGTCAGATTCGAAACAGCATAGTCCGATATCCCAGCAGGCTTGCTGCTGAGGTTGTAGCCGCGCTGATCGGGAGCGACCACGCGATATCCGGCGTCGGCGAGCGGCTTAATCTGTTTGCGCCACGAATACCAGAACTCCGGGAAGCCGTGCAACAGAATCAGCAGCGGACCGCCGATTGGACCGGTGGCGACGGCGTGCAGGCGCACACCGTTCCGATCGAACCGCAACTCTTCGAGTTGAACTCCGTCGAGGATTGGCATGATTCCGGTCCTGCGACCTCAGCGCAAATTGCCCTCATTCGATGTAAAGTAAAACATATAGCAGACGAACCAAGCGCAGCGCCCCGCCGGCCGGTCCCCCAATCCCGAGCCGTACATTATTGGAAGGAAACAAGCCCTGCTACCAGGCCCGGGGACAACCGTCATCTGTCGCTAATTCCATCATGTTGACGAGCCAAGTGATCACCGCGAGCAAGCTGGCCCTGGATTCCATCCGCGCGCATAAGCTGCGCAGCTTTCTCACGCTGCTGGGGATCATCGTCGGAGTGGCCAGCGTGATCCTGGTGGGAGCGGCGATCGACGGCCTCGGATCGTACTCCATCAAGATCACCGAGCGCACTTTCGGAACCGAGAGTTACCTGGTGGCCCAGATCGCAGCGGTGGGCCGCCTCACCTCGCGGCAATTGGCGGACAAGCAGCGGCGCAACAAGCGCATCCAGCCCGACGATGTGACCTACCTGCGCGACGCCACAGGTGATCGCATAATCTATAGCCCGTATCAACAGCGGGTCGAGGACATTAAGGGCGGCAGCGACGTTTACGATGCCGGCAATCTGATCGGAGCGTCGTCCACGCTGCCCGACATTCGCGACGTGCCGGTGGAAAATGGCCGTTTCTTTACTGCCACCGAAGAACAGATGCGCGCCCCCGTCGCGGTGATTGGCGACGACATTCGCGCCAAGCTGTTTCCGTCGGTCGAGCCGCTGGGCAAAACCATTCGCGCGGGTGGTGAGGAATTCACCGTGATCGGAGTGCTGGAGCGGCAAGGTTCGTCGTTCGGGCGCACGCTCGACAACCCGGTGTACATTCCGACCACGGTTTACAACAAGATTTACGGCACCCAGACCGGCATGGCGGTGTTCGGCAAACCGCGGCCGGGCAGTGGGCTCGGCATGAATGAAGCGCTTGACCTTACGCGCACCGCGCTGCGCAGCCGCTTCCACGCCATGCCCGGACAGGAAGACAATTTCGATACGCTCACGCCCGATTCGGTGCGTTCGTTCATCGACCAGGTGCTGGGCGCAATCTCGGCGGTGGTGGTGCCGATCACCAGCGTATCGCTGCTGGTGGGCGGCATCGTGATCATGAACATCATGCTGGTGTCGGTGACCGAGCGCACGCGCGAAATCGGCATTCGCAAAGCCGTGGGCGCGCGCCGCAGCGAGATCCTGCTCCAGTTCCTCGCCGAGTCGGTCTTCCTCTCGCTGGCCGGCGGACTGTTCGGTATCGCACTAGGCGCGATGTTCGCAGCGGCGCTCAGCGTCGCGTTCGAGTTGACGCTGAAGATCACGCCGACCTACGTGCTGCTGTCGGTTTTCGTCTCGACGTTTGTCGGCATCGCCTCGGGACTGTATCCCGCGAACCGGGCGTCCAAGCTCGATCCCATCACCGCTTTGAGGGCCGAAGCATGAAGCGTATCAGCCTTCGCGAAACATTTTCGCTGGCCTTCACTGCCGTCTGGAGCCATCGTTTCCGCTCCGGCCTCACCATTCTCGGGATCGTCATCGGCATCACCACGGTGGTGACAGTGGCAGCGTTGCTGACGGGATTGCGCAAGGGCATTGTCGAGTTCTTCGAAGAGTTCGGGCCCAACAATATTTTTATTGCGCGAGTCAGCGGCGATCCCAGCGGACGCAATGCGCCGCCCAAGGAACTGAAGAGGCGGCCGCTCAAGCCGGAAGACGCCGACTACCTAAGGAACACGGTGCGCAGCATCGACGACATCGGCATCGCACTCTACTACCTGCCGCCGGAGGGCAGCGTGCTGACCGCGAAGATCGGTTCCTTCGAGACGGAGAACATCTCCCTCGCCGGACAGTCTTCGAACCTGCTCGATATCGCGCCACGCGAGTTGCGGGCTGGGCGCTACTTCACCGAGCAGGAAGCCAAGCGCGCGGAGAAAGTCGCGCTGATCGGTTCGAGCCTGGCGGACGCGCTGTTCCCATCCGGCAACGGACTGGGGCAGACCGTGCTGATCGACGGCGCGCCCTACACCATCATCGGGATTTACGCACCGGCCAAAGGAGGCTTCTTCGGCGAGAACGGCTTCGACCGCCAGGTGGTCATCCCGCTGCAGACCGCGCAGATGCGTTATCCACAGTCCACCAACTTCTTTCTTACGGCGAAAGCCAAGACCGGACTGCGCGACGATGCGGTAGAAGAAGTCCGCGATGCCATGCGCAAGCTGCGGGGCGTGCCCGCGGGCACCGATGACGACTTTGCGCTGTCCACCGCCGACTCCATCATCAAGAGCTTCGACCAGGTCAACAACATGATCATCATCATCTCGGTCGCGATCTCCAGCATTGGACTGCTGGTGGGCGGCATTGGGGTGATGAACATCATGCTGGTGTCGGTGACCGAGCGCACCCGCGAGATTGGCGTGCGCAAAGCTATCGGCGCGCGACGCGGGGACGTGATCCTGCAATTCCTCACCGAAGCCGTGGCGCTCACTGGAGCGGGCGGCGTCATCGGCATTTTGTTCTCTATCCTGATTACGTTTTTGCTGAGTATCGCCTTGCCAGCGCTGCGGCCCGAAGTCCCGCTATGGGCGGTGACGACCGGGTTCTTTGCGTCGGTGGCCATCGGCGTGTTCTTCGGAGTGTGGCCGGCAGTACAGGCGGCAAGGCTCGATCCCGTGACGGCGCTAAGGTACGAGTAGAGCAGTTGCAAGTTTTGAGTTTTTAGGTTCAAGTTGAAAGACGTGGACTTGGCTGGGTCGAAGATCCCCGGGATGCTAGTAGTCTTCCAGCTTCTCCTCGCGGTAGAGCACGGCGGTGTGGCGAACTGCGGCTGCCACGGCCATGTACATCATTCCGGCGATGGCAACTGCGCCTCCGATGTCGAACAGCAGAAAGCGATGGCCGGCGATGTCGACATAGGGATGCACCAGCAGCGCGGTGTTTCCGACAATCAGCAGGATGCGAATTTCTGTCGGACCGAAGAGGCCTTGCGAAAGATGGAAGTGTCCCATAGTGTAGGCCGTGAGGTAGCTCTCGATGGAGAGTAGGTAGAAACACACCAACATGCCAGCCGCGATCTGCCAGTGCACATAGCGCGAGCAGGCGAGTCCGGCCATAAGGGCCAGCGCTCCGAAGGTGTCGGCCATGTGGTCCACGTAAAACCCATAACGCGGACGCTGCTGATCACGGACGCGCGCCAGCGTGCCGTCGAGACTGTCGCCAAGCCAGTTGAGGACGAGAAAGAAACTCGCCGTCAACAGTGCCCACGCGCCCTGCGATGCCAGGGCGTAACTTGCCCCCGCGAGGATTTGCGATGCAAACCCGAGGCCCGTCAGGTGGTCGGAGTTGATCGCCGCCGGGGTGCGCCAGGCCATCCAGACCAGCGCGCGCTTTTCCACGTCGGCGGTCAAGGACCTGTGGATGCGCATGGGGTTGACGAAGCCGCTCTGTCTTCTGTCGGCAATGATTGCTTCTCTCATGGGGAGCTCACATCCTTGGCTCATCGGCGTACCTCTTTGAGGGCGTTGGACGAGAGCGCGTTTTGTGTAGCGGTTAGAGTGAACTTCAAGGATTCCCGGGGCATGTCCTGGATGATCGGGGTTACCAGCCAACCCAATCCGGCCGGGACATCGCGAGTCAGCGAAATGGCTTCACATTCGATCAGCAGGCCGCCAGGCACTTCGAGAAAACTCCAGTAGGTGTTCAAGCGCCACAGGAAACCGTCATCGTCCCCTTCGGTCATGCGGCGCTCGCGCGACGAACCGAGATTCTCGACCTCCCAGATATGCGTGCTGCGCGAAACGCCGTAGCCTTCGCCCGGGGCGGTGAGTCCGGTGCGGACGTCGTACTCGGTGTCGAGCACGATCGTGACCATCATCTGCTTTTTGAAACGCATGGCGACGGTGGCGACTCCGTCGCGGTCTGAGACGAGACGCGATGACTCGACCTCTGGCGCGTAGTAACTGGAGAGATGGTTGTAATCGCGCAACAACGCCAGCATGTCCGTGGCGCGTCCGCCGGGAACGAAGGCCCCGCCGCGCCGGTGGTGAAGCAGTCCTCCGGTCACCGGCCGGGTGCCACCGTTGACCGGCTCCATCATTAAATCTCCCGAACGCAATTGGCCTTCGAGATCGGCACGGTTCGAGGCGGCGATGTTGAACGTGGCGAGATAAGTGTGAGGGCTGGCGTGTTGCTGGGCCAGCCGATTCTCCACCGAGGCGGCGTAAGTGTCGAAGGCCCGCTGCGCAAGTGGGTTCAACCGGGCCGACGAGCAGGGTACCGTGAGCACCAGAATCACTGCCGCGGTTCGAAGAATCAGTCCCATCGGGCACCTCGAAGCTCCAGCTTGCGCGATGGGCGCAAAGGGCGCAATGCATGACGACGCAAACGATTCTCATTTGCACATCACTGTGTAACTGACTAAATCGACAATGGTTATGGCATCTGGTCTGGCGGCCGTTGCGCCGGGCGACTACACTGAACGGTGCTCATGACACCGCAGACGACAGCTCGTGTGTTTCGCTTTGGCCCGTTTGAGGTGAACGAGGCCACCGGGGAGGTGCGCAAAGAGGGCGTCCGGATCAAGTTGCACTCGCAACCATTCCAAGTGTTGGTGATGCTGCTGGAACGGCCTGGGGATCTGGTAACGCGCGAGGAGATGCGACAGCGGCTTTGGGGCGACGACACAGTTGTAGATTTCGACCACGGCCTGAATACGGCGGTCAATAAGCTTCGGGAAGCGGTTTGCGAAGTGGCGTCCCGGCCGCGATATGTGGAGACGGTTTCCGGTCGAGGCTATCGCTTTATTGCACAGGTGACGGTCGTAGAGCTTGTTTCCAGAATATCTGTGGAGCCAGTTGCGCCGAGCGAATTGGTTCAAAGCACGCCAACTGTATTCGAGGTTGCGAGTGCGGAGAACGGGCTGGACGGTTCCTCGCGCACTTTACTTGCAGCACCGCACGATCTACCTGAAGCTCCCCGCACACTGGTGCGGACGTTGCTGCTGCTGACCCAGGCAATGTATCTGTCGTTCTACCTCGGGGCGCTGGGGAACATTCCGGAGATTCGCGAGATCTTTGCGGACGCCCGGATCCTTTCCCCTGCGATCCTGACGACAGTGCTGGTCATCACCGCCGTGGCGTTGATCCCGGTCCGCTTGTTCCTTTTCACCGCGGTCGTGTTCGATTTTCAGCAGCTCTCAGCCAAGTTCAAACGGCTCTTTCCCGCACTGCTCTGGATGGACCTATTGTGGGCGCTGTCGCCGTTCCTCCTGATTCATCACGTGAGCGGCGGCCTGGCGCTGGGAATGACGGCAGCACTCGTTTACATGCCGTTTGCGCAACGATCACTGGTGTTGATGTATGGACGCGACCGGCAGAACCAACCCGCCTGAGCTTGTGCGCGGCACTAGAAATCTAAAACTTGAAACTCAGCCCTGCTTTACACTTGCAACTGAATACTGGCCTCTGCTCTTATGTCCTCCATCCGCTCGTTCGCGAAGATCAATCTCGGGCTGAAAATCGGCGCGGCGCGCGCTGACGGATTTCATGAGCTGCGCACCATCTACCAGACCATCGCGCTGCACGACGTGATCCGCGTCGAAGTGCACCCTGGCGAGGGAATCGAAATTCGCTGCGAGGATTCGCGCGTGCCGTGCGACGCGACCAACACGTGCTACAAGATCGCAGAGCGAGTGCTGAAAAGCGCGGGCAAGCGTGTCAAGGTCGTGATCACCATCGAGAAACAGTTGCCGGTGCAGGGTGGGATGGGTGCGGCTTCGTCCAATGCCGTCGCGACGATGATTGCTCTGGAGTGTGAGCTTAAGACGTCCGTTCCTCTTCAGGAAACACTTCGCATTGCCGCCGACGTCGGCAGCGACCTGCCGCTGTTCCTCATCGGTGGGACCGTGCTTGGAGTGGATCGTGGCCAGGAAGTCTATCCGCTGCAGGATCTTCCGGCGATGCACCTGGTGGTGGTGACGCCGCCGGTGGGGGTTTCGACGCCTAAGGCCTTCGCTCGATGGGACGAGCTATTGGCAAACGAATCTGCGCGAGAGGCTGCGAGCGAGACTGCATTGACCGCTCCCAGCGCGGCAGGTACAATTACAACATTCAGTCAAACTGTGTTTGCCTGGCTGGAGAGAGTTTTCCCCTTGCAGGTTCGACCTGCATCCGGTGTTCCCGCGAGTGGCGGGAACCGGGCCGAGACGCCGCTTCTCGACCTCGTCCGAACCGGGATCGAAAACGACTTTGAACGAGTCGTCTTCCCAGAGTATCCCGAACTTCGAGAGGTCAAACGTGTGCTTGAGCGCGAAGGCGCGCGGTATGCGTCGTTGTCGGGTTCCGGCTCGACGTTGTATGGGTTGTTCGCGTCGGCCGCGGAAGCAGAGTCAGCCGCACAGCGCATGAGCGTCGCGGGACATGCGGCGGTGGCAACGACGACGCTGGGTAGGGAAGAGTATTGGAAGAGGCAACTGGTGACTGGTAACTGGTAACTGGCAAGAGCGAGCGGTCTTGGATCAGGTCGTGGGATCAGCGTTTCGCGGCCGGTTCTCGCCAGTCCCCACCTACCAGTTACCGATTGGGCGGTCGTCTAATGGTAGGACAGTGCCCTTTGGAGGCACTTGTCTAGGTTCGAATCCTAGCCGCCCAGCCAGAATTCAGTTGCCGGTTACCGGTAGTCGGTTGCCAGTAAGGTGTGGTCAGTTTTTCGGAAGTAAAGGCGTAGTTAGCAACGAGCGACCCGATCAGCGTTTTTTGCTAATTACTAATTACGGTTTTGTTCGTAGTTTCGACCCAGCTTGTAATCAAACCAGGTTTGGCGGGGTGCAAAACTTATGGAAGCAGCAGGCGTAAAACCCGGCATGGCGGCGGCAGCGGCCAGCGAAACCGCAACGGCTGTGGCGCAGCAGTCCGACAAGAAGCAGCAAACCGCTGTGGACGCCAAGGCCAAGCAGATGCGCACGCGCAGCGAGGACAAATGGAAGATCTTCTCGGGCACGGCGAATGACGCCCTGGCCAAGGAAGTCTGCGAAAAACTTGGTCTGCCGCTGGGACAGACGCACATCACCAAGTTCTCGGATGGCGAGACGTATGTGCAGATCATGGAGAATGTGCGTGGCGCCGACGTCTTCCTGATCCAGCCAACGTGCGATCCGGTGAACGAGCACCTGCTGCAACTGCTGCTCTTGATCGATGCCTTGAAGCGCGCTTCGGCGCGCCGCATCACGGTGGTGATTCCGTACTTCGGCTACGCCCGGCAGGACCGCAAGGACCGGCCCCGAGTTCCGATCAGCTCGAAGCTGGTGGCGGACCTGCTGACGACCGCCGGGGCCGATCGCGCACTGGTGGTCGATCTGCATGCACCGCAGATCCAGGGTTTCTTCAATATTCCTGTGGACCACTTGTTCGCGTCGCCGGTGCTGGTAGGGTTTTTCAGGGATTTGCAGCTTCCGGACCTGACCGTGGTTTCTCCGGACGCTGGCGGCGTGGAGCGCGCACGCTTCTTCGCCAAGAAAATGGATTCGGCGCTGGCTATCGTCGACAAGCGCAGGGTGGATCTGGATGTGACCGAGGTCATGCACGTCATCGGTGACGTGGGTGGTCGCACGTGTCTCATCCTCGACGACATTATCGATACCGCCGGAACGCTGGTGAAGACTTGCCAGGCGTTGCTCGACGCGGGCGCAAAGCAGGTGTATGCCTGCGCGACGCATCCCGTGCTTTCGGGACCGGCCATCGAGCGGATTTCAAAATCGGGGTTGGTCGAAGTGGTAGTGACCAACACCATCCCGCTGACGGAAGCGGGGCGCAACGAACCCAAGATCCGGCAGTTGTCGATTGCCGGCTTGATCGCCAGCGCCATCCAGTCGATTCACGAAGAGACGTCCGTCAGCAGACTGTTTTTGTAAAGGAAACGAGATTATGGCGACAACAACCTTAGACAAGAACGTAGAAACCAAGCCGCGGCAGAGCGGCACCAAGAACGACGCGCGCCGCGTCCGAAAGAGCGGGCTCGTCCCGGCCGTGCTGTACGGCGCCGGACTGGAACCACTCAACCTATCCGTCGATCCCAAGCAGATGCGCCGCATCCTGAACTCGGAGTCGGGTCACAACACGATTTTCGATCTCAGCGCGGGCGGCGACTCGGGCAAGGCGATGATCGTGGACTGGCAGTTCGAGCCCATCAAGGGCGCGTTGCTGCACGTCGATCTCAAACGCATTGCCATGGATAAACTTCTGCGCGTCAGCGTGCCGGTCACGCTGAAGGGCGAGGCGCATGGCGTGAAAGTGCAGGGCGGCATCCTCGAGCAGATGGTGCGCGAAGTCGAAATCGAGTGCTTGCCGGCCGATATTCCGGGACGCATCGAAGCCGATGTCAGTACGCTGGAATTCGGCCAGACGATTCGCGTGTCCGATCTGCCACGCAACGAGAAGATCAAGTTCATCACCGACGAGAACCAGGCCATAGCCCACGTGACCGCGGTGAAGGAAGTTGTGGTGGAGACTCCGGTCGAGGGAGTGGAAGCCGCGGCGACGACTGCCGAGCCCGAGGTCATCAAGAAGGGCAAGGCGGAGACCGAAGGCGATGCTGCCGGCGGCGAGAAAGCCGAAAAGGGCGCCAAGTCCGACAAAGGCGACAAGGCAGAGAAGTCCGAGAAGAAGAAGTAGGCGGCGTGAAACTGATCGTCGGGCTCGGCAATCCGGGCGTCGAATACCAGTTCACACCGCACAACATGGGGTTTCTTGCGGTGGATCGCATAGCCGAGCAGTGCGGCGTGCGGGTTAACAACCGCAACTGTCGCGCGCAGACCGCGCGGGCCCGCATCGGCGAAACCGAAGTGGTGCTGGCCAAGCCGGAAACCTTCATGAACTTGAGCGGCCTGTCGGTGCGCGAACTGGTGCAGGAGTACCAGGTGCAACCCGAACAGGACCTGTTGCTGCTCTACGACGAACTCGACTTGCCGTTCGGCACGTTGCGGATTCGGCAGCGGGGCCGTTCGGCGGGTCACAACGGTGTGGAGTCGGTGATCGGCGCGTTGGATTCGCAGGAGTTTATGCGCATCCGCATGGGAGTTGGGCCGGACCATCCGGTGGGCGACGGAGCGCGGTATGTGCTGTCGCAGTTCAAGAAATCGCAGTACCCGATCGTCGATCAGGTACTGGACACGGCGGCAGAGGCCGTTCATGTCATCTTCGGGGAAGGGTTGCACGCGGCCATGAACCGCTTCAATCGGAAGCCGGAGGAAGAAGCGGCAGGTAGCTAGTTACTGGTAACTGGTAACTGGTGAGAGCACTAGTTCGAGAATAGAAGAGATTCGGCAGTCGAGACCAGTCGCCAGTTACCAGTGACCAGTCACCGATTGCCAGGAGAAAAACGAATGCAACGTACTTACGAAGTGATGTTCATCGTGCGTCCGGACATGACGGAAGAAGACCAGGACAAACTGGTCGCCACCATGGAAGGCCATGTGGCCACGGCCGGCGGCACGGTGAAGAACGTAGAACGCATGGGCAAGCGCCGGTTGGCGTATGTCGTGCGCAAGTTCCAAGACGGAATCTATGTCCTGATGGTGCTGGAAGGCGATGGCGCCATGGTGAAGGAGCTGGAGCGCCGCCTGCGCGTGACCGAGCCGGTGATCAAGTTCATCACGGTACGCGTGGACGAAGAACAGAAGCGCATGGCCAAAGTGAAGGCGTTGCGCGACGCCAAGGTCCGCGGCAAGGGAACACGCGCAGCGGCAGCGGAAGCCGCGGCGGCCTCTGCAGCAGCCACTGCGGCCGAAACTGCGGCGACCGCAGCGGCAGCGACGGAAGCGGATACGGCTCCGGCAAGCGTGTAGGTTTTTGGCCTGGCGCGAGATCGTTATGCCCTTAGGGGTCCTTCGACTCCGCTTGGCTGACGCCTCGCTTGGCTCAGGATGACAAAGAGATTGATTGGGGCCGGCAGTGTCCCGAAGGAGAAACATGGCAGACGAAATGACGAATACGGCGGCTCCTGTAGCCGCGAACGAAGGCGGCAGCAGCAGTTCCGGGCCGAGCTCACGTCCCGAGGGCGGGGGCGGCGGTCCGCGTGGGCCGCGGCCTGCGGGCCGTCCCGGCGGCGGTCCTGGCGGACCGCGCGAAGGCGGACGGAAGTTCTTCCGCCGCAAAAAGGTTTGCAAGTTCTGCGTCGAAAAGATTGATGGCGTGAATTACAAGGACGTGCGCCTGCTCGGGCAGTTTGTGGCCGAGTCGGGCAAGATCGTTCCCCGGCGTTTGACTGGCGTGTGCACGCCGCACCAGCGTCGCCTGGCCGATGCCATCAAGCAGGCTCGCAATATCGCGCTGCTGCCGTTCTCGAGCCGGTAGGAAAGCAGTTGCCAGTGGTCAGTTTCGAGTTTCCGGTTTCGAGTTGCTAGCCGCAGATGAGAACTGAAAGCCAATGGCGCAAAACGACGCGTGGCTTTTAGTCGCTAATTTGCGTGACTAATTGCTTATTGCTGAATGCTAATCAAGTTTGATACGGAGTTTGACACATGGAAGTCATTCTGAAGGAAGACGTAAACAAGCTGGGCCACCGCGGCGACGTGGTGAAAGTCGCTGAAGGCTATGGCCGCAACTACCTCATCCCGCACAAGCTGGCAATTGAAGCTACCGCCGGCAATAAGGCCGTCATCGAGCAGATGAAGGCCGCCTCCGTGCGCAAAACTGCCAAGGAAAGAGGCAGCGCGGAAGCTTTGGGGCAGCAGCTTTCGGGCCAGGCGCTGGAGTTTACCCGCAAGTCGGGCGAGCACGATCAGTTGTTCGGCTCGGTCACTTCATCGGACATCGCGCACGCGCTGGAGGCCAAGGGCTTCACCATCGACCGCCGCAAGATCGATCTCGACGTGCCGCTGAAGACCGTCGGCGAGTTCAACGTGCCGATCAGGCTGCACAAGGACGTTACGGTCACGGTGAAGGTGACGGTCGGCAAGGAAGCCGGTGCCGAAGCCGCGCCGGTTGCGGTTGAAGAAGCCGCCAGCGCTGAAGCGTAAACCCCGACTCAAGTTCATTCGGGTGCCCCACTCAACCTGAGCTCGGTTGAGTGGGACTCTTGCCCCAAGTGATGAGCCCACTACTCATTCGCGAAAGCCACATCTCATTCCACGACATGGCCCCCATTTTGGCCCGCGCAGCTGCTCCCACCCTGTCGTCCAAAAGCAAGGAAGAAATAGATGGATCACTCCATGGCAATGGGACATGGGAGCCTAAGCGAGAAGAGTGAGCCGGCCGTTTCCCCATCTTCGAGTTTCGTTTCTAAGCGGTCAGCGCCGTAACCGGAGACAAGCAATTTGCCGTGCTCTCCAGTTCGAGGCCTTTCGGCATTGGCTCCCCGAAGGTGCGCACTACGTCGGCGCGGACGGGCGCGGTATATTCCTGCAGCGGCCGCAAAAGGGCCTCGTCGGCAACTTTGGCTGACTTCAGTTTCGCAGTTGCCAGTTGCGCCATTTCCGGACCGATATCGCGGGTGCGATCTTCGACTCGCCGTCCGAGTTGCAGAATGGCGGATGCGGTCTCGTGCGTCAGCTCACGCAATTCCAGAAGCGTCGCGATCCACTCCGACGCGGTCTCCGCGGGAACCACGCAACTGAGCGAACCATAGAGCGGAATGCGCGCTCCGAACCGGCCCAACGACCATAGCCACCCGCTGTCAGAGGGCTCTTTCTTGAGTTTGCGAAGTAACTCACTGCCGAGCGCGGCGCGGGTCGCGCCGGAAAGATGCTCGAGGCTGGCCAGCAATCGCCAACCATCGTGCTCCACTTGGGAATTCAGCCGCGTGCCCGGTTTCTTGCGGCCAATTCCGAGTTCTCCGAGATAATTTCGGAGTTCGTGCTGGTGGGCCGAACTGAGGCCGCCAGCAATGCGCCGCCACAGTACCAGCCAATCAACCTGCGACTGAAGCTCGCGCGGGAACGCCAATCTCGCCGAATAGATCCGCCATGTCTGGATGATGCGAACGCTGTCCAGCGGATCGCCGAATCCCGGACGCAGACAATAGCCAATCAAGTTGAGCCAGCGTACTTCGTGGCGCGAGCTAAGCTTGCGCCCGTCCGCCATTTCGAGCAGCGCATCGCAGAAGAGCCGCGATGTCGCGAGGGGCCATGCTTCCCTTTTCAGACCGATGACCGACTCCAGTTCGCCGACCAGGGACGCGGGATCAGCCAGATCACTCTCGTCCGCCGGCGACTTGCCGAACGCACGCTTGATGAGTTGCACAGCTGCTTCCTGCGATTCTTGCGAGATGGACGCAGATGTATGCCGGATCGCAGTCGAGGTTGTCTGCGATGTGAAGCCGAGCTGATCGGTTGCGCCGGCTTCCCGCCGCAATTCGAACTGCAGCCGCCAACGGTGTGCGGAACTCGCGGACTCGCACCACAGCTCGAGCGTTCCCACCTCGGTGAAGCTGACCGACAAACGCACTGCCAGTTCCATCTGCTGCAGCTTTTTGCCATAGCGCAGCAAGGTGACCAGCGGCGCGTGACGATGCACCTCGTCGGGAACAAGGTCTGCGATTGCGCCGTGCGCATCATGGCGGACCGTCGAGCTGTAGAGATGGAACGATACAGGGCGGTTGGCCAGCACGGAGAATTCACGATCGAGCAGCGGCAGGGTCGTGCCCTCATTGGTGCCCGAAGGCAGCACGCAGACCGCCTTGATGCCGTGTTCCGAGCGCATTCCGATGTAGTAGGTGCGAGCGCTGCCAGCCTTGACGCGCAGTCCTGCCCCGCGCCGCACGCGGCCGTAGTAAGCGGCGCCGATTGCGACGGCGCTGCTCATGAGTTCGTTGCGGAGAATCTTCGGACGCCAACCGTCACCGGCGCCAAACCAATTGGCAATCGCTTCGGCGATGCGCTCGCGAGCGATGGTGGGAATGCAAAAGCCGCCGTTGAAGAGAATGGCGTCGGGCCTTGCCATCGGGGCGCGATCGCCGCCTGAAGTCTGAATACTCTTCCCGGCGCGCTCGGCCATCGCGGCTTGGCGGAGGAATGCCGCAAGGTGTTTCGTGATGGCAGGGTCGGTGGCGTACGGCAGTCCAATCTCGCGAAGGCCGGCGGCGCGGGTGCGCGCAGGCATCTCGCCGCGTGCCGTCAGCGGCAGGAAGCCACTAGTCAACAACTCGACCACTTCGTCGCGGGTCAATTCGCTGCTCAACATTTGCCCGACGACGGAGCGTCCGCCACCCAGAATGTTGATGGGCAAGCGATCAACGTCTTCGTCGCTAAGCAGGCGTTCTTTGGCGGCCGAACAAGCAATTCGCAAAGCGTGACGCTGACGCAGGCTCAACTTGGCGTTGCGCTGCTGCTCTACTCGGCGGGCCAGCGCGAGGTCGAGATTCTCGCCTCCCAGCAGCAGGTGCTCACCGATGGCAGTGCGCTCGAACTCGACGCTGCTGCCCTGCACGTGCGCGCGCACCAGGCTGAAGTCGGAGGTGCCGCCTCCGATGTCGCAAATCAAAACCAAATCGCCGTCGCGCAGGTGCTCGCCGAGCGCGTGCTGATGCTCCGCCACCCACGCGTAGAAGGCGGCCAGCGGCTCTTCCAGCAGTGTCATGTTTTGCAGCCCGGCCTGTCGCGCCGCTTCCACCGTCAACTCTCGCGCTTCCTCGTCGAACGAGGCCGGCACGGTCAGTACGATGTCCTGGTTCTCGAAAAGCCGTTGCGGATCGGTCGCAGCCTCGGCCGCCAGCATATGGTTCCAGGCGTTGCGCAGATGTACGAGGTACCGGGCAGAGGCCTCGACGGGGGACACCATCGGCTCAGGCGGTTCGGCTTCACGAGGCAGGATGCTGGCGGTGCGATCGACCGCACTCTGGCATAGCCACGACTTCGCTGACGACACCTGCCGCCCCGGCACCAGCGCTCCCCGCTCGCGGGCCATGACGCCGACAATGGAAGACGGCCGCTCTTCCCAAGGCAGGTTCACCGTGCCCGATGCAATTTCGTCTGCGGTGGGGAAATAGAGGAACGACGGCAGCAGCGGCACGGCCCGCACTTCACCGGGGCCGGTGAGCTGCGCGATGTCGAAAACGCGTATTCCTGACGAATCGGCTGGGCCCGCACTCTCGCGCGTATCGACATAGGCTACGGCCGAATTCGTCGTGCCCAGGTCGATGCCAATCCGGTAGCGCGACGGGCCTGCCATCACAGCCTCGACATCAGCCGCAGCGTCATTGGTCGCTCTTCTCGCGGATATTCAGCTCGAGCTTCCAGCGATTGGCGTTGTCGCGCGAGACACACCACAACTCCAGCGTGCCGATTTCGGTGACACGTGACTCCAGGCGCACCGGCAACACGGTTCCCTGCTGGCCTTCGAGGTTGAGCGTCACTTCGAGCGGGCTGAGTTCTTCGATGTCGGGGCCCCAGTTTTCCAGGAGCTCTCCAACGCGGTCCTGCTTGCGAATGGTCGAGCTGAGGAAGCGGAACTCCGCGGGCTCGCCGACCACCAGGCCGAACTCGCGGTCGAGCACCAGCGCTTGGCTGCCTTCTTCCATACCGAACGGCACCACGCAAAGCGCCTTGAGCGGGGCTTCCATGCCGGGGACGGCGGGCATTGCGCTTTCGATTCCCACATAGTAGGTGCGGGAGGCTCCACTGCGGATGCGCACTCCCTGTCCGCGACGGGCGCGTCCGTAATACGCCGCGCCTCGTGCCACAGCGTGCTCGAGGTCAGGCGCGTCCAGGATCTGCGCGGGACCTAGCGCTTCGAATCCTTCGGCGAGCAGCCAACCATTCAACACTTCGACCAGCACGCCCCGCAACACGTCGGCCTTCATGACGCCGCCATTGAAAAGCACCTGCGTCGGGCAGGCCAGGCCGCTGGGCCCACGCCGGATGCCGGCGGCTTCCGGGCTGTTCTGCACCTGTTGCGTCAAGAAGCGCGCCAGATGTTTGGTGACAGCGGCATCTGCGGCGTAGGGCAGTCCTAGTTCCTGAAATCCGATACGGCGTTGCCGAGCCGGCATCTCGTCACTCGCCACCATGGGGAAGAAGCCTTCGACGAGGACACGGTTTAGATCCTCGCGCAGCAGTTCGGTCTTGATGGTACCGCCAACGAGCTTGCGTCCCTTGCCGAGCAAGGTGACATCCTGCTTCTGGCTCTTGGGGTGCTCGAACAAGTACTCCTTGGCAGCGCGGCACTGGTGCCACAGCGCCTGCAACTGAAAGGTGTCGATGTGTTGCCCTTCGTTCGCCAGCTTCTGTTGCAGTAAGCGGGCGAGGGCGAGGTCCATGTTGTCGCCGCCCAGCAGGATGTGTTCTCCGACCGCAACACGCTTCAACGCCAGGTCGCCATCCTCTTCTGATACAGCGATCAGGCTGAAGTCGGTAGTTCCGCCGCCAACATCGCACACCAGGACCAGGTCTCCGACCTTGATGCGCTGGCGCCAGTTGTCGCCCTGGCTCTCGAGCCATGCGTAGAAAGCGGCCTGCGGTTCTTCGAGAAGCGTGACACGCTGCAGTCCGGCCTGCTCGGCCGCGCGCCGGGTCAGCTCCCGAGCCACTTCGTCAAACGATGCCGGCACGGTGAGCAAAACGTCTTGGTCGCCCAAGGCGTGACCGTCCGCCGCGTGCTGGGTGTCCCAAACCGTTCGAATGTACTGCAGATATTGCGATGAGACTTCAACCGGCGAAAGTTTGCTGACCTCATCCGGAGCCTGCCACGGCAAAATCGGCGCGTTGCGGTTGGCGCCAGCATACGACAACCATGATTTCGCGGATGCCACCAGCCTTCCCGGATTCTCCGCACCGCGCTTCCGTGCCAACTCGCCAATCACGAACTTCGGGTCGGCATCCCAGGGCAAGCTGAGGCTCCCCTTGGGGAAGTCCAGTTCACCGGGAATATAGAGAAACGATGGAAGCAGCGTGCGGTCCGCCAGTTCGTTGGGATTGACCACCTGCGGGATGGCGCCAACTTCGATGCGCGCGCTCTCGGACGCAGCAGCCGTATCGGAGTGGGCCAGCGCGGAATTAGTGGTCCCTAAATCGATGCCTACGATGAATCGCGAATCCAAATAAGTCTCCTGTGGCAAAGGTTGCGCCAGGCGAAAATTGCGCCGCTAAGAGAGAAATTGCCTAGGGGATCTCAACCTCTGCCGGAGCAACGATCGCTCGGCCTGCGCCCTGGGGCAGCGCCGGTAAGTTCACCTCGGTGACGCGCCAGCCGCGATGACGCAACAATCCACGAAGCGGTGGTTCGCCGGCAACGTTTCCAACCAGCTTAATCGCCGCCGGATCGAATCCCACCGGAACGGTGACCGGCTGGTCCTCCTCGGAAGCGAGCACCGGCTCGAATTTGAAGTAGCGGTCGAGAACCTGGCGACAGGAAGTGTGAATGCTGCGCACGGCGGCCCCGAGTTGGGCGTCCGGGTAGGGAGAAACGTTCTCGGTGAGGAAGTCCAGCAGGCGGCCATCGCGCTGAAGCAAAGCCAGCATTTGGACCGCCCGGTCGAGCGATTCAGGCGCCGATTTGTCGCCTAAAGTCTTTGCTGGAGAGGACTTAGAGATCCCAAGCCCCTGCAGCACGTCCTGCGGGATCTCTCCCTCAAACAGCAGCGAGAAAAAACAGCGAAAAGCGAAAGATAGCCGGGTTGAAAATCCGATCATAGATATATCTGCTCCGAAACCGAACTGGCATTACCCCTAAAAATACGCTTGTATTAAGGGAAACACAGCGGGGAGGCTTATACAAGGTCTGGAATGCAGTTGGTGGCTGCTGAAACTAGCTTAGTCCAATAAATTGAACATCTTAGGCTCTGACGCAAACCCGTTAGGACGACCGAGCCAGCGCCGGAAGCAGGCTGGTGTCGTAGGGGCCGCACAGTGTGTAGACATGCCGACCTTCTAAGATGTGAGAACAAGTTCAAGTCCGGACTGCCGACACCAAGCCCTCGCGATACCACTCGAGGGTACGCCGCAGTCCCTCTTCGATGGAGAAGCGGGGAGCGTGCCCCAGTTCCCGCACTGCCGAAGTCGTGTCGGCCTGCGAGTCGCGCACGTCGCCGGCACGAGACGGACCATACACTGCTGGAATCTCCACTCCCTCGATTTTTTGCAGCAAGTTCCAAATCTCGTTCAGAGAGTAGCGATTGCCGTTTCCGGCGTTGAAAACTCTGCCGGCGACTCCGGGCGCTTTCGAAGCTTTGATGACTAGATCGACAACATCCTCAATAAACGTAAAGTCTCGGGTCTGCCCGCCGTCGCCGTGAATGGTGGGCGACGTCCGCTCCAGCACACTCGTCATGAAGACCGAGATGACACCTGAGTAGGGACTTCCGGGATCCTGGCGGGGACCATACACATTGAAGAAGCGAAGCGAAGTTGCGTCCAACCCGTAGCAGGAGGAAAAGGCGCTGCAGTAGTACTCCCCCATCAGCTTCTGCGCGGCGTAGGGCGATTTGGGGTTGGGCGACATGATTTCCACCTTGGGAAGTTCCTCGGTGTCTCCGTACGCCGAGGACGACGCGGCATAGACCACCTTGCGAACTCTGCCTTCCACACACGCACGCAGGACGTTGAAGGTCCCATCGATATTGGATTCGTGCGACGGCACGGGATCGACGATCGACTTCGGGACCGACGGGATCGCGGCGAGGTGGAACACGGTGTCGGCGGTGGAGATTAGGGGACGAATGGCTTCGAAGTTACGAAGGTCCACCTGGTGGAATGTAATCCGGGATGATACTTCTGTGAGGTTCTGTTGGCGACCGGTAGAAAGGTTGTCTATGACCTCGACCGAGCCATCGCCCATGGCGAGCAGACCACGAACCAATGCGGACCCAATAAATCCCGCGCCACCAGTTACGACGTATTTCTTCATGATTGCTTCGATTTCCAGTCGAATAATTTGGCCGACCGTGGTTATTGTACTGTGGGAAGGTACACACGCGGGACATGGCTGCGGCTACCGTTTGATTTTCCGCAGTCGCGAAAGTTTTCTGCGCCTCCTGGACAAATTCGGCTGGCCGAGAAGACCCGGTCGACCGGCAGGACACCGTACGTTGTCTTGAGGCCGCGTGATGGTATTCTATAGGCTGCCGTCTTTATGGCGAATCCAATACTGGTTATGGCAACTCTTGAGCCGCCGACCTTACCTCGGAGATCGGTGACGAAAGACGGTGGATCGCGTCCTAGAGATTATGCAGCCCGCCAGCATCGAAGTGCGACGGCTTTCGGTTGGTGGCGCTTCGAGTTTGCGTATGCCAACTTCAACAGCGGCAACTGCGGGCTCTATTTGCCGGACTACAAGGCTCTTGCTGACGCCGAAGATCCAAGAGATGCAATGGGTTTCCGGCACCTTCCAACACCAAGAGAATGGAGCAAGTGATTAAAGTGGCGCTCGAACCCACAAATTCGACGGAATCTGCTGTGGCGGTTGCATCCGACAACCCGATTGTCGAAGGCGGGAGGCGTGGCGGCAAGGCACTCGCGGTGTGGGAGCAAATCCGGAATTTTGGGTGGCGTGGCTGGTTGCTGGTTGCCGTTCTCCTTGGTCTCTATGGGCCGGTTCTCGTCCGCCTGGTGCGGCAATGGAACAGCGATGCCGATTATTCGCATGGATTCCTGGTTCCGTTTCTCTCGGCATACTTAATCTGGCAGCGTCGGGACAAGCTAGCGCAAGGGGTGCGGCGTCCGTCCAACTGGGGGCTCGTGGTGGTGCTTGGTTCCCTGGGACTGCTGTTTCTTGGAAGCCTGGGCGCGGAGCTTTTTCTTACCCGAATCTCGATCATCGGAACGATCTGCGGGCTCATTATCTACTTTTCGGGATGGCGTTTGCTGCAGGCACTGGCATTTCCGCTGGCGTTTTTACTGTTTGCCATACCGATTCCGGTTTTGATCTACAACGAGATCGTTTTCCCGCTCCAGTTCATCGCTTCGCGCTTTGCAACCGGCGTCCTGGAGATGCTCGATCTGTTCCCCATCATGCGCGAGGGCAACGTCCTGATCATGCCGGGGATGCGCCTGGAGGTTGTGGAAGCTTGTAGCGGCATACGCTCGCTCATGTCGCTACTGGCCTTGGCGGCGGGTTATGGATACCTGGCGGAGAACAGCGTACCGGTCCGCTGGTTCTTGTTCCTGGCCATGATTCCACTGGCGATTATCAGCAATGGGACCCGCGTGATGATCACGGCCCTGATGACAAATTACATCGGCCCGCAGGCGGCAGAAGGCTTCATGCACGAGTTCTCCGGCTGGGTGATCTTCGTGGTTGCGACGGCCTTGTTCCTGGCCTTGCATTCCCTGACCGTGGTGGTTCGCAAGAAATTCGGCTGGATGCCGAAAGAGACTGAAGTTACAACGAAAGCGTAGGTGGTGGGATGAATAGTGCGGCGCGATATTGGACGATGATTGCCGTGCTGCTGGCGGGCACTGCAGGCATGGGCTTCCTCTCACACGGGGAGTCAACGCCGCCCTCTCGGCCGCTGACTGAATTCCCCAAAGACATCGGCAATTACAGGACAGTGGCCGAGATTCCGTTTGACCAGAACACGCTGAAGGTATTGGGGGTTACAGACTACCTCAACCGGGTGTACTTGTCGCCGAACGATGGCGAACTGGGACTCTATGTGGGATATTTCCGCACCCAGCGCACGGGAGCGACAATCCACTCGCCTAAGAACTGTCTTCCCGGCGCGGGATGGCAACCCATGGTTTCTGAAACGCACCAACTTGCCCTGGATGACGGCCGGAAAGTCCCGATCAACCTTTATGTGATCCGGAAAGACCTCGATCAGGAGATCGTTCTTTACTGGTACCAATCGCACGGCAGGGTGGTGGCCAGCGAGTATTGGGGCAAGTTCTACATGGTTTACGACGCTATGCGTCTGAATCGTACCGACGCAGCGCTGGTGCGCATCACGGTCCCAGTGCGAAACGGCGACATGGACGGCGCGCGTTCGCAGGCACTCGCTTTTGCCAAACAAGTTGCAATGGATGTTGGTCAGATCATTCCCCAGTGACTCCAGGAGAATTCATGCGGAATCGTTACATTATTTGTGTTGCAACGGCCTTGGTGGCCGTCCTTCTTGCAGGCGCGACCGGGTGCAAGGGCAACCCGGAAAAGGCCAAGAAAAAGTATCTGGAAAGCGGCCTGAGCTACGTGGAAAAAAAACAGTATGACGCTGCCGTAATCCAGTTCAAGAAGGCGCTGCAAGTGGACCCCAAGTTCGCGGAGGCCCACTATCAACTGGGATTGACCTATCTGCGTCAGGGCAACGACAAACAGCACGTTGTATCGGGTTACCAGGAACTGCGTCAGGCGGCCGAACTCGACCCCAAGAACGTGAAGGCCAGACTAGAACTGGGCAATCTCCTGTGGGGGGTGTTCAAGGAATTCAAGCGGGCAGAAGATGAGGCCCGCAAGGTCATTGAAAAGGACCCCGACAACGCCGATGCGTACACGCTCCTGGGCACCGCACTGTTCGCGCAGAAGGACGCCGAAGGAGCCCTGCAAGCTTATAACAAGGTCATCGAACTCAAGCCGAATGACTCCGGCGCGCATTTGAACCGTGGCGTGCTGTACACCAGCATGAAGAAGGACGCCGAAGCGGAAGCCGATTTCCAGAAGGCCATCAGCCTGAACCCCAAGAACCTGGAGGCATACGCCAACCTCTCGCGCTTCTATCAGTACAAACAGGAGCCAGCCAAAGCCGAGGAAGTGCTGCAAGAGGGCATAAAGAACGATCCGGATGCGCCCGCGAACTACCTGCGGCTGGCCGGCATGCTATTGCAGGAAAAGCGCCTTGCCGACGCCGAAACGGTAGTGGGAAATCTGCGCAACCGACTTCCGAAGAATTCCGACGTCGCCGGTGCGATCGCGGAGTTCTACCTGGCCGCACGCAACCCAGACGCCGCGATCAAGGAATATCAGCGTGGACTCTCAATCGATCCCAAGAGCGAGAAGCTCACGGTCGCTCTGGCCGAAGCCTACTTGATGGCGGGGCACATCGAGGAAGTTACCAAGTTGGACGAGCAGATGCTCAAGGATAAGCCCAATGACGTATCCGGTCGAATGATCAAGGGGCGCCTGGAGGCAATTAAGGGCGACTTCCCGGCGGCGGTCACGACCTTCCGCGGCGTGGCGAAGGACTCGCCCGAAAACCCGCAAGCCCATTACTTTCTGGGACAGGCGCTGCTCAAGACGGGTGATTTGTCTGGCGCAAAGAATGAATTCCAGGAAGCAATCAAGCGTCAACCTGACAATCCCCTCTATCTTCAAGCCCAGGCCGAGGCCTACCGCGATGCGAGAGATTTCGCCACCGCGAAGGAATTCGCCAACCGTCTGCTCAAGCTGAATGACAAGAATCCCCAGGCCCACTTCCTGCTCGCCACCATCGATTTAGGTGCGAAGGAATACCAGGCTGCGCTGGAGGAATTGTCGATCGTATCCCAGGCGGCGCCCAATGACCCCAGCGTCCACATGAATATGGCATTCGCCTACGGAGGATTGAAGAAATTCCCTGAAGCCGAGCGCGAGTTTCAGACGGCGATGAAGTTGAATCCGCAATACGACGGCGCCATGGGCGAGTACGTCGCGATGCTGTTTGGGCTCAACCAGAGCCCCAAGGCGCTGGAAGTAGCCAAGCAATATGCCACCGCCAATCCTAATCGCGCGGCAGCTCAATTTATCTACGCTTCCGCCCTGGCCAACAGCAAGAAGCTGGACGAAGCGGTCCCCGTCTATCAGAAGGCGATTCAACTTGAACCGAAGTCGCTCTTGTCGTATATGCAACTGGCCCGTGTATACGAAATGCAGGGCAAGAACGACGATGCGCTCGCGCTCTACCAGAAGGCACTCACGGTCGCTCCTAATTCCCCCACCATACTGGGCGCTATCGGCAACGCCTACCTGGCAAAAAACGACCTGAAGTCGGCTCAACAGTACTTGGAAAAAGCGAACACGCTGGCTCCCCATGACCCGCTGATCCAGAATAATCTGGCGTGGGTCTATGCCCTGGAGGGCCAGAATCTCGACGTGGCCTTGTCGCTGGCGACGCAGGCGAAGCAGGCAGCTCCCGATCTGGTGTCGATCAATGACACCCTAGGCTGGATCCAGTACAAGAAGGGGAATTACGTAATCGCAGTCGGGTTGCTGACCGAAGTGGTAAACAAGCTGCCGCAGAGCGCGGAATACCGTTACCATCTCGGTATGGCGCTGAAGAGTGCTGGGCAGACCGACCGTGCGAAAGAAGAGCTCAAGAAAGCACTGCAAATGTCCCCTCCGCTGAGCCATGAGGATGCAAGTCAGGCACAAAACACGCTAGCCAAGTTGTAGTCAGTCAATCGTCTGAAGGCGCGAAGCGTTACGGTTTGTCGGTCTGGGGAATTATCCTCAGGCCGACAGTTTTTTGAGGACACGATTGACTTCCACGCGAGACGGCCGGCATGTGCTCGATGAGCGGCGACATGATGCAACGGAAGTGCCCACCGTTTGGCGTCGGCCTCGAGAGATGGGTTGCAGGCCGGGATGCGGCGAAAAGTGTGCACCGCCTGCGCGCCCACAGCCAACCCGGCGGCACACCCCTGGCCGTCACCGTCCAAAATTGGGAGGGAAATTCGATTATGTCACTGACTCGCGCCGGGGACGGACGTATCCTCAGGCAGTGAGATCAGAATGACATCTTTCTCTGGGAGGACTGAACCATGAAGGCTTATGTGGTAGTGACTGCAAGAGCAGGCACCGCGCGGGACATTGCTGACGCCATGACCGCCCTGCCCGGCGTCCAGATGGCCGACGCATGTTGGGGAGGCGGCGATGTGTATTCGGTGGTTGACTTTCCCGACTGGAAAGATCTCAATGGGTTGGTATTGGACAAGGTGCACTCGATGCCGGGTGTCATTCGCACGGAAACCCACGTCGCCGTGGAACGCTAGCGTAGCCGTCGAGATTCACAAAGATCAACGTGACGGGCCGATACCAAACGCGTCCCGCAGATGTTGAGCAGCAATGATGAGGCGCGCCGGGGTGTAATCGCCCGGCATGGCGAGAAAATCTGCCGCTCACGACACGCAGAAATCAAATACGCTGTTCCACACCTGCGCGAACTTGTTGGGGTCGAATCCGGATCCCGATTTCAAGAGATCATAAGATTGGTATTTCCTTCCGGCTACGCCGTGCTCCGCCCTCACAAGCCTGAAGTGGCCGACGATATCCATATGATCAGCGTTCACCAGAAGAGTCTCCCTGCCATTTGGCCAAAGCATCGAAGCGCTGTTCACGATCCCGTCGTTATCCCACACGGCAATCGTGCGCTGGTGCCCCGCCTCATCAATAATCATGGGTGGGTGGGGCAGATGGCGAATGTCCGGATATTGGAATGGACCTCCAGCGCACGCGCGATAGAGGTCCCACTGCGGCGACGGACACGCTGGATCAAAGTCGAACGGACGAGTTCCCACGCTGGCATAAGACCGTACACGGATGTGGTGACGTTTCCACGCATCGGTCTCCTGCTTGCGCATCTTCTTGTCGAAATGCGCTGGACTGGCTGCATTGCTGTCAACATCGGCGGCGAGGTCTTCAATAGCGCCGAAATCTGTGGCCGCGTGCCGCAGCCACAGCGCTAGCTCAGAGGCAGCTTCCTGGGCCAGCGCAACCTGCATGTGCTCAGCGTCTATGGGTGTTTCCGCTTCGGACAAGGCATCTTGAATTGCTTTCATTAAATCGAGCCGCGTTGCTGTCGCGACTGAACTGGAGATCCAATCCTGCAGGCGATCCAGTAGAGGGACTTGAGACACCGCAACTGAGGCCCTTAGCTCAGCCACCACTGCCCGTCTTCCGGCAGCATGGCCGCGCAACCAGTCGGCAAAATTTGTACCAAACTGCGGCACCGACAGAAACACGATGCGGTTCACCACGCGAAGCAACTCACCGGCGGACACAGTGAACGGCGATTCGTGGGTGCCGTCAACTGGGTATCGAGCATTGGCACTTTTCTTGTAATCAGCGGCCAGGTCCCATATCAGTCGACGAATGTCGAGTCCGCCCGTGGAGTGTCCAACGAGCGCGAGTGAATCGCCGGGCAGAAACTCTCCTCGCGCAATCCGTTTAGCGAGATAGTCGCGAAGTTTGGCCGCGCGGATAACGACGGCGGCAGTGGGAAAGTTGTCGAAGTAATGCAGAACCGCATCTTGTCGGTCTGCGCCGCCTGCTTTCTTCCAATGACGAAATAGTGGCGTGACGCCGGCGTAGTATTCCAACTGGCCGAGCGCGTCAAAGCCGGCAAAGCCCGGAACCAGAATGATATGTCTGCGGGAACTAACCGCGGCACGACGAATGCTCCGAGCTCTTTTCACGACTCCAACGTCCTTTCGTGGCTTCGCTCGATTCGCTGTCGGGCCGCCAGTTGACGAGGGAACCTTACTTAGAATGGCCGTGTACGCCGCAGAATCTTGCCTACGAGCGCATGCTAGGTCTGCGGCAAGGTTTAATCAAGAACATAGGAGCAGGAGGCGTGAGGTCAGTTCCAAATACGGAATCTAGATTCGGGGATTAGTGAGATGCTTCGAGGGCATCGGCGGGAGTTGAGGGTAGCAACCGGCTGACCACGTAGCCTACGAACATGGTCGCGCAACTGCCCTGCGCAACATACCAAGTGAACGGTACGCGAGTGAACAGCCACAGGTACATGTTCAACAGGAAGCCAACCAGCATTCCTGCCATCGCACCGCGCTCCGAAGCACGCTTAGTCAGCACGCCAAGCAAAAACACGCCTAGCAAGGATCCGTAGGCCACCGAAGCAATCGACAAGCCAACTTCCAGCACTCTACCGCCGTGCCTCGCCATAATCGCGAGCACGAATAGCACCAGGGCCCACCCAACGGTTGCGAGACGTGATATCCACACGCGGCGCTCCTCGCTGGCCTGCGGGCGCCACCGACCGTAGAAATCGACTACCGTCGTTGACGACAGCGAATTCAGCGCTGCGCTAAGGTTCGACATGGCCGCCGCCAGGATGGCCGAGATCAGCAGCCCGCTGATTCCATGTGGCATCTTTGTCACTACGAATGTCGTGAAGATCGTGTCCGTGCGGGCGAATGGCACGACCGGCGGAAACAGCTTGTAAAAGACGAACAACATCGCGCCCATCATCAGGAACAGCGAAAACTGCACCATCACCACAATCCAACTCGTCATCAAAGCGATTTTCGATTGGCGCTCGTTGCGGGCGGCCAGCAGCCGCTGCACGATGAGCTGGTCGGTGCCATGGCTCGCCGTGGTGAGAAATGCGCCGCCGATCAAGCCCGACCAAAAGGTATAGGTGGTATAGAAATCCCACGAAAAGTGGAACACGCGAAACTTGCCCGCCTCTCCTGCGATCGAATGGACTGTGCTCCATCCGCCAGGCACCAGGTGAAGAATGGTGAAGAACCCGACCACGGTCCCGCTGATGTAGATGGCCAGTTGGACAACATCTGTCCAAATCACCGCCGCCATGCCACCCTCAAAGGTGTAGATCAGCGTCAACGCCGTGACAATGGCGATCGCTGATACATCGCGCGCGAAGTCGCCAAGCCCCGCCAACAGGCCCGACAGTGCAATTCCCACGACGATCGCTACCGCAAATACGCGCACGCCCTCGGCGGCGGCGCGCGTGATCAGAAACAGCCCAGCGGTGAGCGCTCGCAGTTTCTGACCGAAGCGGCGCTCCATGAGCTGATACGCCGTGACCAGTTCGCTCCGGAAATAGTGCGGAATAAGCACGAAGCTGACGATGAAGCGCCCGAGCAGGTAGCCCATCACCAGTTGCAGAAAACGGAAGTCCTTTTCGTAGGCGAGTCCTGGCACGCTAATGACGGTGAGCGTGCTGGTTTCTGCCGCGACGATGGAGAGCGCGATGGCCCACCATGCGATTTGCTTGTCCGCAAGGAAGTAGTCTCTCAGAGTGCGCTGCTGCTTGCGAAAGCGCAGGCCGAATGCCGTCGCCCCGGCCAGATAAATGATGATGACGGCGAGATCGAGGGTGTTCAGACCCATCCGCAGTTGTTCTCCTGGGGTGTCCGGTGTCGCGACCCAACTCCGGTCGCAGTGTACTTGTTCACGCGGGTCGCGGTAAAACACAATCAGAACTCGCCTGACCATACGGATTAAGATTGTGCGGTGATGGATTTAAGACTGGAGGGGCCCTTCTCATGCACTGGTGCCTGCGGCTCGAATATCCCGAATCGTCCAGTCTCTGTGTCCTTTCCTTTGAGGGCTGCTGATGCATCGCAGGGTTCATGCGAGATATGTCTCGCGACTGCGAAGTACGTCCCGCCTAACTACCACGCGACAATTCCAGCGTCGTTGGCTATCAGGAAGCAATCCACACTCTGACATGCGGACCGGTACCGATAAGTCGGCCAGCGTTTACGAATGTGTGCGCGCCCGCCCGCTCACCGAACACTATCCAGAGCTGCTGCAAGCCTTAAAGAAGTTGGTGGAGCCGACGACGCGCGGCGACCCGGAGTCGCCGTTGCGCTGGACGTGCAAGAGTACACGCCACTGGGCGGGCGAGTTGCAACGGCAGGGGTACCGTATTGGGGAGCGGAAAGTGGCCGACCTTCTCCACCGGATGCGGTACAGCTTGCAGGCCAATGCCAAAACCATCGAAGGCAGTGACCACCCGGATCGCAATGCCCAGTGTGAGTACATCAACGCGCAGGCCAAGAAGTTCTTGCGACAGAATGTGCCCGTCATTTCCGTGGACACCAAGAAGAAGGAACTGGTAGGCAACTACAGCAAGGCCGGCCAAGAGTGGCGCCCACAAGGAGAACCGGAGGAGACCTTGCTCCATGACTTTCCGGACGAGGAACTGGGCAAGGCAATCCCTTATGGCGTCTACGATGTCGGTCAGAACCAAGGCTGGGTGAGCGTAGGCATCGATCACGACACGGCGGAATTTGCCATGGATAGTATTTTGTCCTGGTGGAAGCACATGGGGTGCAAGACCTATCCGCAAGCCACCGAGTTGCTGATCATGGCCGACGCTGGCGGCAGCAACAGCAGCCGCTCTCGGCTATGGAAAATGGGGTTTCTGCTCTGGGCAGAGCGATTCGCCATTTCACGGGCTCCCCGTTGTTATGACAGCAAGCGGACGCGACCGCCCTGCGATTGCAGTATAGAGATAGCCTTCGAGTCGAAGGAAACAAACTCTTCTGCGCCCAGCCACTCCCCTTCATAAGCGATTACACCATCCGCAAAGTCCCCGCCGGCATCGAGCACGGATAGGCCCGCTTCGATCGTCGGCCGGTTCATTACGACATTAGCGCTCTTCATCAGGCGACGAATCGCTTCGGAGATATCAGGAAGAGATTTCTTATAGCCTCGATGCAGCACCCACACAAACTCGCAAAGGACCGGAACAGGCACGGCAACCAACTCGGCCTGCTGCAAGATATTCGCCGCCTTCCGGGCTTGATGCGCATCGTCTTGCACAGCGGCTCTGACCAGCACGTTTGTGTCTGCGGTAATTTTCATTTTGACCTTGCCCATCCCCGGGTCGCGATCTCGCTCATCTCATCAATCGTGAGTTTGGGCCCTCCCTTTTGTGACAGGCAGCCAATGAAATCGGCAATCCTAGCCTCCGGTACAGCGGCTTTCACAACGATCCGGCCATCAGGCAGCTTGTCAGCTTCAATTTTCTCTCCGGGACTGACGCCAAGATGCTTGAGCAACTCTTGCTTCAGTGTGACCTGGCCTTTTGCAGTAATTGTGAGCGTCGTCATTGAGGGCCTCCGCGATCAACATGTACTATTGTAAGGCATAACTGCCTTACCTTCTAGTGGGGGCACCTCTTGTGTCAGTAGATGGGATGAGAAGGTCGATCCCCGGTCACGGATGAGGCTAAGCTAGCCGTGATCAACGCACTCTCAGGTGCAATCACAGTTGATAAGGAG
>Ga0208478_1000133_pt1 | contig 29220 bp, 24 predicted proteins | sample NGESurdeep072012_5_FD_184462 | JGI IMG/M metagenome (GOLD analysis project Ga0208478, IMG submission 184462) | Arctic peat soil microbial communities from Barrow, Alaska - NGEE Surface sample 415-2 deep-072012 (SPAdes) | ecosystem: Environmental > Terrestrial > Soil > Wetlands > Peat ...
ACGCTCACGTCGGGGCGGGCAGGGGTTGCCCCATACCTGACTGATCCAGAGCCGGAACCTAAATCTTGGACCATACGGTCAGCAATAGAGCCGCTGCATTACTTACCTCAGGCGCAGAGGGGTTCCCCGTCTTTTTTGAGCGAAGCTCTTCTCTCTTCCACTTCAACGGCAACAAGGGTTTCAAGAAACAAGATGCAGAGGGTTTGCGAGCCGGGTGGCTATCAAGCGGCACGGCCGGAATTCCACTGCGGAGGGTGAAATGACAAAACGGTGGGTGTTGTCTTTAGTAGCGTGCGCAGTTCTGGCGCTGGCTTCGACCGCAGCATACGGTCAGGCGGTGTTCGGGAACATAGTCGGTACCGCAACCGATCCGCAGGGTGCGGCCGTCGCGGGTGCGAAAGTAACTGTAACCAGTACCACCAAGGACACTGCGTTTACGGCCACAACCAACGAGTCCGGCAACTACTCCGTGACCCACTTGATCCCGGACGTGTATAAAGTCAGATTTGAATCGGCGGGATTCAAAGTGTTCGAGCAAGGGAATGTCCCGGTTTTTGCCGATGGCACCCAGCGTGTAGACGTCCAGTTTACGGTCGGCTCGGCCAGTGAAACCATGGAAGTGACCGGCGAAGCGCCCCAGTTGCAGACAGATAAGTCTGACATTGACGTCGTGTACAACCAGACGTTTGTGCAGAATCTGCCGGTACTGAACCGCAATTTCACCCAGTTCGAGTTGATGTCTCCAGGCACGCAGAAGCTGACCGGTTGGAGCCACGCGGCAACGGAAAACCCGCAAGGCGGCCAGCAGATTTTCGTTAACGGCCAGCACTTCAGCGGCACCAACTTTCAGTTGGACGGCACCGACAACCAGGATCCAATTCTTGGCATCATCGTCATCAATCCCAATCTCGACGCCATCTCGGAAGCGAAAGTCGCTCTCCAGCAGTATGACGCCGAAATGGGCAAGGCAATTGCCGGCTACGTTACCGCGCAGACCAAGTCGGGCAGCAATGACATCCACGGCAGCGCCTTCTGGTTCCGGCGCTCAGACGCGAACCAGGCGCGCGATCCCTTTGCGCAGTACGCGCCCGACCCGAACACGGGACGCTACATTCCCTCCGCCAGGTGGCAGCAGTTCGGAGGATCGATCGGCGGAGCGATCATTAAGAATAAGCTGTTCTACTTCGGCGATTACCAAGGCACGCGGCAGACTGCCGGCGTGACCAACGTGCTGAGCATTCCGACCGCGCTGGTACAGAGCACCTGCGGCCAGACCACGGGCATGTGTAACCTGAGCGAGTATCTTGGGCAGGTCAATGGTGGTGGCCAGGTGTACGACCCGACCAGCAGCGTTGCTACCAACGGCGGTGGCCGCACCGCGTTCGTGGGCAACCTGATTCCGAACAGCCAGATCTCACCCCAGGCGAGGGCGATTCTGGCGCTGTTTCCGTCGCCTAATGCTACCGGCAACGCCGGCGGTACCACGAACAACTACGTAATTGGCGGTTCGGGTCCGTTTAGCCAAAATGCGTTCGACGTTCGGTCCGACTGGGTTGCCTCGCAATCCATCAACGTGTTTGGCCGATACAGCCAGAGCTTCTATAGCCTTTCCGGAGAGCCCTCACTGGGCAAAGCCGGTGGCACTGGTTTCGGTCTCGGTCCGGGACTGGCGGGTAGTTCGGTTATCCACAACTTCAGCTTGTCGGTCGGCGTGACGAAGACATTCAGCAACACGTTGCTGTCGGACTTCCGTTTCGGCTGGTTCAAGTACAACCCTCAGACCCATAAAGCCTTTGAAGGCTTGACGCCGATGTCCGATATCGGCGTACCCGGCCTCAACATCACGAACCAGGGAGCTGAGCAGGCATTGTTCACCTCCGGACTGCCGGCGTTCCAAGGCGACGGTACTCTCTCCAACTGGGGCGAAGGCCTGAACGTTGGGCGTTGCAATTGTCCGCTGGTTCAAAGAGAAAACCAGTTCCAGGGCGTTGTGAACATGACAAAGATCTGGGGCAACCACTCGTTCAAGTTTGGGGGCGACATCCGTAGCGCCAGCAACTTGCGAGTTCCCAGCGACGCCAACCGCACCGGTGTCTTGAACTTCAGTAAGCAGGGTACTTCAGATGCAGGTGCCGGTGGTATCGATCTCGCGACGTTCCTGTTGGGCAACGTCTCGAGCTTCAACCGCTTCGTCAGCACCAGCCTGAACGCCTCAGAGCACCAGTGGCGGTACTTCTTCTACGGGCAGGACACCTGGCGCATCACCCCGAAGTTGACCATGAACTACGGCTTGCGCTGGGAACTGTACATGCCGGAGTCGGTCAACGGCCAAGGCAATGGCGGGTTCGCCAATCCCCAGCAAGGCATCATTCGGGTTGCAGGCTATGGACCGTTCAACCTGAGCGGCAACATCAACAATGACTGGCATGCCTTTGCGCCACGTTTTGCCCTGGCCTATTCGATGAACGAAAAGACCGTGGTGCGTGTCGGATTTGGTACCAGCTATGACATCGGCGTATTCGGCTCGAACTTTGGGCACGCCGTTACCCAGAACCTGCCGGTCCTTGCCAACCAGAACCTGGATGCAACCAACAACCCAAACAATCCTGCGGGCGCCTCGACCAACTTGTACCCGGCGTTTAATCTTGCGCAAGGGCCCGTTCCGTATGTCTTCCCGACGATTCCCACCAACGGAGTCCTTCCGTTGGGTGGTCCGACGGGTTCAGTACAGCCACGCATGCGCCCGACGTCGCAAGTGTTGCCCTCGGTGACGACATGGAATGTGAGTATCCAGCGACAGATGACGAGCAGCATGACCCTGGATCTGGCATACATCGGCAGCCTGGGCAGGCACGGGTTTGCTGGAGATGGATCGGCGTACAACGCAAATCCAACAAACATTCAGAACTGGGCACTGACGCAGGCTGGGCTGATTTCCACGAGTCAGCGTCAGTACTACAACAACATGTTCAGCACCCCCTACAATGGAACCAACGTGCTGTGCTGCAACGGCGGCATCATGGGCAACTACTTTGGAAACTCCGCCAACAGCAACTACAACGCGTTGCAGGTAAAGGTGCAAAACCAGATGTCGCATGGCCTGCAGTTCATCGCCCACTATACGTGGTCGAGGTCCTTGCACTATAACGACAACTACTTTGCGGTGAACCCGGCGATTGCGTACGGCCCGGACGATCAGAACCGTGCCCAGGTGTTCGTCTTGAACCTGGTTTACCAGTTGCCGTTTGGCAAGGGTAAGGCATTTGGCGGCAATGCGAACAAGGTGGAAAACGCGATTATTGGCGGCTGGCAGATTACCAGCACCACCAACTGGAGCAGCGGCCTGCCGTTCACCCCTAGCTACTCCAACTGCAGCCAGGACCAGGACGTCGGGGTCTGCCGTCCCAATACAGGCAACCTGGCAGGTTGGTCGATGGGTGCCGGATCGTTTAATCCGATTACCCATTCGGTCGTGTTTTTCACTCCAATAGCAACTATGGGGACAATGGGTACGAATTACGGTCCATGGGCGAGGCCATACGCCGGAACCCTTGGAAACTCCGGGTTCGACTCGCTATACGGAGTGCGCTCGTTTACCACCGACGCGACAATCATGAAGGACTTCGGCTTGACGGAGCGATTCAAGCTGCAGTTCCGCATGGACGCGTTCAATTTGTTCAACCATTCGGTGTATGGCTTTAGCGCCACGCAAGGTAACACTTGCATCGACTGCGGCGGCAATGCTGGCTTGATCCAGTCGCTGGACGCCAACGTCGGCATGCGTGCCCTGCAGTTCGCCTTGCGCCTGACATTCTAAGTCGGGCTAGGGAGAATCTAAAATCCAGGAGGAAGTCCAGAAACTCCCTCCTGATTCAAGAGCTTGATTTCCAGTCCGGTCGGTTGTTCTCCGGCTTGACTAAACTTCAAAGCCCCTGCTGCCCACCGGCGGGGGCATTTTTCTGCCTTGACGACCGATCGCTGATGAGGCACGCACAATTACCGCCAAGCGTTTGGAATGACTGGAGTGGGTCTTCAGGCGGGATTTGGAATGGTTCGGGGAATAGAATGGCGATGATATCGACTGCCTTTGTGAATGCCTCTGACAACTACTCAAATGCGGCTACAGCCGTGAGATCACTACATGTATAGCAAGCACGCGACTCTATGGTTCCTGGGCATACTGATCCTCATTGTGTTGGTATTTGCGTACTTCATTGCACAGCCGTTTCTCTATCCAGTTGCGGCAGCAATTGTCCTGGCTGTCGTCTTTTATCCTGCGCATCAACGAATTCTGAGATGGACCAAGGGTAAGTCGGGGACCGCGTCGACGATTTCTACCCTGGTGCTGCTCTTTCTCTTCGCGGTGCCCCTGTTCATCATCATGATGCTGGCCACGAATGAGGCCATCACCGGCGCGCAATACCTGACCCGTAAAAGTGCTGAGCAAGGTGGCTTCAGCCTGTTTCTGACAACCATGGCGGAGCGCGGATTGGCTTTCCTCGGGCGCTGGGTTGACGTTTCGAAGTACGACATCCGAGGTACGGTCCGTTCCCATGTACAGCAGGCCGGCGTCCTCATTCTGGGATCAGGAGCGGCGATCCTCAGCGGTTTTGCGCGCCTGATCTTGAAGTCCCTGATATCGCTGGTGGTGGTGTTCTTTCTTTTCAGGGACGGACGGGACTGGATCCATCGGGCGGAGGAGATCATTCCCCTTTCGCCTGGACAGGCACGAAAGTTGTTTAGCAACATATCTGACACTATTGTCGCCAACGTGTACGGCATTGTTTTCGTTGGCCTCGCGCAAGGGATCCTGACAGGTTTTGCCCTGGCGATTATGGGCGCGCAATCTCCGCTGTTGCTAGGCCTCTGCGCTGCCCTTGCCTCCGTAGTGCCCGTTGTTGGCGCGGCGCTGGTATGGGCCCCTGCCGGGTTCTATTTGATGTTTACCGGTGCAGTCTGGAAGGGTGCTTTTGTTCTCGTGTGGGGAGTCGTCGTGGTAAGCATGGCCGACAATGTTATTAGGCCGTGGGTAGTAAGTGGGAAGGTTGAGCTGCATCCTCTCGTGTTGCTATTTTCGATCCTGGGTGGTGTCGAGGCCTTTGGATTCCTGGGCCTGTTCCTGGGGCCGGTTATTGCCTCGGTGCTGGCAGTTCTCTTCGGAATGATCCGCGAGGAGCTGAGCCAAGGCACTGGAAATTCGCAATCGAGCGTGGCCGACAGCACACCATAACCCTAACCGGATCGGATCCCAATCGGCTGCTGCGGAACCTTCGTTTCATTTCTTGGTGGCGGGTAAGTGGGGTGGCTTAGCGATACGGTGCAACTTCGCATCCGTCAGCCTAAAGCTGCTCCCGGTGTGCCGTTGGTAACGCAACAAATGATGCAGTTTGGATAACGTTAGCCCGGTTCCTCCCGGAATAACTGTCGAAAATTGTTGACAGGGGCGCATCGGATACGCAATCCTGCGTGGGTGATGACTCGCAACCGGCCAACTGCAAGACTCTCCGATGCACATGTCAGCCTGTCCGAAAAACTGAAACAGCTTAGCCCCAAGCGTCAGGAAATTATCCGTCCAGTGCTTGAGAATCCGCGGCCGTTCGTGCTGCTTAGCGTGCGCGCTCTTGCCGGCCGGCTGGGCACCGACCCGGCTACGACCGTGCGAATTGTCCAGGGATTAGGGTTCGAGAGCTACAAAGATTTCCAGCGGCATCTGCACGATCTGTCAGTGGCTTACGCGACTTCGCTGGATACCATGAAGGCGGCAGAGCATGAGGGCACTGGCCCTGCGTCGTTTGTCCGTGCCGCGCTGCAGCGTGACATGCAAAACCTGCAGGCGCTTAGCAATAGCCTGGACGCAAACAAGATCTGTGGATTGGCAAAACGGTTGTACGAGACGCCGAAGATACTCCTGTTGGGTGGAGATGCTGCAACTTCCCTGGTGCACCATCTGGAATACCACCTCACGATGATCGGCCTGCCAGTATTGTCAGCCACCACGGCTGGCCGGGTCAGTCACGTGGTTCGCAATGCAGGGCGAAAGGACTTGGTAATCGGCATCAGCTTCCGGCGAGGCCTACGGCAGACCGTCGAGGGCCTCCAGGCTGCCAAGTGCAATGGCGCTTTCACTGTAGCCATTACCGACACATTTGTTTCACCGCTGGCGCGTGCTGCCGATGAATGCTTCATTGCTTCCGTGGAAACACCGTCGTTTGGCGCTTCGTATGTAGCTCCCATGGCTTTAATCGACACCATTGTGGCCGCAGTTGGGAACCTGAAGCGTAAAAGCATCATGTCGCTGATCAAGCAGGCAGACGAGGAACAACGTCGCGGGTTCCGCTGGTATCAGGCTGAATTCTAGCCACTAAATCGCCTGAATTCGTAGCTTGCAGAGTCAATTCACCATCCATGCAAGAGGTAGTTGTCACAATTCGACCCTGCCACGCCATCGAAGAGTTCGAGCGAATGGTCGAACTGGAAATCGAGGTGTGGAAGTTTGTCGAGCGAGACGTTGTGCCCTCACAGATGTATGTGGTGGCGTCCAAGATCGGAGGGCAAGTACTCGGAGCGTTCGTCGGGGAGAAGTTGGCTGGATTCATTCTTGCCTATCCCGGTATTCGCGATGGCATGCCGTACCTCCATTCGCACATGGCTGCTGTGCTTCCTGAGTTTCGCGATCTGGGGATTGGCCGGCGGCTGAAGTTGGCGCAGCGTGAGGATGCGTTGTCGCGCGGGATCCCTCTGATTGAATGGACATTCGATCCGCTGCAAACCAAGAATGCGTACTTCAACATCTGTCGCCTTGGTGCCATTTCGCGCCGCTACCTCGCCGATGTGTACGGTTCGACCAGCAGCCCTCTGCATGCTGGCTTGCCGACCGACAGGCTCGTCGCAGAGTGGCATCTGGGGTCACAGAAGGCTGTTGACGCCCTGGGAGCCAAAGAGCCAGAGCTAGGCCAGCCTATGGAGCGGGTCAGAATTGTCGCGGAGGATGCATCGCCTGACCGTGTGGCTGAGGTCCAGATGAAAGTACGGGCGCGGTTTCAGGAACTATTCGCGGCTGGGTACGTGGTGACTTGGTTTGAGCGGGAACCAGGGGGCGGTTCCTACATCATGGCTCAGTCATGATGACGGGAGGAGCGTTGGCCTCTCTAGTTCGTCCGCCTGCGGTCCAGTCGTGTGTCGTCGTCAAGCGGCGAGTAGAGCTCGCCCTGTGTGCGCTCACCGATGTCCTTTAGTGCGGTTATTGCGTACTGCTGAAAGTGCGACGACTGGCGATGGGCTTCCAGTGCCGCGTCATTGCGGTACTGTTCATAAATGAAGAAGACTCGCGGATCGCTGCGATGGCGATGAACCATGTACATCAGGCACCCAGTTTCCTGGCGTGAGGCAGCCTGCAACTTGATGAAGATCTCCGCGACTTCCGCTTCATGTCCCGGATTGGCCATCCAGGTTACAGCCAGTATGACCATGGGAATCTCCGATTACGGTTTGGTGGCACTGCTTACAGCGTCAAGAGTCCGAGAAAAGTTCTCGACGAAAACAGTCTGTTCGCGGTCTGGACCGGTGGAGATGATTCCCACCTTCGCTCCTGTTTCTTTCTCCACGAACGCGAGGTAGCTCTTGGCTTTTGCCGGTAGTCGGTCGTACTCGGCGATACCATAGGTTTCGCAATGCCATCCCGGCAGCTTGGCGTAGATGGGTTCGATCTTCTCGTAACCCGAGGCTTGCGCGGGAATCTCCTGCGTCTCCTTTCCGTCAACTTTATATCCGACACAGACGGGGATTTCCGCCAGATCGTCGAGCACGTCGAGCTTGGTGACGACCAGCCATCCCGTTCCGTTGATCATATTGGAGTAGCGCAGCAGCGGCAGATCGAGCCAACCAGTACGCCGGGGGCGTCCAGTGACAGCCCCGAACTCATTGCCTTTCTTGCGCAGTGCCTCGCCAACTTCGTCGTTCAGTTCAGTGGGAAAGGGCCCCCCGCCCACTCGCGTGCAATAGGCCTTGGTCACGCCGGCAACCATCGTAATCGCGTTCGGCGGAACGCCTGTGCCGGTGGCGGCTCCGCCCGACGTTGCACTTGACGAAGTAACAAAGGGGTAGGTGCCGTGATCGATGTCGAGCATCGTGCCTTGGGCGCCTTCGAACATTACCGATTGGCCGGAAGCAATCGCTCGATTGAGCAGCAGCGCAGCGTCGGTGACGAAAGGCGCTACGCGATCGGCGACCTCGGCGTAGTCGTTATACATCTTGTCAGGATCGATGGGCTCGCTGTTGAACAGTGCGTGCGCGATGGTGTTCTTCTCACGGCAGGCGTTGTCGATGTGCTTCTTGAGCAGCGCCTTGTCGAGCAGGTCCTGCACACGTAGACCACTACGAGCCATCTTGTCTTCGTAAGTCGGGCCGATGCCGCGCGACGTGGTGCCGATCTTCACGCGTCCGGGAGCGTTCTCGGCCGCCAACTCAATCATGCGGTGATAGGGCAAAATAACGTGGGCGCGGTTGCTGACGAACAGGTTACCGTCCACCTTTACGCCGGTGGCGCGCAACGCATCCACTTCCTTCATGAAGGCGAACGGGTCCAGCACTACACCGTTGCCAATCACACCGCGGCAGCCTTCGCGCAGCACTCCACAGGGAATGAGCTGAAGGATGAACTTCTTGCCTTTGATAGTGACCGTGTGTCCGGCATTATGGCCGCCGGAATAGCGCGCTACCACGCTGAACCGTTCGGAGAGAACGTCAACGATCTTGCCTTTCCCTTCGTCGCCCCACTGCGCGCCCACGATGACCGCCGTCTTACCAGTTTTCAACTTGCGCTCCACTCTTTGGTCGCAGACAGCGGCAAGCGCCAATGCCGAGCGACCGCTCAGATTTCCACACAACTCGCCAGTAATTTGCGAAAGGGATTACAAGATTCACGGATATTCGCGAACACACGGTCTGTGTAACTCTTTGATTTTACAGTTCAACTCTGAGCGGCGCAAATAATCCGCGCGGTCCGATGGGGATTGTCCTATGCCGTACACTGTACTTCCATGCCGGAGCTTCCCGAAGTCGAAACCATCGCCCGCGGCCTGCATAAGCGGGTAGCAGGCGACACCATAGAATCCGTGTGGCTGGGCGAGAAACCCGAGCCGCTGAAGTCGCCAGCCAGTGAAATAGCGGAAGTGTTGGAGGGTTCGCGCATCGTTGAGGTTCGGCGAGTGGGCAAGCATATCGTGTTCGATCTGGAGCGCACCGGCAAGAAGAAGCGCGAAGCGATCCGACACGGACAGTGGATTGTTCACCTGGGGATGACCGGCCGAATGCAGGTCACAACACCGGAAGTGGAACTTGCTAAACACACTCACGCGGTGGCGAAACTGACGTCAGGCAGGGAAGTGCGTTTCGTCGATCCGCGGAGATTCGGGCGGCTGGCGGTGGTTCGCATCGATCTGCAACAAGCTGCAACGGGATTCGTAGCTCCCGGAGATGAGCCCCTCGACTCGCAGATCGAGCGCTTCGTGACGCTGTTTCGGGGACGCGAGACTCCGATCAAGAGCGCCTTGCTTAACCAGAAACTGCTGAGCGGGGTGGGGAACATTTATGCCGACGAGTCGCTGTTCCGCTCTGGAATTCGGCCTCGACGGCGTGCGGCCTCGCTCACCCGCGAGCAATTGCGCGAGTTACATGTGGCCCTGCAGGAAGTGCTGCGCGAAGCCATAGCGCTGGGTGGATCGTCGGTGAGTGACTACGTCGACGCCGACGGCGAAGAAGGCTTTTTCCAGTTACAGCATCGGGTGTACGGTAGGGAAGGCGAGCCATGCCTGGTTTGCGGCACACCGATCAAGCGGGTGGTCATTGCTGGGCGAAGCAGTCATTATTGCCCTAGGTGTCAAAAGTAGGCGGTACGGGCAGGTCGTTATCGAGCAGATAGTTCGTTGAAAAACGGAAGGGAGCCACACGGCAAATATGGGCGATTATTCCATTGGAGTCGATCTAGGAGGCACGAACCTTCGCATTGCCGCTGTCGATAGCGATGGGAAGTTGCTGGAAAAACTGACGCTGGGCGCAGAGGTATCACGCGGGCGCGACTTCGTGATTGCTGAGATGTGCAACGCGATTCAGACGCTGCGCACGAAATACCGTGACTCGGGTGAACTGATAGGCATTGGCATCGGCGTGCCTGGCTTCATCGATATGGCAGCGGGAATGGTAATGGAGTCGCCCAACCTGCCCGACTGGACGAGTTTCCCGGTGCGCGACGAAATCGAGAAGCGGCTAGGGACCAAGGTCATTCTCGAGAACGATGCCAATTCCGCGGCAATGGGTGAGAAATGGCTTGGAGCCGCGCGCGAATACGACCACATGGCGATGTACACCCTGGGAACCGGTGTCGGTGGTGGACTGATCTTCAACGGACGCTTGTGGCACGGCATGACCGGCATGGCGGGCGAACTCGGGCACTTCAATATTTATGCTGATGGACATCCATGCGGATGCGGAAGTCGCGGCTGCCTGGAACAGTACGCCTCGGCCACCGCGGTGGTGCGCATGGCACGCGAAGCGATTGCGGGTGGCGAATCGGCGGAACTGCAGCGCCTCTCGCACGACCCGGTGCAATTTACTTCGCGGTCCATCTACAATCTCGCGGTGCAAGGCGAGGAGGCGGCGAAGCGCATTTTTGAAAATGTGGGACGGGCGTTAGGAATTGGGGTTGGCGCGATGGTCAACTCGCTGAACCTTCCCATCTACGTGATTGGCGGCGGGGTTTCCAGTTCATGGGACGCCTTCGCTCCCGCCATGTTTGCAGAGATGAAGTTCCGCTCGGTGATTTATTCGCTGACCTCTCCCGCCGCGGTTGGTCACGACAAAGGAACGATCGTCACTCGGGCGCTGCTGGGAAGCGATGCAGGGTTGTACGGCGCAGCTCGTCTGCCTTTGCTGGAGGGATTCGCGCAGACCGAGACAGCGCGAAAGTAATGGCAAGCCACGAGTCGATCAGAACAGGCTAGGACGAGCGTTTCTTGCTTTTTTTCTTGGATGGACGCCGGGGTGCCGGTCGGGCATGAGCAGATCGATTAGTCGCACTTGTTGCCGATTTCAGGCGCGCCACTTCCTGAACCGTCAAGTGCCGGAACTTCCCGGGTTCAATATCTAATTCCAAGGGACCGTATCGTACGCGCCTGATCTTCTCGACGTCATGCCCGATCTGCTTGAACATCCGTCGGATCTGCCGATTACGCCCTTCGATCAGCGTGATTTCGTACCAGGGGTTCTCCGCGTCGCGAACCAGTTTGATTCGCGCTGGACCTGTCTTCACCGCCTTGGAGCGGCGTGGCGCTGCCTTGGCGTTCAGTTGGCCCTCGCGCGTTTTCAGCGGAGTCCGATCCGGTGGCAGGAATATTCCTGCGCGCAACTTCTCGATGTTAGAATCCGCGGGTTTGCCGCTGATCTTGACCACATAGGTTTTGGGCACGTGCGAGGAGGCGTGAGTCAGCTTCTGCGCAAGTGCGCCATCGTTCGTCAGCAACAGCAGGCCTTCGCTGAGGTAGTCGAGCCGGCCCACGGGATAGATGCGTGCTCCCACGCCCGGCACAAGGTCCATTACGGTCGGACGCCCTTCCGGGTCGGTGACCGTGGTGACGTGTCCCTTGGGCTTATTGAGCAAGATGTAAACGTGCCGTTGGGCGCCGCCTAGCGGCTGGCCGTTGATCTTAATGTTGTCGACTTCAGGATCGGCCTTGGTGCCGAGTTCGGTGACCGTCTGGCCGTTGACTGAGACCAGCCCCGAGGTGATCAACTCTTCGGCCTTACGGCGCGAGGCGATTCCAGCGGCGGCGATGATTTTCTGTAATCGTTCAGCGGGCATGAATCTCTATCTTACCTTGTGAGCGATACTGGCAGGCCAATCATCCGGATATTCGCGAACGTAGCACACGGCAACCGACGACTATTGAGTGCTGGAAGCTGGTGGGATGGAGTCCACTTGAAGCAACCACCCGCTCCCGCCCCGGACGGTAATTCTTTTCGGTGACTGTAGGTTGATTTGGCTTGGGGTGCCGCTAGTTCTTATGTCCACGGTCAGGTACCTGTAACCGTACACGCTACACGCATCGGTGGAGAACACCCAGAACGCTTGCTCGGAGTTATTGCTCGAGACTCCGGCGCACCCTCGCGCCGGATTCGGCAGCGGAACGCCGAGCACTGCGCCGGGCTCGACGACTCTCCCAACAACCTCGCCTGTCTGTGATTTCACCTTGCGGTCACCATTGAATACAGCCTGCCCACCCACTTGGATCATGTTCCAGTCCCAGACAGTGGTTCCATTACCACTGTTGGCATTCACCGGCTGTTGAGCCGTGGATATGGCTCGCAAAGACGCCAAAGCACGAAGGCTGGTGCCAACCACAACCTCCTGCTTGTTGAACTCGACGCGGTCAAACTGGACGGCAATTCTTGTGGGCTGGCCAGAAGACGCAGGCGCCACGGACACGACGTGTCCCAGCAATTTCGATCCGCGTTTGATCTTGCCGCCTTCCGGGAGTGGCACATCCTGCATCAACTTGGTTGAGATTTTGTCGCCGGGCTTGCTCTTGTCTGAGTCCAGAGTGTCGTTAAGCATGGTCGGCAGCATTGTGCCCTGAGGGATTTGCTGCGCGCACAAACAGGCGGTCACGAGAAGTGTCGCCGTTAATCCGATGATTGTTCGCATAAGATATCCATATCGTCGACCGTTAAGACTGGGGCTTTTCAGCCGAAGCATCCACGGGTGTTTCATCGGCAGATGCGGCAGCATCGTTGTCAGGCTCAGGATCAGGCGAGGTCGGTTCGGCTTCAGCTGCTTCAGCTTCGGGCGCCTGCGTGTCCGGAACTGCAGCAGCTTCCGCTGTCGCCTGCTCGAACAGTCCTGCCTGAGGATCTCCCAGCTTCTCGAATTCTTCCATGCTGGGCAACTCAGCAACGTTGTTCAATCCGAAGCGAAGCAGAAACTCTTTCGTCGTTTTGTACAGGATCGGCCGACCGATTACCTGTTTGCGGCCAGAGGTCGTGATCAATTTGCGATCGAGCAGGGTCGCAATGACGCCGGAGGAATCGACGCCGCGAATCTCGCTAATCTCGGGCACAGTGACCGGCTGTTTATAAGCGATTACGGCCAGTGTCTCCAACGCCTGCATCGAAAGGCGAACTGCCGGTTTCAGGCTCTTGGCGAAGTTGACCACTACGTCGTGATGCTCGGGCTTGGTGCCCATGCGATAGCCGCCGGCGATCTGGCGAATCTCCATGCCGCGGTTGCCATCGGAATACTCGACCATCAGTTCCTTGAGAATCTGGCTGATGTGCTCTTTGACGCGTTTCGAGTCTTCCTTGTCGAGCTCGGCCTTTTGTTCTTGCGTGAGACCGTCTGGGGAGATTAGTTTACCGTCGAAGTAATCCGGGCGGGATTCAGCCTCAGCCGCCGCTACCGCAACTTCGTCCAGTTCGTCATCGGTGTCTTTGTCCTCTTCGAATGTTGGCTTGCCGTCGGATACGAGTTCATTCAGTGCCAGCCGTGCCTCTTCTTCGGCGCGCAATTCGGCGAGCGCCGCATCCTTGAGCAGCGCTGTGAGCTGATTGAGTGTGACCGGTTCTTCGGTCGCGTAAATTAGTGCTTCGACTTTGGCTTTAACGCTCATTCGTGATCGTAAAGTGCATCCGTCTTTCTAGAATTTATGCCGCTCCCTAGGGACGCGGGCTTCCGTTGTCGGTTTCCAACTTACCGCCAGTCGTCCTTCACCGGTGGGTTGTCCGCCATGAGGGAGTCGAAGTTGGTGTACTTCTTCAACACGATCTCGCCAAACACGTTGTCTTGCCGCGCCAGCACTGCCTGCAAGCGTATCAGTTCCAGGATGGCCAGAAACGCACAGACCAGCGCCGTGCGCGATCGCAAGCTTCGTAAGAGGTGCTTGAGGCGGATCGGTTTGTCTTCCAGCGAAAGTCGCCGGCGGACATAATCGATCATCTGTGAAACGGTGACGTTGTCTTCTTCCACCTCGAAGGCCGGTTTGCTTCGTGCGCGGTTCAGGATCTGCTGAAACGTCTTCACCAGGTCAACCACGTCGGCAGCCAGTTCCGGTTCGGCAGCCTCAGCATCGCGGAATTCCTTGAGCGCGGGATTTGACCACACCGCCTCTTCGATATGCTGTTTTTGGAGCAGCATCTGTGCGGCGGACCGGTAGCGTTCGTGTTCGAGCAACCGGTTGACCAATTCCATGCGTGGGTCTTCCAGCAGGCCGGTTGCATCGGGATCGCGCGGCAGCAGCATCTTCGATTTGATATGAATGAGCAGCGAAGCGGTGTAGATGAACTCGGCGGCGACATCAACGTCGAGCTGCTTCATGTTCTCGACGTACTTCAAATATTGCGCGGTGATCTTCGCAATCGGGATGTCGTAGATGTCGATGTCCTGCTTGCGAATGAGGTCGAGCAGCAAGTCGAGCGGGCCATCATAGACCTCGCTTACGAGAACCGAGAACGAGGACTCGTTAGCGTCTTCTTTGCGCGCAGCGGCGCGCGGCGCCTCGGGCGTCGCGGCTGGCGGGTTCGCAGATTGTGGCTGATCTGGCATCAATTATTGATTTTCCGTGTCCTGCTTCGGTGGTTCATAGGCGAAAGACAAATTGGCGGCTTCCCGTACTTCTTCCATCGTGGACTCGGCAGTCCCGCGCGCCTTGGCTGAACCTTGCTCCAGTATGTCCCAGGCCAGCTTGGGGTCGGCCTCGTACTTTGCCCGGCGCTCCTGAATGGGACCAAGCACTTCCCAGAGACTGTCGGCGGCCCACTTCTTACATTCAATGCAGCCGATGCCCGCGGTCCGGCAGCCATCGTAAACCTTTGCCATGGTGTCGCTACTGCTAAAGATTTTATGCAAATCACCAACCGGGCAAACATCCGGATTTCCCGGATCGCTACGACGAATGCGCGCCGGGTCCGTAACCATGGTCTTCATCTTCGCGCGCAGCAATGCTTCCGGCTCGCTTAACAGAATTGTATTGCCATACGACTTCGACATCTTGCGACCGTCGGTACCGGGAAGCTTGGCGGCAGGCGTGAGCAGCGGCTTCGGCTCAGGGAAAACGAAGATCCGCCGTGGATCGTGACTGTCTGCATTCACCTTGCGGGGATAAAACTGGTTGAAGCGTCTCGCTATTTCCCGGGTCAGCTCTACGTGCGGGACCTGGTCTTCACCAACGGGTACAAAGTCCGCTTGATACATCAGGATGTCGGCCGACTGCAACAGCGGATAGCCCAGGAATCCGTAGGTGCTGAGGTCTTTGTCCTTGATGTTCTCGCGCTGTTCTTTGTAGCTTGGAACGCGTTCCAGCCACCCCAGTGGCGTAATCATGCTAAACAGCAGGTGCAACTCGGCATGCTGCGGCACATGCGACTGGATGAACAACGTGCTGCGCTCGGGATCAAGACCGGCGGCAAGGTAATCGATCATGACCTCAAGCGAGTTCTGCTTGATGTTGCGGGTGTCGGCGTAATCCGTGGTCAGCGCATGCCAGTCGGCGATGAAGAAGAAGCAGTCGTATGCGTCCTGCAGCCGCACCCAGTTGCGCAGGGCGCCAACGTAGTTGCCGAGGTGGAGCTTTCCCGTTGGACGCATGCCGCTCAGGGTGCGGCCCTTTTTCACTTGCTTGGGATCTGACATCAGACTCTCAAAAGGACGTTCAGTAGTGAGTCAAAGAGTTGCAGAAACGGACTGATCAACATGCTGATGATCGGGAACCCGATCAAGGGCAGAACGAACATCACGATGACCAGTCCAGTGTATCCGATCCTGTCATACGTCCGCAGCGCGTTATACGACAGGAAGTGGCGAATCACGTGGCTGCCATCCAGCGGAGGCAGCGGGATCAGGTTGAACACTGCCAGGATGACGTTGATCCTCATAGCCTCGTAAAACAGTTTAGCCAGCGGCGTGGTTACGTCCGCTCCGCGAAAGAGGCGGTCAATGCCACCCGTCGTGCCATGCAAGATGAACGCCAGGGCAATGACGGAGACCAACGCTGTCAGGAAATTGCTGATCGGACCAGCCACGGCCGTAAGAATGTCGTCGCGCACCGGATTGCGAAAATTTCGATTATCCACCGGCGTGGGCTTGGCCCAACCGAAAGGCGGAAATCCGAGCAGGATCAGCATCGCTGGCATCAGGATCGTGCCGAATGGATCGATATGCACGATCGGGTTGAGCGATACGCGCCCCAGCATTTTGGCAGTTGGGTCTCCTAGACGGTTGGCCATCCAAGCATGCGCCGACTCGTGCACGCTGATTGCAAACAGCAGAACAACGATCTGAAAGAACGCGTCAACAACGTCAAAGTGCCCAAACATGATGACTTTCTTTCGATACTACCACGCGGTAGTGTGGTCCCATCGGCCATCCCCCCGACACTCAACGCGGAGTTTTTAAGATTCTAGATAAACTCGACCTTTAGCTGGTAAGCCGTTGTTAATAATCTAATTAGCTGTTGTACAAAATGCATATCGTGGGCGAGGAACCTCGGCCAGGTCGGTTCAGCGTGCCTTCGCCTCCGCAGGCGGAGACTGCACAGCTTCAATGTGCGGTTGATCCAATGGGCCGGAAATCGCGTAGGAGGCACCCCGGCCTGAGCTTTCCAGCCGGACATCCAACATGCCGCCAAAGTTTGCGCTGCCATTCACGCTATACAGTTCGCCTGCAGATTGCAGCTTGCAGGCCTCGCAGACAAAGCTCCCGTTTTTCAGGACAACCTGTCCCCCGAAACTGGAGAATGCAAGCGGCGAGCCTTCTGCTTCCAGCACTACGTGGCGCAGCAAGCCGCCGGTCCACTTGAAGCTGGCAGAGCCAGTCGCGGACGCCCGTAGCGCGGCTCCATTCAAGCCCGCCATGCCAAGTGTGTACTGACCGTCCAATGTCCCGGTCGCCCAGGCATCGTGCATTAAGGCCGAGACTTGGGCCATGGCCAGCTTCGTCACTGTGCCAGAGCCATAGTACTTTGGCAGTGAAGAAGTAAAGTCAGCGTCCCAGTTGCCGGCATGATGTCCCCCGAGCAGGTCAGTTCGAATGTCCTTGAGACTCAGTTTGCCTGAATTCATCTCGATCGAGCTGGTGAAATTGGTGGCTATGAGTTCTCCCGTGACCAGTCGGTTGGCCGACACATGTCCCAGGCCGTGCAGCTTCATCAGCGCATTTTCGTCCTGCTGCCCGATTGTCAGCAGATGGTACCAGGGACGGCTTTGGTTCGACGGATTCAATAACTGGTTCAGACGAGCGATCGTAATCTCGGGCGTGTGCAGGTCGAAGTGCAAGACACAACTTTCGGGAGAACCGCAGTGCAGCGGGAAGCTCGCAGACCCGCCAACCGTGGGTCCGTCTTTGAATTCGGCCGAAAAGGAGCCGATGGTTATGGTCTGTTCGGCGAGCGTTGCGGTTGCAGACGCAACTTGAAGTGGTTCGCCTACACCTTGCAACTCTGCGGTAGCGTTGGTTAGCTGCACCTTTCCCGATGGCACCGGAGGCGCAAATCCGGTCCACGCTCCTGCGATCTCAAGGTTGATTTGAGCCGCACCGGCTAAACCTATTGCCGGGGCGTTTATGCCCATTGCTTTCGCGATGCTCATGAGTCGAGTCATCTCGGCATCGCCGTCTAGGGTGATGCGATAGTGTCGCAGATCGAAGTATCCACCGGCGTTGGCCGGAGACGCTGCGCCGAGTGGCATGGGAAACGGCTTGACCACCACTTGCAGCGAGTCTTTTGCGCTGGCCACTTTGACCGGTTTGGCGACCCTTCGTGGGTGCTTTCCGCCCGTCGCTCCGGGAGCTTCGGGGATGCTGAACTCCACCTCGCCAAGCTCGAGATCTGGTTTCAGCACCTTTGATTGCAAGGCGAATTGCGTGGTGCGCCCCCCCCCGGCCCACGTGGGAAGGGCGCCACGGTTCCTGCGCACCGTAAAGACGGCGTCCGTGGTTCCGGTTGCGGTGAGATCTTCAGGCAGATCCTTCTTGGTGTGGCGTGCCAGTGCGACAACACGGTCCAATGGAATCTGTTCTGCAGAAATGCCGAGATCATATTCTTCGCCAGCCCATCCCAGGACCTTGCCTCGTACCATCAGAATGCCAGGACTAACCGGAGCTTGGCACTGAATGTCGCGAATCGAATCATCCGGCGAGGAATACGTACCCGTGCAATGAACGCTAAGACGTAGCTCCTCACCCAGGGCGATGTCATAGCGGCGGAAGTCTTCCACTCGAGCGTCGATCGTCACGACGAGGGAGGCGGGAGTTCCCATCAGAGTGGCGGTCGAGGTAACCCCGCCCCGCCAGCCGCGATCGCGTCCGTAAGCAAGAGCAGTGATCTGGCCTAATTGCCCCTTCGTGAAGTTGATCTTCAGATTCAGGGGGGTATTTCGCAGCCCGGAGGCGCTTTGAAAGCGGCCTTCCATTCTCAAGGTACCGGTGTCACTCACGGGTACGTCCGAGCGCATGGGACGAGCCTCCAGCCTGACGCCCCATTCATTTTCGGACTCCAGCCAAAGGGCAAAGTCGGCATCGGAGAACGCGAAGGCCTTTTTCACCGGGCCGAGTTTGAAATTGATACGCCCAGCCTTGGCCTCAACGTAGGGGAAGCGGGGTCTTGACTCCGGACTGGTTTTCGCCGTCGGCGCTGAGGGAACCTGTGAAGTGCGCTGTACCAGTTCTTCGAGATTCCAGTGGCCATCGGCGCGGCGCACCAGGTTCAGGCTGGGGTTCTCCAGGGCCAGTGTGCCGATTTCCAATCGCCCGCGCCAAAGAGAACTCAGTCGCAGGTACGCGGTTACGGTTTCGGCGCGCAACATCGGCTCAGGGCCGTAGCTGGGATCGTCTGCCACGACAAACGTTGACAGCACCATTCCCGGACGCGGCAGCAGTTCCAGTTCTATATTCGAGACGGTGACTTGACGGCCCAGTGCGTTGCTGATCGACGAAGCTACCCGGTTGCGGTAGCGATTGACGTTTACAAAGGGGGGCAAGAACAGTGCAAGCAAAACAACGCCCAGCGCGAACCAAATCCAAAGTGCCCGCCGTGACACTCGGCCCGGCATCAGCGCACCACGTGGAACATCCGGGACCAGCGGGTCTGGTCGAAGAAATGAATCACGATGGTAAAGAGGAACTGCACTCGCTCCGCGAAACTGGTGCGGGTGTATTCGTCGCGCGGTTGCTGGAACGACCAATAAATAAACATGGGCCGCCCAATAATGTTTTCATATGGGACGAATCCCCAATAGCGGCTGTCGAGGCTGACGTCGCGATTGTCGCCCATAGCAAAGATGCTACCGGGCGGTACCACAAGTTCGCCATTTACTATGTGAGAAGGCAGGGAGGCCCGCCATTCCGGTGTTGCGCCGTCATAGTCAGTGGGTGGGACACTCGGGAAGTTGTCGCGGTATCCGTTGTAGGTCCCATTCCGAACGACAAATGGGGGATCAAGCCGTTCGCCGTTGCGAAACACCACGCCGTCCTGCAGTTTGATGCGATCGCCAGGTACTCCCACTACGCGCTTGACGACGTAGAGTCCTGGCTCGGCGGGAGAGATGAAAACGAAAATGTCGTCATGCCGCGGGTGGCGATAGGGAATCAGGGGACCAACCCAGCTCGACTTGGGAGCCAAATTGATGCGATCCACAAACACGTGGTCGCCAATCAGCAAGGTGTTCTCCATCGAACTGGAGGGGATAACAAAGGCCTGCAGCGCAAAAGTAATAATGAATAAGCCGGTCACCAGCACGACCGCGATGGAAGCAATAAATTCCGAGGTCGTTTCTTTGGGCTTCTTCGGCTTGTCGGAGCTTTCGACTGGTTCCGGAGCAGCCTGATTAACTTTCTTTGTGACAGCCAATTGCCCTACCCTCTTCCAACGACCGAGTCTCGACGATCCGTAACCTACTGTGGTATCCGAAACATGCGCTTCCAACGCAATCCTTTGACCGATTGGAAGGCGCTGTATGCCAAAGTCGAAAGTTTACCAGACGCCGCCTCATCACCGGCATTGGACGGCACCGGGTCCATTGACCAGTAAATCAGCAACGGCCGTCCAACAATGCTTTCTGCTGGAACCAGCCCCCAGTAACGCGAGTCGTAGCTGTCGTCGCGGTTGTCCCCGAGAACGAAGTAACTACCTTCAGGGATGATTAACTGGCCGTCCTCGACCAGTTTTTGAGCTTGGATGAACCACTTGGACGCGATCTTGTCGGCGAAGAATCCACCATTGGGAAAGTTGTCGCGGAACTTGTCACGCTGTCCCCAATTGAACGAAGCGTACTCGTCGTCTTGCCTCACGCCATTCACATAAACATGTTTGTTGATCAGCCGGACGTGGTCTCCGGGGACACCGACTACCCGCTTCACAAAGTGTTGCTGGGGATTCACGGGATAGCGAAATACGATGATGTCCTGGTGTTGAATGTGGCGATAGGGAAGCAGCCATCCCCACAAACCGGTATCCGCATAATGGGCTTTATCCACCAACAGGTAGTCGCCGACGAGTAGCGTCTTCTCCATCGACTCAGATGGGATCTGGAAGGCCTGCACCACAAACGTGATCACAAACACAGCAATTACGATAGTTGTTGCCAGCGATTGCAGCGAGTTCATGCCGCTGGAATCGGCCTGCGCCTTATGCTGGGCGACAAGCGCTGGCGCCTGTGCTGCGACTGCGGATTCGATGTGAACTTCGCTCATGACTGCTCAGACTGCTCTGCGCCCAAATTGACGGTGCCCGGCACCGAAGTTGCCTGCAGCGATTGTAGATACTCCCAGGCCTGCCTTGCAGCGCCCTGCTCGGCGCGCTTCTTGGTCTTGCCTTCGGCGCGGCTGACAAACGCCTCGCCTCCGCTGGAGGGAGCAGGAATATGCACTTCCATAGTGAACACTTTGCGGTGTTCGGGGCCCTGTTCCTTCACCAGTAAGTAGCGGGGCTGAGGGCGCCCGGAGGCGTGGACAATTTCCTGTAACGCCGACTTGTAGTCCGTGACAGGCAACGTGCTGTGGCCTTGCTTTTGCAGTTCCTCAAGCGCGGGTTGAAGGATTGCATCCACGATGAACTGGTGCGCCTTGTCTAGCCCCGCATCGAGAAAGATCGCTGCGATCAAGGCTTCCAGTGCGTTCACCAGCAGTGCGCTCTTGCTGCGGCCACCGCTTCTTTCCTCGCCGCGGCCAAAGCGCAGGTACTTGCCGATATCCAATCTCCGCGCAGGATGAACCAAGGCGCGTGCGCTGACGATGTGCGCCCGCAGCTTGGACAGGTCACCTTCGGCGTACCCGGGGAACCTCCGAAATAACTCCTGGCTGATGACAAACGATAAAACCGAATCACCGAGAAATTCCAATTGCTCGTTGTCGCCCGGCGTATCGCAGGCAGTGTCGGCTGGCGCCTGCGACTCCGCCTCGCGCGCGAACGAAGAATGGGTGAGTGCCTGGTCGAAAATGGCGCGGCGCTGGAAGCGATGCCCTAGAGCATCTTCCAGCGCCGTTCGATCGATTTCTTCCGACTTCATTGTGGCTATCGCACGATCCCGTAATCCTAGTGAGGAGTAGTGGCGACTGGCGGAGTTGCGGGCGCAGGGTTTGCCGGTGGTGCGCTTGATGTGCTCTTGTCAGCCAGGAGCTTCTGCAGCCGATCTTGCTGCTGCTTGGCCAGGTTCTTCTCGGCGCTTCCCTCCGGCGCATATTGTGCGGCCTTGTTTGCGGAATCCAAAGCCGCTTGGTATTTCTTCTCGTTGTCCTGCGCCACCGACAAGCGGAGATAAACCACAGCGTCCGGCTGATCCTTCATCAGGTCTGCGGCTTTCTGGAAGTTCTGCTCCGCAGTTGCGTAATCCTTCTGGTTCATTGCGATTACACCCAACGTGTCATACGCGATCGAAGTGAGATTAGACTTGGCTGCTGTTACGCGTTCGGGAGGAGTGTTAGCCGGGACCTGTAAGCCGGTATCCATGTTGTCGAGGGCCGCCTGGGCGTCTTTGCTGGCCTCCGTATACCGGGCGTCGTGATCCAGATCGCTGTCGCGGGTATCCATAGCCAGAGCGGAAGCCACTGCCACCAGTGGGACCGGATTTGTGGCATTCATTTCGATCAACTTACGACCAACGACAATGACCTTGCCCGAGTTATTCTGTTGCTGATACAGATACATGACGTGACCATAAAGTAATTCTTTAAGTTCGGTAGCGGGGAATTTCTGCGCGAATTCGTCGGCCGCAGCTTCTGCCTGGGCTGGATCCGTTTTCGAATTCGCCAGATTGAAGGCGTCGTACTCTGCCGTGGATTTTGCCTGCGGAAGATGTGGGCCAGCCGGCGCGGGTGCTGCGGTGCCCTGCGCTCCTTGAGCGGGTACTGGTGTCTTGCTGGCACCGGCCTGTGCCATCGCCATGCTTGCGGCCAGCAGCAACACCACCATTGCCAAAGTTGATCTCATAACTCGTCCTTTCGAAGGGAGTGGGCGAACAGCCGTCCCCATCGTGTCTCTATCTTATTGCGATTTCTGTTGCTGCGAAGCCTCGGGCGGCTCGTAGGGTGATTGCAGCCCACGTTCGGCGGCACTGTGAGTATCTGGAGAACTGTCACCCGCGCTCAGGGCCGCCTTATATTGTTCAATAGCGGCTTCTCGGTCATCCTGCAAATCCAGAATGCGTCCCAAGTAGATGTGCGACCACGCGACGATGCGCGGGTCCTGGGACGTACTTGCCGCCTTGACGAAGTCGTCCTTTGCATCCTGCATGTTCCCGCTTAACGATGCTGCTCTGGCTAACACAAAGTAACAACGCGCCGGGTCTTCGTTGGCCGCCAGCGCTTCCTCCGCCAATTGGGTTGCGCCGGACGGGTTTCCGCCCGCCAGCGCTCGTTCGGCTTGGTCGATCTTTTGCTGTGCCTTCCGATTGCCTGAGAGCATCACGTCCGGCGTGGCCTGCGACGCGAACTTTATCTCGCTGGCTTGCTTCTTGATCTTGTCCACATCCAGATTGTGCAGCCAGTCAGGAAATGCGTCCTTGAGTCCAGTGTTCTCTTTTTCGAAGATCTTGAGTTGGTCGTAGAAGTAATCCGTCAGGATGAACCCCTCGGCTTGGTCTCGATTTACCATGGCCAGGCGGTCCTTCTCGGGCAGTTTCGGATCGCTAGGGATGCGGGCTTCAATGGCGCGAATCAAGCTTTCGATAACGAGCAAGCCCATGTCCTGTTTGTACTCGTCCGACATGGGCGCTTTCTGGATGGTGGCCAGGATTGGCTTCAAGCGGGCCAGGGCAGTAGCACGTTTCGCGATCATGGGGTCCAGCACAAAGTGCAGGTAGGCATGCCGCAAGTCGTCGATGTGAATGTTGTTGTTCGCGGGCGATACCACGATATAGAAATTGTCCTGCTGATAGTTTCGCGAGTTGACTTCACCTGGAGCAGCCATTGGCTCCAGGTAGATGGTGTACGAACGTCCCACGTATCCTCCAAATGGCATGCGCAGGTAGTTGTCCGTCGAACTGATCATGCGGGCGACCGGTTCGTGGTACTGGCTGATCAGCGCCTTGTACTGCGGTTCGTGCTTAAGCCATATCGAGTGCAACTTGGCCGCCGCTGCGTACTGCTTCAGCACGGGAACGAAGCCTAACAAGTAGCTAGCGTCGGGAGGCAGGTCCGCTTCCTTCGCCTTCGGTGCGAAATCAGGGGGATCGCCGAGATTCAGCGCCAGCGATACGTAGCGCGCCAGTTGATGCGCGGCCCCGTCCTGCAGATGGTCTGCATAGAAATGGCACATTTCCTTGGCAGCCGCCGCGGCTTCCGGCGACTTACTGGCGGCCACCAAATCGGCCCGCACTTCGGCACGGATGGGCGAAGAGGACGCCAGTTCCGAGTCGTAGCCGCAGACATTCATGCCCGAAAGCACACTAAAAAGTGTTTCGCTCACGTCTATCGTTGATTTTGACTGCGCCGTGGCGGCACAACTGAGCAGCGCCACCACCAGGGCAAGCAGAGCATTACGGAAAGTACAGCTCAGAAGAGCCTCCTGAAGCGATTTGGGCAGAGATTCAGATATTCCAGTTTACGAGGGGAGAATCCCACACGCAAATCAGCCCCTGCCCAGGGAACGTGGGGCCGAGGAGGAGAGCCGCTGAAAGCGCGGCCTTATCCTTTGACCTGTATCTTGGAAAACGCCAGGATGGCGCGCCCCGCGGTCGGACGTCCGAAACTGGTGGCAGGGCGAAACGTGGCGAAAATCAGCATGTTCTTCAACTCCGACAGTACTTCGCTACCATTCTCGCCGCCCGACAGCACCCGGTAGTCCTGCACCCGGCCGTCCGCACCGACGTAGGCTTCCACGACAAGGGGCTCCGAATGGCCCGGATCCATCGCCAACTGGAAGGGCGAAGATTGCAGTTGCGGTGGCGTGTAGAGGGTTGTGGGGACGTCGTTGGGGCCAGCTATCTGGCCAGGCATCAGGAAGCTAATCAGCATGCCAAACATGATGATGGTCGTAACCAGCCCGCCGGTGGCTGGAACCATCACGGCATTAAAGACGTTTTCCCATCGCACGCGCAGCATTTCCCATCGCCAACGTTGCACACTGGCAATTTCCTGCGAGGCAGCAACGCGCAATCGCAGCGCCAAGTCGGCGGGAACGGGCCGGCGTCCCAAATCACCGACGGCCCTCTGGGTGCGTTGCAGTCCGAGATAATGGGTCGAGCACGCAGCGCAGGATTCCATGTGCTCCTGTATTGCAGTCACCTGGCTGCGCGTAACCGCAGCGTCCAGGTACGACGACATGAACCGCTTCGCATCCGAGCATTTCATGGCATCACCTCGACTTCCTGACCGCTGAGCGGAACGTCTTTGCGGTGTTTCTTCTCATGTACACCGGCCACATTCACACCAAACGCCGGCAGGTGGCGTTCCAATCTCTTTCGTAGTACTTCCCTCCCGCGCACCAAACGGGATTTCACCGTGCCCAATGAGACTTCCATGACCTCAGCTATCTGCTCATACGACAATTCTTCGATGTCGCGCAGAATCAAGGCTGTCCGATATGGTTCAGCGACCGACTTCAGTTCCCATTCCACCCGCGCCCGAAGTTCCTCGGTACACGCGCAGTCTAGCGGCGATTGGGTTTCGTCCACCAGCATGTCCTTCAGCGCCAGCTTACGGTGTTCGCCATGCTCGTCAGAGCCGGACTCGATCGTCGATTCGCGACCCTTGTGGCGAAACCACCAGCGACGCTGGTTCGACGCCTCATGCAACGCGATGCGGTAGATCCAGGTCTTGAGACTCGAGTCGGCATTGAACCGTCTGATCCCGCGAAAGACCTTGATGAATACTTCCTGGGTCGTATCGGCTGCGTCGGAGGGATCGTCAACTACCCGGTAGATCAGGCTGTAAACCGGCTGGCTGTACTGAGCGAGAAGCCAGGCAAAAGCCTCTTCGGATCCGGCCTTCAATTCGGCCACGATCGAGGCTTCTTCCGTGCGGAATCCTATCGCACTGGCCAAGTCACTCAACGTCGGTGCTCCCGCCATGGAACTCATGGCGCAGTCCTGATCATAGTTATCTTTTGGGTCCCTAACAAGCTCTACAACAGACCGCGGTGCTGCCGCACCCATCGCCCATCACGGTTCGAGTTTCTGCAGCGAAGGACCTAAACCTGCCACTCCCAGTGTCGCGGAAGCTCACTGACTATAGACCCCGAGGGGCACCTATTTGTTCCTGAAATCTGTCTGCAACGGAAATCCTGATGACACGAGTCGACCCCAGGAGAGTGTTCCGCAGCGGCAGATCGGGTTATTTTTCCGAGGTGGAATTCAGAATGATATTGAGCGGCGGTACGTGTGCGGGATTCTGATATCGGTTCACTAGAAAGCGCTTGCCGTCTGGACTGACGTCGTACATAAACAAATCAGTCGAGGAAAGTGGGGGACGCGTATCAATGGCATACAGAAGCTCAGGTTTGCCGGTAGAGAGGCTGCCCTCGACCGTAATCGGGACGGCGACCAGCTTGCCGCTGGCATCGATATAGAAAATCTCCTTTCCGTCGGCGCGCCACCGTGGTTGCTTGCCCCCATTGCGAGAAACCTGCAATTTTCCGCCGGGCACAGGATAAGTGGTCACGTAGACTTCCCAGTCGCCAGTCTCGTCGGTCTCGTATGCAACCCACTTGTTGTCTGGCGAAATCTGACCGCTGCGCTGGTTGTTCTTTGAAGGCAGGAAGGGCGTGACCGATCCATCTTTGACGTTGACCAGTACGAGTTGAGATCCCCCTCCCGTGTTTTGCGCGGTAGCCAGCAACTGTGAATCGTCCACCGACCAGGAGTTCGGCAGCAAGTCGTAACTTCCGTTGGGCCTTAACGCCAACAATTTGTCTTGCTCGAGCCCATTGGAGTTCTTCAGGTGAATCCCCTGCATATTGTCTGCGGAAGAACGGAACGCGATCCACTTGCCATCGCGGGACCAGACACCAATGGTCTCCTCGGCTGGATCAAAAGTGAATCTGGCAGACGTTCCGCGCTCGAGGTCAATGGTCCAGACATCCACGTTCTTGGTGCGTGGGTTGGCCAGGTCAAAGGACGTACGCTTCCCATCTACCGAGAGATTGGGGTTAGACAGGATGGCGACCTCACCCACCCTTCCCAGTTCCTTGCCTGAGCGGTCGTACCACGTGAGTTGAGAGTTGGGCGCTCCCGATCCGCTGCTGAATACCAACGTGCCATTTTGTCCAACCGAGAACGCGGCCCGGTACGTCGACGGATGGTAGCCGATCTGGGTGGCCTCCAGCTTGGGCCGGCCTTGCACCGAGCCTCCGGGAAGCTCGACCGATACGGAAACCAGTTCGGACTTTTCATTCAAGTAGAACAACCTGTCATTCGCGTAACCGGCGTTAGAGTGCGCCAGCACCAGCAGGTCTTTGGTCTTGGCCGCCAGCGAACTGACGTAAATTCCCGACGTATGATCGTCGGGCCGGTCGCTGAAATCACCTGCCCAGAACAAGAAGTGTTCCCCATCAGGGAGGAATACTGGCCATCGATGAGAGGCCTCCAACCCGACCTTGATAGTACCGGTGAGGGGCGCGGCCCCGGTTCCGTCGGCATCGACACGCCAGATAGGGCTTCCCGCGTCTGGCGTGTAAATGATCACGTTCTTCTTGCCCCAACTTCCGCCCCTCGGTGACAGCACGCGCGCCAGTACTTGTGGGACGCCGCCCGCCACGGCGACTTTCTTAAGTCTGCCGCCGGCAAAAAATGCAACGTAATTATTGTCCGGAGACCAGAATGGGTACGAGGCGTCCTCAGTGCCATCCAGCCGGATACTGGTCGAATCTCCTATTCGCTGGACGTAGATGATGCCGACACCGGTTTCGGCGTCAGGAGAAACATAAGCCAGCATGCTGCCATCCGGAGACAGCGCCAGGTGACTGACCTCGCCGGGTACCGGGATGGCAAACTCCATGCGTCCGACGGTGGCCGTACTGCGAGAGGCAAAATAGATAGCTGCCGCTACAGCCAACACGGCAATGCCCGCCATGATCCAGAGTAGACGGCGGTTGTCGCGGCGCTGCGGGCGCACTGCCGACAAAGCAACTGCAGCGTCGGAACCTGACAGCGCACCGAGGGCGAACGTCAGGTCACGCGCCGACTGAAAACGGTCGTCTGGGTTCTTCTCCAAGCAGTGGCGGACGATTCGATCTAAGCCCGGAGGAATTTTCGCCGCAGGGTTGATCTCCGGCGGTTCCGACTTGAGGATGGCAGTCATCATTTCCACCGACGAATCGCCGGTGAACGCACGTTTGCCGTCCAACATTTCGTAGAGCACGGCGCCGAAACTAAAGATATCGCAGCGGTGATCTGCCACCTCGCCGCGTACTTGTTCAGGCGACATGTATCCGACCGTTCCCATCACCACGCCCGGCTCAGTTGCGAGAGACAGTCGAGTGGCGGAGTCGGGGCCAGCAGCCGAGGCCGCCGCCTCCATCTTGGCCAACCCAAAATCCAGCAGCTTGGTATGGCCATCTTTCGTGAGAAAGATGTTTTCCGGCTTGAGATCGCGATGAACGATGCCTCGTTCATGCGCTGCTGCCAACGCATGGGCGATCTGCGAACCGATCTGCACAGCCTTGCGCACCGGCAGCGGCCCTTTATTGAGCCGTTCCCGCAGCGTCTCGCCCTCCAGCAACTCCGTTACCAGGTAAGGCGTGTCGTCATGAGTGCCCACGTCGAAGATAGCCAGGATGTTGGGATGGCTCAGCGCGGCAATACTGCGAGCTTCCAGTTCGAAGCGGCGAAGGCGATCTGCATCGGAGGAGGCAAGGCAAATGACCTTGATAGCGACGGAGCGGTCGAGGCGGCTGTCGCGCGCGCGGTACACCTCGCCCATCCCGCCCTCACCGAGTGGAGCGACGATTTCATACGGGCCGAGTTTCTCGCCAGCTGTGAGTCCCATACGTGATTAAACGTCAAGATAGTTCGCGGCATTATAGCCTGAGTTGATTTAACGCTGTCATATGAGTGCCTGGTTTGACTAAGCTGCGTGGCTGCGAGAGAATAAATGTGGCGTCAGAGTTCCAGACGTCGTCCCTTCGCAAAGTGGGCCTGTGGCGCAGCTGGGAGCGCGCTTCCATGGCATGGAAGAGGTCGCCGGTTCGATCCCGGCCAGGTCCACCAAATCTTTCAACAACTTACAGATACCCTCCTTTACAGTTTGGTGTCATTTGGTGTCAAAACGCGCTTCTTTCTTGCTGATCTCCTCGATTTCTTCGTCGCGCATCGGTGACGGAACCGTGACCTTCCGTGCAGGGTCCTTGACGAGGAAATCTTGATCGACCGCCTCAGCGAAGACGTCTCGCAGATAGGCCCGAATCTGAAGCACTCTGTCCTTGGATCTGGCCTTTGCCAGATTGTTCAGCCGGACTTGCAAGGTGAACTTGTCGAAATTCCCCAACGGCACCTGATCGAACGGATCAATCAGGTCTTTTTGGATAATCAGCTATTTCACCTTTGCAGTTTCTTCCTTCCAGTTTGCCTCTTTGAGAGGGTAAAAGCGATTCCGAGTCTCTTCCAATACGAGATGAGCCTGAAGGCGAAGTCAGTTTCCAATACAAGATGAGGCTAGGGCGCGTGGCATGCTGAGGATTGACAACCAGCGTGCACGAAGCAGAGACACTAAGCCTGGATCAGATCGAGGCTTTTCTAAACGCCAGCGAAGAG
>Ga0208478_1000134_pt1 | contig 29154 bp, 29 predicted proteins | sample NGESurdeep072012_5_FD_184462 | JGI IMG/M metagenome (GOLD analysis project Ga0208478, IMG submission 184462) | Arctic peat soil microbial communities from Barrow, Alaska - NGEE Surface sample 415-2 deep-072012 (SPAdes) | ecosystem: Environmental > Terrestrial > Soil > Wetlands > Peat ...
TGCATCGGTTGCCGCACGTGGTGGAAGAAGAGCTTGTAACCGGGGCACAGGTAGTGCTGGCCGGGTTCGCCGTAGGGAGAGGTGGCGAAGCGGTCCTTGGGGCAGCCGCCGTGGCAGGCGAAGCGCACATCGCAGTCGAGGCAGTACTGGGTGAGCGTGTCGCGCTTGTCGGCACCGAACTTCGTCTGTTGGGCGGAGGCGATCAGCTGTTGCATCGGCGTCTGGATGATGTTGCCGAGCAGGTAGCCGGGCTCGACGTAGTGGTCGCAGCAGTAGAGGTCGCCGTTGTGCTCGAGCGCGAGCTGCTGGCCGCAGGTCTCGGCGTGCACGCACATCCCGCCGGGTTCCCCGACCCAGTTGGCCAGGGCGGTGTCGAACATCTGGACGTACACGGTGCCGATGTCGCGGCGCACCCATTCCTCGAACACATCGATGAGGAAGCGCCCGTACTGCTCGGGACCGATCGAGCGGTGGGTCACGAGCTCCCCGTGCTGGGTGTAGAGGGGGCGGCCCGCGACGTGCCCGCCCCAGCCCGCGTCCGCGACCTCCAGCGTTTCCGGGGTGGCCCGCTCGATGATCGGGATGAACTGGATGAACGTCGCCTCGAGCTCGTCGCGCAGGAACCGGTACACGCGCCGGCCGTGGTCGCCGTTGGCGGCGTGCAGGGTGGTGAGGACATTCCAATCGACCCCGTGGCGCTTGAGGTGATCGAGTCCGCGGATCACGCGGTCGAAGGTCGGCCTGCCCCCCTTGGAGACGCGGTAGGTGTCGTGGATCTCGCGCGGCCCGTCGATCGAGATCCCGACCAGGAAGTCATGCTCCCTGAGAAACGCGCCCCACTCGTCGTCGAGCAGCGTTCCGTTGGTCTGCAGCGTGTTGAGGATCCGTTGTCCCGGCCGGACGTACTGCTGCTGCAGCGCGATCGAGCGGCGGAAGAAGTCCAGGCCCATGATCGTCGGCTCGCCGCCCTGCCAGGCGACGATCACCTCGGGCGCGTGCTCGTGGGCCTCGAGCAGCTGGCGGATATAGGTCTCCTGCAACTCCTCCGCCATCCGGAAACGACTGCCCGGATACAGCATCTCCTTCGACAGGAAGAAGCAGTACTCACAATCGAGATTGCAGATCGCGCCGGTCGGCTTCGCCATGACGTGGAACGCCGCCGGCGCGTCCGGCATCGTCAGGACCGGACCCGCTCCCTCGAGATCGGTGCTCGTCTCCATCGCTTCAGTGTGACGCTCCTCGGCGTGCGCGCCTCACCCCGATCGGATGACGGCGCTGGGGCACGGCGGCGAGCCGGGGAAAATGCGCGGTCGGACCCGTGGTTTTCCCGCATGACCCGCTGCCGCGCCGGGCGTAGGTTCAGGTCACTATGCGCACACCCATCAGATCAGAACGAGAGGCCTTCCGGCTCGTGTTCGGAACCGTGGCCGTGATTGCCGTTGCCGTGGTCCTGGGGGTGCTCACGACGGCCTGGGTCGGCGTCGCGGTGCTGATCGTCGCCATCGTGGCGGCGGCAGCCGCATACCTGCGTGCCGAGAACCCGGACCGCCGCGAGGCACTCGGCGAGGCGGCGCGTGAGAGTCATCCCGCGGGCTCGCCGGCCGGCACCCGCCACGTGCTCGTGGTGGCCAACGAGACCCTGTCCGGCGATGAGCTGCGCAGGCAGATCACGCGGGTCGATCCTGAGCACACCGAGATCGACGTGCTGGTCCCCGTGCTGACCTCGCGTGTGCACTACGCCGTGACGGATATCGACCGCGAACGCGTGGCCGCACAGGCGCGGTTGAACCGCTCCCTGCGGTGGGCGGAGCAGTGCGGGATCGTGGCCCGCGGTGAGGTCGGCGACCCGAGCCCGGCGTCCGCGCTCGAGGACCGGCTGCGTGCCTTCGGCGCCGACGAGGTGATCGTCGTCACCCACCCCAGGGAGCACGAGTCCTGGCAGGAGCAGGGAGAGCTCAAGCGCCTGCGGCGCGAGCTGGACGTCCCGGTCACCCACGTGAGCGTCGGCGGGCCGGTCACTTAACCCGCCCTGTACCAGCCATTACAAGCTATACAACTGTGCGCTTGTGATACCCTAGTCGGGTGGCCGTCCGCAGCTCCTTGTCGCATCCGCTCGCCGATCCGCTCGTCGAGTTGATCGCCCAGCGCTTCCGTGTGCTTGCCGAGCCGATGCGGATCAAGCTGCTCGACCAGTTGCGCGATGGCGACGCGACCGTCGGAGAGCTCCAGGAGAAGCTCGGCGCCTCGCAGCAGAACGTGTCCAAGCACATGGGGATCCTCCACAGCGCGGGCCTGGTGTCCCGGACCAAGGACGGCAACCACGTGCGCTATGCGATCGCCGACGAGGGCGTGTTCGAGCTCTGTGAGCAGGTCTGCGGGGGCGTGCGCCGCCAACTCGGGGAGCTCGACGCGCTGCTCACGCCGGGTCGCGCCGAATAGCCGGTGCTCGACCCGCCGCTGACTCGCCGTGAGCGCCTCGAAGCGGGCGTCGCCCGGGGGTTCTCCCGGCTCTCGCCCCGCACCCAACTGCGGCTCGCCGGCGGCCGCCCGGTCACGATCGACGGACAGGAGCTCGACCCGGGCATCCAGCTCGTGCTCACAGCCGGCGAGCGGCTTCGCGGTGGCATATCCCTGACCGGTCCCGGGGGGGCCAGCGCCCCGCCGGCCGAGATCCGCGCCGCCACGCGGCGCGACGCGCTCGCCGTCTCGGGCCGCAGGACGGCGGTCGGTGCGGTCCGCGAGCTCGAGGTCGGCGGCGCCGCCGGCCCGCTGCGTGCGCGCCACTACATCCCCGATGAGCCGGGCGGTCCGCACCCGCTGCTCGTCTTCCTGCACGGCGGGGCGTTCACGATCGGCGATCTCGATACCCATGACGAGCCGTGCCGGGTGCTGTGCCGCCACGGTGGCCTGCACGTGCTGTCGATCGACTACCGCCTGGCGCCCGAGCACCCGTTCCCGGCCGCCGTCGAGGACGCTCACGCGGCGCTGCTGTGGGGCTTTGAACACGCCCGGGAGCTCGGTGCCGATCCGGCCCGGGTTGCGGTCGGGGGCGACAGCGCGGGCGGCAACCTCGCCGCCGTGGCGAGCCGGCTCACCGCCGCGGAAGGCCGCCGCGCTGCGCTCCAGGTCCTGATCTACCCGACCGTCGACTTCAGCCGGCGCTGGCCCTCGGCCGACCTGTTCGGGCAGGGCTTCTTCCTCACCGAGACCGACCGCAACTGGGCCGAGGCCAACTACCTCGGCGGGACGAACGCCGACCGCCGCGATCCGCGCCTGTCGCCACTGCTCGCCGACGACTTCGGTGGGCTGCCGCCGGCGATCGTGGTCACGGCCGCGTTCGACCCGCTGCGCGACGAGGGCGAGGCCTACGCGGCGGCGCTGCGGGCGGGGGGCACGCCGGTCGTCCTGCGCCGCATCCCCGGCATGATCCACGGCTTCATCAACATGACCGCGATCAATCGCACGGCCCGCGAGGCGACGGTCGAGATCGGTGCCATGACCCGCGCGGCGTCGACGCTGGCGTCGGCCACGGCCGACGGAGCACTCACAGCGCGGTCGTGACTCGGGCCACCTCGACCAGCGAGGTGATGCCCTGCCGGACCTTCTCCATCCCGTCCTCGCGCATGCTGCTCATGCCGAGCCGGGCCCCGGCGGCGGCGATCTCGTCGACGCCGCGTCGCTCGAGCAGCAGGGTCCGGATCGTCTCGGTGACCGGCATCACCTCATAGAGCCCGATGCGGCCGTGGTAGCCGGTGTCGCCGCAGCGCATGCAGCCGACCGGCTCGTACACCTCGGCATCCTCGAGTCCATGCTCGGCCAGCACCTCCGGCGCGAGCGTGGCCGGGCGCTTGCACTGCTCGCACAGGACGCGCGCGAGGCGCTGCGCCACGACGCAGTCGACCGCCGCCGCGATCATGAACGGCTCGATGCCCATGTCGATGAGGCGGGTCATCGCGCTGGGGGCGTCGCGCGTGTGCAGAGTGGACAGCACGAGATGGCCGGTCAACGCCGCCTGAACCGCGATCGCCGCGGTCTCGGCGTCACGGATCTCGCCGACCATGATCACGTCGGGGTCGGCGCGGAGCATCGAGCGCAGGCCGGCGGCGAAGGTCACGCCGGCCTTCGGGGCGACCTGCATCTGCTTGATCCCCGCAATCGGGGACTCGACCGGGTCTTCGATCGTGAGGACGCTGCGCCGGCCGTCGTTGACGATTCCGAGTGCACCGTAGAGCGTCGTCGACTTGCCCGAGCCCGTGGGGCCGGTGACCAGCACGGCCCCGTACGGCTTGCCGATCGCCGACAGGAAGGTCTCGAGGTCGCGCCCGCTCATGCCGAGCGCGTCGAGGTCGCGCACGACCGAGCCGGTGTCGAGGATGCGCATCACCACGGCCTCGCCCCGGATCAGCGGTAGCGTCACCACCCGCACATCGATGCGACGGCCGTCGATGGTCACGGCAAGGCGGCCGTCCTGGGCGACGCGTCGCTCCGCGATGTCGAGGTTGGCCATGATCTTGATGCGCGAGACCACGCCGGCTGACATGGAGCGGGCAACGGTGGCCGCCCGGGTCAACACCCCGTCGATCCGGAACAGGACCTGCATGTCGCCTGACTCGGGATCGCAGTGAATGTCCGACGCGCCGCGCTCCACCGCCTCGGCGATGATCGACTGCACGAGCTTCACGATCGGCGCTTCCGGGCCCTGCCCGGGGCTGGTGGGCGTCAGCTCGATCTCGAGCTCGGGCTCGGGCTCGTCGACCGCCATGACGCTCTCGTCGAGCCGGTTGAGCCGGGCGATCAGCGCGCTGATGTCCTCGCGCTCCGCGGCCGCTGGCCTGACGGAGAGCCCGGTGATCATCGAGATCTCGTCGACGGTCAGGACGTTCGTCGGGTCGGCCATCGCCAGCAGGACGGACTCTTCGGGCATGAACGCGACCGGAACGGCCTGGTAGCGCTTGGCGACATCGACCGTGATCAGGTTGACCGCACCCATGTCGACTTCGAACACCGACAGGTCGACGTAGTCGACGCCGAGGCGCTCGGCCAATGCCCGGGCGAGCTGGTCGTGGCGCAGCGCCCCGGTTTCGATCAGGATCTGGCCCGTCGTCCGGCCCTGCGTGTGCGCCGTCTCGACCGCCGCCTCGACCGTCTCGCGCCGCACGAACCCCAGATCGACGATCACGTCGCCGATCTGGCGTGCCGAGCGTCCGCGCTGCGACGGCGGGATCAGACCTCGCGGGGCATTCCGCTCCTCGGGGACCAGGGCAGGCGGGACGCCGATGCTGGGGCTCATACACCCCAGCATCGGCATTCCCGCGCTGTCGTTTGAGTGCCGGGCGTCAGATCTCGGCGGTCGGGCCCGGCGACGGCGCGCCCCGGGAGCTAGCCTGCCGCCGCCTCGGCCAGTTCCGCCGGCCGGTACTCGGCCGCGGCGCGCGTCTCATCGCGCCACGCCTGCCAGTAGCGGTGCAGGCGGTGCACGAACGCCTTCGGCTTCTCGGCGTAGAGCCGCTCACCGAGGAACATCGCCTCGGTCTGAAGCTGGGCTCGGCGGTGCTCGAGCAGGCCGAGGACCGGATCGAGATCCTGGGGGATCCGGCCGGCCAGCTCGATCAGCGTCGACCGTAGGACAGCCAGGTCGTGGTCGTCACCGAGCAGATCGGCCAAACGGTGCGCGTCCTCGGCGTGCCCGCGCATCGTGCGCGGGGAGATCGGCCCCAGCCACCGCAGGTGATACCAGAGGTCCTTGGCCCGCTTGCGCCACGCGTGGAGGTTCTCGTCCGTCGGCCGGGCTCGGGCGCGCGTGTACGCTCTGCGCCCGCGCACGTACTCGCGACTGAGTCCGTCGGCGACCGCCCGCCAGCCGTCGCGCTCGAGCGGCCACTCGTCGATGCGCAGGACCGCGTCCCTCAGCTCGGCGCTGACCTGCTCAGTCGCGTCGCCCTGCTCGAGGAGCCGGCGCGCCGTCGTCCGCTCGGCCTCGAGCGGTCCGCGGACCGCATCGAACGTCGCCGTCGGAACCTGCCCGGCGTATCGGTCGCCGAGCTCGTCGAGTGTCTCGCGCATGACGTCGGCGTCCCGGGCCGCGCCGAGGCCGTGAGCGGCGTCACGGAACGTCCTGTTCTCGCGCCGGCGCTCGGCCGCGGGCAGGGCGCCGCGGCACAGCCGCAGCAACGAGCGCTCCTTCTTGAGCGCCTTGCGGGCGTCGTGGATCGCCGTGACGGTGTCGACCTCGACGCCGTCGCTGAGCTCGCTGATCGCGTGATCGAGCTGCTCGCGCGCGCTTCGGCACAGAGCGCCCGACACTGACTCGCCGGGTTGAAGTCGGTACGGCATCGGATGTCCTTCCTGTTCGCGCCTCCCAACGCAAGCTGTCGATTCGGGCCTACCCCGGGGTCCGGGCGGACAATCCCGGCGCCGCCCACATCGGCTGGGGCGGCAGGGCCTCGAGCGTTTTCGAGCTCGAAGCGCAGCCGGCCGGTGGGGCGTTCGAGCCGCAGCCGCCGCAGATGCAGTGCCCGGCCGTGCGGCCCGGCGACCGCGGAGGAGTAGCGTCCACGACATGAGCGGCGAGAAGACGGTGCGCACGGTTCCGCTGATCGGCACCAAGGTCTGGTTCGCGCCGCGGCGGATCGGCTGGGGATGGAATCCGGCGTCCCCTGAGGGCTGGATCGTCACCGCCGTCGTGGCGGTGGCCTCGACGGCGCTGAAGCGAGGCGGTCGCAGGCGGCGCCGAGCCGACCTTGTGCTCGTCGTCCTGTACCTGGCCGTGGTCGTGCTCAAGGGCACCGCGCCCGGAGGGCCGAAGGCGCACCGAGCGTTCGAAGTGGCCCGGGAGCAAGCCACCGGCACTGGCTGAGCGGCCGGCGGTTCGACGTCAGACTGCGGCGAGCAGGTGCTCGAGCGCGGCGAGGTCGTCCGGGCTCGGGCTCCAGCTCGCCGCTGCGGCATTGGCGCGCACCTGTTCGGGCGTGGTCGCGCCGGCGGTCGCCGACATCGCCCACGGCGCCCATCTGAGCTTCGTGCTCGGGACGGCGCCCAACCGCGGCTGTGGCGCCCGACCCTCCGCTGCCCCACCGTCCTACCGGCCCGGCGACGCAGCGGCCTGCGCATCAGCGTGACCGTCTGATGGCTGGGCGCGCGGTGACCGCGGGCGTCGATCGGTTAGAAATTGCCCGGTCGTGAGACGAGGTACGCAGCGATGAGCGAGATCGGCGCGGCCGTCCCGGGGGGCGGCGGGGAGGTCGGTGAGCTGATCCGGGCCAAGGATTGGTCGCAGACGCCGCTGGGACCCCGGGACCGCTGGTCGCAGCCGCTCCACACGTCCGTGAGCATCTGCCTGGCGTCGCGATTTCCGATGTTCCTGTGGTGGGGCCACGAGCTGATCAACGTCTACAACGACGCGTACATCCCGCTGATGGGCGCCAAGCACCCGGACGGACTGGGGCAACCGGCGGCGGAGCTGTGGGCCGAGGTGTGGCCGATCCTCGGGCCGCTCGCGTTGGACGTGGTCGAACGCGGCCGGGCGTCGTGGTCGGAGGCCCAGTTGCTCCACCTCGAGCGCTCGGGCTACCCCGAGGAGTGCTATTTCGACTTCGCCTACAGCCCGATCATGGACGGCGCCGGCGGGGTCGGTGGTCTGCTCGGGGTCGTCTCGGAGATCACCGAGCGGGTGCTCAGCGGTCGCCGCCTGCAGACGCTGTCGGAGATCGCGGCCCGGGTCCGGAGGATCGACCGTGTCGGCGTGGTCGAGCGCGAGGCGGTGGCCGCGCTCGATGTCGACCGGCACGATCTCCCCTTCGCGATCCTGTACGAGCAGATCGAGGATGAGCCCAGGCTGGTCACCGCGACCGGAGTGAGCGGCCGGGAGCAGCGCCGCCTCGCCGGCGGCTCGCGGGTCGGCACGGATGGGCCGGACGCCGAGCTCCGGCGCCGGCTCGACGGTACCCTGCGGCGGCGAGAGCACAGCGTGATGGGCGAGGTGCCCGCGCTCGAGCTGGCGACGGGCGCGGATCGACCTGTGGCTGACAAGGCGCTGGTCCTGCCCGTCGACGACGCCGGCGACGGGAGCGCGACCCTGGCGCTGGTGTGCGGCCTCAGCCGCCATCGGCCGCTCGATGACGACCTGCACCGGTTCTGCGAGCTTGTCGCCAACGCGATCGGCGGCGCCGTTGCGGACGCCCGCGCGCTCGAGGAGGAACGGGCTCGTGCCGAGTCGCTGGCGGAGCTCGACCGAGCCAAGACGGAGTTCTTCTCCAACGTCCCACGAGTTCCGCACTCCGCTCACGCTGCTGCTGGGTCCGCTCGAGGATGCCGTCAGCCGCCCCGATCCGGACCCGGCGCTGGTGATGGCCCACCGCAACGCGCTGCGGCTGCTCAAGCATGTGAACACCCTGCTCGAGTTCTCCCGCCTGCAGGCCGAACGCGTGAAGGCCGATCCGCGGCCGATCGACCTGGGCACGTTCTGCGGCGAGCTCGCGAGCATGTTCCGATCGGCGGTGGAGAAGGCCGGACTCACGCTGAACCTCGACTGCGCGCCCGCTCCCGTGGTCGTGATCGCCGACGCCGACCAACTCGAGCAGATCGTTCTCAACCTCCTCTCCAATGCGCTCAAGTTCACTCGCGAGGGCGGGATCACCGTCCGTGTGCACGAGTCCGCCGGCCGCGGTGTGGTCGAGGTGTGCGACAGCGGAATCGGGATCCCCGCGCAGGATCTCGATCGGCTGTTCGAGCGCTTCCACCGCGTCGAGGAGGCGTGGTCGCGCTCGCACGAGGGCAGCGGCATCGGGCTCGCACGCTGGTCAAGGAGCTGGGGGGTCGGCGTGATCACGCCGCCGCGCGTGCGGATCGAGCGGGTCGGCGGCGCCCAGGCCGTGACCGCGACCCTGTATGGCGATCTCGACCTGGGCAACCGTCACGACGTGGAGCAGGCCCTGCGCGAAAGCGTGCCCGCGGACGTGGCCACGCTCGTGCTCGACCTCACGCACGTCGGGTTTCTCGATTCGAGCGCCGTCCAGATGCTGTTCGAGCTGCACCGGGACATGGAACGGGCGCGCGGGCACCTGGTGCTGGCGATGAGCCCGGAGGCGACGGCCCGGCGGAGCATCGAGCTCTCGGATCCGGGTGGCGTCTTGCTCCTGCACCCGAGCTCCGAGTCGGCGCTCGAGAGCCTCAGAGCGTGAGAAGCTCGGCCAGCGCGATCGCTCCGAGCACGCCGGCGCGATCGCCGAGGGCCGGAGCGACGAGGTAGTCGTCGATGCGCTCGCCGAGCATCGGCGTGTCGAGGTAGCCGGCGAGGAGGTCGCGCAGGCGCTCCCGGACCATCGGCAGCAGCAGCCGCCGGTCCATCACCCCGCCGCCGACGACGATCCGCTCGGGCGAGGCGACGCACACGATGCTGAGCAGGCCCAGCGCCACGTAATCGGCTTCCAGACGCCACGCGGGGTGCTCGTCGGGCAGGTCGGCCGGCGAGGCGCTCCAGCGCTCGGCCAGCGCCGAGCCGGACGCGAGCCCCTCCCAGCAGTCGCCGTGCACGGGGCACGAGCCGGGGAACGGATCGCGTTGACGGTCGTGGGGGATGCGCAGGTGACCGACCTCGGGATGCACGAGCCCTCGCAGGGGGCGCCCGCCGATCACCAGGCCGGCGCCGATCCCGGTGCCCACCGTCAGGTAGCACAGGCTGCCGACCTCGCGCCCGGCGCCCCAGCGGTGTTCCCCCAGCGCCGCCGCGTTCACGTCGGTGTCGAACGCGACGGGCACCCCGAGCCGGTCGCGGATCACGCTCGCCACCGCCGTTCGCTGCCATCCCGGCTTTGGCGTGGTGGTCACCTGACCCCAGCTCGGGGAGTCCGGGTCGGCGTCGACCGGGCCGAAGGAGCCGACCCCGATCGCGGCCGGCGTGGGCTGCGCCCGAAAGAAGTCGATGATCCGCTCGAGCGTCTCCGGCGGTGACGCCGTGGGGAACTGCTCCTCGGCCAGCAGCTCGCCGGGCCCGCTGCCGAGCGCGCACACGCACCATGTTCCACCGGTCTCGACGCCGCCGTAGATCGTCGCCATGGCCGAATCATGCCCGGTGACGGCCGATGCCGGCCGGTTCGCCGTCCGCTATTCGACCAGCGGTGGCTCGCGCATCGACGCGTTGATGTGCTCTGACAGGGCGGCGGCAGCGGCGCGCTCCGCGAGCAGCCGCTGCTGGTCGTCGTGCGCGCTGAGCAGGGTCGCTTCGTAGGCGGTCGCCGCCGCATCCCACAGCTCCCGGAGATTGTCGGTCTCGAGCCGTGCCTCCCGGCGCATCGTCTCGACACCGCCGGCGATCACGGCGGCAGGGGTGTGGGCGTCGTAGAGCTCCTCGGCGTCGGCCTCACGCTCGAACGTGAACGTCCCGGCGGGCGTCAGCACGGGCTTGTGCAGGACACGCGCGACGCGCGTCGAGGCGTCGTCGCCCACGCTGGTGGAGACGCTGAAGCGCGGGTACGGTGCGACGCTCGCCAGCCAGGCCTGCCGGTGGCGGTCGGACTCGCGCTCCCGGCGCTCGTCGATCGTCACGCCGGCGTACTCGGCGACGTGGACCCAACCCCAGTGAGTGGCCACGAGCAGCAGCCCGACCACGAGGAGGATCGCCGCCGGCGCACCGCCGCCGCCGCCGAACAGCAGCTCAGCGCCACCGTAGAGCGCCATCGCGGCGCCGCCGACGAGCGTGACGCCGGTGAGCGTCGAGCCCGTTGCGACGAGCCGGTTGTGGCCGCGGGCCGCGACGGCCGTCTCGTGGTACTGCTCGGCCGCGGGCAGGTTGGCCATGTCCTCGCCCAGCAACCGCCGGTCCGCCGGCACGCCGAGGAAGTCGACCATGCTCTGGCCGCCGCCGGCCATCGTCTGGTGCCTCGCTCGGACTCCCGTCGGCGCCTGGGCTACGAGCGGCCGGGCAAGGACGGGCTGTTCCGGCCTCCGTTGCCGGGGTGCTTGCTCGCATCGGCGGCGAGGTTGCCGGTCAGCATGCCCTCCTGGACCTGATCCATCAGCGACCCGACAGTGGCCGGGGAGTGCGGGAGCAAAAGCGTCGTCATGTTGCCGTTCTCGCCGACCGAGCGGAGCGTGTCCATGTACTGGGTCAGCGCCACCAGGCCCATCGCCTCCTTGGCGTCGATGCCGTCCTCGTCGGAGATCAGGGCCAGCGAGTCCTTGAGGCCCTGCGCGATCGCCCGCCGCTCGGCGGCCACGCCCTCACCGTGCAGGCGCATCGCCTCGGACTCCGCCTCGGCCTTCTTGATCCGCAGCGTCTTGTCGCCCTCGCCCTGGGCCGTGGCGGCCTCCTGGTTCCGTCGCGCGGCGTTGATGTTGTTCATCGCGTCCTTGACCCGCTGGTCGGGCTCGATGTTCGTGATCAGCGCCTTGATGATCTCGTAGCCGTAATCGGCCATCTGGGTCTGCAGCGTGTCCTGGATGTGCTTCGCGATCGTGTCCGCGTCGGCGTAGGCCTCGTCGAGGTCCATCGTCGGGATGTGGGAACGCACGACGTCGAAGGCATAGGACTTCATCTGCACCTCGGGGTCGTCGAGCTTGTAGAAGGCGTCCTTCACCTTCTCCTCGGTGGCGCCGACCATGTACTGGATCGCCAGCTTGACGACCACGAACACGTTGTCCTGGGTCTTGGTCTCGATGTCGGCGTTGAGCTGCTCGACCTGCAGGGTCATGCGCCCGGCGACCGATTCCACGAACGGGGACTTGCGCTGAAGCCCCGGGCCGGCGACGCGGACGAACTTGCCGAAGCGCTCGACGATGGCTCGTTCCTGCTGTTCAACGGTGAAGAAGAAGAGGGGCATGTGGCGGTCCTTTCAGGGTGCAGTCGCCGCAATTGGCGCCCACCGAGCTTAGACCCCTGCGCTCACATCCCGAAATCGCGGGGTCGCCGGCCCGGCTCAGGCGCTCGCTGCCGCGCCTTGGGGAGCGGCCGCGTCCGCGGTGACCGCGTGGACTGCTGCTACACGCGCCGGCCACGCTCGCGCGCGTAGGCGTTGAGCCGCTCGAGCTCATCGGCGTAGATGCCGCGCATCACCCGCGGCGCAAACGTCCGCTCGAAGAAGCCGCCGATCCCGCCGGCGCCCTCCCACGTGGTCGAGATCTGCACCCGCGAGGAATCGCCCTGAGGCGTGACCGTGAACGTCGTCACGAGGCTCGAGTTGGTGTCCGATTCGCTCAGCACGCGACCCGGTTCCGGCTCGGCAACCTGCATCCGGTACTCACGGGTGCGACCGCCTGCAGTGACCTTGAAATGCGCGATCGTGCCGGCCCCGACGCCTCCGGATTCGACCGTGAAGTCCGAGAACGCGTCAGGCAGGAAGTGCGGGTGATGCTCCCGCAGGTCGGCGATGTAGCCGTAGACGGTCTCGGCGGGCGCCTCGACGGTCCGCTCGGCGGTGACGTGAATGGTTCCCATGCGCCCTGTCTATCAGAGGCCGCAGCAGTTAGATTGGGCGGGCTCCGATGAGGCTCGATCGTCTGACCGCCGAGGACGCTCTCGTCCTGAGCCGCGAAGGCGGCGCGGTGTGTGGCCACACGTGCAAGGTCCTGATCCTCGAGCGCACCGGGGACCGTCCGATGCCGACGCTCGAGCAGCTCCGCCGGCGGGTGGACGCTCGCCTCGATGCCGCGCCGCGCCTGCGCCGGCGCCTGGTCGAGACCCCGTTGCGGGTGGCCAGCCCGGCGTGGCTGGACGACCCGGCGTTCGACATCGCCCGCCACATCACGCAGGTGCGGACGCCGGCGCCGGTCAGCCGCGACGGGCTCGAGGAGATCGTCGGGGGGCTGATGACGCGCCGGCTCGACCGCGCGCGTCCGCTGTGGCATCTCGACCTGGTCGAGCTCGAGCACGAGTCGCTCGCGCTGGTCTGGCGGATCCATCACTGCATGGCCGACGGCGCGACGTGTGTGCGGCTCGGCGCGGCCGTTCTGTGGGACGACGATCCCGGTGCCGCGCCGCCGGCTCCGGCGCCCTGGACACCCGTGGCGGGGCCCGGCCCCGTTGGCCTGTTCGCGCTCGGGATCAGAGACCGGGCCCATCACGCCCGCCGGCGCCACGAGTCGGCCCGCCGGAACGGGCGGCCGGGCGAATCGCGGCTGTCCTCCCGCGTCGTCCTGAGCCGCGAGCTCAGCCGCGAGGCCGACCTGACCCCACTGGCCGCCAGCGCCGGCTCGAGCCGCCGGGTGGCATTCGCAACGGCGCCGCTGGCGCAGTGCCGGCGGGCCGGCAAGGCGATCGACCCGTCCGTCACCCTGAATGACGTCGTGCTCGCGATCGTGGCCGGCGGCGTGCGCACCTGGCTCGAGCACGTCTCGGGGGCCGAGGCGGCGATCCGCGTCAAGGTGCCGGTGAGCCTGCACGGCAGCGGCGAGGACAACGTGGTGGGCAACCGGGACTCGTACTTCTTCGTCGATCTGCCCGTCGACGAGGGAGATCCGGCCGCGCGCGTGCTGGCCGTCAGCCGCGAGACCCGCGAGCGCAAGCTCGGCCACGACGCCGAAACGCTCTATCACCTCGGGCGCAACCCGCTCGTCGCCCGCTGGGCGATGAGCCCGCGGGTCTTCACCTTCAATGTCTCCAACGTGCGCGGCCCGGCCGGGGAGATCTACGTCGGCGGCGCCCGCGTGGGGGAGTTCTATTCACTCGCCGAGATCGCCCAGCAGCACGCGCTCCGTGTCGCGGTCATCTCCGCGGCCGGCAGCCTGTTCTTCGGGCTGAACGCCGACCGCGACGCCGTGGTGGAGTTGCAGGCGATGATCGATGGGATGCGCCGGAGCGCGGAGCAGTTGCTAGCGCTGGTGGCGTAGGGAGGGGCGGGTAGCCGGCGCGGGCGGTGCCGGCGGTGCCGGTGGCGGTGCCGGCGGTGCCGGGGGTGCCGGCGGGCGCCCAGGCTCGGGGCGTTGAACGGCTCGCACGGGGATGGGCCCCCCGGTTCGGTAGGCGCTTGGCTACCGGCATAACGTTGCCTCTTGGCCGGGCCCAGGTGAGCCGAGGAACGTTGTGCCGGTTATAGCGGCACAACGTCAATCCACCGGCCTTCGGTGGCGCCGAGAGGCAACGTTATGCCGGTTGCTCGCGCCGCCGGAGGTCGCGAGCCCCATCGCCGGCGGCCGCTTCCCCCGGAGCCCTGGGCTGCAGGCCGCCGCCACTGCCCCGTCACGCGCCGCCGTTGAGTTCCCGCGCCACCGCCACCGTCGCGCCGCGCTCGTAGAAGTCCACCGCCACGATCGCGCCCTTCACACCACGCGCGGCCTCGCATTGCTTGATGCGCTCGCGCAGGAACGCGGCGGTACCGATGCGGGCGTTCTCGGACGGCAGCGGTGGGAACGGCGGGATCCAGTGGTTGAGCATCAGTAGCGGGCTGTCGGCGTCGCCGCGGAAGCGTGTGCAGCTGAGCTGGCCCGGGCGCGTGGCCCCCAGTGGGGTGTCCTGGATGTAGGAGAACGCCGGCATGTACCACGCCGGTGTGCCGCCCTTCTCCTCGGCGAAGGTGACGAGGCGCCTGCCCGAGCTGATCAGCTCGCCGAGCGTCGGCAGCGGCTCGTCCCGACGCAGTGTTGCCGTGTACGGGAGCACCCCGGTGCGTTCGAACGCTCGCTCGATCTCCCGCGGCGGGATGTAGTCCTCGACGACCACGACCAGGACCTGTGTGGGGTGCTGTGCGAGGAAAGTCCGGATCACTGTCAGCTCCTGGTCCAGCGGCTTGGCCCCGAGCTCGCACAGGGTGTGGCACAGGTACGGCTCGGTTGTCCCGTTCAGGTCGCCCGCGCCGACGCGTCCGGCGAGCCGGTCGGCCAGCCGCAGCGCCTGGGGGCTCAGCTGCTGTGCGACCTTGTTGCGCGAGGAGCCCTCGGCCCGCAGGTCGGTCCTGACGCGTCCCGTGCGCGGGTCGAGCACGCCGAAGTGCACGTCGATCAGCAGGGCCCGGATCCCGTCCTTCAGCTGCCGGGCGATCGGATAGCGCTGGTTGGCGAACAGCCAGCCGGGCTCATCGGCCGCGGCCATCGAGTTGTGGGTGGCCGCGAACACGACGTCACCGAGGCGCCGGTCGCACAGCGACGGCAGGCCGTTGCAGCCGCCGGGAGCGGCTGCGGCGTGCGCCGGCGCCGGCGCGTCGGCCGCGATCACGCAGGCCAGCGCGACGCTGCCGGCGACGACGACCATCGCGGCACCGGCCACAGCCGCCGTCCTACCCGTCCCCGCTCTCTGTCGGCCACGGCGCGACCCGCTGCCTGCCGCCGCCCGGCGACCAGCAGCACCAGCCCGAGCAGACCGCCGGCGCCCGCCACCAGCGCCGCGGTGCGGAGATCTCCGAACAGCGCGTCCCAGGCGGCCGATACCGCAGCCTTGCGGCGCTCGGAGCCGGCCCCGCCGACGTGTCCCGTGGCGAGCGCACCGCCGAGCGCGACCAGCCCGGCCGCGAGCGCTCCGGCCACCGCGAGCGCGGCACACAGGTAGGTGCCGGTGCGCCGCCGGTCGCCGGAGCGGATCAGCGTGAAGACGGCGATGACGACCGCGGCCAGCAACAGCCACACGCCCCAGCTCGAGGCGCCGACGGCGCGGCGGATGACGCCGAGCTCGCCGTCGTCCTTGCCGACCGTGGCGAGCGCGGGCGGCACGGTCGCCGCGGCCCTGGCCGCGAGCGCCGGCGAGACCGAGCGCAGCCCAGCGAGCAGCGTCGGGCCGGCGCGGGCGAGCGCAATGACGAGGCTGCGGTCGGGGGCGAGTAGCGCTCGGTGGGCCGCCGCCGCCGCGGCCGCGACGATCCGGCGGAACGCCGAGCCGGCCACGAGCGACGCCGTGACCCGCGTGACCAGGGGCCGGACGAGCAGCAGATGACCGCGTGACGCGCTGACGAGCGCGTCCACCGTGCGATCGGTCACCACGGTCCGGACGCGGGCATCGTCGAGCGAGGACGCGAGCCGGGCGCTGAACGCCGTCTTGTCGGCGATCTCTCCGTGGACGTAGAACAGGATCCCGCCGCTCAGCAGGAGCAGGCCCGTGAGCACCGCCAGGCCGAGGTGGAGTCGTCTCACAGCATCGTGTCGCGATAATCGAGGCGCGCGCCTCCGGGCGCGCGAGCCCGACACCCTACCTCGCGTGAGCTCGACCCAGAATCAGCCGTCGTCCGCCGCCGCCGTGCGCCATGCCCGGGCGCACGGGCTCGGGGACCTGCTGCGCCGCTCGGCGCTGCGCTACCCGGGCAAGCCGGCGCTGGTGTGCGGCGAGGTGCGCTGGACCTACGCCGAGTTCGACGCGGCCGTCGACGCGACGGCGGCGGCGCTGAGCGAGCGTGGCGTGGCGAAGGGCGACCGGATCGCGCTGCTCTCGCACAACTCGTGGCAGTTCGCGACGCTGAGCTTTGCGCTCGCCCGGCTCGGTGTGATCCTCGTGCCGATCAACTTCATGCTCGGGGCGGAGGAGATCGCCTTCATCCTCGAGCACTCGGGGGCGTCGGGCTTCATCGTCGAGGACACCCTGCACCCGGTCGGCGCGCGGGCGATCGAGCTCGCCCGGACCGCGGACGGGGTGCGCGGATGGATCGCGCTCGCCGGGCAACCACCCGCGCAGGGTTGGGAGGACGTGGCGGCGTGGGCAGAGCATCGCGGCCGGCCGCCGGAGGTGGTGGTGGCCGATGAGGACCCGCTGCGGCTCATGTACACCAGCGGGACGGAGTCGCGCCCCAAGGGGGTGGTGCTCTCGAGCCGGTCGCTGATCGCACAGTACGTGAGCTGCATCGTGGACGGCGGGATGGAGGCCGGCGACGTCGAGCTGCACTCGCTGCCCTTCTACCACTGCGCCCAGCTCGACTGCTTCCTCGGGCCCGATGTGTACCTGGGCGCGACCAGCATCATCCTGCCGGGACCGGACCCGGCGGTGCTGCTGGCCACGATCGAGTCCGAGCGGGTGAGCAAGCTGTTCGCGCCGCCGACGGTGTGGATCTCGCTGCTCCGCGCGGAGACGTTCGACGCCGCCGACCTCTCATCGCTGCGCAAGGGCTACTACGGCGCCTCGGCGATGCCGGTGGAGGTGCTGCGCGAGCTGCAGCGGCGGCTGCCCGAGGTGCGGCTGTGGAACTTCTATGGGCAGACCGAGATGGCGCCGTTGGCCACCATCCTCCGACCCGACGAGCAGATCAGTCACGCCGGCTCCGCGGGTCGGCCGGCGATCAACGTCGAGACGCGGCTCGTCGACGATCTCGGCAACGAGGTTGCGCCGGGGACGATCGGGGAGATCGTGCATCGCAGTCCGCAGGCGACGCTCGGCTACTGGAACGACGAGGCCAAGACCGACGAGGCGTTCCGCGACGGCTGGTTTCACTCCGGTGATCTCGGCCTGCTCGACGACGGCTATCTGTTCGTCGTCGATCGCAAGAAGGACATGATCAAGACCGGCGGTGAGAATGTGGCCAGCCTCGAGGTCGAGCAGGCGATCCACGTGATGCCCGAGGTCTCCGAGGTGGCGGTGTTCGGGATCGCCGATCCGAAATGGATCGAGGCCGTGGTCGCCGCCGTCGTCCCCAAGCCGGGGGCCACCGTCACCGCCCGGGCCGTGATCGAGCACTGCCGCTCCACGCTCGCCGGCTTCAAGGCACCCAAGCACGTGGTGATCGTCGAGGGCCTGCCGAAGAACCCCAGCGGCAAGATCCTCAAGCGCGAGCTCCGCGAGCGCTACGCGGAGCTCGCGCGGGAACCGACTACACGGACGCCAGCTCCCTGACCTGGGTCAGCCGCAGGTTGTTGCCCGACGGGTCGCGGAAGCCAGAGTCGATGCCGTAGGGCCGCTCCTCGGGCGGCTCGGTGAACTCGACACCGCGATTCTTGAGCTCCTCGTAGGACGCCCGGCAGTCCTCGGTGGTCAGAAACACCGTGCCCGCGAAGCCCTTGCCCATCAGCGCCCGCACCTCGTCACCGGTCGCCGCGTCCATCACCGGCGCTCCCGGGATCGCCATCAGCACGATCGCGAAGTCGGGCTGCCCCGCAAAGCCCACGGTCAGCCAGCGGAAGTCACCCATCTCCGCCAGCGTCACGTCCTGGCGAACCTCCATGCCCACCTTCTCGGTGTAGAACGCAAGCGCTTCATCCTGGTCGTGCACCCAGAGCTGCGCGTTGGCAACCTTGATCATCTCCGCCTCCTGTGGTCGGGTCGACATCGTGCCGGCCACACTAGCCCCGGTCCGATCAGCTGTCTTCTCGAAACGTGCTGCGTTGAGGGCGCGCGTAGGCCCGCACGACGCAGGTGGGGACGAGGGCGAAGCTCGCCGCCGGCGGGAACCGCTCGCGGTAGGCGGTGGGCGACAGGCCATAGGTCGTCGTGAAACTCGTCGTGAACGAGCCGACGCTCTGCAGGCCGACCGAGAAGCACACATCGGCGACCGAGCGATCGGTGTTGCGCAACAGCGCCGCAGCCCGCTCGAGGCGGCGCGTCAACAGGTACGCGTGGGGAGGCTCGCCGAACGCGCGGCGGAACTCACGGCTGAAATGGGCCCGCGAGAGACCGGCCGCGCGCGCCATCTCCTCGACGCACAGCGGCTCCGCGTACCGGGCATCGATCAGGTCCTTTGCTCGCAACAGATGGCGGGCCGGAGGGACGAACGCCATGGTTGAGTATCGCTTTCAGGCGGGTGGACGCGCGAGCGCACGGGCTGACGCTCTGACCGACTCCCGGACCGAGGCGAGCGATCGCTCCGCCGGGGCGAGGGCGCCGTCGGGCGGCTCGGCGAGCTCGCAGCGCGCCTGGTAGACCGAGGTGAATCCCGTCTCGAACCCGATCCGGGCCGCCCGCAGGTACAGGCGCCAGACCCTCAGGCGCTCCGGTCCGACGAGGGCGTGCGCCTGCTCGAGGTGCTGGTCGAGGCGCTCGGCCCAGTGGGTCAGCGTGCGGGCGTAGTCCATCTGGAAGTCCTCGACGTGCCGGGTGACGAAGCCCGCCCGTTCGAGCGCGCCGAGCACGACCGAGAGCTGCAACGGCGCGGCGTCGGGCCACACGTAGCGCTCCGAGAAGTCGCCGGCCTCGGTGTCGGTGTGCGAGAGATAGGCGATCCCGTGGTTGAGCAGCCGTCCACCTGGCGCCAGCAGCCGCGCGAGTGTCCGGGCGTACTCGTCGATCTGGCTCTCGCCGACGTGCTCGACCATGCCGATCGACGCGATCGCGTCGAAGCGGTCATCGGGCAGGTCGCGGTAATCCATGACGCGGAAGTCGACCCGGTCGGCGACGCCGGCCGCCGCGGCGCGCTCCCGGGCGAGACGGGCCTGGGGCTCCGACAGCGTGATCCCGACCACCTGGGCGCCATGCCGGGTCGCGGCGTGGACCGCAAACGATCCCCAGCCGCAGCCGACGTCGAGCACCCGGTCGCCGGGGCCCAGCGCGAGCTTCGTGCAGACGAGCTCGAGCTTGGTCTCCTGCGCCTCCTCGAGCGTCTGGGCCCCACGCGAGAAGAACGCGCACGAGTAGGTCATCGAGCAGTCCAGGAACAGCGCGAAGAACTCGTTGGCCACGTCATAGTGATGGCGCACAGCCCGGGCGTCGCGGCCCTGGGTGTGCGGGCGTCCCTTGAGCACGAACTCCGAGGCGGGCCGTCGGGGCGGCCGCACGAGCCCCGCCGCTCGCAGCCCGGCCGCCATCAGCCGCAGACGTGTCCCGAGCCCGATCTCGGGCTCCTGCCACTCCTCGACCAGTTGCATCACGGCATCGAGATCGTCGACGTCCAGCACGCCCGTCACGTAGGCGCGCCCGAGCCCCAGCTCACCCGGCGCCCGCAGCAGGTGGGCCACCGCGCGCGGTGAGCGCACGATGAAGGTGGGACCGCCGCCGGCGGTGGAGGGCAGCGCGCCGCCGTCCCAGAACCGCACCTGGAACGGACGGTCGGGGATCGCTTCGGCGATCGCCCTGCGCAGCGGCTCGGGATCTGAGAACACATCCAGAACCCTAATGCAACGTCTCCGAAATCTCGCTGCGCGCGGCCGCGTCCTGACGTGGCGGTGCCTACGGCGCCAGCCGCGTGAGCGTCCACCTGCCGTTGATACCGGGCGTGTAGACGAGCCGGTCGTGAAAGCGGTCCCGGCGTTGCTGCCAGAACTCATAGCGCTCCGGCACGAGGCGAAACCCGCCCCAGGCGTCGGGCAGCGGCAGCTCGGAGCCTTCGTACCGGCCGGCGATCTGGGCCACCCGCTGTTCGAGCGCCGCGCGACTCTCGACCGGGCGGGTCTGCGGCGAGGCGAGCGCGCTCAGCTGGCTCGCCCGAGGACGGGTCCGGACGTACGCGGCCGACTCCTCGGCGCTCGTGCGCGTCGCGTCGCCCTCGATTCGGACCTGCCGCCCGAGGCCCGCCCAGTAGAACAGCAACGCGGCCTGCGGATTGTCGTTCAGCTCCAGTCCCTTGCGGCTCTCGTAATTGGTGTAGAACGCGAATCCGCGCTCGTCGTATTCCTTCATCAGGACCATGCGCAGCGAAGGCCGCCCGGTGGCGGTGGCCGTGGCCAGCGCCATCGCCTCGGGAGCGGGGAGCGCCGCGCTCGCCTCCTGGAACCAGACACCGAACTGGCGCAGGGGATCGGGATCGACGTCCTCCTCTCGCAGCTCAGGCTCGGGCACGGGGGGATTATGACCGCGCAGCCGAGACGGCACGTGTCGTCGGCGCGGCGTGCGGGAGGCGGTCACGATTGGTGCTTGCAAGCTAGCTCACAAAGTGCTAATCTGCAAGCAGCAGTCTCAATGAGGGAGCTGACTATGGCGATTGACCGTAAGAACACCGGGAAGGATCTCCACATCGCCGCCCAGCAGGTCCGGGACTTGAACGGACGGCTGGTCAAAGCCGGCCGGCGTGCCGGAACGCTCTACCTCGACAGCTACGAGAAGCTGGTCGGCAACGTGACCACCCTGCAGCAGAAGCTGGCCGACCAGTCGCGCAACGAAGCAGTGCGGGCGGTCGTCGCCCTCGAGGTCGACGTGACCAAGCAGGTCACCTCCGTCTACACCTCGACGGCGCGGCACCTGATCACCTGATTCGCGCGTTCCCGCGCCGCCCGGCTCTGGTCAGGCGGCGCGCTCGGACGGCCCACGCCGGCGTCCCGGCGAGCGTTTACGCTCGCGCCCCATGCATATCGATCGACGCGAGCTGGCGGCCGTGTTCGCGGGCGGGTTCCTCGGGACGATCGCCCGCGCCGAGCTGGCCGAGGCGCTGCCGTACACCACCGGGCAGTGGCCGTGGGGGACGTTCGCGGTGAACATCCTCGGAGCGGTGATGCTCGGGTACTTCGCGACCCGCCTGCAGGAGCGCCTACCGGTCTCGGCCTACCGGCGACCGTTCCTGGGCACCGGCGTATGCGGCGGCCTGACCACGTTCTCGACCATGCAGGTGGAGCTGCTGCGGATGCTCGACGCCGGAGACGTCGTCCTGGCGGTGGCGTACGGCGGGGTCAGCATCCTGGTGGGGTTCACGGGCGTGGCCCTGGCGACGAACCTCGTCCGCCGTGCGCAGGCGGCGCCATGAGCGCGCCGGTGCTGCTGGCCGTCGGCCTCGCCGGCGGCCTCGGGGCGATCGCGCGCTTCCTGCTCGACGGGACGGTCTCCGGCCGGGTCGGGCGCGATTTCCCGTTCGGGACCCTGGTCGTCAACGTGACCGGGGCGTTCGTGCTCGGCCTGCTGGTTGGCGTCGCGCTCGACGAGGACGCCTACCGCGTCGCCGGCACCGGACTGATCGGGGCCTTCACCACCTTTAGCACCTGGTCGTTCGAGAGCCATCGCCTCGGCGAGGACGGCGACCTTGACCTCGGCCTGCTCAACTTCGCGGTCAGCCTCGCGCTCGGCCTGATCGCGGCCTGGGCCGGCCAGCGGCTGGGAGCCTCGCTGTGAACGACGACTGCCTCAAGCTGACGACGTACTTCGGGGAGCGCGATCGCGCCGGAGACGGCTTTCTGGCCGATGTGTTGACCGGCGTGTATGCCCGCCACGCGCTGCAGACGAGCGTGTTGCTGCGCGGGGTCGAGGGCTTCGGGCTGCGCCAGCACCTGCGCACCGATCGTCTGCTGACGCTGTCGGAGGACCTGCCGCTGGTGTCGGTCGCGGTGGACACGCGCGACCGGATCCAGGCGGCGCTCACCGAGGTCGAGCAGATCCGCTCCGGCGGCCTGGTCACACTCGAGCGCGCGCGGATGTTGAGCGGCGAGATCGGAACCGTCGTGCTCCCGCCCGAGTTGGACGAGGCGACCAAGCTGACGGTCTACGTCGGGCGGCAGGACCGGATCGCCGGCTGCCCCGCCTACGAAGCCGTCGTGGAGCTGCTGCAGCGGTGCGGCGTCGCCGGCGCGACCGTGTTGCTCGGCGTCGATGGGACCGCCCACGGAGTTCGTCAGCGTGCCCGGTTCTTCGCGCGCAACGCCGAGGTCCCGCTGATGATCATCGCCGTCGGGCGCGGTGAGGTGATCGCCAGGGCCCTGCCCGAGCTCGGCGCCCTGCTCACGCGACCGTTGCTGACACTCGAGCGCGTGCGCGTCTGCAAGCGCGACGGCCGGCGCCTGGCCACGCCGGCCGTCGTGCCCGGGCGGGATCCGTCGGGGCTCGGCATATGGCAGAAGCTGATGGTCTTCACCGGTGAGCAGTCACGCCACGAGGGGCACCCGCTGCACCATCAGCTCATCCGTCGGCTGCGCGAGGCGGGAGCGGCGGGGGCCACCTGCCTGCGCGGCGTCTGGGGCTACCACGGCGACCATGAGCCGCATGGCGACACGCTCTGGCAACTGCGTCGCCACGTTCCCATTCTCACCGTCATCGTCGACACGCCCGAGTGCATCCGCGATTGGTTCGCGATCGTCGATGAGCTCACCGACGAGACCGGCGTCGTGACCAGCGAGATGGTGCCGGCGTTCCGGGCCACTGCGGCCGGACACGCACGCGGCGGCCTCGAGCTGGCGCGCCCTACGCGGGAGCGGAAGGACCCGTGACCGCGATCGCCGCGCGGCTCGCGAAGCGAGCCCGGTCGCCGAGCTCCTCCTCGATGCGCAGCAGCTGGTTGTACTTGGCCACGCGCTCCGAGCGCGCCGGCGCGCCTGTTTTGATCTGGCCGACACCCGTGGCAACGACGAAGTCCGCGATCAGCGCGTCCTCGGTCTCACCGGAGCGATGCGAGACGACGGCCCGGTAGCCCGCGTCGTGCGCCATGGCGATCGTGTCGAGCGTCTCGGTCAGCGTTCCGATCTGGTTGAGCTTGATCAGGATCGAGTTCGCGATGCCGGTCTCGATGCCGCGGCGTAGGATCGCCGGGTTGGTCACGAACACGTCGTCACCGACCAGCTGGATCCTGTCGCCGAGCCGCTCGGTGAGCATCGCCCAGCCGTCCCAGTCGTCCTCGGCCATCCCGTCCTCGATCGACAGGATCGGGTAGCGATCGACCAACTGCTCCCAGTAGTTCACCATCTCGGCCGAGCTGAGCGTGCGTCCCTCGCCGGTCAGCCGGTAGGCGCCGTCGGAGTAGAACTCGCTGCTGGCCGGGTCCATCGCGATCGCGATCTCCTCGCCGGGTCGATAACCCGCCGCCTGGATCGCCGCCATGAGCAGCTCGAGCGGGGCTTCGTTCGAGCTCAGATCGGGCGCGAATCCGCCCTCGTCTCCGACACCCGTGGCGAGGCCGCGATCGTGCAGCGTGCGCTTGAGCTCCTGGTAGGTCTCGGCGGCCATGCGCATCGCCTCGGTGAACGACGTGGCTCCGACCGGCACGATCATGAACTCCTGGAAATCGACCGGGTTGTCGGCGTGCGCACCGCCGTTGAGTACGTTGAGCATCGGGGTGGGGAGCAGATCGGCCTGCTCGCCGCCGAGGTAGCGCCACAACGGCTGGCCGAGCTCCGCCGCCCGCGCCCGCGCAGCCGCCAGCGACACGCCGAGGATCGCGTTGGCGCCGAGCCGCGACTTGTTGTCGGTGCCGTCGAGCTCGATCAGCGCCCGGTCGAGGCCGGCCTGGTCACCGGCGTCCCGGCCCTTGACCGCCGCCGCGATCTCGCCGTTGACGTGGCTGACCGCGTTCAGCACGCCCTTGCCTCCGAACGCGTGGCCTCCGTCACGCAGCTCGACCGCCTCGTGAGCACCCGTCGAGGCGCCCGAGGGCACGGCCGCGCGGCCGACCGCTCCCGACTCCAACTGTACGTCGACCTCTACCGTCGGATTACCGCGGCTGTCGAATACCTGCCGACCGTGAATCTGCGTGATTGAGCTCATGTTGGTGCATCGTAGTCATCACTCCTGGGACGAGAAACGAATCTCAGTCGTCGTGATCGGGATGGATCACGAGCATCGGCAGGGTGGTGCCGAAGTGGACGTCGGCCGCGACGCTGCCGAGCATGTTCGACGCGAGCCGGCCGCGCCCCCTCGAGCCCATGATCAGCAGGTCGTGCTGTCCCGCGCGCGCGACGGCGAGGATCTCGCGGGCCGGCGGCCCGTGGCGGAGGATGCTGGTAACCGAGACCGAGTCGGGCACGCGGTCGACGGCCTCGCGCAATCGCCGCTCGACCTCGTCATCGGCGGCCTTCCTGAGCGCGGTGGTATCGACCCCGGCGGCGAGGGCGAAGGGCGGCAGCTCGGGCACGGCCGCGACGATCGTGAGCCGGGCATGAAGCGCGTCGGCGAGCTCGATCGCGTGCTGGAGAGCGCGTTGGGCGACGGCCGACCCGTCGATGGCGACAAGCAGATTCCGGAACACAGGCGCGGCAAGGCTACCGCGTCGCTGCGCACCCGACGCCGCCATTCCTCGGATCCGAGCGGCGAGCGCCATTGATCTTCGTCGCGCTTGTCGCGCTGATGGCAACCGCGTTCGGGGTCACGTGCGAGCGTCGCTTCGCAGACGCCCCGCGGGCCGGCCGCGGCGTCCTGACGCTGATGCTGTACGTGCTGGTCCCGTTCGTCTCGTTCGTCAACATCGCCCATCTCCAGCTCACGACGGGGGCCGCCGCCGGCCTCGGCCTGGCCTACATCGCCGTCGGCAGCGCCGGGTTCGCGGCGTGGGCATTGGGCCGTCATTGGCTGCGCCTGCCCCGTACCGACCTCGGCGCGCTGATCTGCACCGTGATCATCGTCAACTCGGGCTACCTGGGACTCCCGATGACGGTCGCACTGCTGGGCGCACACGAGCTCAGCCCCGCCGTCGCCTACGACCAGCTGGTCGGGGCCCCGATGCTGCTCTTGTTCGGCTTCGGGATCGGAGCGACGTTCGGCGCCGCCACCGGCGACAGTGCCGCGTTGCGCCTGCGCGCCTTCGTAAGCCGCAACCCGCCGTTGCTGGCCGTCATCGCCGGGCTCATCGCCCCCGCGTCGCTGGCGCCCACGGCACTCGTTCACGCCTCGCGCCTCGTCGTCATCGCGCTGCTACCGCTGGGGTTCTTCGCGGTCGGCATCAACCTCTCGGCCGAGCGGCGCCAGGAGGGCGCATCGCTGCTCGAGCGCCCGGATCGACGCGTCGTGCTCTCAGTCGGGCTGCGGGTGCTCGTGGCTCCGCTCCTGCTCGCCTGTATCTCGGCGCTGATCATCGCGCTCCCGTCGGCGTACATCCTGCAGGCCGCGATGCCCACGGGGGTCAACACCCTGATCGTGGGTCACGCCTACGGGCTCGACCTGCGCTTCATCGCCACGGCGATCGTCTGGAGCACCGCGGCGGTCCTGCTCGTCGGTCTGGTGATCGCGCTGGCGTGAGCGGACCGTCGGGCCGGGTCGCGCAGTCCGTTCAGAGATCTGGCCGGGCTCGCCGGCGTGACGGCGTGGGCGATTTCGCAGGCCGAGCGGGCTGAGCGGGCCGAGCGGGCCGAGCGGGCCGAGCCGGCCGAGCGGGCGCTGTCGCTCGGGACGCTCGTCCGGCTGAGCGCCGCGCTGGGGGTGACGATCGACGACCTGCTCCGCGGCGAGGATTCCCGACCTCTACCGGATCGAGCGCCGGACCGACGATCCGCGGCGAGGCTTCGAGCGGACGATGCACGCTTCGCATCCCCGCGGGCTGGCCTGATCAGGCGCGGGCGCAGGCCCTCACAGCAGCGCCGCCGCGAGCGCGGTCCACTCGTCGCTCGGGATGCCCGTCGTGCCGACCGGCTGCAGGCATACGTGGTCGGCGCCCGCGTCGAGGTGTGCGCGGACCACCGCGGCAATGTCCAGGGCGCTCCCGTGCGGGATGATCGCGTCGATCAGGCGATCCGAGCCGCCGTCGGCGATGTCCGCCTCGGTGAAGCCGAATCGCAGCAGGTTGCTGGTGTAGTTGCGCAGGCCGAGGTACGTCGCCGCGTATCGCCGCGCGGCGGCGCGCGCGCGATCGGCGTCCTCGTCGAGCACGCAGGCGAGCTCGGGCGCGAGCAGCGGGCCCGAACCGAACCCCTCGCGCGTGGAGCGGGTGTGCTCGACGGGCACGAAGTAGGTGTGGGCGCCACGAGCCCGCTCGGCGCTCAGCTCGAGCATCTTGGGCCGCAGCGCCGCCAGGCACCGCTCCTCGCGCGGCACCGGGGTCTCGGCGCTGTCGAGGCCGTCGAGGAACGCGCGCATCGTGCTCAGCGGCCGCGAGTAGTCGCTCGTGGCCTCCGGGTGGCCGATGCCGATGCCGAGCAGTATCCGGCCCGGATGCCGCCGGGTCAGCTCGGCGTGCGCCGCGGCGACCTCCGCGGGCTCGTTCTGCCACACGTTGACGATGCCGGTGGCGACGACGAGCGTCTCGGTGGCGTCCAGCAGCGGCTGCACGGCGGGGAGCTTCGGCGAGCCGCCGAGCCAGAACGCCCCATAGCCGAGCGTTTCCACGAGCCGTGCCGCCTCGTGCGCGTTCTCCTCGCCGATCGCGCGGTAGGAGGTCCAGATTCCGATCGTGCCGAGATTCACGGTGGACAGTATCGCCGATGCCCGAGCCGGGCTCCGTAGCTCACCACGCCGGGCTGCGATCGATCACGGATGACGCCGGCGGCAGGGAGCGGAGACTGTGTGTATGCCCGCTGTCCTGGTCACCTACGCGTCCAAGCGCGGCTCGACCGCGGAGATCGCGGAGGCCATCGCCGCGGAGTTGCGTCAGGCTGGGCTCGAGGTCGATTGCCGGGCGGTCCGGGACATCGGCGGTCTCGATCGCTGTGACGCGGTCGTGCTCGGCAGCGCCGTCTACGTCAAGCGCTGGCAGGGCGACGCGAAGCATTTCCTGCGCAAGCACGCCGACGAGCTCTCGAAGCTCCCGTTCTGGGTGTTCAGCTCCGGACCGGTCGGGGATCCGAGCAAGACGCCCAACCCCTCGTGGCTCGAGCCACCGCGGATCATCGATCGCGCAGAGCAACTCGGGGTCCGCGATCACGTCGTCTTCGGCGGGCGGGCACCGGCCGAGCCGCAGGGACGGCTCGAGCGCTCGATGGTCGAGAACACGCCGCCCGAGTATCGGGACCGGCGGGACTGGGACGCGATTCGTTCGTGGGCGCAGCAGATTGCCGCCGAACTGGGGGCGCCGGCGCAGACGGCGTGACCGTTGCCTGCCGCTGTTGCCGGGCCAGCTCGGCGATCCAGCTCTCGATGACGTGACTCTCTCGCATGCTCATGCCGCTTCCGAGTAGGCGGGGTCGGGCCCCCGCAGTTCCTGCTGATACGCGGTGCGCTCCTCGGCCTCGGCGAACCGAGGGGCCGAGCGAAGCGTCACCGAGGCGACGAGCAGCGCGACGCCCGCGAGGGCGGCGGAGATGATCCAGGCCAGGTGATAGCCGCCGGTCAGCGCGACGGCGCGCTGATCCCCGGCCGCCAGCAGATGCTCGGTGCGCGTCGCCGACAGCGTGGCCAGCACAGCGAGTCCGACGGCGCCGCCGACCTGCACGGTCGTGTTGACGAGCCCGGAGGCGAGGCCCGAGTCCGCCGCGCTCGCTCCCGACATCGCCAGTGTCATCAGCGAGGGAAAGGAGATACCCGCACCGGCGCCGATCAGAAGCATCGAAGGGAGCACGTCCGTGGCGTAGGACGCGTCGACCGGTGCCCGGGTGAGCCACGCGAGTCCCAGCATCAGCATCGCCAGGCCGGGCAGCAACGTCGCCTTGGGCCCGAACCGGTTGTTCAGCCTCGCCGAGAACCCGAGCGAGAGCACGCCGATGCCGGCGCTGACGGGCAGGAACGCGAGCCCGGTGGCCACGGCGCTGTAGCCGAGCACACGCTGCATGAACAGGACCCCGAGGAAGAACATCCCGAACAGGCTCGCGACCATCAGCAGCTGGACCGCGTTGGCTCCCGACACGTTCCGGGAGCGGAAGAGGCGCAGCGGGATCAGCGGGTCGCGTGCCGTGGACTCGCGAGCCACGAACGCCGCCAACAGCGCAAGCGAACCGGCGCCGAAGCCGAGCGTGTGGGCTGACGTCCAGCCGTAGCGGCCGGCCTCGACGATCGTGTAGACCGCCAGCATCAGGGCGCTCGTGACGAGCACGGCGCCGGCGATGTCGACTCCGCGACGGAGTCCAGGCACGTCGCCGTCGGCCGCGACCAGGCGGAGGGCCAGCACGCCGGTGACCACGCCGATCGGCAGGTTGATGAAGAAGATCCAGTGCCAGTTGATCGCCTGGGTCACGACACCGCCGAGCAGCAGCCCGATCGAGGCGCCGGCCGAGGCCACGAAGCTGTAGACCCCGATCGCCCTGCCCTGCTCCTGTGGCGCGGGGAACATCGTCACGACCATGCCCAGGATCACCGCCGAGGTCAGCGCCCCGCCGATGCCCTGGACGAAGCGAGCGGCGATCAGCTCGGCCTGGCTCTGCGCCAGGCCGCACAGCAACGAGGCCAGCGTGAACAGGCCCAGGCCGACCAGGAACACGGTCCGGCGCCCGACGAGATCACCGAGCCGCCCCGACAGCAGCAGCAACCCGCCGAAGGTGATGAGGTAGGCGTTCACGACCCAGGCCAGGTTCGGCTGTGAGAAGCCGAGGTCGTGCTGGATCGAGGGCAACGCGACGTTGACCACCGTCGAGTCGAGGATGATCATCAGCATCCCGACGCACAGCACGATCAGGGCGATCCAGCGGGCTCGGTCGGCCGACGCAGGAGTGATGGAGGGGCGAGACGGAGTGGCGGTGTGTGTCATGGGGCGTACGGCTCCAAAGTCGTTCATGAGGGCTCGTTCGACGGGAACTACCGTAGCAGATCGTCTTGTACGGGATGATTGCGGAGCG
>Ga0208478_1000136_pt1 | contig 29142 bp, 24 predicted proteins | sample NGESurdeep072012_5_FD_184462 | JGI IMG/M metagenome (GOLD analysis project Ga0208478, IMG submission 184462) | Arctic peat soil microbial communities from Barrow, Alaska - NGEE Surface sample 415-2 deep-072012 (SPAdes) | ecosystem: Environmental > Terrestrial > Soil > Wetlands > Peat ...
GTTCGTGGTCGGTCGGCAGGGTCGGTCGGCATTGGGTGGGTAGCGGGTCGTTCGGTGTCTGGCGGTCTGTCGTGGCGGTCTGTCGTGGCGGGTCGGAGTGTGGCAGGAATTCAGGTCCGCGGGAGCGCGTCGTTGCGGGCAGCGTCCGCCACTCGGCGGTACCGATCGACCGCCACCGCGGTGTTCCACACCGAGACCAGCACGACCGCGATGATGAACGCGACCGTGGAGACCTGGCTGCCGCCGCCGGCGGCGAGCATCGCGAATCCGGCCAGGAACAGCACACCGGTGAACCTGGAGAACCATGCCCAGCCGTCCCTGCGCTCGGTCACGTAGCGGTGGGCCAGCACGAAGCAGGCGACCGCCAGGGCGGTGAAGCCGATCGCTCCCGCCAGGAAATGCACCATGCCATGCCACGAGACCGCGGTCGGACCCTGCGGTGTGCCGACCGGGAAACCAAGGGCAGGGTCGGCCCGGAACACCCCGGCGGTGACGAGGCTGAGCCCGTACACCGCGACCAGCCGAGGCGCCCAGTTCGCGCCCGCACCCGGGGTCAGCGCCCGGCGCAGGCCGACCGCAAAGGCGATCAGCATCAGCCCGCATCCGATCAGGTTCGCGATCTGGATCCAGCCGTGCTGGCCGATGGCCAGCAGGCTCCATGCGTGCCGGCTCACGTCGAAGCCCTCCCGGGTGAACGCTTCCGCCAATGAGACGCTTACGTAGATCGGCCCGGCGATGACGCCGTAGCCCAGCAAGGACTTTGTGACGCGATCAGCAGGTGAGCACTCGCTCCGGCCGTTCGGGGAGTGGGTCGTGGGTGTGGCGGTCGTGGGGGTGGGGGTCGTCGGGCAGGCGGTCGTGGGGGTGGCGGTCACTGCGGTCTCCTTCGATCTGGTCGGGTTCGGAGGCCTGATGCGCTCCGCCCGGTCACCCCCTCCACGAACAGCGCGCGCCCGGATCGACATGGCTTGCGAACTTCCTTCTGCACCCAACCCGCCGGCATCTCGGCGGCGTGTCCGAACCGCGACCAGATCGGTCGTTGACAGCGAGTTGCGCCGCTCATCATGATCAAAGCCTCTGGCCATCCGCCGTCGTGGCACGACACGAAACGGCCGCAAACCTTGATCATCAGGGACCGCCCAGACAAGCACCCGCCGACCTCCGTGGTCACCTGGTCCCGGGCTCCGTGGTCACCTGGTCCCGGGCTCCATGGTCACTACCTGGGGACCTGCGACGGTGCTGGTGACCCGCGACCGTCCCGCAGCGATGATCATCACCGGCGGCCCGCCGTGTGGGATGGCGCGAAGCCTGTGCGCGCGGGGCGGACCGGCGCTGGCTCGCGCCGAATTGACGAGCTGGCTCGCCCCCGCATTGACGAGCTGGCTCGCCCGCATTGACGAGCCGGCTCCCTTCAACGGGGATCGTCCGGTGCCCGGTTCTACTCGGTGGGAACACTTTTCTCCGGACCGGTCGCTGCTCACAGTCGGGGTGACACTGGTCTGTCGCCACGCTGTCGGCGCTGGGGTGATCCGGCGCGCAGACGTTCATTGCATGCCTGAAGGAGTCGTCGATGGATCCGTTGGGGATCGCCCGGTGGCAGTTCGGTATCACCACCGTCTACCACTTCCTGTTCGTCCCGATCACCATCGGGATGGCGTTCTTCATCGCGATCATGGAGACAGCCTGGGTGCACACCCGCAAGTCGATCTACCTTCGGGCGACGAAGTTCTGGGGCAAGATCTTCCTGATCAACTTCGCGATCGGGGTGGTCACCGGAATCACCCAGGAGTTCCAGTTCGGGATGAACTGGTCGAATTACTCCCGCTTCGTCGGTGACGTTTTCGGGGCGCCGCTGGCCGTGGAGGCGCTGCTCGCGTTCTTCCTGGAATCGACGTTCCTCGGACTGTGGATCTTCGGATGGGACAAGCTGTCCCCCCGGCTGCACGCCACCTGCATCTGGCTCGTCTCGATCGGCACCATGCTGTCCGCGTTCTTCATCATGTCCGCCAACTCGTTCATGCAGCATCCCGTCGGCATCACGGTCGATCCGGTGCACGACCGCGCGGAGATGAACGACATCTGGGCCGTCCTCACCCAGCCCCTGAACCTCTGGGCCTACTCCCATGTGATCGCGGCAGCGCTGCTCAGCGGGGCCGCGATGTTCGCCGGGATCTCGGCCTACTTCCTGATGAAGCAGCGCGACGTCGACGTGTTCCGGCCGTCGGTTCGGCTCGGTCTGGTCGGCATGCTCATCGGCTCGCTGGTGGTGCTGATCACCGGCGACCTGCTCGCCAAGGTCATGACCGAGGTCCAGCCGATGAAGATGGCCTCGGCAGAGGCGTTGTGGGACACCACGTCCGGAGCCTCGTTCTCGTTGATCACCATCGGCACCCTGGACGGATCCAGCGAGGTGTGGTCGATCCGGGTGCCCGGCGTGCTGTCGTTCATGGCCACCGAATCCTTCTCCGGCACCGTCGAGGGAATCAACGATGTGCAGGCCCAGTTCGAGGAGAAGTACGGGCCGGGCGACTACCGACCGAACATCCCGGTGACGTACTGGATGTTCCGGCTGATGATGGGCGCCGGATTCATCATGATCCTGGTGTCCCTGGTCGGGCTTTGGCTCACCCGGAAGGGCCGGCTGCCGAAATCCAAGTGGGTCTGGCGGCTGGCGATGATCGCCATCGCCGGCCCGGTGGTCGGGAACTCCGCCGGCTGGATCTTCACCGAGATGGGCCGTCAGCCCTGGACCGTGGTTGGCCTGTATCGGACAGCGGATTCGGTGTCGCCCTCGGTGTCCGGGGGGGCCGCGTTGACCTCGCTGATCGTCTTCACCGCGCTGTACGGCATCCTGGCCGTCATCGAGATCGGGCTGGTGGTGAAGTACGTGAAGATCGGGCCGCCCAGCGAGGCGGAGGCACTGCATTCGATCCGCCGAGGACCGCCCCGGCGTGGCGGCTCGACCGGCGCCGATGGCGAGGATGCCGCTGCGGACGAGAAGCCGATGGCCTTCGCGTACTGAGTACCCGCGCAGGGTCGCCGCAGGTCGGCTGTGGTTTACCCGACTGGTCCACCCCGACCGGGATTGCCCGCGCGCCGGGCGCTGGTTGCCCAGGCAATGGAGGCGACGCGGCGTTACGGTGTGCCTTTCCGGGCCGGACATCGATCTGCACGTGCTGGCCGCCGCTTCACAGCGTTGTGGAGGTATTGCGTGGCTGGGAACTGTGCAGAGGCGGGGCGGTCCGTCACCAGCAAGATCACCTCGATCTTGTTGACCTTCACCGAAGGCGGCGAGCACTCGCTGACCGAGATAGCCCGGCTGGCCGGGCTGCCGATCTCCACGGCCCATCGGCTGACGTCGGAACTTGCCGGCTGGCGGCTGCTGGAACGCACCGAGGACGGTCTGTACCGTGCCGGCCCGCCGCTCAGGATGATCGGCAGTGGGGACGATTGCCCGCCGACCGTTGCCGAGCGGGGACCGTGTGTGCTGGAAGACCTGTCCGCCGCTACCAAGAGCCGCGCCCGGCTGGGGGTGCTGCGCGAACTCGAAGTGGCCTACATCGAAAAGCTGCCTGGCTCCCGGCCTTCGACCTCGTTCGTGCCGGCGGCGACCCTGCCCTCGCACGCCACTGCGCTCGGCCGGGTACTGCTGGCGTTCTCGTCGCCGCACATGGTGGAGCTCACGATCCTGCAGGGCCTGCGTGCGTACACGCCGCACACCGTGACGTCACCGGAGCGCCTGCGGCGGGCCCTGGCCGTCGCCAGGCTGAGCCGCGTCGCGATCACCCGGTGGGAACTGGAGGCCGAACTGTGCGGCGTCGCCATGCCCGTCTTCGGGCCAGGCGGTGACGTGGTCGCTGCGGTGGAGCTCGCGGTCGGCGACCTGGGCCGTGACCTGCAGTCGGCTATTGCCGCCCTGGTCATCGCCACCCGCAGCCTGTCGCGAGAACTGGCCGGACAGCCGCAGGCGGCTCGCGCGCTGCCGCGCCAGCACGCCGCGGCGGCCACGGACCCGCTGCCGGTCGAAGCCGGATTCACCCGCGTCTGAACCAGCCGATCAGGCTCATTCGACGGGGAAGGAATCGACCGCGAAGGTGCGCGGGTGCAGCCGCCAGCCGAGCCAGAGGACCGCGGACTCGACCCGTTTCGCGGCCCTCACGGCCACGTGCCGTGGTGGCATAACCCGGGCTGTCAATCGATTCGGTGGCAATTCCGTGTTCCAACTCGCGGCGGTCCAGTGCTCTTTCCGATCCGGCGCGGAGCAAGCTGTCACTGAGATATTCCCGGAATGTCGTCGGCATGGTGTACATCTCCTTCGAGTGCTCGAATGTCGGACCTGACTCAGGCCCGAGCGCGGCGGTCGGAGGGCGGGCGAGAATCGCCGCAAGTCGGCGGTGACGTCAATCGACCGTGAATGCGTTGGTATGGAAGGCGCTCTCGGGCAGTCACGGCGGGCAGCATCGACCGTGACGGCCCGAGGCCGGCTCAGAGTCCGATCGCGGTACCGATCGCGGCCAGCGCGGCGGAGGCCGCCACGATGAGGACGCCGGCGACAATGCTGTATTTGTAGGTCTTCCTCAGCTCGTCCATGGTGTCCATGGTATCTATCCTTTACTCGAGGGGAAAATCTGATTCATTCATCATCGGAACTACCTTCACTATTTTTCCATCGAAACAACACCTGACCGACCGGTGCGGCTGTGATCTACTATGAGCCGGATCGGCGCAACCTTGAGTTGATCAAGAAAGCCCTGATCAGACGGGCAATGCACGCCCATCAGTCCTGGTCAGGGCGATCAATGACCCACTCAGCGGCACGAATTCTTGATCATGAGTACGGGCGTGACGCAGCGTCGAGGTTTGCTCACGGCGCGTGCGATCGGACGAGAAGAGCCCAGCTGGCCGGACTTCCTCGGCGACGGCCTGACGGTGCAGTTGAGTGAGCGGCCGGGTACTTGTAGCGGCTGGGTACTTGTAGCGGCGGCTGGGTACTTGTAGCGGATCAGTACTTGCAGAGGATCAGTACTTGAAGCGGCTCAGTGCTTGTCGCGGCTCAGTACTTGTAGCCATGGTGCCGGAGTTCGAAAGCCTCGTCGTGGGCAGCGAACTTGTCCGCCTCCGACGTTCGGACGGCGAGGAACGCCCGGCACAGGAACTCGCCGAACAGCTCGGGCAGCACGGAATCCTCCGTGAATGCGGTCAGCGCGGTCGGCAGTTGGACCGGAAGATCGCTGATGCCGCAGCGCTCGCGCTCGTCGGCGGTCAACTGCTGCGGCGGCAGCCTGGCCGGTTCCGGCAGGGTCAGCTCGCGTTGCACGCCGTCCAGACCGCAGCGCAGCACGGCCGCGAGGGCCAGGTAGGGGTTGGCGGAGCCGTCCATCGGCTTGTATTCGACAGCGAAGGTCTGCTCCTCGCGGCCGTAGAAGGGTGAGACGACCCGGAGCGCGGCCTCCCGATTGTCGAATCCCCAGGCCGTCGTGGCACCGGCCCAGGCGCCGGGCGTGAACCGTCGGTAGGAGTTGACCGACGGGGCCGTCACCGCGAGCAGCGCCGACAGATGCTCGCGGACCCCGGCCAGGAAGGCGGTTCCGGCGCTGGACAGCTGACCCGGCCGCTCCGGGTCGTAGAGCAGGCTCCGGCCGCCGGTTCCGTCCCACAGGCTCAGATGCAGATGCGCGCCGCTGCCGATCTGGTCCACGAACGGCTTCGGCGCGAACGAGGCCCACAGGTCGTGCGCGCGAGCGACACCGCGGACGGTGTCCTTGACGGCCAGGTAGTCGTCGGCGGCCTGCAGCGGTGGTGCGTGCCGGACGGTCACCTCCTGCTGGCCAGGGCCGTATTCATTGATCGCCTGCTCGACCTGGAGTCCCTGAGCCGTCAACGCATCGACGATGTCCAGCAGCACGGCGGCATACGCGTCGTGCCCGATGGTGCTGTAGACCGGGGTGCGGGGCAACGCCTGGAGCGCGCTGTCGACCCCGCCGGCGAGATAGAACTCGGGCTCGAATGCCGCTCGCACGGTGATGCCGTGCTCGGCCAGGAGCGTGACGGTGCGCCGCAGTACCGCGCGGGGGCAGGCGCCCCAGTCCTGCCGGTCGGGGCCGATCTGGTCGCATCTGACGGTCGCGGTCCTGGGCTGCCATGGCGCCGGGCGGTAGGAGTCGAGATCCGGCAACAGCCTGATCTCACCGACCGGGACCATCCCCTCGATGTCGATCAGCTCGTCGAGGACGTTCAGGGCCATCTGCGCGCGGGTGAGGCCGACGCCGCTGACCAGCTTGTCCGGGAGTTGCGAGACATGAATCGCCTTGCACCGGGTGATCCCGGCCAGATCGCAGTAGGCGAAGCGCAGCAGGCTGACCTGATCGGCGTGAACTCGTTCGGTCAGTTCCTGTGCGGTTGTCATCCGGGTCTCCTAGCGCCGGTCGGTCACGTGTCACCGCCTCGGTCCGGCTGCGGCAACCCGTTTCCGAACAGGATCCTCCCCGGTGATCGTTCGTGCCCATGATCGATCGGGTGCGCAGCGGGCAGGGGCTGTGCGGGCGGCGCCCACGTGCGCCGCCGCCGAGATTGGTGACTATTCCGAATCCGGCGGTGCCCACCGTTCGAGCTGCTCGGTCCAGGAGGGCGCCCGGCCGGGCAGCACGCCGCCCGAACCCGGACGCAAACCGTCGAGAATGACGCCGAGGAAGCGCTGTCGCAGTTCGGCGGTTCGCTGCTGGTTGCCGAGCCGGGTCTGCGCGATCAACTCCATCAGGAACGCGACGTCCAGTTCGGTCACGTCGGGCCGGATGGCGCCGGCCGCATGCGTCCGTCCGAACAGTTGCTCGCTCAACCGCCGCATCAGCTCCGCGTCCTGCATGTGCCGCTCGGTCGGCACGAAGGTCCCCGCCAGTCGCACGGTCAACGAATGGGTGTCGGCGGCGACGATGCGGCGCAGGAACTTCGCGTACGCCTCCCAGGGGTCACCGTCGTCGGCCAGCGCCCGCTCCGCCTCCGCGATGTAGATGGCCTGCCCGTCCGAACAGAGTTTGCCCAGCAGGATTTCCTTGCTGGGGTAGCGCCGGTAGAGCGCGCTGATGCCCACGCCGGCGCGCTGCGACACGGCCGCGATCGGTGCCGACGGATCGTCGACAAACACATTACGTGCCGCCGCGAGGATGGCATCGTCGTTGCGCGCGGCCTGCGCGCGGCGGCCGCTGAGCGGAACGAGCGGCGTGGAGGGCACTGTCATTGGTCAAGATTATCGTGGAACGAAGCGTTCCGCTCTGCTATCTTTGAACGGAACGCTTCGTTCCGTTCAAGCATCGGACGACACTCCGCCCGAGCAGCAAGCCGAGGAAGGCGAGGACTCCCGTGTCAGTCACCAACCCCACGACCAGCGCCAGCACCCCCAGCGATCCCACAGCCGGTCAGCCGGCCGGCAATCCAACTGGCGCGGCGCCCGCCACTGGCGCGGCGGCCGACGCCATCACCCCCTTCGTCATCGACATCTCGCAAGTGGCGCTCGATGACCTGAACGCCAGGCTCGACGGGACGCGGTGGCCGGATCAGCTGCCCGGCGATCCGTGGACCAAGGGCGTCCCGGTGGGCTACCTCCAGGACCTGACCGGGTATTGGCGCGACGGATATGACTGGCGCAGCCAAGAGGCGCTGCTCAACCGGTACCCGCAGTTCGTCACCGAGATCGACGGTCAGCGCATTCATTTCCTGCATATCCGCTCCGCGGAGAACGACGCCACACCGCTGTTGCTGCTGCACGGGTGGCCCGGTTCGCTCGCCGAGTTCCTCGACGTCATCGGCCCGTTGACCGATCCGGTGGCCCATGGGGGCGATCCGGCGGACGCCTTCCATCTGGTGATTCCGTCGTTGCCCGGGTTCGGGTTCTCCGGGCCGCTGGTCGGAACAGGCTGGAACAGCAAGAGAATGGCCGCAGCCCTTGCGAAACTCATGGCGCGGCTGGGCTATTCGCGCTACGGAGCGCAGGGCGGGGACTTCGGGGCATTCGTCGCACCCGATCTCGGAAGGGTCGATCCCGAGCACGTCATCGGCGTGCACGTGAACGCCGCGACTGTCGGTTTCATCCCGTGGGGTGAGGTTCCCGACAGCGAATCGGCCACCTTCTCGGAGGTGGAAAAGGCTCGGCTGACGCGGCTGCAGGCATTCCTCGGTGACGGCAACGGGTACTTCCAGATTCAGGCGACCCGTCCGCAGACATTGTCCTTCGCGCTCACCGACTCCCCGGTCGGGCAGCTGGCCTGGATCGTGGAGAAATTCAAGGAGTGGACCAACTCCCGGTACGAACTGCCGGAGCAGGCGATCGGTCGCGACCGCATCCTGACCGACGTGATGATCTACTGGTTGACCGGCACTGCGGGTTCCTCGGCCAACATGTACTACGAGAGCATGCACTCCCAGGACTGGCCGACTCCGTCGACGGTGCCGACCGGGGTCGCCGTGTTCGCCGAGGATGTGGCGATCCGCCGGTACGCCGAGCAGGGCCAAAACATCGTGCACTGGAACGATGTCGAAACGGGCGGCCACTTCGCTGCGATGGAAACCCCCGAGCTGCTCGTTGGCGACGTGGTCGCCTTCTTCCGCGGGTTGCCGGCCGGGAGCTGAGCGGGACGCCGGCGCCGGCAGAGCAGGTCGAGGGCCGGTGTCGGTGCCGCGGAGTAGAGACAGGGCATGCGGACACAACTGCGGCGAGCCGGCGAGCTTCGCATCGGGGACCGGGTGGTCTGTGACGACGGACCGGCGACGGTCACCTCCACCCGCATCGAGGGTGTCGGCGGTGGCATGGTGTCGGTCGGGTTGACCGGTCGGCCTCGCCGCTCCCGGTACCGGCCGGGAGACCTGGTCGCGGTGCTGGCGGCCGCCGCCCCGTCGACGCACCGGGGCGACTGAACGGGCGCAGCGCCATCGACGCGGATGGATCGTCACCCCGAGACCGAGGCCACACCGCTTCGCGTACCCGGTGTGGGCGGTCGGGGCTAACTTGATCCCATGGTGACGCACAGGTCCGATGCGGAGCCAGCGATCCGCGTCGACGGGCTGCGCGTGGTCCGCGGCGGGCGCACCGTGCTGCCCGGGCTGACCCTTGCGGTGCCGCGTGGTCAGCTCATCGGTCTGTTGGGTCCGAGTGGTTGCGGGAAGACCACGCTGATGCGCTGCGTTGTCGGCGTACAGCAGGTGGCAGGCGGCACCGTCGAGGTGCTCGGCGAACCAGCCGGCAGCGTAGGGCTGAGGCGCCGCGTCGGGTACCTGACCCAGGACGCCAGCGTCTACCTCGATCTGACCATCACCGAGAACCTGCGCTACTTCGCCGCTGTTGTCGGGGTGCCGCGGCAAGGTGTGGACGCGGAAGTGCTGCGGGTGCTTGGCCTCGTCGATCTCGTCGAACACGCCGCGTCGCGGGCGGGGAACCTGTCCGGCGGCGAGTTGTCCCGCGTCTCGCTGGCCGCGGCGCTGGTCGGCCAACCCGAGGTGCTGGTGTTGGACGAGCCGACAGTCGGGCTGGATCCGGTGCTGCGCCGCGATCTGTGGGCGATCTTCCGCCGGCTCGCGGAGGGTGGCGTCACCCTACTGGTGTCCAGCCATGTGATGGACGAGGCGATCCGGTGCGACCGGCTGCTGCTGATGCGCGCAGGGACGGTGCTCGCCGATGACACCCTGCAGGGCGTGCTGGCGTCGACCGGCTCCACCGACGCCGAGCAGGCATTCCTGGCGCTGGTCGACCGGGCCAACTCCGCCGCTCGCGAACGGTCGGAGCCGGAGACTCCGCCGGGCCACCGGCCGTCGCACGAGGCCAGCACATGAGCGTCCGGCTCACGGTGGCCACCTCCACCCGGGTGCTGCAGCAGATCCGCCACGACCGGCGGACGCTGGCGCTGCTGCTGATCGTCCCGTGCGTGTTGATGGGTCTGCTGGCGTGGATCTACCAGAACACCCCGGTGTTCGACGCCATCGGCGCCCCGCTGCTGGGCATGTTCCCGTTCCTGATCATGTTCCTGGTGACCAGCATCGCGACCCTGCGCGAGCGGCAGTCCGGCACCCTGGAACGTCTGCTGACCATGCCGCTGGGCAAGGCCGACCTGATCGGCGGCTACGCGCTGGCCTTCGGTCTGCTGGCCGCCCTGCAGGCGGTCATCGTGTCCTCGTTTGCGCTGCTCGTGCTGGGGCTGGACGTGGCCGGCGCGGCCTGGCTGCTGATCCTGGTGGCGGTCGTCGACTGCCTGCTGGGCACCGCGCTGGGGTTGTTCCTGTCCGCCTTCGCGACCACCGAGTTCCAGGCGGTGCAGTTCCTGCCGGCCTTCGTGCTGCCGCAGTTCCTGCTCTGCGGCTTGCTGGTACCGCGAGACCAGCTGCCCGATGTGCTGCGGTGGATCTCCGACCTCTTGCCGCTGTCCTACGCGGTGGACGCCATGCAGACCATCACCATCGATGCGAACGGCACCGCCAGCGTGCTCGGCGACGTGGCGATCGTGCTGGGCTTCGTCATCGCGCTGGTCGTCCTCGGCGCCGCGACGCTGCGCCGGCGCACGCCGTAGGCCCTCTGATTTCCTCCACGATTTCCTGAACGGTTTCCTGAGCCTCGGCCTTACTGCTTGACGTAGGCGTTGACGAACGCCGGTGAACCGAAGATTCCGGAGATGAACAGTCCGCCCGCCTTCGAGCCGTGAATGTTGTCGGCAACGTCGACGTAGAGCGGAACCGCGGGCGCCAGTTCGGTCATGATCTGCTCGTCGACGGCGGCCCACTCCGAGGTCTGTTGGTCCGGGTCAAGGGCCAGAATTCGGTCGAATTCGGCGTTGACGGCGTCGCTGTTGACGAACGAGGAGTTGCTGTTGCCATCGGCCCTGATCGTGCGGCCGTCGAACAGGACAGGCAGGATCGCCGCGCCGCTGGGCCAGTCCGCGGCCCAGGAATCGACGTACAGGTCCCAGGGATTGTCCTTCTTCTTGGTCTCGTCGAGCTTGGAATCCGCCGGGATGCTCTTCACGGTGATCGTGAAGCCGGCCTTCTCGAGGTTGGCCTTGAGTTGGGTCGCGACCTCCTGACCCGAGGAGTCGTCGGCCGCGCCGAGCACCAGCTCGGGCGTCCTGCCCGCGAGTAGCTCCTTCGCCTTGTCGATGTTGCCGTTCGGGCCGGCCGGGTAGGCGTCGTACTGCCGATAACCCAACGTGCCTGGGGGCATCAACGTGGTGGTCGGCGACGCGACGGTCTCGCCGCCGAGCGCCTTGACCAGGCCGTCCCGGTCGATCGCGTAGTTGAGGGCCTGTCGCACGGACAGGTCGGTCACCCGCTGGGTGTTGATCGTCAACCGGTTGGCACTTGGCGTCGGGCTCAGCAGCGTGCGTTCCTGCAGTGCCGGGTCTGCGGCCACCTTGGCAACCAGCGATGCCGGCACGCCATTCCACGCGACAGCGCTCTGGTCCGGGCCGTTGTCGGCGATCACCCGGCTCGCTGCTGCGTCGGGATCGGGCCCGAAGGTCCAGACGAACTTGTCGGGGTATTGATGACGGACAGGGTCCGTGGCGGGGTCCCAGTTCGCGTTCCGCTCCAGGACCAGTTGGACGCCCGGGGTGTTCTCGGTGATCTTGTAGGGCCCGGACGAGACCGGCTTGGTGTCGTAGTCGACCCCGGTGTCCTTGTCCGCGGGCACCGGGGCGCTGGTGGGCAGCGAAGCGGCGAACGGCAGATCGCAATGCGGGTCGGCGAATTGGAACCTGAGAGTTTTCGCGTCGGGTGTGGTCAGCCCCGGCGGCAGCGACGTCTTGTTCGCCTTGAAGTCCCATGCCGTGTCGTATTGCGGGGTGCCGGACAGCCATTCCTGAAGGTACGTGGGACCGCTGGTCAGGTCCGGATCGAACGATCGGGCGATGCCGTAGGCGATCTCCTTCGAGGTGATCGGCTGCCCGTCCTCGAATTCCAGACCGTCCTTGATCGTGTATTCCCACACCCTGCAGTCGCCGTTCACGTTGGTGCCTGGCGTGGTGGCAAGATCGCCGACCAGCGTCAGGTCGCCTTTGCCATCGTCCTTCCACGTGGTGAGGAATCGGCTGTACAAGGGTGCATTCATCAAGGCGGCGAACGAATAGACCCGCGGCGGGTCGAGATGGGAGATCTTGGATTCGCGGATGATGGTGATCGTGCCGCCATTGGTGGCGTCCGGCACCTCAGCTGCTGGACCCTGCGAATCGCCCGGGTTGGCCGCAATGACTCCGGTTTGCGTTGGGATGGTCATCACATTGGTACCCGTCGCACTGCTTGACTGGCTGTCCTGGCTGCAACCGCTCGAACTCGTGATGAGCAGGAGGGCTCCGACAGCAGCAAGCGTCGTCCGAGGTCGCATGGTGATTCCCCTCTCGGAAAATATCGACCCTTGAAGCAATACAGAGGTGATACCACGTGGCGATTCCTGCCGAAAGGGCTGTTTGGTGGATGCGCGTGTTATTTGAGTCGCACCCGTGGATCGATAGCGGCGTAGAGCAGGTCGACCACCAGATTTGCCGTCACGATGAAGAACGCAGCGACCAACACTGTCGCCATGATCGTGGGCAGATCTCCTGAGCGAACGGCGTCGACCGCCGTCCGGCCGAGGCCTTGAAGGCCGAAAGTTATCTCGGTGATGACGGTTCCGCCCAGGGCCGCACCGATATCGAGGCCCGCAATCGTCACCAGTGGCGTGATGGCAGCGCGCAGCGCGTGGCGTCCGTACACCTGCGAACGCGGGACACCCTTGGCGCGCGCCGTACGGATGAAATCCTCGGAGAGTGTCTCGAGCATTTGCGCGCGGGACAACCGCGCGTAGATCGCGGAGAACAGCAGGGCCAGGGCGACCCAGGCCAGCACCAGGCCTCCCGCCCAGTCGACAGGATTGTCCAAGAACGGCGTGTAGTGCGGCACCGGCGCAATGCCCCAGTGGTAGGTGAACGCGAGCAGCAACACGCCGCCGACGAAATACAATTGTAACGAAGCGCCCGTCAAGGCGAAGCCGATAGCGGCTCTGTCCAGCCACGTGCCCCTGTGCACCGCCGATACCATGCCGAGTCCGATTCCCAATGACAACCACAGGATGGCTGCCGGGACAACGATGCTGATCGTCACCGGCAGCACCCGAGTGATCGTGGCGCTGACCGGTTCGTTGTTCACGTAGGAGTAACCCAGGCAGGGTGCGTCGCAGTAACCACCCTGCGCGCTGCCGAGATCGCGACCCACGAAGATCCCCTTGATGTAGCCCAGGTATTGCTCGACCTTCGGATCGCTCAGGCCCAATTCCTGGCGGACGCGCTCCAGGCGCTCCGGATTGCAGTTCTTCGGGCACATCCCGGTCACCGGATCGCGCGGGAGCACGAAGAACATCAGAAATGTCAGCACGCTCACCGCGAGGAGGGTGAGCAGTGCCGAGAACGACCGCCTGAGAAGAAACCGGCCCATGCCCCCCCTTTCTATCGGGTCGATCGGGGATCGAGCGCGTCGCGCAGCGCGTCACCGAAAAGGTTGAACGCGAACACCACGACGAAGATGGTGATGCCCGGGAAGAAGACGTAGGCGGGATCGGTCTGCAGATAGCCCAGACTGCGCTCGATCATCCGTCCGAGATCCGGGATCGGCTCGAGGACCCCGATGCCCAGGAACGACAACGCCGCCTCGGCGGTGATATAGGCGGGTAGCGCCAGCGAGAAGGACACCAGGATCGGAGCCCACAGGTTGGGGAGAAGCTCACGAAACAGAATGTGGCCGAGCCCGGCACCACTGACCCTGGCCGCGTCCACGAATTCCCGCTCCCGCAGCGAGACGACCTGCCCGCGGACCAGCCGAGCCGTGCCGGCCCAACCGAACACCGCGAAGATCCCGATGATCACGGCAACCTGGAAGCCCGCCGGAACTGCCTCCCGGGGTCCGTAGAAGCGCAGCGAAACGGTGGGTACCACCGCGAGCGCGAAGATCAGGAAGGGCAGCGCCAGCGCGACGTCGATGAACCAGCCGATCACCGAGTCGAGCCAGCCACCGACGTATCCGGCCAGGGTGCCGGCCACGACGCCGAGAGCGGAGGTGATCGTCGCGGCCGCGAACGCGATCAGCAGCGAGGTTCGCATCCCGGCCGTCATCCGGATGAAGATGTCGCGGCCCAGTCCGGGCTCGAGCCCGAACCAGTGCTCACCGGAAACTCCACCGCCGGGGCCCACCGGCATTCCGTACCTGTCCAGCGCGTGCTGGAACTGATCCTGCGGTCCTATTCCGTACATCCATTCGATGAGCGGTGCGGCGAGCGCTATCACCAGCAGAACGACGAGGGTGACGCCGCTGATGACCGCGGTGCGGTCGCGCCGCAGGCGCAGCCACGTGAGTTGTGCGGGCGAGCGGCCGGCGACGGTCGTCCCGCCACGATTCTCGCTCGGGCCCGACGACAGCGTCGCTTCCTCGAGCTGCCTTTCCGGCCCCCGCGTCGCGTTCATTGCGGTGCAATCGCTTCCGGGAAATGGCAGGCGGTGCGCTGGGTAGCGCCCCGGGTGACGAGCGCCGGTTCGTCACCGGAGCATCGCTCCCGGGCCTGTGGGCAGCGGGTGCGGAAACGGCAACCGGACGGCGGGTTCAGCGCGCTCGGCACATCGCCGCTCAGCCTGATCCGCCGAGAGGTTCCGAGCGCGGCCGGATCCGGGACGGCCGACATCAAAGCCCTGGTGTAGGGGTGCTGAGGGTGCGCGAAGATGTCGGCACGGTCACCGACTTCGACAATCTTCCCGAGGTACATCACCGCCACCTCCGGGCAGAAAAGGCTGACCACCGCGAGATCGTGGGTGATGAACACGAATGTCAGGCCCAGGTCCCGCTGGAGGGAGCGCAACAGGTTGATGATCTGTGCCTGAATCGAGACGTCGAGAGCGGAGACAGGCTCGTCGGCCACGATGAGCCGGGGCTGCAAAGCCAAGGCCCGGGCAATCCCCACCCGCTGGCGTTGCCCACCTGAGAATTCGTGGGGATAGCGGTTGTAGTGCTCAGGGTTCAGCCCGACGATCTCCAGCAATTCCTGCACCCTGGCCTTCATCCCACCGGCCGGCCGGATGCGGTTGACCTGGAGGGGCATGGCCACGATGCGGCCGACCGTATGACGCGGGTTCAGCGAGGCATAAGGGTCCTGGAAGATGATCTGTAGTTGATGCCGGATGGGTCGCAGTTGTGAACGCCGAAGATGCGTGATGTCCCGCCCGTCGAAAACAATTCGCCCACCGGTTGACTCCAGCAGCCGGACGAGCAGCCTGCCGGTGGTGGTTTTCCCGCACCCGGATTCTCCGACGAGACCGAGTGCACCGCCCTGCTTGACCTGGAAATCGACCCCGTCCACCGCCCGGGCGAGTCCACCCCCGCGAACCGGAAAATGTTTCGTCAGTCCCTCCGCCGAGAGCAACACATTCGTCATTGACCGGCCCTCGGGGCAGCGATCTCGCTGACGTAAAGAGTCTCGCGCTCTTCCACGGGGAGGTGGCAGGCGACGAAATGACCCGGCTCCCGGGCAGGGGCCAACTCCGGGACCTCGTTTCGTGAACGGCCGGCCGTGCGGTCCTGATACCTGCACCGCGGATGAAACGCGCACCCGGCCGGCAGATCGATCAGGCTGGGCGGATTACCCGGGATCGGCATCAGCGCGGCGTCACCATTGCGGTGCAGGTGCGGCACGCTGGAGAGCAGTCCCCAGGTGTACGGGTGCTGCGGCCTGTGCAGTACCTGCTGCACGCTCCCGCTTTCGACAATCCTCCCGGCGTACATCACCAGCACGTCGTCCGCCAGCTGGCTGACCACCCCGAAGTCGTGCGTGATCAACACGATTGCTGAATGGAATTCCCGCTGCAGGTCTGCCAGTAGGTCAAGGATCTGAGCCTGCATCGTGACGTCCAAAGCGGTGGTCGGTTCGTCGGCGATCAGGAGCTTGGGGTCGTTCACCAGGGCGATGGCGATCATCACCCGCTGGCGCATACCGCCCGAGAATTCATGGGGGTATCGGCTGACCTGTAATCCGGGATCCGGAATGCCGACCCGGTCCAGCATCTCGACGGCCCGACGGTGCGCCTCGGCCCGCCCTGCATGTGGGTGATGGATACGGTAGGCCTCCGAAATCTGCTTCCCCACCGTGTAGTAGGGATGCAACGCGGACAGCGGATCTTGAAAGACCATGGCCATGTCCCGGCCGCGCAACCGGCTGACGGTGTCGTCGTCCAGGCCGACAATGTTGATTCCCCCAGGGTTGATTCCCCCAGGGTTGATTGCCCCAGGGTTGATTGCCCCAGGGTTGATTGCCCCAGCGTTGATTGCCCCAGCGTTGATTGCCCCAGCGTTGATTGCCCCAGCGTTGAGATCGCCGATGAGGATCTCACCCGTCACCGTGGTGTGATGCGGGTCGTGCAGACCCAGGATTGCCAGCGCAGTCACGCTCTTGCCCGATCCGGATTCCCCGACGATTCCCAAAGTCCGACCGGGCGCAACGGCGAACGAGATACGGTCGACTGCCCGAACCACGCCGTCCTCGGTGCGAAACCGCACACTCAGGTCGTTCACCCGCAGGGACGGCGCCTCCCAGTGGGCGCCGGTCACGATCATCCCCCGTCTCGCGAGAACCTCACCCGACCTTAATGGCGGAAATCTACACCTGAGTCGGGTCGGCGCCGATGTGAGGTGGGAGCCTGGGTCCGACACGACAAATCACGACAATTTCAGGTCACCCCAGCGGCCAAGTTTCTTCCGGTGGTCCTTGTCACATCGAGATCGAGTCCTTGCGGAACTCGCTACGCCCCATGCGTACGTTGACCAGTGCCGGCCGTCCGCTGTCCCGTGCCTTCGCCAGCGCTCCGGGCAGGTCGCCGGCAGTGTCGACATGCAGTCCGATCGCGCCGAACCCGGCCGCGACCTGGTCGTACCTGGTGGGCGCCAGTACGGTGCCGACGTCGTCGCCGAGCAGGTCGATCTGGGCGCGGGCGATCTGCGACCACCTCGCGTCGTTGCCGACCACCGCGACCACCGGCACCCCGTGCCGGACGAACGTGTCGAGCTCGGTCAGGCTGTAGCCCACCGCGCCATCACCGAGGACGATCCACACCGGCGAGTCCGGATGCACCATCGCAGCACCCAGAGCGAAGCCGGCGCCGACCCCCAGGGTGCCGAACACTCCCGGATCGAGCCAGCGCAAGGGACCGTCCGGGCGGAGCACGTATGACGCGGTCGCCACGATGTCCCCACCGTCGCCGACGATCACCGCGCCCTTCGGCAGCGCCTCGGCGATCTGCCGGCAGAGTTCGATCGGGTTGACCCCGTCGGTGGAGATCGCCGCTTGCTCGGCGATCTCCACGTCTCGGGCGGCGTCGCGTCTGTTGACCTGCGCTCGCCAGTCCGCCCAGCGGTCCGGAGCGCTCGTCACCGCGTCGGCGATGCCGGCCAGCGCGAGCCCGGCGTCACCCAGCACGCCGATGTCCGGACTCCGGTTCTTGCGCAGATCGTCCGCGCTCCGATTCGCCGACACCACGTAGGCGCTCCGCCGGATGTGCCGGCCGTAGTCCAGCCGGAAGTCGGCCGGAACGCCGGCCAGCAGCACGAAATCCGCCTCGCGCAACGACTCTCGTCGGCGATGCCGGGCCTGCAGCGGATGGTCCGCGCCGAGCAGGCCGCGGGCCATGCCGGAGAGATACACCGGTGCCCCGATCCGTTCCAGCGCGGCCCGTACCGGTCCGGCGATGCCCGGAATCACCAGGGCCTGGCTGCCGACCAGGACGACGGGTCGCCGTGCCGTCAGGAGCCGCCGCGCCGCCTCCCGCAGCCGTGCGGTGTCCGGCTGCGGTGGCACGACCTCGTCGGGCGGGGCGGCGTGGTGCGCTGCTGCGCCGCGGAACTGCCGGCGCACCCGCAGCGCGAGGTACGCCCGGACAGCCCGCTCCCGCGGCCCGCGTCCCGTCCGGGCGGCGCCGTACCACTCGCGGACGACGGATTCGTCGTACAGCAGGTCGACCGGGAGCTCGACGAAAACCGGGCCAGGGACGTCCTGCTGGCTGACCCGGAAGGCATGCTCGAGCGCGGGCACGATGTCCCTGACCCGCCGCACCCCCCGTGCCCACTTCACATGTGGGCGGAGCAGCGCCATCTGGTCGATGTCCTGCAGGGCACCCCGGCCCTGCAGCACGGTGGGCGCCGCGCCGCCGATCAGCACCACCGATGACTGCGCCAATTGGGCGTTCTTCACCGCGGTGACGGTGTTCGTCAGCCCGGGCCCTGCGGTCACGGCGGCGACCCCCGGCCGGCCGGTCAGCCGGGCCACCGCATCGGCGGCGAAGACGGCGGTGGCCTCGTGCCGGGTGTCGACCACCCGGATCCCATAGGCCTTCGCGCCGACCAGCACCGGCGAGATGTGGCCCCCGCACAACGTGAACAGCACGCTGACGCGCTGCGCCCGCAGCACCTCACCGACCAGATCCCCACCGTTCACGTCAGCGCCGACTTTTCGATCTGCCGGCAGGGCGCGGGTTGTTGTGACATGCGCTGATCCTGCCCTTACCGCGACCGGCCTCGCCGATCGACCCGTCGCTGGACGCCGGACCGCAGCCCTGCGCTCTCAACAAAATCGGACACAAAGAGGGCTGATCGGCCGGAGTTCACCATTATTCGACGTTTTCCGGAACCCGCGCGGCGTCACTCGAGCGGACAAATGACGCAGCAGGTTACTCTGGTTCCCCTCAGGGCCCTGAGGGGAAACGTCGTCGTGGTAGGAGAAATGATATGCGGGTCAAAGATGTCCTGGCGCACAAGAGCCCCGGGGTGGCCACCGTCGAACCAGGGCAGTCCGTCGCCGATGTCGTCGCGGCACTAGCCCGGCACGGCGTCGGAGCCCTGGTGGTCAGCAGCGACGGCCGCACCATCGAGGGGATCATCAGCGAACGGGACGTCGTTCGGGCACTGCACAGCATCGGTCCCGCCCTGCTGCAGACGGCGGTTCGCGAGATCATGACGGTGAACGTGCACACCTGCGTGCCCACCGACGAGGTCGCCACACTCGCTCGGACAATGACCGACAAACGATTCCGGCACATGCCGGTGACGATTGACGGGGCGCTGGCCGGAATCTTGTCGATCGGCGATCTCGTGAAAAGCCGGATGGACGAGATGGAAACCGAGCACGATCAACTGGTGGATTACATTTCCTCGGCGCGCTGATCCCGGCCGCAGCCGGCGACGCAAGACCTGGCCGCCGGTCCGGGCGCAGCGCCGGCCGCGCCGGCCGTGCAGGCCGTGCCGCAGGCCGCGGAAGTCGGCGGCTGCCTCGTGCGAGCCGATCTTGGTGATCGTTGTTTCCGGCCTTTTCGTGTCGTGTCGCGACTCTGAAGGGCCACGGGACTTGATCATGGTGGCCGGCTTGGCCCGGTAGGAAGCGCGAGCCGCGTGGGCGGGTGCCCACCCTGGGCCGCGCGGGGCCGCGGTGGCTGTCTACCGGTTGTCGACCTGCGGTGCCTACCTGTGGCCGCACGCATCGCAGCGAGCCGACGGTCATCACCGCAACAGGACCGTCCGGGGTCACCAGCACCCTTGGCGGTCCCCAGAAGGCGATCACCGAACTTTGGAACCGGGCGCCAGCGATGATCACGCGGTGCGCTTGACGTGTTCGCGGGTGGCCACCCCCGCAAGCGCGCAAGTCCAGCGAAGCGGCACCCTATCCTGGCGCGGTGACGCAGACGCCCGGCGCCGGGCCGGCCGACGGGGCCTCGGGAGACCGCGGGCATGGCCGATCGACCGTGCGGCTCGGGGTCGACGTGGGCGGCACGTTCACCGACGTCGTCACGGTTGACCCGCAGGGCCGGGTGGCGACCGCGAAGGTACCGTCGACACCGGAGGATTCCTCGGCCGGGGTGATCGCCGGGTGGCTCGCGCTCGACGAGCACGCTGCTGGAGTGGCGGTCTTCGCGCACGGCACGACCGTGGCCACCAATGCCTTGCTGGAGCGTCGCGGCGGCCGCACCGCGTTGGTCACCACCGAGGGCTTCCGGGACATCATCGAGATCGGCCGGCAGGACCGTGCCTCGCTGTACGACCTGACCAAGCACCGGCCCACCCCGCTGGTGCCCAGGGACTTGAGGTTCGTGGTCAGGGAGCGGATGGGTCCGGCCGGCGTCGTGGTCCCGCTCGACCAGGACAGCCTGGCCACCGCCGTCGAAGCGGTGGCCGCGGCCGGCGTCGAGGCCGTCGCGGTGTGCCTGCTGTTCGGCTTCCTGCATCCCGAGCACGAGCGAGCGGTTGGTGACGCGTTGCACGAACGGCTGCCGGACGTCACGGTGTCGCTGTCCTGCGAGGTCCTGCCGGAGTTCCGGGAATACGAGCGGATGTCCACCACCGTCGCCGACGCCTACCTCCGGCCCCGGCTCAGCGCGTACCTGAGCAGGCTGGCGGCCAGGTCGGCCGAGGCGGGCCTGCCCGAACCGCTGGTCATGCAGTCGTCCGGCGGCGTGGCCGATGCCGGAACCGCTGCGCGCCAACCGTCGCGTTTTGTGCTGTCCGGTCCGGCCGGCGGGGTGGTCGGGGCGTCGTACGTGGCCGACCTGTCCGGGTTCCCGAACGTGCTGACGTTCGACATGGGCGGCACCAGTACGGATGTCGCGCCGGTGGTGGCGGGCCGGGTGCAGATGACCACCGAGTCGGTGGTCGCGGGGGTACCGCTGCGGCTGCCGATGGTCGACGTCCACACGGTCAGCGCCGGCGGCGGGTCGATCGCGTGGGTGGACGAGGGCGGCGCGTTGCGGGTGGGCCCCCGCTCCGCCGGCGCCGTTCCGGGCCCCGCGGGGTACGGGCTCGGTGGCCAGGAGCCGACGGTCACCGATGCGAACCTGGTCCTCGGGTACCTGCCTGACGGCGCACAGCTGGGCGGCGGGCTGGTGGTGCAACGGAACCTCGCCGAGCGGGCGTTGGCCGACCTCGCGGACCGCCTGGGCCTGGATATCCAGCAGGCGGCACTCGGTGTGGTCCAGGTCGCGGACACCGAAATGGTGCGCGCGCTCCGGATGATCAGCGTGCGGCGCGGGCTCGATCCGCGGGATTTCGCACTGGTGGCCTTCGGCGGGGCGGGGGGCCTGCATGCCTGCGCGCTGGCCGAGGAACTCGGCTGCCGCACCGTGCTGGTCCCGAGGGCGGCCGGCGTGCTGTCCGCGCTGGGGCTGGCGATCTCCGACGTCCGGCACGACTTCGTCCGGCCGGTCCTGCGCACGGACGTGCCCGACGCGGATGCTGCGCAGGATCCCGACGGGCACGATCCCGACGGGCACGATCCCAACGACGAAGGCGACGGCCTGGCGGCCGCGTTCGCCGAATTGGAGGCGGTCGCGACCGCTGACCTGGATGGCCCGTCGACCCAGCGTCTGGCGGACCTGCGCTACGCCGGTCAGTCGTTCGAGCTGACCGTCTCCGGGTCGACCGTCGAGGAACTCGTGCGGGCCTTCCATGCCGAGCACGAACGCCGCTACGGCCACCGAATCGACGACGAGCCGGTCGAGATCGTCAACATCCGGTTGGTGGCCACGGTGCCCGGCACGAGCCCCGACCTGCACGAACCCGACGAGCGCGGCGACGCGGTGGCGGGTCGCCGGACAGTGTTCACCGACTCCGCTGCGGTCCAGGCGCTGGTGCTGGACCGTGCCGCGATGGGGCGTGGGTCGCGGGTGAAAGGCGTTGCGGTGGTGGAGTTCGCGGAGTCAACCTGCCTGGTCCGATCGGGCTGGTCGGGTGCCGTCGACGAGGTGGGGACGCTGGTGCTCACCCGGGACGAGGGCAACCGAGCCGCGGCCGACCGGGTTCGGGCACGCATGGCCGTCGAGGAGAACCAGGAGGCGCGCCGATGAGCCTGGACCCGATCACCCTGTCGGTGCTGCGGTCGGCGCTGGCCGGGATCGCCGAGGAAATGGGCACCGTGCTGGTGCGCTCGGCGTACTCCTCAAACATCAAGGAGCGGCGGGACTGCTCGGCTGCGCTGTTCGACGTCTCGGGGCGGATGGTCGCGCAGGCCGAACACATCCCCGTGCATCTGGGTGCGATGCCCGAATCGGTCGCGGCGGTGATCGCCCGTGATCCGCAGCCGGGCGACGTCTGGATTCTGAACGACCCCTACACCGGTGGCACCCACCTGCCGGACATCACGCTGGTGAGCCCGGTGGATTCCGGCGGCGAGATCGTCGGCTTCGGAGTCACCCGGGCACACCATTCCGATGTCGGCGGGATGTCACCGGGGTCGATGCCGGCCGGGTCGCGCGACCTGTGGCAGGAGGGTCTGATCATCCCGCCGGTCCGGCTCACCGACGACGTGCTGGCCCTGGTCTGCGCCAACTCCCGCACGCCGCGGCTGCGGCGGGGTGATTTCCGCGCGCAGGTCTCGGCCAACCGGGTTGCCCAGGTGCGGATCACCGAACTCGTCGCACGGTGGGGCCTGTCGACGGTGCTCGACGGGTTCGACGAGGTGCTGGCCTACGCCGAACGCCGCACCCGGGAGGCGCTGCGTCAGCTTCCCGACGGCGCCTACCGGGCGGCGACCGAACTCGAGGGCGACGGTGTCACCGACGACGACATCCCCATCGAGGTGGTGGTGACCATCGACGGCGACTCCGCCCGGATCGATTTCACCGGGACCTCACCGGCGGTCGCGGGCAACGTCAACTGCCCGCTCGCGGTCACCCGCTCGGCCTGCTATTTCGCGCTCCGGGTGCTGTTGCCCGAGGACGTGCCCGCCTGCGCGGGGACCTACGCGCCGCTCACCATCGAGGCTCCCGAGGGGTCGCTGGTCAACGCCCGTTCGCCGCACGCCGTCGTGGCCGGAAACGTGGAAACCTCCCAGCGCCTGGCCGACGCCGTGCTGGCGGCGTTGTCCCAGGTGGCGGACGTGCCCGCCGCGGGGGAGGGCACCATGAACAACACCGTCATCGGCGGCCGCGGGTGGACGTACTACGAGACCGTCGCGGGCGGCCAGGGCGCCTCCAGCACCGGCGATGGCCCGTCCGGCGTGCACGTCGGGATGACGAACACGCTGAACACGCCGATCGAGGCGCTGGAGCTCGAGTACCCGATGCGGGTCGAGCGGTACGAGCTCGTCGACGGCTCCGGCGGGACCGGAGCGCACCTGGGAGGCGACGGCATCGTCCGATCCATCCGGGTTCTCGAGGACGCCACCGTCAACCTGCTGACCGACCGGCGCCGGCACGCGCCGCCAGGTTTGGCGGGTGGCGGGCCCGGGGCCGTCGGCCGCAACCTGCTCGCCCGGTCCAGCACGGAATCCGCCGCTGAGCCGGCCACAGCGTCCGCCACAGCGAGCCCCACGGAACTGCCGCCCAAGGTCGCCCGCGAGCTGCGTGCCGGCGATGTCGTCACCGTCGTCACCCCTGGCGGGGGCGGCTGGGGACGCGAGACGTGAACGCCGGTACTCGACCACTGCGCGGCCGACCGGCGGGTCCCGCGGACTCCGCGGACGAATCGGTGCTGGCCTGGCTGCTGGAGGGTGACCCGGCCATTCGTTGGCAGGTCCTGCGGGACCTCGCGGGCGCCGCCCGGGAGGACGTCGAGCGCGAGCGGCGCCGCGTCGCGAGCCAGGGCTGGGGTGCGCAACTGCTCGCGCGGCAGGACCCCGACGGTCGCTGGGCGGGCGCGCTGTACAGCCCGAAATGGATCTCCACCACGTACACGCTGTTGTTGTTGCAGCGGCTCGGGTTGCCGGCCGGTCACCCGCGGGCGCTCGCGGGGTGCCGGCAGATCTGGCAGGGTGCACACTTTCAGGACGGCGGGCTCACTCTCGCCCGTTCCGTCGGCCACCCCGAGGCGTGCATCACCGCGATGCTCGTCTCGCTGGCCTTCGGCTTCGACTATTGCGACGAACATCGCGAAGGCGCCGTCCGCTGGCTTCTCGGCCAGCAACTGGACGACGGCGGCTGGAATTGTCGGTCGGTGCGGGACGGCTCACGTCACGGGTCGTTCCATACGTCGATCAGCGTGCTGGAGGCGTTGCTGGAGTACGAACGGGCCGGGGGTGAGCTGCCGGTCGAAGACGCCATGCGCCGGGGCCGCCGGTTCTTCCTGGACCACCGGCTGTACCGGTCGCACCGCACCGGAGAGGTCGTGGACCCGGCGCTGCGCAGATTCCCGTTCCCGCCCCAGTGGCATTTCGACGTGCTGCGCGGTCTCGAGCATTTCCCCGCGGCGGGAGCGCCCGCCGACCCGGACCTTGGTGAGGCGATCGAGGTCGTCCGCCGGGCTCGTCGCGCGGACGGTGCGTGGCCGGTGTACCGCGGGTACTCCGGTCGGACGTGGTTCATGATGGAGCCGGCCGGACCGAGCCGCTGGAACACCCTCCGAGCGATGCGTGTCCTTCGCTGGTGGGAAGCGGGGGCCGCATCCGACCCGCACCAGGTCCCGCAGGTCACAGGCCCTGCAGGCCCTTGACCACCAGCAGCACACCGATGACCAGGATCACCGCCGCCATCATGGCGGCGTTGTTGTCCTGCAGCCAGGTCCGAACGCTGCCGAGCGGACGCAGGATCCGCTCTCCCGCGATGAGGTACAGCAGCACCGGCAAGGTGACTGTGCTCGCCGCGACCACGGTGAAAACCGCGGTGGTGATGACGGTTTCGGTCGCGTCGAGGTCTGCGGCACCGATGCTGAGCCCGGCTGCCGCGGTCAGCAGCAGGACCTTCGGGTTTGCCGCGGACAGCAACAGACCCAACCGCAGCGCGGTAGGCGGGGTCAGGCGGTCGATTGACTGCATCCACGCCGGCGCATCCTGCTGCTTCCCGCGGGTCAGCCACCGTTGTAGGCCCAGCGCGAGAAGTGCGGCGCCGATCACGATCCTGGTCCAGGACGCCCACGTCGGTGGCTCGTCTGCCAATTCGACGATCGTGGCCAGGGCGATGAACACGCTCGTGGCGACCAGGACGCCGATCACCCATCCACCGACGAACCCGAAGCTCGTCGCTCTGGCCCTTGGCGTGAACAGCAACAGTATCGCCGGGATGATCGGAAACGGCGAAGCGGCCACCGCTATTCCGAGCGTCAGGACTTCGGTGATCACCTCGCCCGTGCCGGTCACCGGCTGCTCGGTACGGACTCGGCCGGCTCATTCATGTGTGCGCTCACCTGCACAGAGTGCCTGGTCGACGGGGCCGTTTCCTCCACAGCCGGCGGTGTGATGACGGCGACCCATGGCTGGCATGTCACCGCGAAGCGGTGATCGGAGACCGTTTCCGCCCTCGATCGTGAGGCCCGACCCGTCGCTTCGGGCCGCGGCCCACCCCGGGCGTCGTGTGCAGCGTGACCACCAGCACGGCGGTCAGCACGATGGCGACACCGACGATCTGCCCACCGCCGAGCGACTGATGCAGCACCGCCCATCCACCCAACACGGCCACCACCGGGCTCAGCAGGGACAGGAAGGTGATGGACCCGACCGGCAACGCCGCAATCCCGCGGAACCAGAGGGTATAGGCCAGCGCCGCCCCGATCAGCGCGAGATACCCGTACCCGACAAGGTTCTGGCCGGTCAACGGTTGGCTGGGCAGCCCTTCCGCGACGAGGGCGAGCGGCAGCAGGAAGGTCCCGCCGGCGATCAGCTGCCACGCCGTCGTGATCAGGGAAGTGGTGATCAGGGAAGTGGTGATCAGGGGAGTGGTGACCAACGGACGTTCCGGTTGACCCCATTTCTTGGTGAGCACGATCCCGCAGGCCATGCTCAGTACGCCGCCCACCGCGGCGGCGATCCCGATGGCATCCAGCCGGCCGTCTGCCTGCAGGACCAGCAGGGCCACGCCAACGATGCCGGCCGCACCGGCGACGAGGCGCTGCCGGGTCAGCGACTCGCCCAGCACCCGCGCGGCGAGCAGTCCGACGACCAGCGGCTGGATGGCGCCGATCGTGGCGGCCACCCCTCCCGGCAACCGGTAGGCCGCGATGAAGAGGAAGGCGAAGAACGCCCCGATGTTGAGGGTGCCCAGGACCGCCGATCGCCACCACCATGCTCCCCGCGGAAGGGTTCGGGTGATCGCCAGCAACAGCAGGCCGGCGGGCAGCGCGCGGAGCACTGCCGCGGTCAGTGGTCTCCCGGGCGGCAGCAGTTCCGTGGTGACCAGGTAGGTCGTTCCCCAGGCCATCGGCGCCAGGGCGGTGGTGGCGGTTGTCCGCAGTCGATTGCTAAGCACTTAGCAAAAATAGTTCACCGCTTAGCGATTGTCTAGTGTAGATGTCATGCCAGCGCGGGTGAACCAGGACGGTGCCAGCCAGGACGGTGCCAGCCAGGACAGTGCCGGCCAGGACAGTGCCAGCCAGGACGGTGTCGACCGGATCGTCGAGCAGTGGGATGCGCAGCGGCCGGGGCTGGACGTTTCGCCGATGCAGGTGTTCGGGCGGCTGGCCCGGGCGAACCGGCTCATGGACCAGCAACTGGACATCGCGTTCAGCCGGCACGGGTTGGATTCCGGGTCGTTTGACGTGCTGGCCACCCTGTTGCGCGATGGCCCGCCGCATCGATTGACCGCGGGTGCGCTGCAGCGCAGCGCGATGATCACCTCGAGTGCCGTCGCCCAGCGGCTCAATCGGCTCGAGAGCCGTGGGCTGGTCACTCGGAGCCCGAACCCGGATGACGCGCGTGCCACCGACGTGACGTTGACCGAGCGGGGGCGCGCGCTGATCGGCGCGGCCCTGCCGGATCACGTCGCGAACGAGCACCGGCTCCTGCACGGCCTGTCGACCCGCCAGCGGGCCGCGCTGGCCGCGCTGCTGCGATCCTTGATCCAGTCCATCGAGGGCGCCTCACCGCTGCCCCCGCCGGAATGACGCGTATAGGGTTGCCGGGAGGGACGCGGGGTATGCGCTGCAACTGCTCGCCCGCGGGCGACGCGTTGTTGGTCGGTCGGTTCGGGAGAAGTCCGTTCGGTGTGAGTGCGCATAGCTTCGCCCTTGGAGGTGAATCCCTTGACCGGTGGCTGGGCGCCGGAGTCCTCGGAACCGCCCATCTCGCTCGACCTTCCGGTCGGGTTCCGGGTCGGGCCCTACCGCATCGAATCGCTGCTGGGCCGCGGCGGGATGGCAGTGGTGTACGAGGCCACCGATTCGCGCCTGGAACGTCGGGTGGCGTTGAAGGTACTGATGCGGGAGCGTGCGGAGAGTCCGGAATTCCGCAAACGTTTCCTCCGCGAAGCGCATTTCGCCGCGTCGCTCGACCACCCGAACATCGTCCCGATCTACGACACGGGCGCCGAGAAAGGGTTGCTGTACATCGCGATGCGCTGTGTCCGCGGCGGCAATCTGGCCGCCCTGCTGCGTCGGGGTGGCGCGCTCGACCCAGGGCATGCCTTGGCGCTGCTCGCTCCGGTGGCCGATGCACTGGACGCGGCGCACGCCGCCGGGCTGATCCACCGTGACGTGAAACCGGCCAATATCCTGCTCTCCCCGGTGGCCGAGCGCCACGGCTATCAGCACGTGTACCTCGGCGACTTCGGACTCACCCGGCATGCAGCCGAGCTGACGAATTTGACCGGCACCGGCAACCTGATCGGAACGTTGGACTACATCGCCCCGGAGCAGATCCGCGGCCAGTCGATTGATGCCCGGACCGACCTGTACGCCATGGGTTGCGTCGCCTACGAATGCCTCACCGGCCACGCCGTCTTCGCTCGGGACGACGCGGCAGCCTTGCTGTGGGCGCACCTGAACGATCTCCCGGCACCCGTTTCCCAGCGACGAGCCGACCTTCGTGCGGCAGATCCGGTGGTGGCAAGGGCGCTCGCCAAGGACCCGAGCGAGCGGTACCAGTCGTGCGAGCAATTCGCGGTCGCGCTGGCCGACGCGCTACTGACCGATCGTCCCCGGCTGTCTGACACCGACACTGCCCAACGGGCCTTTCCCGCGGACATCCTCGAACTGGACGCCGAACCTTTCGCCCAGTCCGGCAGCGCCGGCCGCGGATACCAGCCGTCGGTCGGGATGTCCTATGGAGTAGGAGGTTTCGGCGACACCGGGGCTCCTGGGCCGTCGATGCCGGCGCGATTGCTCACGGTGTTCCTGGTCGACGACCACGAAGTCGTGCGGCGGGGCATAGCGGACCTGCTGGATGCCGAAGACGACCTGACGGTGATCGGCCAGGCGTCGTCGGTGACCGTAGCCCTGGCCCGGATCCCCGCGATGCGACCGGATGTCGCGGTGCTCGACATGCGCCTGCCGGACGGCAACGGGGTGGAGATGTGCAGGGAGCTGCGGTCTCGGATGCCGGGGCTGCAGTGCCTCATCCTCACGTCGTACACCGACCAGGAGGCGATGGTGGATGCCATCCTGGCCGGCGCCGCAGGCTACGTGATCAAGGACATCCAGGGCATGGATCTGGTATCGGCTGTCCGCACGGTTGGTTCGGGCACGTCGATGCTCGACGTCAGGGCGGTGGCGGCGCTGCGCCAACGGATCAGTGCCGATGCCGAGCGCTCGGGCCCGTTGGCGGGATTGACCGATCAGGAGAAGATGGTGCTGACCCTGATCGGCGAGGGGCTGACGAACCGGGAGATTGCCGAGCGCACCACGTTGGGCGAGAATACCGTCAAGAAGTCGGTATCTGCATTGCTGACAAAACTGGGAATCCACCGCCGGGCGCAGGCCGCAGCTGTCGCCGGCAAGCTTCACGCTCACGGTCGCCGACCCTGAGTCGTCGTCCGCAGGTTGCCTCCCGGCCGTGGTGGGTCTCGATCTTGATGATGAGAACCCTTGCACCCCTGCAGGTCGCGGCGCACTTCATCAACCGGATGGTCCCGGCCGGACGCGGGAGCGCGGCTGACGTCGTGCCGGCGGGCCAGATCATCGCACCGTCGGTCCCTGCGGCTCGGCGAATCCGAACAAGCGCGCCGGGGTGTCCCACAGCACCTTCCGGCGATCCGCGGGATCGGGGATCAGCTTCTCGACAAGGGCTAGCGCGAGCCCGTAATCGATGCGCTCGGGAGCTCTCAGGAACGGCCAGTCCGATCCCCACAGGCACCGATCGGGGGTGAACGCCTCCAGCAGCGCTTCAACGTATGGCCAGGAATCGTGCCAGGGATATCTCGTCGCAGAGCATTTCACCAGACCGGAAATCTTCACGAAGTACCTGCCGCTGGCGGCCAGATC
>Ga0208478_1000137_pt1 | contig 29082 bp, 30 predicted proteins | sample NGESurdeep072012_5_FD_184462 | JGI IMG/M metagenome (GOLD analysis project Ga0208478, IMG submission 184462) | Arctic peat soil microbial communities from Barrow, Alaska - NGEE Surface sample 415-2 deep-072012 (SPAdes) | ecosystem: Environmental > Terrestrial > Soil > Wetlands > Peat ...
GATCACCGAGCCGCCCGGCCAGCAGCAGCAGCCCGCCGAAGGTGATCAGGTACGCATTCACCACCCAGGCCAGGTTCGGCTGCGAGAAGCCGAGGTCGTGCTGGATCGAGGGCAGCGCGACGTTCACCACCGTCGAGTCGAGGATGATCATCAGCATCCCCGCGCACAAGACGATCAGGGCGATCCAGCGGGCCCTGTCGGCCGACGCAACAGTGGGGGAGGGGGAAGACGGGGTGGCGGTGTCAGTCATGGGCCGTAGAGGCTCCAGGTCGTTCATGAGGGCTCGGTAGACGGGAACTACCGTAGCAGATCGTTTCGTACGGGATGATTCTGGAGCGACCGGTTCGGTTCGGACCCGTTGGCGGAGCGCGCCGCGGCTGGCCCCCGACGTGGAGTCCGGGCCTGGCAGCTTGAGCAGGGTCGGCTAGTGTGCGCGGGGTTCGCGCCGGCGGATCGACTTGCAGGCGACGGGCTCGGCGAGCCGGTGCCGGACGAGCTCGCTCAGCGTGTCGAGCAGGACCTGACCGCTGGCCGGCGCCAGCGCCGACAGGACATCGGCCTGAAGGCGGACCATGATCTCGTTGGACTGGGCGACCTTGCGCCGGCCGGTGGGGGTGACCTCGATCGTCCGGGCGCGGCGGTCGGTGCTCGAGGTGATGCGCCGGGCCAGGCCGGCGGACTCGAGCTCGTCCAGGGTGACGACCATCGTCGTCTTGTCGAGGCCGACGAGCTCGGCGAGCTGGGTCTGTGTGTAGGAGCCGGTCATCGCCGCCGCCAGGACCGAATGGCCGCGGGGGGTGACGGCCAGCGGCTCGAGCGCCGCGGCCAGCTCACCGGCGAGCGCATAGTGAGCCTGGGCCAGGAGCCAGTTCAGGTTCCCGGCCAGGCACTCGGGGCACTCCTCGGTGCTCGCGGCCGTGATCGTGGCGGGGGTTGCCATGGCATCGATGGTAGCAGTGGTCGGTCTGCGGACAGACTATCTGCTACGGGACTATCTCGACCGAAGCGTTGCAACTGAGTTCCGGCCCCCGACACTCAGTTGCAGCGCTTTGCCGTCGCCGAGCTATGCCGCGGCGCGGGCCGCGCTGCCGTCGGCACTGGCCCGCGAGCTGGGCATGACGGGGCGTGTGCTCGGAGCCGATGAGGCCCACGCGCGCGGCGTCGTGTCCAGCCTCGGCTCGCTCGAGGACACGCTGGCGCTCGCGGCGCAGATCGCCTCGGCCCCATGGCCGGCGGTGCGCGAGATCAAGCGCCGCGTTCTGCTCGAGGCCGAGAGCACCTGAGGCCCACTGCTCGAGGAGGAGCCCCGGGCCCTCCGCGTCGCGGTCCTGGGCTGAAAGGCGTCATGCACGATCCCTCCCGCCGGGCGCCCGGCGAGGAGGGATGACACTGGGCAGCGCGAACAGCCCACTGGTGAACGACGCGCGAAGGAGCGACACATGACCGACTTCGACACACCCGGGACGGCAGTAGATGAGCCCGTGCGGCGCCCGGCCAGTTCGCGGTTCGCGGACATCGGCGATCGGCTCGCCAGGACGTTCGGCGGGTTCGACCGAAGCGATCCGGACCGGGTCGCCGGCTGGGTGCCCAGCGACGAGCCCGAGTACCCGGTCGAGACCCATTCGACCGCCCCGTGGGAGCCGGGCGAGCCACGATTTCCGATCTCCCGCCACGGCTACGACCGAGCCTTCGTCGACGACCACATCGCCGGGCTCGAGCGGGAGCTCAGCGAGATGCACACCCAGCGATCGCTGGCCGCGCCGGTCGCCGTGGAGATCGATCGGCTCGGCGAACAGACATCGGCCGTCCTCCGGGTCGCCCATGAGCAGGCGCAGCAGACGGCGTTCCGGGCCCAGGCACAGGCGGAGCGCTTGATCGCGGACGCGGAGGCCAACGCCGCCGCGATCACCGACGAGGCCACCCGGCAGTTGCGCCGGCTCGACGGGGACACCGATGCGGTGTGGCAGGAGCGCGACCGGCTGATCCAGGATGTGCGCGACGTCGCGAACGCCCTCGTCACCCTCGCCCAGAGCGCGGCCGACCGATTCCCGCCCGAGGCCGAGAAGCTGACCCCGCCGGGAGCGGCCGCCGTTCTCGAGCCGGAGCCGGTAGCCGATGCGGTGGCGGGCGTCGAGACGGGGACCGAGACCGAGACGGAGCCCCAGGCCACGGCGGCTTTCGAGGTTCCGCCCGTCGAGCCCGAAGGGATCTGAGCGCAGGAGGCCGCGATCCCAGGCCCGGGATCGCGGCTTGCCACGCGACGTGTGAGCTGGTACGAAGGGAAGCGCGATGCAAGCGCACCTCAACAACCATCACCGCGACACGGTCGAGAAGATCTTCAGCCGTCCCACGAGTCGCAACATCGAGTGGCGTCAAGTGCTCTCACTGCTGGAGACGATCGGAACCGTGACCACCGAGCACAACGGCAAGGTCAAGGTCACGCTCGGACCCGAGACCGAGGTCCTGCCCGCGCCGCACGGCAAGGATCTCGACGTGCAGATCGTCGTCGACCTGCGGCGGATGCTGACCCAGGCCGGCTACGGGCCCGATGACGCCGGGGCGGTCGGGGACGAGCGCACGCGCGATCACGGCGACGGCCGCTGGGGCGAGCCCAGTTAGGGCTCTGACCTCGACCCGGCGCGGTCACCGGTGATCACGGTCTGGCGCGCCACGCACCGCGACGCCGATGCGGTGACCGGGCTGCTGGTCGAGTTCCGCGATCACATGGGCCATTCGTGGCCGCCCGACGAGTCCTTCGCAGCCTCGGTGCGGCAACTGATCGGGCGAGCCGACGGCGAGTTCTGGCTCGCTGCGACCGAGCCCGGAGCGACGCCGTCGGCCGTGTGCCAGCTGCGTTTCCGGCACAGCGTGTGGACCGCGACCGAGGACTGCTGGCTCGAGGACCTGTACGTACGCGACCAGGCGCGCCGGCGCGGTCTCGCCCGTGCGCTCGTCGAGCGCGCCATCGATCACGCACGGGACCGCGGCTGCCGGAGGGTCGAGCTCGACGCGAACGAGGACAACGCCGGCGCGCTGGCCCTGTACGCACGCCTCGGGTTCTCGGATACCAGCAAGGGCGGGAGCCGGAGCCTGTGCCTGGGGCTACGGCTCGACGCCCCCGCTACCGCTGCGGCAGACCCACCTCGGGCCCGCTGAGGCTGGGCGAGTCACAACGGTCGTAGTCGCACACGTAGGGACGCCCGTCGGAGCCGGTGTGGAAGTGGGCCTGACTCTGCGTTGGCTCGACGCGAAATACGCGCACGATCGAATCGGCGAGTCGGAGCATCATGGAGTTGTCCTTTGCTCGAGGGAAATGAGCCGTGCCGACGAGGTCACGGACGTGCCCCGCCGGATCTTGCACGCATCTTGCATACAAGCTGTGCTCTAGTGTAACGCGCCGTGCCTCTCGCCTTCGATCCGGTGGCAGCGGCGGGGCGGCCGCCCTCCGCCGCCGCCCGGGCCTACGCGTACGTGAAGGAGCGATTGCTCGACGGTCGCTTCGCCGGCGGCACACTGCTGAGCGAGAACGAGCTCGCGCGCCGGCTCGGGATCAGCCGCACGCCGGTCCGCGAGGCGTTTCGGCAGCTCGAGGCCGAGGACCTGCTCGAGCTGTACCCGCGGCGCGGCGCGCTCGTGATTCCGATCTCACCGTCGGAGGCCGACGATGTGCTCGAGGCGCGGCTGCTGATCGAGCAGCATTGCGCGCGACGGGTGGCGGCCTATGGTGCCGAGGTCGCACCGGCGCTCCGCGAGGCGATCGCCGAACAGGAGCGGTCGCTGGCCGCCGGGGGCACCGGGTTCGCGGCCGCCGATCGGCGCTTCCATCGCACGATCGTGATCGCGAACGGCAACGCGCTGCTGACCCGCCAGTACGACACCCTGCGCGACCGGCTGGAGCGGATCGCGGCGCTCGCGGCCGCCCGCGACCCCGAGCGCATCGCCCGGTTCATCGCCGAGCACGCCGAGCTGACCGCCGCGATCGAACGCGGGGACGCTGATGTCGCCGCCGAGCTGACCGGCGCTCACCTGCGTGGCGCTCACGCGCTCGCGCGCCGTCCGCGCTCCGCCGGACTCTGACCAGGCCGGCTATCGGAGACTGCGCAGCGCCGCGACGCCGGTGGCGAATGCCTGACCCGCCCGGGTCGAGCTGTTGACGCGCCAATCGGTCTGCTTGCGGAGGTCGAACCAGATCACCGACGTGACCTGGCGGTGACGACGGAGGTCCCCGAACATGGCCGTGATCCAGGCGGCCTTGCTGCCGCCCTTCTCGGCACTCGAGACCTCGCTGATCTGGATCGGCTTGTGGGGCGCGAGCCGATGCAGGGTCGCGAGTGTGGCGTCGAACAGGCTCGAGAAGCCCTGCCAGCCGGTCCACTGCAGAGCGGTGCCCCCGTTGAACCCGGAGACCCCGAGCACGTCGACGTAGCCGTTGCCGGGGTACTGACTGAGGTTGATCGGGATGGCGATCCGCGACACCGGACTCCACACCCATTCCACGTTGGCGACGTGTTCGGCGGCGAAGATCGCGTGGACGTGGCGCCAGGCCTGCGCGTACTGGCCGGCGCGGTTGCCGTTCACGCCCTCGCACCACGGATACCAGGAGCCGTTCGTCTCCTGGGCGAAGCGCAGCAGGACGGGACCGCCGTACGCACGCAGGCCGATGGCCCAGCTGCGGATATAGGCGTCATGGCGTCCGTCGATGATCGAGCTGAGCGAGTACTGCGGCTGCGCCGTGCGCAGACCTCGGGCGTAGTCCCAAGGCTCCCACGAGATCTCCGGGATGGCGCCCCGGCCCGCGACGGCTCGCAGTTGGGCGGGCTCGAGCTTGGCGTGCGCCCAGTCGGCGAACCACATGATGATCCCCACCCGGGAGCCGATTGTGCGCTCGAAACTGGTGACCTGGCCGAGATCGGCCGGGACCCAGGCTGTGGTCGAGTTCGCCGCCAGCGCCGCAGTGGTCACCCCGATCGCGAGTGGGGTCGTGGCGTGGCCCACGGCCGCCGCCGGACGGCTCGGGGTGACGCCGCGCGTCAACGGGGCGAGGATGAACCCGGGCGCGGTCACGGCCGCGATCACGATCGCCGCCGTCGCCGCAGTGGCCACGATGTTCCCCATGGAGCTGCGCAGGACGTTCGCCCTCAGGCCCCGGGGGTGCTCGTGGATGTGCAGCGCGATGATCGCGCTCGCGGCGGTCATGTAGAGGCACACGTTGATCAGGGCCAGCGTGTAGTAGCCCCGGGCCTGCCCGGCGTCGAGACCGAGCAGCGCGGGTGTCGCCGAGGCCAGCGCAAGCACCAGGTAGGGCGCCACGACCCGCATCGGCAGCGGGATCGGCCCGGTGCGCCCCTTCGGCGTGACCTTGAAGTTGAATTCGCGGCGCGCGAGCCGGCCGGCGGTCGCCTGCGCGCAGCCGAACAGGGCCCAGGGCCAGCGGACGATCTGGAACAGCGCGATCTCCCAGGACAGCGCTTTGGCCGCCCGGGGCCGTAGCCACTTCAGGCTCCGCAGCCACACTACGGTTGCCAGCATCACGAGCGTGGGCGGCCCGAAGTGGAGGTAGAAGCCGCCGAGCGAGACGCGCACAAAGGGCGTCTGGGTGGCGATGGCGACGATCGGTATCAGGACCGAGGCGAGCATCAGCGTCGCGAACAGCGGGTACCACCACTGGCAGAACTCGAGCCGGATCTTGGCTCGCCGGCTGAGCCCGCGGCGGTACTGGGTCCCGACTCCCAGTAGCACGTTCATCATGCTGCGCGACCATTGGAACTCCTGGGTGACGCAGTCGGTCACGGTCTCGGGGCCGTCGCCGTGGGCCTCGGCGTCGACGGCGAAGACCCCCTGCCAGCGGTATGAGCTCATCATCAGCGTGGTGGTGAAGTCCTCGGCGAGCTCGGGTCCGAGTCCGCCGATCTCCCGGAGTGCCTCCGTGCGCACCGCGTAGTGGGAGCCGATGCAGCTGGGCGCGAAGCCGCCGCTGTGGCCGGCCTGAGTGGGTCCGTGGAGGACGGCCTCGGTATACAGGCGCCCGCGCGCCGACCACGACCGCGCGGCGTTGCGGTCGCAGATGCTGGGGGCCGCGACATAGCCCACCATCGGGTCGACGAACGGGATCACCATGCGGCTCAGATAGTCGGGCTCGGGGACGTGATCGGCGTCGAGCTGGGCCACCACGTCGTAGTGGTCGTAGCCCCACATGTCATAGAAGAAGGCGAGGTTGCCCTCCTTGCATCGCGTGCGCCGCGGCCATGTCGGCTGGTGATAGGCGTCCACTCCCTCCCGCGTGGAGACCCGCACGCCGTGCGCGGCGCACCAGGACAGCGTCTCGGGCTGCGGACTCTCATCGGCCAGCCACGTGTCATACGGGAACGGAAAGTCCTGGGCGAGCATCGCCTCGAGCGTCTCGCGGACGACCGCCCACGGCTCGCTCGGCGCCTTGGTGACGATGATCGCGGTACGAACCTCCGGCACCGTGAGGGCGGGATTCGGCCGCTTCATGCGCCAGATCCAGAAGAAGAACCACAGCGGCAGCGCCAGCATCTCGACCGAGAGCAGGGCGATGTTGATCGCCAGCGTCACCGGCGAGGTCCAATGCACGGGCTGCAGGAACCAGGTCCAGGCCCAGATCGTCAGCGCCCCCCAGCTCACCATCAGGGCGACGAGGCTCAGTCGCTGTGGGCGTGTCAGCGCGTCGACGAGCCCCCGGTTGTGCCGGTGGCGCCGGCGTCCCCTGCGTCGCTCCCACGACGCGCCATGCGGGCGCTCGACCTCCGGGCCGCCGGGGCTCCGGACCCGAGGGTCGAGGATCTCCTCGGCCGGCAACGTCTCGACAGCGCCGACCGCGGCGACGAACGTCGACGAGCGGGCCGGCGAGTCCTCTGGGTCGGGGAACGCGAGGTCCACACCCGTTCGGTCGCCCGGGCCGTCGAGGCTCCGAGCTCACCGGGCGACGCCTGGACGGATGTTGGGACAGGGCCCGTGGGTCCACAGCTCATCCGTGCGTCGAGGCGGTCCCGCGAGGGTGGTCGACCGCGGCCTACCGACCGATCCCTGGAATACCGTGCGCCGCCTGATGCCCCTACTGTCCCTCTTCAGCGTCATCGCCGTGCTGTTCGGAACCGTCGGGCTCTCGAGCGCCGGCGCACGAGCGTCGCACCGGGCGATCGCCGCGAGCCGCACGCATCGGATCACCCACGGGAAGGCCAAGCATGCAAAGAAGCTTCACAAGCCCGCGCATCGCCGCCGCCCCGTTCGCCGTGCCGCTCCCGTGCGCTCGTTCGCCCCAGCCCGGCCGGCGATGATCGCGACCGGCGCAGGCGCCCCCCTTCGCTTTGGTGTCTACCCGTGGGCCGGTGTCGGCACGGTCAACCAGGCCGATCCTGCCGTCGCCGACGATCCCGCCAAGGCGCTGGCCGCCGTCGAGGCGCTGAAGGGTGGCCGGTCGTTGACGATGCACATCTACGGCCAATACACCGGGGTCGATCCGCACGAGGCCGATGCGCTCGTCAGCGACGCCACGTGGTGGTCGGCCAACGGCCTCCGGGTCGAGATGGTGCTCCGCTACCGCCCGGCGCGTCCGGACCTCGACGCCGGTTACGTCCCCTGGGTGCAATCCGTCGCCACGCGGCTCGCCGCGCTGCCGGGGCTGCTCGCTCTGCAGATCGGCAACGAGCCGAACAACACTCAGTCCGCCGCGGCGGGCGATGGCGCCTACCCCGGCGTGGTGAGCGCGATCGCCCACGGCATCCCCGCCGCTCGGGGGGCCCTGGTGGCGGCCGGCCGCCCGGATGTCAAGGTCGGCTTCAACTGGGCCGCCGGAAGCTCCCCGTGCACCACAGAGCCGATCTGGTCTCAGCTTCGCGCCGCGGGCGGGCAGGCCTTCACGGCAGCCGCCGGCTGGGTCGGAATCGATGTCTACCCCGGGACCTGGTCAGCGCCCTCGCAGAGCACGACCCCGACGGCGAGCCTGATCAACGCCACCGTGACCGACAGCCTCCGCTGCGTGCGGACCCGGCACATGGTCGCCGCTGGTCTCTCGAGCGCGGCCACGATCACCGTAGCCGAGACCGGGTACCCGACGGACCCCGCTCGCTCCGAGGCCACGCAGGCTGCGGTCCTGAAGGACACGATCGCCTCGGTCGAAAGCGTCCGTCGCACGTACGGCGTGACGGATCTGCGCTGGTTCTGCCTGCGCGACGCCAACACCGCCAGCGGGCAGCTCGAGAATGGCTACGGGCTGCTCCGCGACGACTACTCCGCCAAGCCGGCTTTCTCGGCCTATCAGCAGATCATCGCCGCCGAAGGCGCATGAGGCGAGGCGCGCACGACTGAGTCGAGCCTGGCAGGATGCCGGGCACGGATGGAGCAGCGGACGATCACACGCATGGGTCGCGACGTGAGCGTCGTGGGCCTCGGCACGTGGCAGCTCGGCGCCGACTGGGGAGCGGTCGAGGCTGACGATGCCCGCATGACCCTCGCGGCCGCCGTGGACGCCGGGATCACCTTCTTCGACACGGCAGACGTGTACGGCGACGGGCGCAGCGAGCAGTTCTGCGGTGAGCTCCACCGCGCCCACCCGGACCTGCTGATCGCGACCAAGATGGGCCGGCGGGTCGAGCAGCTGGCCGAGAACTACAACCGCGACAGCTTCCGAGCCTGGAACGACCGTTCCCGGGCGAACCTCGGAGTCGCGGCGCTCGACCTCGTCCAGTTGCACTGCCCGCCGGACGGTGTCTTCGATGACGATGAGGTGTTCGCGGTGCTCGACGCGATGGTGGGCGACGGGCGGATCCGGGCCTACGGCGTCTCGGTGGAGACGTGCGCGCAGGCACTCTCGGCGATCGCTCGACCACACGTCTCGACGGTGCAGATCATCCTCAACTGCTTCCGCCTCAAGCCGCTCGAGCAGGTGCTCCCCGCGGCGCAGGCGGCGGGGGTCGGGGTGATCGCGCGGGTGCCGCTGGCCTCGGGGCTGCTGTCCGGGCGCTACGACGAGAACACCGTCTTCGCGCCCGAGGATCACCGCAGCTACAACCGCGGCGGCGAGGCGTTCGACGTCGGGGAGACGTTCGCCGGCGTCCCCTACGAGGTCGGCGTCCGGGCCGCCCGTGAGCTCGCGCGGTTGGTGGATCCCGGAACGTCCCTGGCCCAGCTCGCGCTGCGCTGGGTGATCGACCAGCCGGGAGTCAGCACGGTGATCCCCGGAGCCCGCAACCCCGAGCAGGTGCGCGGAAACGTTGCCAGCGCGTCACTTCCTCCTCTGCGTGAGGAGCAGCGGGCCGGCGTCAGGGACGTCTACGACCGCCTGATCCGCCCGCACGTGCACGATCACTGGTAGTAGGCGGGCGGTGACCGGCGCTCCTCGGCGCGTGATCAGACCGAGCGCCAGGCGTGCCCGCCACGTCCCGGCGGGCTGGAGTCGGCCCGGTGGCGCAGCGGCAGTGTGGCCCGGACGACCGTCCCGTGGCCCGGCGCCGATTCGATCGCGAAGCAGCCGTGCTGGAGCTCGGCGCGCTCGCGCATGCCGAGCACGCCGAAGCCGGTGGTCGCGGCGGCGGGATCGAACCCGGCGCCGTCGTCTCTGATCGTCACCTCGATCACACCGTCCGCCTCGATCACCTCGGCGACCGCGCGGGTGGCGCGGCCGTTCTTGGCGGCGTTCGTGAGTGCCTCCTGGACGATCCGGTAGAGCGCGGTCTCGAGCTCGGGCGCGGGACGCCGGGCGGCTTCGTCGTGCTCGTCGGCGAGCTCGATGTGCACGTCGACCTCGAGTCCGTTGCGCATCGCCCGCGCGGCCAGCGCCTCGATCGCCGCCCTCGCGCCCAGGTGATCGAGCGCCGGCGGCCTCAGTTCGGTGATCAGCGCCCGCAGCCCGGCGATCTCGCCCTGGAGCTGGCTGATCGCGAGCCCGATCGCCTCGGCGACGGCCTCGCGGTCAGGTTCACGCACGGCGGCGGCCAGGCCGAGCTCGACCGCGGCCAGGCCCTGGAGGGTCTCGTCGTGCAGCTCGCGGCCCAGCGCCCGCGCTCCTGCTCGGTCGCGGCGAGGCGCTGCGCCATTCGGCCGCGGCGATCTGCGCCGTTGCCAGCGAGCTGGCGCGCGCTCACGGCGACGGCCTCGAGCAGCCGCTCGTCCTCGGCCGTGAACTGCGGTCCGCCGTCGAGCCGGTCGGGTGGGCCGCCGGGAACCCATACGAGCGGGGGTGCGCGCCGATGCTCGAGACGCGTACGGGCCCCCGACCGAGCCGCAGTTCGCCGAGCACGCCATGTCCGGCTGGGAGCGGTCCGATCCCAGCGCGCGTCGAGGCGTCGATGCCCGCGGTGATGAAACGGGCGAGCGATGTTCCCGATTCGTCGAGCACGCCGAGGGCTCCGTACCGGGCCCCGGTCAGCTCCCGGGCCGACTCGACCAGGCCCTCGAGCACGCGCTCGAGATCGAGGTCGGCGAGCACCCCGCGCGCGGCGTGCAGAACCGCCCGCGCCGCTGGACCGATCGAGCTCACGCGTTCGATTGAGCGCTCGTCGAGGACCCGCTCACGGTCGAGGGTCGTGCGCGCGGGAGCGTTGGACGTCACGTTGATCGGACCCTCTCCAGGCGGGAAACAGAGTGCTTGCAGATTAGCTAAAGATAAGCAAACTTGCAAACGGGGCGAAGGTGACACGGCGTCCCTTCGTCCCCTCGGAGCGACCGTGGCGTTAGCGTGACGCCCTCACCGAGACCCGATGAGAAGGAGCGCAGGTGTCCGCGATGAGGATCAACCCATGCAGGTCCCGCGCGTGGCGGCGCCGACTCGCCATGACGATGGTCGCGGGTCTCGGCTCGCTCGTGCTCGCCGGCCCCGCGCACGCGCACGCGCGCATCAGCCCGCCGGTGTCGCTGACCAATGAGCTGCAGCTGTACAGCCTCGCCGTCCCGACCGAGAAGGACAACGTCACCACCACGAAGATCGTGCTGACGGTGCCGGCCGGCTTCGGGATCGATTCGTTCGTCCCCCCGCCGCCCGGCTGGCACCAGGTCGTGCAGCAGACGGGCTCGGGCAACAGCGCCGCCGTCACCAAGGTGACGTGGAGCGGCGGCAGGACCCCGACCGGGGAGGACTCGCTGTTTCAGTTCGTCGCCCAGCCCGCCTCGAGCCAGACGTACACCTTCGGCGTGCAGCAGACCTACTCGGACGGGTCGATCGTGAACTGGTCCGGACCGGAGTCATCCGACGCGCCGGCGCCGACGATCGAGGCCAGGAGCTCCCTCGGCAGCGGCAGCGGTGTATCGGCCCTGACCATCGTCGCACTCGTCATCGGGCTGCTCGGCCTCGGCGTGGGCGCGCTCGCGCTCATCTCCCGCGGCGGTGAGGGCGCTCGGCCACTGGTGTGAGGATCAGGGCGCGGGGACGGTTTGCGCGCTACGGTCGCTCTATTGCTACTCGCCCGCGGATCCTCCTCGCCGCGTCGGTCGCGGTCGGCGTTCTCAGCCTGGCAGCCGCCGGATGCGGCTCCTCGTCCTCGGCTCCGTCCGCGGAGCAGCAGGTCAAGCAGGTGCTGCACAACTACCTGAGCGCTCAGGCGAGCGGCGACGGCCAGACCGCCTGTGCGCTGTTGACCCCCACTGCGCAGAGCCAGCTGGTCGGTGCGGTCGTCAAGGCGGGCAAGGGCCTGCTGTCGGCGACCACCTCGTGCTCGGATGCCGTCGGACTCGTGCGCGCGGTCGCCGGGGCGCAGGTGCTGGCTGCGCTGAAGGCTGCCAAGATCGGTCAGGTGCAGGTCCACGGAAGCAGCGCCACGGCGGAGGTCACCGGCGGTACGGTGTTCGGCCGCCAGCAGGTGCGCCTGGTGAAGTCGTCGACCTGGATGATCGACGGCGTCCCCGGACTCGCCGGTTAGCGCCGGAGGACATTCGCACCGCGTCGATCGCCGCGCGCTGACATGCTTGCCGTGCGCCGGCACGAGGGGACCGCAGCCGGGGCGGGCGCCGTCCGGCTATGCACATCGATCCGTTCATCGTCCTGGGGAGCGCCATCATCGGCTTGCTGGTGGGTATGACCGGTGCGGGCCACGAGCTGATCCCGCGGCCGGTGGCTACGGTGGCGATCGGTGCGCTCGGCGGTCTGATCGTCGGGATGACGTCGGTCGGCTCGGGATCGCTGATGATCGTGATGCTGCTGTTCCTCTATCCGCTGATCGGCGCCAACCAGCTCGTCGGGACCGACCTCACGCAGGCCGTTCCGCTGACTCTGGCCGCCGCGCTCGGCGCGCTCGCCTTCGGCCACGTCGAGCTCAGTGTCACCGCCTCGCTGATCCTCGGCAGCGTGCCGGCCGTGTTCGTCGGGTCGATGCTGTCCTCGACGATCCCGGATCGGTACATCCGGCCGGTGATCGCTTTCGTGATCTTCGCCTCGGGGCTCAAATACGTCGGCGTGGGAACGACCGCGCTGGGTTGGATCCTGTGCGCGATACTGCTCGGAGCGGCGACGTTCTGGTTGCTGTACGCCCGTCCCTGGCGACGCCGGCCGGAGGTCGCGGCGCCGGAGGGCGCCTCCGCGCTGGAGCTCGCCCCAGATCCCGCCGACTGGCGTCGTCGTTCCCCTCCTGGGGAGGGGGTTCTCATCAGGGTTCTCATGCGGTCCGACGGTGACCTCGGGGAGCACCCGGTGCGCCCAGCGCGGTAGGTCGCGACCAACACGGCGCCGGCGGCGAAGATCACGCGTCCGTGGTCTCCGTCTTGTGGCTGCGCCGGATGATCTCGATCATCTTCAGGTTGATCACGGCGAAGCGCCATGCCTGGTAGGGGAGGAACGTCCGCATGAACAGCGTCGGACGGGTCGGGTTGGTGACGTATTCGGTCTTGTCGGTGTCCATGGCTATTCGGGGATGAGCCGCCAGCCGGGGCGCAGGCGGGCTTTGTGCAGGAACATGTGGTGCAGCAGGATCTTGATCCAGTGACCGGCCAGGCCGATCTCGCCGAAGGTGCGCTTGACGTCTCGCCCGTACGGTGGGTAGAGGTCGTAGTCGGGAACGATCGGGAAGACGGTCATCGACGCGGCGGTGCCGGTGAACGGATTGGCTCCGGCCGAGGCGACGCAGGCGGCTCCCATCTCGGCCATGGAGGCGGAGTGGGTCGGCTCGCGGGCGCCGCCGGCCATGTCGACGATGCTGCGGGCCACCGCCTTCGCGATCATCGCCGACGGCATGCCGGTGCGTGGCGGTGCCGGCGCGATCACGGTGCCGTTGGGGCTCTTGCGGGGGACGGAGATCGCGTGCGGTGGGGCGAAAGCGATCCCCGCGGCGAAGACGTTGCCGTAGTCCGGCGACTGGTAGGTGCGCGGCCAGTCGGCGGCCTTCCACTCCTCGTGCGGCCGGGCCGTGTAGTCGGCGTCGACGCGCATGAACGCGTTGGGCATGAACATCCGCTCGGTGATGTCCGCGCCGGCCCGGTCGATGGCCTTCAGCCCGACGCCCGAGAACGGCGGCAGGAGCATCGCGAAGTCGAACTCCTGCTCGCGACGGGAGCCGTCGAGCGTCTCGTACAGTGCGCGACCGGGCTCGACCTGGTGAATATGGGCGCGCGTGATCCAGTCGATCCCGCGCTCGGCGAACAGCGAGGCGTTGAACACGCTGCTCGGGGTGATGTAGCCGGCCCGCTTCAGGTGCATGCCGCCCATCCCGAAATCGCCGAGCTCGTACTCGTTGGTGATCCACGTGATCTCGGCCTTGTCCCGCACGCCGCGGTTGCGCAGCTCGAACTCGAGGTTGACGATGTACTCGAACGCGGCGCCCTCGCACGTGCACGTGCCGTGCCCGACGCCGACGAGGAACTTGCGTCGCTCGCCGCGGCGCATGCGCTCGACCTCCTCGTCGAGTGCTGCCGCGGTCTGCGCGGCATGATCTGGGAGGCAGACGGAGAGGCTGTGACCATCCTCGGGTCCGAGTCCGGGCGTCTTGTCGAACCGCAGTGACGGACCAGTCGCGTTGATGAGGAAGTCGTAGCGGACCCCGGTCCGCCGCCCGTCGCCGAACTCGGCGGTCACGTACGGGGTCGAGTCGCCGTCGCGTCCCTCGGGGTGAAGCTCGCGCGCGCTCGCCTGAACGAACTCGATCCCCGCCCGCTCGTAGACGGGGGCGAGCGGGAACGTGACCTTCGAGGCCTTCATCAATCCCACGCCGACCCAGATGTTCGACGGCACCCAGTTGTAGTCCGGCCGAGGGGAGATGACGGTGACGGTGTCCCCGCGGCCGAGCCAGCTGCGGGTGAAGGCGGCCGCGGTGTGACCGGCGATCCCGGCGCCGAGGACGACGACGCGGGTCATGACGGCCACCGCGGCGGTGGGCAACGGCGGGCGGGGCGATGGGGAGAGGTCATGCAATCCACGTTACAAGTTGACAGTTATGTAGTTGTAGAGTGGTCGGTACTGATCGTGGTCAGTAAGATCTCCGGCGGTGTCGGGGATGGACGCGATCAACAAGGCCACCTTGGGCGAGTTCTACGGCCTCGCCGCCGGCGGCCACATCGTCTTCACCTAGGACGTGTGGTGCGAGGTTCTCATGCGTGTCCGAACGTGACCTCGGGGAGGACGCGGTGTGCCCAGCGCGGCAGGTACCAGGCCCATGTGCCCATCAGTCGCAGCAGGACGGGGAGTAGCAGCAGCCGGATCAGCATCGCGTCGAGGAGGACGGCGACGCCGAGGATGATGCCCATCTCTTTGGGGGGGAGGGGTCCGGAGAGGGCGAAGGTGAGGAATACGGCGACCATCACGGCGCCGGCGGCGAAGATCACGCGTCCTGAGTGGGCGAGGCCGTCGATCATCGCTTCTTTGGGGTCGTGGGTGCGGTCCCAGTGCTCCTTGGCGCTCGAGAGCAGGAACACGGTGTAGTCCATTGAGATGGCGAAGATCATCGCGAAGAAGAACACGGGTCCCCAGGCGTCGAGGAAGCCTTGGGGTTGGAACCCGAGCAGCGAGTGCAGGGCGCCGTCCTGGAAGACCAGTTTGGCGACGCCGAATGCCGCGCCGACGGCGAGAAGGTTGGTCAGAACTCCGACGGCGGCGAGCAGCGGCGCCTGCAGCGCGATCAGCAGCAGCAGGAACCCGAGTCCGAGGACGACGCCGATGACGAGCGGCGTCTTGGCCGACAGCGCGGCCTGGAGGTCGTTGTTCTCGGCCACGGCGCCGCCGATCACGGAGCCGGTCGGCAGCTCGGCGCGGAGGCGGTCGATTGTCTGTCCGACGGCTGGGTTGGAGGGGTCCTGCTTGGGGATCGCGGTGATGAGCGCGTAGCCGCGGGAGGTTTGGGTTGGGAGCTGGGCGGCGATCCCGGGGTCGCGGGTGGCGATCAGCGCCGCCTGCGCCGCCTGTGCGGCCGGCGTGACGATCTGCATCGGTCCCGTGGCTCCGGGGCCGAACCCGGCCTGCGCCTGGGTGTAGCCGACACGCGAGGAATCGGTGGCGGGAACGACCTTGATCGATGGCATGGCGGTGTTCAGCTGCGTCACCGGGATCGCCAGGCCGATCAGGACCGCCAGCGCGACGGCGCCGTAGACGAGTGGTCGCTTCCATAGCCGCTCGCCCCAGGCGGCGAACCGGGCCGAGCGGTGCTCACCGGAGTGCGCCCATGGGAGTGCGAGCGTGTCCACGCGCGGCCCGAGCTTGGCCAGCACGGCCGGGAGCAGCGTCAGCGTCGCGGCGAGCACGAACAGGACCGCGAGCATGATCCCGAGACTCATCGACCGGAACGCGGGACTCGGGACGAGCATCACGGCGCTCAACGAAATCAGCACTGTGGCGCCCGAGAAGAGGACGGCTTTGCCGGCGGTGTCCATCGTCACGGCGGTCGCCTCCTCGGCCGACAGCTCGGAGCCGAAGAATGCCCCGCGGAAGCGGGAGACCACGAACAGGGCGTAGTCGATCCCGAGCGCGAGCGCGAACATCAGCGCGAAGTTCATCGCCCAGATCGAGACGGGCATGACCTTGGTGGCCAGGAACAGCGATCCCGCGGCTGCCATCAGACCGACCATGGTCAGCATCAGCGGGAGGCCGGCGGCGACGAGCGACCCGAACGCGAGCAGCAGGATCAGCAGCGTCACTGGCCACGAGATCACCTCGGACTTCAGCATCGCCGAGCGGTTGGCCGCGTTGAAGTCCGACCACATCCCGGACGCGCCGGTGAGATGCACCTGCACGCCCGCCGTCGACAGTGCGGACAGCGTGCCCTTCAACCGGTCCGCCGCCACGACCATCGCGTTCGCGTCACGCGCCGCTCCAGCCTGCACGATCGCGGTGTGACCGTCGCGAGAGATCGACACGCCGGTCATAGGCCCGACGACGGCGCTGACCGCGCGGTCGGCGCTCAGGGTCCGCTCGACCTTGGCCACGACCGCGGCGAAGGCCGGGTCGGCGGCGGTCCGCGCCGGCGAGTAGACGACGGTCATCAGCCCGTAGCTCGAGAGACCCTTGAAGTTCGTGTCGATCAGCTGTCGAGCCTGCACCGATTGTGAGCCGGTGGTCTCCCATCCGGCGCCGGACAGCGCGGTCTCGACCCGGGGCGCGAAGAATCCGAGCACGACCGCGATCAGCAGCCAGGCGATCAGCACGACGCGGAAGTGGGTTGCGGTGTAGCGGCCGAGGCGGCCGACGGGACCGAGCTTGCTCATGTGACCTCCGGTGACGGGTCGGTGCATCATCTGTACAACTGTACGCTTGTAGCGCCGGACACTAGCTCACCGGTCGGTGTGTGTCAACTCCACGCCGGTAGAGTTGTGTTCTGATAGTGTGGCGGACGTCCGTCGCGTGGCCCGCGTGGAGAATGTACGTACATTCGGATAATCTGATGGGGTGTCCTCGCGGGACAGATCAGCAGCGGCCGTGGACCGGCGCAACCCGCTGCCGCTCTGGGCGCAGGTGCTGGGCGATCTCTCGGAACGGCTTGCCGCGGGCGAGTTCGATGGGCGGTTTCCGACCGACCAGGAGCTCGTCGACGCGTACGGCGTCTCGCGCCAGACGGTGCGCGAGGCGGTGCGGCGGCTGGCCGAGAAAGGTCTTCTCCGCCGCGAGCGCGGCCGCGGCACGCGCGTGCGCAGCATCGCGTTTGAGCACACGGCCGGGACGCTGGAGGGGCTCTTCCATCAGGTGGAGGCACAGGGAGCCACGCAGACGAGCGTGGTCCGGATCCGGGAGGAGACGACGGACGCCGGGATCGCCGGGCACCTGAGCCTGCCCGCCCGTGCGCGGCTGGTCCACATCGAGCGGTTGCGGCTGGCCGACGATGAGCCGCTCGCGCTCGACCGCAGCTGGTTGCCGGCTCGTGTGGCCCGCCGCCTGCTCGAAGCGCGGCTGACCCACGCCGGCCTGTACGACGAGCTCGCCCGCCTGTGCGACGTCCGGATCGATGAGGGTGTCGAGCGCATTCGCCCGGTGATCCCGACCGGCGCAGAGCGGCGGGCATTGACGATCTCCTCCGACGTGGCCGCGTTCGCGATCGAGCGGCTCGTCTCCAGCCAGGGGGCGCCGGTCGAATGGCGCCAGAGCCTGGTCCGCGGGGATCGCTACAGCTTCGTCGTCGAGCTGTCGCCGACTCGCGTCAAGCAGCCGGCGCTGCCGTGGGCCTACGAGGCCGCGCCGTGAGCTCCGAGCGGCATTTCTCGCATCAGCCCAATGTGCCCGGGCGCGGCATCGTCGCCGGCTACAGCCCGAGCTTCTGGGTCCTGGTGGTGGCGATCGGCGTGGCGGCGGGTCTGGGTGGGGCGGTGCTGACCCTACTGTGGGAGGCCGTCCAGCACCTGTCGTGGGACTATCGATCGGGCAGCTTCCTCGACGCGGTGATGAGCGCGAGTGCTGCCCGCCACGTGGTCGTGCTGCTGGCGGCAGGCGCGGTCGCCGGCGTCGGCGGGTTGCTGATCCGGCGGGTCCGGGGCGCGGGCGACATCTCCGAAGCGCTGTGGCTGGGGGGTGGGCGCCTCTCGTTCTGGAAGAGCCAGGCGCGTGGCGTTCTCTCGATCGTGATCGTGGGGATGGGCGCGTCGCTCGGGCGCGAGGGGGCTCCCCAGCTGACCGGCGCGGCGGTGGCCAACGTCCTCTCGGACTGGGCCCGGTTGCCCGCCTGGCAGCGCCGCATGCTGATCGCGTGCGGCGCCGGCGCGGGCATGGCGGCCGTGTACAACGTGCCCCTGGGCGGGGCTCTCTTCGCCGTCGAGGTGCTGCTCGGCACCTTGAGCCTGCCGGTGGTGCTCCCGGCCGTGGCGATGAGCGCGATCGCCACGGCGGTGGCCTGGGTGGCCCTTCCGGACCGTCCGTCGTACCAGGTGCCGGCCTTTCACCTGGCCGCCTCGCAGGTCGTGTGGGCGGCGATCGTCGGGCCCATCGCCGGCCTGGCCGCGGTCGCGTGGGTACGCGCCGTCGCGGCCGCGAACCAGCACAAGCCGGGTGGGCGCGGTCGGGTGGCGGCGCCGATCGTCATCTTCACCGCGCTCGGCGTCGCGTCGATTGCCTACCCACAGGTGCTCGGCAACGGCAAGGACGTCGTGGAGCAGGCGCTGACCAACCGGCTCGCGGTTGGGTTGCTCGTGGCCCTGCTCGTGCTCAAGCCGTTCGCCACCGTGGCCTGCCTCGGCAGCGGCGCGCCCGGCGGGCTGTTCACCCCCACGCTGGCCTATGGCGTGCTGTTCGGGGACCTGCTCGGACACGGCTGGACCGCGATCTGGCCCGGCGCGGCGCCGGGCAGCTTCGCGATCATCGGCGGGGCGGCCGTGCTCGCTGCCTCGATGCAGGGCCCCCTCGCCGCGGTTGCGATCCTGCTCGAGCTCACCCACACCGCCGACAACCTGATCGTGCCGATCCTGATCGCCGTCGCCGAGGCGACGATCGTCGCCCGGCTGCTCGGCGCTCCGTCGATCTACTCCGCCCGCCTCAACGATGACGCCAAACGTGCCGCCGTCGCGGTCGGACCGCTCGATCCCCAGCCGCCCCCGCCGCTCGCCGGCGCGTTCACAACTGAAACCCAGCCGCCCGTGGCGCCCCCTGGCGCGTAATCTCATGGGCCGTGAGCACGGAGAGCGATCGCAGCGAGTCGGTAGCGGCACCGGCTGACCCCCCAGACGGCCCGACCGTCGGGCCCGAGGAGCCGGCGCCGGCGGCTGGCGGCACCCTGTCGGCGCGCCTGCGCCGGTACGTGCGCGCGGTCCGCGAGGGCGACGAGAAGATGGTCGAGGACAGCGTCCTGCGACTCAGCCAGTCGCACCGGTGGCTGGCTCCGCTGGCCTTCGTCGTGGGTGGCTTCGCGATGCTGTTCACGGGGCTCAAGCTGCTGTTCTCGAATTGGCGCCTGACCCTGATTCAGGTCCTGCCGGCGATGTGGATCTGGCTCGTCACCTACGACCTCAAGGTGCACGTGCTGCACGGCAAGTCCTTTCACGTCCTGCGCGGCCCGATCCTGCTCCCGTTCCTGGTCGTCATCGCGGGGATCACGGCGGCGAGCTTCTTTCTCAACGCCGTGTTCGGATTCGCGATCGTTCAGCCCGGCATTCCGAAGGTCGTCCCCAAGGTCCGCCCGGCGGTGGAACAGGCCCGCAACCACCTCGGCGTGATCCTCGGCTCGGGTTTCGTCGTCGGCACGCTGCTGTGGTTCGCGACGATGGTCGTGACCCGCTGGGGCCGGCCCTGGTTCGGGATCTCGATGAGCATCGTGCTCGCGATCATGATGATCTCCTACGTCGCGGTTCCCTCCCGGCTGATCGGAGCCAAGCCCACCGGCTCCAGACGCGACAAGCTTGCCGCCGGCGCGGTCGGCGGGGCACTCGGCGCCGTCGTCTGTACGCCGCCCTACCTGCTCAGCCGGATCGGCATCCTGATGCTCGGCTCCACGACGCTGTTCATCCCCGGCATCATCGTGGTGTCGCTCGGCGCCACGCTCCAGGCCGGAGCGACGGGCGCGGTCAAGACGATCAAGATGAGCGCCAAGCTGCTCGCGTCCGACCCACACGAGACGGCGGCCCCCGGCGCAGCGCCGACGGCCTCCGAACGGGATCCGCCGGCCGGGACGAGCCCACCGGCCGAGGCCGGCGTCTGACTCACGGCACTACGAGCTGACCAGCTCGATGATGCCGCGGATCACGAGCAGCGCCCCCAGGATCGCGGTCCCATAGACCGCAATCTTGTGTCCGTTGCGAGCGAACCAGCGCTTGGTGCGGTCGATCGCGGTGGGCGTCCAATTGGGCGCGACCGTGAACGAGATCAGCGGCAACTCAAGCGGCAGCAGCATGATCAGGTTGACCATGATCACGAGTAGCACCTCGTCGGTGCTGCTCACCTTCATCTTGACGATGTTGTCCATCGCCGCGATGTAGGAGCCGCCGGGGAGGGTCAGGAGGGCGCCGACGGCGAACGTGATCTTCGGATCGCCCTTGCTGAGCTCCCGCTGCCAGCGCGGCGGTCCCTTGTCCTCATTGGGCCCCTTCTTCTCCGCCTGCCGTTCCTTGCGGCGCTCATTCCAGCCGGTGGCGAGGGCCCACGAGACGATGAGCAGGATTGCCCCGAGCGCGAGATCGACGGCCGGAGCGATGGTGTTCTGCGTGGTGCTCACCGCGCTCGAATCCGAGGCCGCGAACACGATGATCAGGCCGAGCGTGAGGCTCGTCATCCAGGCGCCGAGGAGATAGCCGAGCATCAGCTTCTTGGGGCTCGGGAGCAGCAGCATCACCGTCGTCGCGCCGACCAGCACCGGGTTGAACATCGCAGTGAGCGAGAAGAGGATGACGTTCCCCATACGTGCAGCATGATCGAATCCGTCTCAGCGTGCCAGTGGGGTGCCCGGCTCCACTTAGGTCACCGACCGGCTAGACGAGGCGGCCGACGCCGAGGATGTGAGGGACGCGGACGGGGCCGCTCCGGCTCGACGGCGACGACCTCGCTCACCGGCGTCGGGTGGTGGCCGACGTTGAGGCCGCTGCCGGCCGACTGCCGCCGTCCGGGCAGCGTGCGCTCAGATGCCGGCGCGGCCGAGCACCTCGCCGGCGTCATCGCCGGAGAGGCCCGCGCACTCGAGCGCGTGCAGTCGCGTCGGGCCGACGCCGCTGCCGAGCAGCGGCCGTCCGGCGGCCGGCGCATACACGCACACCGACCACTCGCCACGACTGCCGTCGCCGGTCACCCGGCGGCCGTCCGAGAGGGTGACGGTGAAGTCGCGCAGCGGTCCGCGCGTGTCGATCACGGGGTCTCGGGGAAGGTCACGAACAATTCCGTGCATGAACTCCGCGATCGTACCCCGCCTCCGCGCGAGCCGAATCTGAGGGTTCTGCGGACTGCGCTCCGTAGTCTCCCGCGGGACCGTCCGGTCCTCCGGGTGCGTTGACCGGACGGCTCGCCCGGCGGCCGGGTTGTGTCACGATTCCCGGGTGGACGACGCTGTGCTCCGCTACCGACGAGCGTCGGAGGCGAACGACATCGAGGGCCTGATGGCGACGCTCGCGCCCGACGTGGAGCTGGTCTCGCCGATCTCCGGGCGGATGGTGTTCCGGGGCAAGGACGACCTGCGGGTCCTGTTGCGCGCGGTGTACGGGGGGATGACCGGCCTTCGCTGGCATGCGGAGCTGGGGCACGGGTCCGTCCGCGTCATCGTCGGCGAGGGCAAGGTCGGGCCGCTGACGCTGGGTGATGCCATGGTGCTCGAGCTGTCCGACGACGGGCTGATCAGCAGGATCAGGCCGCACCTTCGCCCGTGGCTGGCCCTCACGCTGCTGGCCCTCATGCTCGGGCCGAAGGTCGGCCGCCATCCGGGCGTCGTGCGGCGCGCGCTCAAGCGCGGCTGACCCGGCGGCGAGCCGACCGCTTCAGCCGGCTCCGGTCCGCGGCGCCGGGTTGCTTGACATCCCGCCCCGCGTAAGCGTAGGCTTACCGTTAGTTATGGCTTACGGCGGGGGGCCCAGCGAGCTCCCGTCGAGCGACAGCAGAGGAGGTCTCATGACCATGCAGGCAGCAGACACGTCGGTGCGGACGTCGATCACTGTCGAGGCGCCGATCGACCGAGCATTCGCGATGTTCACCGACGGGATCGGAACGTGGTGGCCGCCGGAGAACCACATCCTCCAGGCCGAGCTGGCCGAGATGGTGTTCGAACCCCGCGTGGGCGGCCACGTCTACGACCGCGGCGTCGACGGGAGTGAGTCACGGTGGGCGCGGGTGCTCGCCTACGAGCCGCCGGGCCGCGTCGTGATCAGCTGGGACATCAATCCACGCTGGGAGATCGAGGCGGACCCGGCGAAGACCAGCGAAGTCGAGGTCCGCTTCACCGCCGAGGGCCCCGAGCGGACCCATGTCGAGCTCGAGCACCGCAATCTCGATCGCCACGGCGAGGGCTGGGAGCAGATGCGTGACGCCGTCGGCTCGCCGAACGGCTGGAGCCTGCAGCCGTTCGCCGATGCCCTGCAGGCGGCCTGAGGTCCCGCGGCGCCCGTCGTCCTGAGCGGCGGCGGGCGCTGGCGCCGATCACGGGAACGGGTTCCCTCCGTGCCGGCGCTGACCGCCGCGCGGACGGCTGCGGCCGGGGCGCCTACCCTGCACGGATGGCCGATTGGATCGTTCGGGTGGCCGGTGACGCTCACACGGCCCCGTCTCCTGCCGGCGATCCTCGCCGCGGCCGGCGTCAGGTTCCCGTGGGCACGAATTCACCGGCCGCGCGCCCCGAGGCGACGCGGGCCGCGGCGGCCCGCAGTGCCTCGAGCCGGGCGCGGCGATCCTCGCCGGAGGCTCGCAGGCGCCGCGCCGCGCTCTCGTGGCGCTCGGCGTCACGGGTGTGCTCGCATCGCGGACAGCGGCAGATGACGGACAGATCCTCGCCGGCGCGGCAGTCAGGCGGGTGCATGCCCGATAGTGGACCACGACGCGCTCGCCGCCGTGTGGCGTGACTGTAAACCTGCAGAGGTTCACGCAGGCCGTGCGACGGGTTCGCGGGTCGATCCGCGGCCCACGCCCGCCGCGACCCGAAAATCCATAAAAGCAATCGAGTTTAGGTATTTTATACGGTCGATCTCCCCGTTTACCCACCAAGGAAGGCCCATGAGCGAGCAACTGCGACCCGAGACCCTGGCGCTGCACGGCGGCCAGTCCCCCGACTCCGCCACGAACGCGCGGGCGGTTCCGATCTACCAGACCACGTCGTACGTGTTCGACGACTCGCAGCACGCCGCGGACCTGTTCGCCCTCAAGGTGCCCGGCAACATCTACTCGCGGATCATGAACCCGACCTGGGCCGTGCTCGAGGAGCGCCTGACCGCGCTCGAGGGCGGGATCGGAGGGTTGGTGACCGCGTCCGGACAGGCCGCCGTGACGTACTCCGTACTGAACGTCGCCCGGGCCGGCGACAACCTCATCTCCGTCTCGCAGCTGTACGGCGGGACATACAACCTGTTCGCCCACACCCTGCCCCAGTACGGGATCGAGGTGCGCTGGGTCGACGCCGACGAGCCGGAGGGCGTGGCCCGGCTCGCCGATGATCGGACCCGGCTCGTCTTCGGTGAGACGATCGGAAACCCGCGGCTCAACGTGCTCGACGTCCCTGCCTGGGCCGACGCGGCGCATGCTCAGGGGCTGCCGCTGATCCTCGACAACACGGTCCCGACTCCGATCGGCGCGCGGATCTTCGAGCAGGGGGCCGACGTCGCCGTGCACTCGCTGACCAAGTTCATCGGCGGCCACGGCACTTCGATCGGCGGCGCAATCGTCGACGCGGGCAGCTTCGGCTGGCCCGCCCACGCCGAGCGCTTCCCCGGGCTCACGACCCCCGACCCCTCGTACCACGGGGTTGTGTGGAGCGATGCCCTCGGACCGGCCGCGTACATCGGGCGCGCACGCACGGTGCTGCTGCGCAACACCGGGGCGGCGCTGTCGCCGTTCAACGCCTTCCTGTTCCTGCAGGGGATCGAGACGCTGCCGCTGCGGATGGAGCGTCACAACGACAACGCGCTCGCCGTTGCGCGCCACCTCGAGCATCATCCCGACGTCGCCTGGGTGTACTACCCGGGGCTCGAGACCAGCCCGTATCACGAGATCGCCGACCGGGTCCTTCGCGGCGGTTACGGGGCTCTCGTGACGTTCGGCGTCAGGGGCGGGGCCGAGACGGGACGGGCGTTCATCGAGAAGCTCCAGCTGTTCAGCCATCTCGCGAACATCGGCGATGCCAAGTCGCTGGCGATCCACAACGCGTCCACGACGCACTCGCAGCTCAACGACGAGGAGCTCGCGGCGGCCGGCGTGACCCAGGAGACGGTGCGCCTGTCGGTCGGCATCGAGCACATCGACGACATCCTGGAGGACCTCGACCAGGCGCTCGCCGCCACGCGGCCCGCAACCGTCGCATGAGCGCAGGCGGCGTCGGGAGTGTTCGCACCGAGCGGGTTGTCCTCTTCACCGAGGACGAACCGCTCGTGCTCGAGTCCGGCGCCGCGCTCGCCCCGGTCGAGGTCGCCTACGAGTCATACGGCCGGCTCGACGCGAGCGCGAGCAATGCCGTGCTCGTGTGCCCCGCCCTGACCGGTGACGCCCACGCCGCCGGCCACCACGGCGACCCCGCCCGCCGCGGCTGGTGGGACACGATGATCGGTCCCGGCCGCGCCATCGACACCGACCGCTTCTTCGTCGTGTGCGCGGATCTGCTCGGCGGCTGTCGCGGCAGCACCGGCCCGTCGTCGGTGGACCCCGCCACGGGCCGGGCGTACGGACTGCGGTTCCCGCTCCTGAGCGTGCGGGATCTCGTCGCGGTCCACCGCGCCCTCGCCGCGCGGCTCCGGATCCAGCGCCTGCATGCCGTGCTCGGTGGCTCGCTCGGCGGCATGCAGGCGCTGCAATGGGCGCTCGACCGTCCCGGCGAGGTCGAGCGGGCCGTGATGATCTGCGCGAGCGCGCGGCTCAGCGCCCAGAACATCGCCTTCTCGACGGTGGCTCGCAGCGCGATCACCGACGACCCCGACTTCCAGGGCGGGGACTACCACGGCACCGGACGCCGACCCGACCTCGGGCTCCGCATCGCACGCATGACGGCGCACATCACGTATCTGTCCGAGGAGGGCATGCAACTCAAGTTCGGACGCCGTACGCGCGCCCCGGACGGTCGGCCGCCGGGGACGCTGGATCCGGAGTTCGAGGTCGAGCACTACCTGCGCCACCAGGGAGACACGTTCCTGCAGCGGTTCGACGCGCTCAGCTACCTGTACCTCACCCGGACGATGGACTACTTCGAGCCGTTCGGCGCCGGGGCACCCGATCTCGGTCGCGTGACGACGCGGATGCGAGCGATCTCGTTCGACAGCGACTGGCGCTTCGGGTCCGAGCACTCGCGCCACATGGTCGACGTGCTCGGGGAGGCCGGCGTCGAGATCGATCATGTCGAGATCAGCTCACCCTGGGGCCATGACAGCTTCCTGCTCGACCTGCCCGATTACCACCGTGTGGTCACCGAGGCGCTGACGCTCCCGGTCCGCTCCCACGTGCGCTGAGACCATGAGGGCGCTCGACGGCGTGCGTTCATACGTCGTCTGTGCGACGCCCCGGAGCGGTAGCACCCTGCTGTGCGAGCTGCTGAAGAGCACCGGCGTCGCGGGTCGCCCTGAGGAGTACTTCGAGGCGCGGTACGAGACGGGGTTGCCTCCGCACCCGGGCGACTACCTGGCCGGGCTGCCGCGCACCGGGGCGGGGATCAGGGACGACAGCACGCCGCCCCGCGCGCCTGCCTACTCCTCTCTGGGCGGCCTCGAGAGCTACCGGCAGCACCTGGAGCGGACCTTCCGGCTCGGAACCACTGACAACGGCGTGTTCGCCGCCAAGCTGATGTGGCGCCACCTACCGGACCTGCAGGCGCTCGCCGGGGAGCTCCCCGAGTACGCCGGCCTCGATCTGCACGAGCTCCTGACCGTGCTGCTGCGCGACCCTCGCTACGTGTGGATGACCCGGCGCGACAAGGTGCGCCAGGCTGTGAGCCTGTGGCGGGCCCTGCAGACGCGCAGCTGGCGTCGCGAGCACCCGCGCCGGGAGCACTCCCCGACGAGCCTGCGCTACAGCTTTGCCGGCATCGGGCATCTCGTCCGCTCCCTGACCGCGGAGGACGCGTCGTGGGGCGCCTATTTCGCCCGCCACGGGCTGGATCCCGTCACCGTCGTCTACGAGGACGACCTCGGGCCGGACCGGACCGGCACCGTCGAGACGGTGCTGGCCCACGTCGGCGTCGCCTCGCCGCCGGGATGGAAGGCGCCCGAGCCGATGCACCGCCAGGCCGATGAGCTCAACGAGGACTGGGTCGCGGCCTACCGCCGCGATCTCGGCGACCGCCGCCCCGGGCGTAGCCCGGCCGCTTCCGACGGCGACTGAAGCCATCTCGGCTGCGGATCACTAGGCTCATCCCGGTGCCCTGCAACATCCTGTATCTGCACTCGCACGACACGGGCCGCTACGTCCAGCCCTACGGACATGCGATCCCGACCCCGAACATCCAGTGGCTCGCGGATCAGGGGGTCATGTTCCGCAACGCGTTCTGTGCCGCGCCGTCGTGCTCGGGCAGCCGCGCCGCGCTGCTCACCGGTGCGTATTGCCACACCAACGGCATGATGGGCCTAGCCCACCGCGGGTTCGCGCTCTACGACTACGACCACCAGCTCGTGCGGGTGCTCGGGGCGGCCGGCTACCACACCGAGCTGATCGGCGAGCAGCACATCTCCGCGGACCCGGACACGCTCGGCTACGACGTGGTCCACCAGATCGAGGACACGCGCGTGAACTCGGTCGGCCCCGCGGCGATCGAGGCGCTGAAGGGGGGGATCCCCGAGCCGTTCTTCATGTCGGTGGGGTTCTTCGAGACCCATCGCAGCTTCTTCGCGCCGAGCTCGGTGCGCGACCGCGTCTATTCGCTGCCGCCGCCGTTCCTGCCCGACACGCCGGAGATCCGCGAGGACATCGCCGCCTACAAAGCCAGTGCCCGCTCGCTCGACCACGGCGTCGGATCGGTCCTGAACGCATTGCACGAGAACGGGCTCGACCAGCGCACACTGATCATCTGCACAACCGATCACGGCCTCGCGTTCCCCACCGCCAAGGCCAGCCTGCTCGATCGCGGGATCGGCGTGATGTTGATCCTGCGCGGTCCGGGGTTCACCGGCGGCCGCGCCCTCGACGAGCTCGTCTCCCACATCGACGTGTTCCCGACCGTGTGCGAGTTGGCCGAGATCGACCCGCCGCCGTGGCTCGTCGGCCGATCGCTCGTTCCCCTCGCGGCCGGAGTGGAGGAGCCGGGGATCCGCGCGGAGATCTTCTCCGAGCTGACCTACCACGCCGCGTACGAGCCGCAACGCGCGATCCGCACCGATCGCTACAAGTACATCCGCAGGTTCGACGACTACGGCTACCCGGTCCTGCCCAACTGCGACGACAGCCCGAGCAAGGACGCCTACCTGGCCCGGGGGTGGGCCGAGCGACCGGTGAGCCGTGAGGCGCTGCACGATCTGTTCTTCAACCCCGGCGAGGGCCGCAACCTGATCGATCACCCGGAGTACGCCGGCATCCTCGCCGACCTCCGCGCGCGGCTCCTACGCTGGATGGAGGACACCGCCGACCCGTTGCTGTCGGGCCCGGTGCCGGCGCCGCCGGGCGCGCTGATCAACGCGCAGACGCAGCGCTCCGCCGCGGAACCCCCGCTCGTCGCACCAGAGCAGCCGTCAAGGCCCAAGTCATCTCCCAGGCGCCGGTGAAGAACCGCCTCGATGCCACCCCGGTGACCGAGGCGTTCGACCGCGGACTGCTCACGCCCGGCGCGCGACCCTGAGCGCCGTGTCGGCAAGCTCGCAGCGAAGGGCGGAGCACCTCGTCGACGCGGCCCGGCTGATGGGCCGGCTCGGGCACCCCGGCGTGCGGGTGGTCGACTGTCGCTGGCGGCTCGGGCAGCCCGGCGCCGCCCGCGCTCTGTACGAGGACGGCCACATCCCGGGCGCGAGGTTCCTCGACGTCGACGCGGACCTGACCGGCGCGCCGGGCCCGGCTGGGCGCCATCCGCTCCCGGAGCCGGCCGCGTTCGCCGCGGCGCTCACCCGGGTCGGGATCGGCCCGGACACCTCCGTCATCGCCTATGACGATGCTGCGCTCGGTGGCGCGGCCCGGCTGTGGTGGCTGCTGCGCGCCGTGGGCCATGCGGCGGTCAGGGTGCTCGACGGCGGACTGTCGGCGTGGCTCGAGGCCGGCGGCGAGCTCGAGCGCGGCCCGGCGCCGCCGCCGGCACCGGGCGTGGTGCCGTTCCCGGCCCGGCGGCCGGTGCCGGCGAGCATCGCGACGGCGGAGGAACTGCTCGGCAAGGGGTCCCGCGCACGGCCACGGTTGCTCGATGCGCGGGCCGGCGATCGCTTCCGCGGCGAGCACGAGCCGATCGACCCCGTGGCGGGACACATCCCCGGCGCGCTCAACCTGCCGTTCACGTCGTTGCTGGCCCCCGACGGCCGGTTCCGCGCCGAGCCGGAGCTGCGCGCCGCGTTTGCCGCCGCCGGCGTCGACGACGGCCGCGACGTGGTCGCCTACTGCGGCAGCGGCGTGAGCGCGTGCACGCTCCTGCTCGCGGCCGCGGCCGTGGGCATCGAGGGCGCCCGGCTGTACCCAGGATCGTGGAGCGAGTGGTCCGCCCGCGGTCTACCGGTGCAGCGCGGCTGACCCGGGTCGGCGCCCACCGCTCAGTCACCCGATTTGCGCGATGTTCCGGGCTCCAGAGCGCCTACATTCGGGACAACGACTCCGAACAGCGAGGTGGAGACATGTCAGACGAGCAGACAGCCGTCCTCGTGGCGGGCTACCAGGACATCGACACGGCGAGCGGGGATTTCGACTCACTCGTCGCGCAGGTCGAGAGCGGCACGGTCGAGATCGAGGGCGTCATCCTCGTCACGCATGCGACCGACGGGAGCGTGTCGGTCCAGCAGACCGGGGACCATCTCGGGCGCAAGGGCGCCGGATGGGGCGGCGGGGTCGGGGTCGCGGTCGGTCTGTTCGCGCCGCCGCTGCTTGCCTCGGCGGCCGTCGGGGCGGCCGCCGGCGCCGTCGTCGGCAAGTTCGTCGACCATCGCCTCGAGACCGAGATGCACGAC
>Ga0208478_1000138_pt1 | contig 28956 bp, 29 predicted proteins | sample NGESurdeep072012_5_FD_184462 | JGI IMG/M metagenome (GOLD analysis project Ga0208478, IMG submission 184462) | Arctic peat soil microbial communities from Barrow, Alaska - NGEE Surface sample 415-2 deep-072012 (SPAdes) | ecosystem: Environmental > Terrestrial > Soil > Wetlands > Peat ...
TGTCGCTCTCCTCGCGCACGACCGCAGGGCACGCGTTCGGCCTGGTGCTGGTACTGCTGCTGCTGGTCCTCACTGTCGCCGGGTTCGCCGCTGCGTTTGCGATGGATCGCGTCGAGCTCGAGAAATCCACACGCCGTCGCGTGGCGATCGTTCTGCTCGCACTGCTCGCATGTGTGCCGCTCGCCGGTATCGCAGCAATGGCGGCCTCCTCTCGCGGGCTGACCGGCGAGGTGTCGCACATCTGGAGCACGCTGACCAACACCAAGGGGGGCGCAGGCGACAACGCCAGCCGCCTGGTCCAGGTCTCTAACAGCCGCGCCCGCTACTGGAGCGAGGGCGTCAAAGTGGGCGAGCACTCATTGTGGACGGGCGTCGGCGCGGTCGGCTACGGTATCGCTCGCCTGCGCTACACCTCCGACAAGCTCCTGGCCCAGCACGCCCATAGCTACGTGATCGAGACGTTCGCCGACTTCGGCCTGATCGGGCTCGCGCTGAGCGCCGCCCTGCTCGCGGCCTGGTCGGTCGCGGCAGCCCGGGCGGTCGGCCTGCGCAATCGGCTCCGTAGCGGAGACTCTGCTCTCACCGAGGATCAGGCGGCCGAGCGAATCGGCCTCCTGACACTGCTCGTAGTCGTGGTCACGTTTGGCCTGCATTCAGCGATCGATTGGACCTGGTTCGTGCCCGGCGTCGCGCTGCCCGCCCTGATCTGTGCGGGGTGGCTGGCCGGGCGCGGGCCGCTCGCGCACCCCACCGGACTGGCCGTTCCGAGACCGAGCCTCGTCTCTGAACGGGGCGCCGCCGCGGCGCTGCTGGCGGCGGTCGCGCTCGTCTGCGCCTGGACGATCTGGCAGCCGCTGCGCTCGGCCAACGCCGCCGACGCCTCGGTGGCCGCGCTGGCCAAGGGCAACGCCAAGGCGGCGCTGGCCGACGCGCGCTCAGCGGCCGCCCGTAACCCGGTCGACGTCGAGCCGTTGTGGGACCTGTCGGCGATCTACGGCGCGATCGGCCGCCCGGGAGCGGCGCACGCAGAGCTGACTCGCGCCGTCCGGCTGCAGCCCGCCAATCCCGCGACATGGCTGCAACTCGGGGAGTACGATCTCCAACTCGGTCGGCGGCAAGAGGCGATCGCCGTGCTGCAGGCCGCGCTGTATCTGAATCCGTACTCGCCGGAGGCGCAGAGTGCGGCCGCTCAGGCGAGCGCCCCAGTGCCGGTGCCGAGCGTGCCCGCTCGCGCGCGCCGGCACGCCCGATGAACCCAGCGCGGCACCGAGACGCTCGAGGTACACGGCCCGTACCCGACCGCGGCACCCAACGCGCGTAGTCGTGTCGAGCAGGACCCTCACCGCTCGCCCCGCGCGAGCAGCATCCGCCGCCACCCGGGCACGCCGCCGACGCCGCGGACGACGACCCCCCCGAATCCGAACTCGTCCAGCAGCTCGGCCAGCGAGCGCCGCGTATAGAGGTGCAGATGGTCCCCGAGCGGCTCGCTGTAGCGCTCGATCCCCCGCAGCGCCAGCGCCAGGCGCGGGTGATCCGGGGTGGTCAGGAGCAGCCGCCCCCGCGGCGCCAGCACCCGCCTGACTTCTGACAGCCACCGCGCCGTGTCGCTGACATGCTCGATCACCTCGCTCGCCCAGACCACGTCGAGGGACGAATCCTCGAGCGGCAGGTCGCCGTCGAGCGGAGCGAGACGGAAGTCGAGTCCGGGATGCTCCGCGCGCGCCCGCTGCAGCGCCGCCTCGGCGACATCGATGCCGATCACCGACGTGCACCTCGCGGCGAGGATCGCGGTGAACGCCCCCGCGCCGCAGCCGAGGTCGAGCACGCGATCGCCGGCGCGCACCTCCGCGCCGAGAAAGTCCCTGCGCAGACGCAGGTCGGGCACGCTCAGCTCGGCCGGCAGGCGCCCCCACAGGTCCTCGTAGTAATCCCGCACAGCGTGACCGTATCCGCCCGACCGATCAGCCGGATCGGCCGGTTGAAGAGTCAGCTCCTGGCCAAATCGGCTCGACATCGTCAAGTTGGCGCGTCTAGAGTGGGCTGACGGGGTAACCAGCCCCCGTCCAGGCGATGTCCGGCGTACTCCATTCGCTTTATCGAGGCTGTTTGCCCCGACCCTTAGGTACCGCGATGAATCGACGGTTGCCTGCGGTCGCGCCCTACAGCGCCGACGCCGTCTTCACGCGCTCGGACCTCGGGGCGGCCGCCGCCCACAGTGTCGGGCACTGTCCGTGGAGCGAGGAGGCGCGCGGACTGATGCGCATCCTCGACGTGCTCGTGCTCCCGTCCTACGAGGAGCCGTTCGGCACCGTGCTCGCGGAGGCAATGGCGGTCGGGACCCGCGTCGTCGCCACCCGCGTCGACGGGCTGCCCGAGGACGGCGTCGAGCGGGTCGAGGGGCTGATCGCGGCATGAAGGTCGGCTTCGACAGCCGCCCGGCCAAGGACGCCCGCGGCATCGGGCGCTACGCCCGCTGCCTGCTCGAGGCGTTGATCGAGTCCGACGCGGTGGAGCTGACCGAGACGCACGAGCCCCGCCGATGCGATGTGTTCCACTCGCCCTGGATCGACGGCGCCCTGCTGCGCTCACCCGTGCCGATGGTCGTCACGCTGCATGACCTCGTCCCGCTCAAGCGGCGCGGTGAGTACCTGCGCTCCGGTATCCGCTTCAAGCTCCGGTACCTCGCCGTGCAGCGCGCGGTCCGCGTGATCGTGCCCACCAAGACGTTGGCCGACGACGCGATCACGCTGCTGGAGATCCCCGCGGACCGGATCCGGGTGATCCCGGAGGCGGTGGCACCCGCGCTCTCCGTGCGCTCCGAGGCCGAGGTGCACAAGGTCCGCGACCACTTCAAGCTCCCCGAGGACTACCTGCTATGGGTCGGCGGGCTGCAGACGCCCGACCCGCGCAAGCGCGTGGCGGCCCTCGCCCGCGCGAGCCGGACGATGCCGCTCGTGCTGGTCGGTGCCACCGGCCGCTGGTCCCGCGAGCTCAAGGACGTGACCCTCACCGGCATCGTCACCGACGATCAGCTGGCCGCGATCTACACCGGCGCACACGCGCTCGTGTTCCCGAGCGACGACGAGGGCTTCGGGCTGCCGCCGATCGAGGCGCTCGCCTGCGGGACACCGGTCGTCGCCTCCGACGTGCCGGCCCTGCGCGAGGTGCTCGAGGGACGTGCCACGCTGGTCCCGGTCGAGGACCTCGACGGGCTCCTCGCCGCGGCCGAGGCGGCGCACCGGCCGGCCCCGGCGCCGCCTTGCTGGACCTGGCCCGAGGCCGCCGAGGCGACAATCGAGGTCTACGAGGAAGCTCAGCACGCGCCGGCGAAGTGGCGCGGCGCCCGTCGGCACCGGGCCCGGAAGGCGGCCGGTGACGGTGTCTCCGATCGCGGTGCGAATGCGCGCGCGATCACCGAACCGACCCTGGTGGCACGGGCCATCGACGACGAAGCCTGACGCGGAGCGCTCAGCGACGGTCTGGGAGCTCGCGCGCCCGTGGCCCGGGACGGCGGCGGGTCGACACGGCGCCGGGCCTGCACCACCTCTGACGCAGCTCGCGACGCACCATCTGCGAGAACTGGCATGCGTATGCGCCGTATGCGCTCACGCGGGGATCATCTGCTCTCCAGCAGCAGCGTTACGGGCCCATCGTTGACCAGCTCGATCTGCATATGTGCCCCGAACACGCCGCGGCGGGCCTCGAGCCGCGCGCAGAAGCGCTCGTACAGCGGCTCGGCCAGCTCGGGCAGCGCGGCGGCGATGTAGCTCGGGCGGTTGCCGCGGCGCGTGTCGCCGTAGAGCGTGAACTGGCTCACGCACAGCACCTCGCGGCCCTCCAGGGCCACGTTCATGCGCCCGTCGGCGTCGGGGAAGATGCGCAGGGCGCGGACCTTGTCGGCCAGCCGGTCCGCCTCCTGCTCGGTGTCGCCGGTGGCGACGCCGAGCAGCACGAGCAGCCCATCGCCGATCTCCGAGATCCGCTCGCCCCCGACCGACACCGCGGCGCGGCTGACCCGCTGCACGAGGGCCCGCACGCGCTGCTCAGACTTCCCGCAGCTCGGCCGCCGCCTGCTCGGGCGCGACGATGTTGAGGTTCACTCCGGCGCCGAGCTCGAGCCCGGCCAGGGTCGTGAGGCGGGGCACGATGTCGATCCGCCAGCAGAAGTACTCCGAGCCCTGCGGTGCGGTCCTGACCCACATGTTGAGCGGCGGGATCGCGCCGAGCCGACGGCCGAGTCGTCCGAGCGCGTCGTGCAGCAGAGCGGCCCCGGTCGGTCCGTTGTCCTCGAAGCGCGACCGCGGCGTGCGGGGCGCCAGCAGCAGCTGAAACGGCGAGCGCGCTCCGAACGGGGACATCAGCACGGCCTCGTCGTCGATGGCCACGATCCGCTCCCGCTGACGCACCTCCTGCTGGACGAGGTCGGCGAGGAGGTTCCCGCCCAGGGTGCGGGTGGCGTAGGCGCCGAAGCGCTCGCGCTCGCGCGCGATCGCCGCCGGCACGAAGTCAAGCGCGTACAGCTGCGCATGGGTGTGCGGCAGCGAGGACCCGGCCTCGCGCCGTTCGTTGACGATCAGGTGCAGGCAGGCGGCGTCGGAGTGCACGCGCATGCGCTCGCGCCACACGTCCATCGCGACGGCAACCTGCTCGGCGCTGAGCTCCCCGAGCGAGACGACCGGCGTGGGGGCGTTGACGATCACCTCGTGGCGGCCGCGGGCCGGACCGGCCCAGAACAGGTCCCGGTCGGCATGCGGCGCCGGCTCGGGTGACTCGGGTTCGAGTGCCGGATACAGGTTCGGCACCACGCGCACGACCCATCCGGGTGTGTCGGGAGCCCCGCCGCCGGGTCGCACGGCGTAGAGCTCGGGCGGCGTGCGGTCCTCGTGGCCCTCGGCGAACGGGTCGGTGTCAGGGTCGATCAGCTCCGCCGGATCGGCGCGCAGCCCCCCGCCGGGACGTCCCGCCCGGGCCCCGGCGACGATCGACCGCTGTCCGCTGAGCGGGTCGATCCTGACCTCAGGCAAGCGTCTTCTCCATCGCGACGTGCTCGATCCCGGCCTCCACGAACACGCGTCCGCGGGCGCGATAGCCGGCCAGCTCGTAGAGCTCGCGGGCGTAGGTCTGCGCGTGGAGCACGAGCCGGCGCCCGCCGGCGGCCCGCGTCTCGGCCTCGGCCACGTCGAGCAGCGAGGTGGCGATCCCCCGGCGGCGCATCGAGGCCAGGATGGCCAGCCGGCTGAACTGGGCCGTGGAGCCGACCATCAGCACGCGGCAGGTGCCGACCACGACACCGTCCACGAGCGCCACGAGATGGAGCGCTTCGGGGTCGCGGCCGTCGGCCTCCTCGTTCTCGGGCACGCCCTGCTCGTTGCAGAAGACGTCGTGGCGCAGCTCGAGCAGATCTTGCATCTCGCGATCGCCGTGGGCGCGGCGAACCTTGTAGAGCACCGTGTCGGTCATTGCATCGCGTAGCGCTTGATGTCGGAGGCGAGCTGCTGGGCGCTCTCGTACGGGCCCGCATGGTCATACGTGATCGCGCCGCTGCGATCGATGAACACGGTCTGGGGGTAGTACGTGCGGGCCTGGATCGTCCCCGCGACGGCCTCGTCGGGGTCCGTGTAGCTCGGGTAGGTGACCGGGAACTGCTTCAGGAACGCGGTCGCCGCCGCGTTCCTGTCCTTGCCGTCGATGCCGATGAAGGCCACGCGCCGCCCGTAGGCCGCTGCCACCCGCTGGTAGACGGGGAACTCGGACTGGCAGGGCCCGCACCACGAGCCCCACTTGTTCACGACGATCGGATACCCCTTGAGCGAGGCGATCCGGGCCGAGAATGCCTTCGCGCCGCCGCCCAGCAGCTGGTTGGCCTGATCGTGCAGCGACACCAGCGGAGCGGGTGAGCCCTTGAAGTCGACGGTGATCTGGGACGGCGGTGGAGCGGCGTTCTTGGCCGTCGATCCACATCCGCCGAGCACGACGCCGAGGACCAGCAGGCAGGCCGTGACGGATGAGCGCGCGGTCACGCGGCGAAGCTTGCCACAGCGCCAACCGCGGGTCCTGCGAGGCCACCACCCCGATGTGCTTAAATACCGGCTATCCTCCAAGCCGGGCAGGCGAGGGGGACTCGCTTCTGAGGCTTTACCTCGTCGTACTCGGCGCATCCGCCCGAGTCATCTTGAGTCGCTACGACCTAGCGCCGCGGCTCGCTCATTCCAGACGCAACCTTCCAATCTCCGATGGGTGCTTCCACCCCCCTTCCGAGCCCTGCCGCGATCGCGCGTGCGGAGAAGCTCACTCGTGAGCGTTTCATCCATGAGGGCGAAACAATTGAAGATGCCTTGGCACCCGGCTCCGCCCGACGACGGGCGCTGGACGCCGCGCTGGCCGAGCTCGACGCCGGGGCGACGCAGCCGTCAATCGAATGGCGGCGCCAGTTCGCGCTCCTGCTCGGCCTCGAGCGCCTGCTGTCGGAGGACGAGCCCTCGCTCGTCGACGGCACGGTCCTCTCGGCCCACCAGGTCGACGCGCTCTCGGGCACGCTGACCGCGCTGCTGGCCGAGGCCCAGCGCTCGACTGCCAACGGCAACGGCTACGGCGGCCCCAACGGCGCTGTGGCGATCGAGCCCGAGCAGCTCGCCTCCTCGGCGATCCCCGGCGAGGAGGAGGAAGACCTCGAGGAGGGCGAGCCCGACGAGGAGCCCCAGGACTGGGAGGACGATCGCGACATCGACGAGGACGTCGAGCAGCTCGCCGAGCAGCCCGAGGATCCCAACGCCGCCCGGCGCTTCTGGTTCGAGCACGCCACGGGCGCCGGCAAGACCGTGGCCGCGCTCGGGTTCGTCGAGGCCTCGCGCACCGGCGGCGTACTGATCCTCACCCACCGCCGCAACCTGGTCGATCAGTTCCACGGTGAGCTGCGCGACCGCGGCTACCGCGATCGCATCAGCGGCCCGCTGCTCGACGGCAAGGACTCGGCCAACGGCCCGGTGACGGTCGAGACCTATCAGTGGTTCGTCCGCAACGCCGGTCGGATCTCCGACGCGTACACGATCGTGATCTGCGACGAGGCCCACACCGCGCTGGGCGAGAAGACCTCCGCCGCGATCCGCGGCTGGTCGGGTCCGATCTTCGTCGGCATGACGGCGACCGGCGCACTGATCGCCCGCCACGTCACCGACCTCTTCCCGACCCAGACCTCGCGCTTCGATCTCGCCCAGGCGGCCCGACGCGGCGTGATCTCGCCGCTGCGCTGCATCCGAATCCCGCCGGGCCCGGGCGTCAGGACGATCGCCAAGGTGCCGCTGCGCCGCGGCGAGGTGGACACCGAGTTCGACCAGGAGATGCTGGCCGAATTGCTCGACCAGACCCCGTTCAACGTCGCCATCGCCGACCTCTACAAGACGCGCTTCAACGGCGTACCCGGTGTCGTCTACGCGGCCGGCGTGCGCCACGCCTATAACGTCGCGCAGTCCTTCCGCGACCTCGGGATGAAGGCCCAGGCCGTCTCCGGCGAGACGCCGAAGCGTCAGCTGGCCAAGATCCTGGCCGACTACGAGTCGGGCAAGATCGACGTGCTGGTCAACGCCCAGCTGCTGGCCGAGGGCTGGAACTCGCCGCGCGCGACGATCTGCATGCATCTCGCGCCCACCGCCTCCAAGCGCATCTACCAGCAGCGCGTCGGCCGCGTCACGCGACGCCATCCCGGCAAGGAGGCGGGGATCGTCGTCGACTTCGTCCATCCCGCGACCAAGCACGACGATCCCGTGGTGACGCTGCACTCGCTGCTCGATCGCGACGTGTACCGCGGCGGCGCGATCGTCGTCGGTCCGGTGCGCCGCGGCCGTGGCCGCCGGGTGCGCGTCGAGCGCCGGGTGCTTCCGGTGACCCCTGATCCTGAGCGGCGGGCCGAGGTCTTCGAGCGCGAGCTGTGGCGGATCGCGGTCGACCATCTCGATTACGGCGAGCAGCACGTGTGGGCGGCCCTCGCCGGCGCCCGGGTCGCGCCGAACGGCTGGCGCCGGGCGAAGGCGATGCTCCACTTCGACCGCGGCGGCGAGCTCAAGCGCCGCTTCCTCCTCACCGCACTGCAGCGCAACCGCAACCCGCAGCTGCGCCTGCGCGCGCTCCAGGAGATCGCCGCCAGCCGCGACGCCGAGGCGTTCGACAGCGCCATCGACATGTTGGCCGGGTGGCCGCGCGACGAGCGCCGCGAGGGCGTCAAGATCATGCTCCAGGCGCTGGCCGAGCGACGGATTGGTCGCCGCGACCAGGCCAATGCGTGGATCTGGCGGATGGCTGAATACACGCGCGAGGTGCACGAGGAGTATGCGGTGCAGCGCTGGCCGGAGACCAAGCGACTGCTCGGGCTGCTGGTCAACTCGAGCGGCGCCGCCCACGCCCGCAACGCCCGCCGGCTCGTCCACGCCTCGCGCAAGGAAGATCGCCGGCTGTCGGCCGCGCTGCTCGCCGCTGCGCTTGCTCACACGCCTGAGGCCGAGGAGGCGCTTCGCGGCGCCCGCACCAGGATGGCCCGCAAGCCGGCCGCGCTGGCCCGCGAGCTGCTGCGCAACTTCCCCAAGGGCAGGCGCGGCAAGAGCCGTCGCCGGCGCAAGACCGGAGGCGGCGGCGAGCAGGCCGCAAACGCCGGACGCCAGGCGACCGGGACCGCGGTCGACGTTGCCGCGGACGAGGACCGGATCGACGACGACGATCTGCTCGACGACGACGGCCCGTCGCAGGACGTGGTCGACGAGGCGTTCAACGAGGCCGATGACGACGATCCCAACGACTCGCCGCTCGACGACGACGCCCGGGCCGGGGTGGATGAATCAGTGCAGGAGGCGCTCGCCGAGACCCGGACGCTGGGCGGCGAGCACGACGAGGAAGCGGCGGCGTGACACTGGACGAGGGATCGTCGGGCCGCTCCCCGGTGCCTGGGCCCGATCCGTTCGGCAGCTCGGCCACCGTCCAGAGTGCCGGTGTGCTCGGCAGCGGCGGCACCGTCCGAAGCGCCGGCGTGATCGGCAGCGCCGGAACGGTCCGCGGCGCGGGCGTGATCGGGTCGGCCGGCACCGCGTCGGCCAGTGGCGTGGTCGGCAGCGCCGGCGTGGCGGGGAGCTCCGGCGTGCTGCTCAGCGCCGGCGTGCTGCTGTCGGCCGGCGTGATCGGCAGCGCGGCGATCGTCGCGGGGCTGGGCAATGCCGGCTGCCTGGCCTGCGTGGGCTGCGTGGGCTGTGTCAATTGCGTCGGCTGTGTGGGTTGTGTGGGTTGTGTCGGACTACGGGCCGCCGTCGGCGCCGTGGGGCGACGGGCCACCTGACGCGTGATGACCGCGCCTGGACTGGTCAACTGGGACGAGGTCCCGGAGCGCCGCGTCGAGGCCGGTGACATCGCCTTTCGCCGCCGTCGCCTCGGCGCCGCCGCCGGCAGCTTCCGGATCGGCTGCAGCCTCTACGCCGTCGACGCCGGCGCGCGCCAGATGCCGCTGCACGAGCACGGCGACGAGGAGGAGATCTTCTTCGTGCTCGAGGGCGACGGCCTCAGCGTGCACGGCGACGACGCCTGCGAGATCCGCGCCGGAGACGCGATCGCCCACCCCCCGCAGACGGGTGCCCACACCCTGATCGCCGGTCCCGCCGGCCTGCGCCTCCTCGCCTTCGCCAGCGGCACCGATACGAGCCTCACCTGGCTGCCGCGCGCCGGCGTGATGTGGGCCGGGCCGCGATGGGTGCCGCTCGACGCGCCGCACCCGTTCCAGGCCGAGGCGGCAGCCGGACCTCTGGAGCCTCCGGCCCCCGGGCCGCGCCCTGGGAACGTGGTCGCGATCGGCGACGTGGACACGGGCTCGTTTCCCGGTGTGGAGGTCCGCGCTCTCGGAAAATGTGCGGGCGCGGTCCGCTCGGGGCTCAATCACGTGACGCTGCCCGCCGGCGGCTCCGGCGCGCCGGCACACTGCCACGCGCTCGAGGAGGAGCTGTTCGTCGTGCTCGACGGTGACGGGACGCTGAGGCTCGGCGCGGACGAGCACCCGCTGCGCGCCGGCGATGTCATCGCCCGGCCGCCGTCGACGGGCGTCGCACATTCGCTGCGGGCGGGTGATGGCGGGCTCGTGTATCTCGCATACGGAACGCGGGTGGCGGGCGACAGCGTGTACTACCCGGAGCTGGGGAAGGTGAGGCTGCGGGGGCTCGGGGTGGTGTTGGACGTGCCTTCGCCCGGTTAGGGTTCGGACGGTCTCGGTCGGCCGGGGGGGGCGGCGGCGGGCGGGGTTCGTTGCGTAAACGGCTTGCTGGGGAAGAGGGGATGGGCTGGGGTGCCGGGCCGGCGGGGCGGCTTTTGGCGCGGCTTCGGGGCAGGGCCAGGCGGCTTCGGGGCGGGGCGGTCGAGCGGGGCGGCTTGGGGGCAGGGCCAGGCGGCTTCGGGGCGGGGCGCGGGGCGGGGCGAGCGGGGCGCGTCGACACACCGGATTCTGATGGTGCTTATCTGCCCAAACTACAGGCCCAAATCGGCTCCTCGGGCACCTAAGCGCCTATGCGGCGCTTATCTGCCCAGAGTCGCTTGGAAGCAGGCAGTTTGTCCAGATAAGCACGCTTGGAATCCGGTGCATCGAGGCGTCGAGGACTCGGGGCCCCGCGTCGTGGCGTCTGGGATCCCGAGGGCGTTGGGGGCGGCCGGGGGTCCCGACCTCATTCCCCTTCCCCAGCAGTCGTTTACGCCCACAGCCCCCGACCACCCGGCACCGCCAGCCACCCCCGAGCCACCGCCAGCCCCCGGACAACTACCCACCCGCCCCCGCACTTCCTCCGGTCCCACACCGCCGCCCACGCGCCGAAGAGATCACTAGAGCCATGCACCCCGTGACTGAGACCCCAATCGTCAAGCTGCTGATCGCCGACGACCATCCGCTGGTCATCCTCGGGGTGCGGCGGGCGCTGGAGACGGATGAGCGGATCGAGATCGTGGGTGAGGCGCACACGGGGCCCGAGCTGATGGCGCTGGTGGAGCGCCGGGCGCCGAGCGTGGTGCTGCTCGACCTGTGGATGCCCGGCGTGGCGGGCACCGAGTGCATCGAGCAGATCCACGAGCAATGGCCGCAGACGACGGTGATCGTGCTATCAGGCTCGGACGATCGGGAGTCGATCGACGCCGCGCTCAATGCCGGCGCGTCGGCCTACATCGTCAAGAGCGCGTTTCCGACCGACATCGCGTCGGTGATCCGGCAAGCGTCGACAGGCGCCGTCTTCCACGCTCCCTCACGTGCGGCACCGACCGAGGCGGCCGACGAGGGCCCCCGCGCCGTGGCGCTCACCGCGCGCGAGCAGGCGGTGCTCGACGGCGTGGTCGCCGGCATGACCACGTCCATGATCAGCGAGAGCCTGTGGGTGAGCGAGCACACCGTCAAGTTCCACCTGACCAACATCTATCGCAAGCTCGGCGTCGCGAACCGCGCCGGCGCCGTGCGCTACGCGCTCGAGCACGACATGGTCGCCCGCGGCGGCCACTCGGCCCCGCTCAGGCGACCAGGTGCACCTCGCCCGCGTCCAGCGCCACGCGGCCGCTGCGTGTAAGCACCACCAGTCGCCCGTCGCCGTCGATTCCCGCGCCCTCGCCCTCGCCCGCCGCCCAGCGGATCTGTCGTCCGAGCAGCGCGTCGCGCTCGCGCACCGCCGCGAGCACGGCCCCGGAGTCGGCCGCGGTCCAGCGCTCGAGCGCCCTCAGCAGACGCGCGAGCACGTCCTCGAGCGCCTCCGGGCCGAGTCCCATCGTCGTCGCGCGTTCGTGCAGCTCCGCCGGCAGGTCCTCCATGCGGACGGCCACGTTGAGCCCGATTCCCAGCACCGCCCAGCGCTCCTGAGGGCGACCCTCGACCAGGATGCCGGCGATCTTGCGCCCGCCGACGAGCACGTCGTTGGGCCACTTGACCTGCGCGTCGGCGCCGACCACCTCGGCCACCGCGACCCCGGCGGCGAGGGGCAGCAGACGGGCGGGGTCGCGAATGAGCACCGAGCAGAGCAGCGAGTGGCCGGGGGGCGCGGCCCAGGTGCGCCCCTGGCGGCCGCGGCCGGCCGACTGCTCGGACGCGGTGACGAGCGCCCCGTGCGGCGCTCCGGCGGCGGCCAGCACGCGGGCGCGATCGTTGGTCGAGCCGATTCGGCGCAGGTGCAGGCGCGGATACCCGAGCCGCAGCGGCCCCCGATCTGCCGGCGTCCCGCTCACGCCGCCCGGAGCCGCAGCTCATCGTCGACGGCGAGGCCCAGGCGCGCGGCGGCGTCGCCCTTGCTGACCGCGATCGCCAGCTTCCGGCGGCTGTCCTCGTAGACCAGGAGCCCGCCCTCGGAAACATCGGCGAACGTACGCACGAACAGCGCGTCCGCGGCGCCGCCGCCGATCTCGATCCGAACGCCGCGGCCGAGCTTGAGGCCGGCGCCGGCGAGGTCCTCGGGGGCGACGTTCAGCTGCACGTTGCCGAACCGATCGATCGAGATCGCGCGCGCGACGAACGCGTCCCCGTCGCGCCTCGGGAGCGGCAGGGTGATCACGACCAGGGACTCCGGGTCGCACGGATCACCGATCTCGGCGAGGGCGGCGCCGGCCGCGAGCCGCGCTGCCACCGGAGCGAAGATGTCGCGCCCGTGGAAGGTCGCCGACAGCGGCTCGAGGCGATACGGAGAGCGGGCGATGTCGGCCGCCTCGACGACGCCGCCATGCGCCTCGGCGGCGAGCGAGAGCAGGCCGTTGTCGGGGCCCACGAGGATGCGCCCGTCCTCCAACCCGACTGCGACCGCCCGGCGCTCGGCGCCGACCTCTGGGTCGACGACGGCAAGGTGGATCCCGGCGGGCATGAACGGGAGGGCTCCGCGCAGCATGATCGCCCCCGCGCGTACGTCGTGGCGGGCGACGCCGTGGGTGATGTCGATCACCCGCGCGTCGGGGCAGATCGACGCGATCACTCCGTGGCAGATCCCGACGAAGTCATCGTCGAGGCCGTAGTCCGAGAGGAAGGTGATGACCGAAGCGCTCATCGGGCGACGGTGGCGTCGGCGAGCAGCGCATCGAGCAGCCCGTCGATGTCGTGGCGGGACGCCTCGACGTGCGGCTCGAGCCCCCGCTCCCGCAGCGCCTCGCTGGTCACCGGGCCGATGCTGACCAGCCGAACGCCGGGTGGCAGCGGGCCGTCGATCGAGTCGAGGAAGTAGCGCACAGTCGAGGACGAGGTGAAGGTGACGTAGTCGGCCCCCCGTGCGGCCGCCATCTCGGCCTCGGACAGCGGCTCGGCGACGGTCTCGTACAGCGTCATGACCTCGACCTCGGCCCCGCGCTCGCGGAGCGCGTCGGGGAGCACGTCACGGGCCTCGGCCGCCCGGGCGATCAGCGCGCGCTGCACCGGGAAGTCGGCCAGCGCCTCGACCAGTCCCTCGGCCACGAACGTCTCCGGCACGACGTCGGCGATCACGCCATGCTCACGCAGCGCCCGCGCGGTCCCGGGCCCGATCGCCGCGACGCGCGCGCCGGCGAGGGCCCGAGCGTCGAGGCCTGCGGCGGCCAGGCGATCGAACAGGAGCCGGACACCGTTGGGGCTCGTCAGGCACACCAGGTCGTAGCGGCTCAGCTCCGGAGCGGGGCCATCGAGCGGGACGATCCGGATTGCCGGCGCCTCGACCACGATGGCGCCGAGCTCGCGCAGGCGCCCGGCGAGGCCGCTGGCCTGAGCACGGGCTCGGGTGACGGCGACCGAGACACCGGCCAGCGGCCGGCGCTCGAACCATTGCAAGCGATCGCGCAGGGCGGCCACGGCGCCGAAAACGGCGATCGCGGGGGCCCGGATGCGCTCCGACGCCGCCACCGCGGCGATCGTCGCGAGCGTTCCGCCGACGACCCGCTGGTCCTCGAACGTACCGCGCCGGATCACGGCCGCCGGCTCGGACGGGTCGCGCCCGCCCGCGATCAGCCGCTCGGCGATGGCGGGCAGCTGCTTCACCCCCATGTACACGACGAGCGTCCCCGGGAATCGGGCCAGGGCCGCCCAGTCGAGCGCGGACTCGGGCTTCGTCGGGTCCTCGTGACCGGTGAGAAAGGCCACCGAGCTGGCCGCGTCGCGGTGCGTGACCGGGATCCCGGCGTACGCGGTGGCCGCCACGCCGGCGGTGACGCCGGGCACGACCTCGAACGGGATACCGGCGGCGCGGAGCGTCTCGGCCTCCTCGCCGCCGCGACCGAACACGAACGGGTCACCGCCCTTCAGCCGCAGCACGCTGCGCCCGGCGCCCGCCCGGTCGACGAGCAGCTGCTCGATCTCCTCCTGGGGCTTGGACGGTCCGCCGCCCTCCTTGCCGACGTAGTGGAGCTCGGCATCGGGTCGGGCGCCGTCGAGGGCCCGGTCCGGAATCAGGCGGTCATAGACGATCACGTCGCAGGCGGCGATCAGCTCCAGCGCGCGCGCGGTCAGCAACCCGGGATCGCCTGGGCCGGCACCGACGAGGTAGACGCGCCCGCTCACCGCGCGCCCGCTCACCGCGCGCCCGCTCACCGCGCGCCCGCTCACCGCGCGCCCGCCTCTCCGGCCGCCAGCAGCTCCGCCGCCCCGGCGCGGAGCATCCGCTCGGCGACGAGCGTGCCGGCAGCGGCGAAGTCGGCGTCGGCGAGCTGCACGCGATCGATCAGCCAGGCCGATCCGTCAGGCGCACCGACCCAGCTGCGCAGCTCCAACCGGTCGTCGTCCACGCGGCGGGCGTGGGCGCCGACGGCTGTGTTGCACGAGGCACCCAGCGCGCGAACGAGCTCGCGCTCGGCGCCCACGCACACGGTCGCGCCGGGATCGACGAGGCGCTCGAGTGCGGCCGCGTCGACGAACCCGGAGCGGGCCTCGAGCGCGAGGGCGCCCTGCCCAGCGGCAGGGATCAACTCGTCGAGCACGCCGTCGGCCTCGCCGGCGCGGCCGAGGCGCTCGAGCCCGGCCAGCGCAAGCACGAGCGCGTCCACCTGTCCCTCGGCGAGCTTGCGCAGGCGGGTATCCACGTTGCCGGTGATTGGGATCACCTCGAGGTCCTGCCGCTCGGCCCGGATCTGGGCCTGGCGGCGCAGGCTGCTGGTCCCCACCGTCGCCGCCTCGGGGAGCGCGCTCAGCGATTCCGCGCCGCAGATCGCGTCGCGGGCATCGGCGCGCTCGGGGATCGCCACGAGCACGAGCCCGGGAGCCAGTTCGGCGGGCACGTCCTTGGCCGAATGGACGGCGAGATCGATGTCGCCGGCGAGCAGCGCCCGCTCCAGCTCCGACACCCAGCGCGACTTGTCGGCGATCGCCGCGCCGCGATCGCCCGAGGTGGCGATCGGTACCAGCTCGACGTCACCCCGCAGCCGATCCGCGACCCATCTCGCCTGGGCCAGCGCGAGGGCGCTCCCCCGCGTCCCGATCCGCATCAGGGCCGCTGGCGGTGACGCGCCGGGAGGCTTCTCACCTCGGCGAGTCCGGCCTCGGGATCGGAGACGGAATCCGCTTCGGAGATCAGCGTCCCCTCGTCGTCCTCGAGCGCGAACAGCTCACGGACGAGCTGCATCCGGGCATGGACGCGATCGTCGCGCAGCTCCTTCATCCGGACCGTCGGCTCGTGCATCAGCCGGTTGACCACCGCCCGGGCCAGCGCGTCGATGCGCTCGAGGTCGCGGTCCGAGGCGGATTCCCACTTGCCGGCGTTCTCACGCACGACCTGCTCGGCGATCTCGGTCGAGCGCACCCGCAGCGCGGCCAGCGTCGGCAGCACCTCGAGCCCGCCGAGCCAGGTGGCGAAGTGCTGGATCTCCTCCTCGATGATCCCCTCCGCCTTGCGCGCCTCGGCCTGGCGCACCCTGCGGTTGCGGGCGATCACCGCCTGCAGGTCGTCGATGTCGTAGAGCGACACGCCGGGAATGGCGGTTGCCGACGCGTCGATGTCCCGCGGCACCGCAAGGTCGACGAGCAGCAGCGGACGGTGCCGTCGCAGGCCCATCACCTCGGCCAGCTCCTGGGCCTCGAGCACGAGATGGGGTGAGGAGGTCGCGGTGACGACGATGTCGGCGGTCTCGAGCTCGCGCGGGAGCTCATCGAACGGCACGGTCTCGCCACCGAACTTCCGCGCCAGGCTGATCGCCCGGTCGCGCCGGCGGTTGGCGACGAACACCGTGGTGGCGCCGCTGCCGGCCAGCGCCCGCGCGGTCAGCTCGCCGGTCTCGCCGGTGCCGACGAGCAGCACCCGGCGGCCGGCGAGCTCGCCGAGCTGCTCGCGGGCCAGTCCGACGGCGACGCCGGCCAGGCTGAGCTGGCGCTCGCCGATGCCGGTCTCGGTGCGGACGCGCTTGCCGGTGGCCAGGGCGGCCTTGAACAGGTGGTTGGTCAGCGGGCCTGCCGTCTCCTTGCCCAGCGCGCCGTCGTAGGCGCGCTTGACCTGGCCCTGCACCTCCGCCTCGCCGACGATCATCGAGTCCAGGCCGGCGGTGACGTGGTAGAGGTGGCGGGCGGCGTCGCAGTTGCGGTGCGAATAGATGGCCGACGCGAGCCCCGTCGGTCGGATCCCGGCCTGGCGGGCGAGCATCGAGAGCACGACGCTCTCCGCCTCCACCGGATCGCCGACCACGAGGTAGATCTCCGTCCGGTTGCAGGTCGAGATCGCCACTGCCTCGTGCACGTCGGCCGCACCGCGCAGGTCACGCAGGAACTCTGCCGAGCGCTTGTCCGGGAGCGCGAGACGCTCGCGGACCTCGACCGGCGCCGTCTTGTGCGAGACGCCGATGGCCAGCAGCTCGCTCACGGCACGTGCTCGAGGTCGCGCCCCGAGTCCTCCTGCGCTCGTTGCTCGAGCGCGCGGTTGAGCTCGACCAGGTCGCGCTCGGTCCGGCTCAGCCGGATCGCCATGATCGCGACGTAGATCAGCAGCAGCGCCACGAAGACGATGTAGGCGCCCGCCACGTACTTGCCGGCCGTGTGCAGCGGCAGGGCGGGGGCCGCGGCGAGCACGAGCCCGCTCATGACGGCGCCGCGCTGCGTCCGAGTGGCCGGATCGCCTCGTCCCCGAGCACCCGGCGGCGCAGGGCCCGCAACTGCATGCGCGTGCTCTTGGCCGTCAGCTCGTACTTCCACAGCGTCGCGAACAGCAGCGCGATGCCGACCAGCGAGACCAGGAACGTGAGCCGCATGGGGCCGGGCAGGTTGCCACCGCCGAGCGTCAGCACGCGCGGGTGCACGAACCCCTGGGCGAGTCGCACGGCGATGAAGTTGAGCGGCACGAAGGCGCCGGCGACGATCGCGAACACGCTCGCGTAGCGGGCCTGGCGCTCGGGATCGTCGATCGAGAAGCGCAGCGGCTGGTAGGTGGCGAAGAGCAGGAACACGATCAGGAAGGAGACCAGCGTGGGCTCGTTCCAGACCCACCAGTGCCCCCACGAGGCCTTGGCCCAGATCGAGCCCGTGATCAGCGCGCCGAGGGCGAAGATCAGCGACATGTGGATCGCCACATAGGAGCGCATGTCCCAGGCGCGGTCGCCGGTGCGCAGGTGGCCGATCGCAAACAGACCGCCGAGGATGAACCCGCACAGCGCGACGATGGCCAGCGGCACGTGCAGGTAGAAGATCTTCTGCACGAACCCCTGATCGGCGTCGAGCGGCGCGTAGAAGAAGACCAGCGCAAAGGCGACGCTCAGCGTCGCGACGGTGGCGAGGGAGAGGCCGCGAAGGCCCTTCCCATAATTGGGCGTGGGCGGCAAGAGAGTCATTCCTCCAGCAGAAAGTCGAACACCGCGTAGGCGAGCAGTGCGAACACCACATCATAAAGTGCCAGAACCTCGAGCCACTTCAGCGGCACCGATGCGGCACCGTGGGCGGCCAGCGGCGCAGCTGCCCCGCGGGCCATCGCGATCAGCGCCGGGATCATCAGCGGCAGGCCGATCACGGGCCCGATCAGGTCCCGCGCGCGGGTGTGGACCGCGATCGCCGAGACGAGGGTCCCGATCACGGCGATCCCGAGGTCGGCGAGCAGGAGCACCACCGCCAAGCCCGGCAGTGCCGGTCCGAGCGACGGACCGAGCAGCAGCAGCCCGAAGGCCGGGACAGCGATCAGCTCGAGCACGACGAGGAACGTGAACAGCGCGGCGGCCTTGGCCAGGAGCAGTGACGTGCGGTCGACGGGCGCCAGCAGGAAGGCATCGAAGCCGCCCTGCTCGCGCTCGGTCACGAACAGCCGGTTGATGCCCAGCATGCCCGAGAACAGCACCGTGACCGTCAGCACCCCGGCCGCCAGCTGTCCGCTGATCGTCGCCTGGCCGAGGCCGAAATGGAAGATCACGAACGTCGTGACGGCGAACAGCGCCATCGCCGGCACCGTCTCGAAGGTGCGCAGCTCGAGCCGCAGGTCCTTGCGCAGCACTGCCAGCGCCGTTCTCACGCGTACAGCTCCCGCACCTGCTCGAGGGTGACCGTGGCCGCCGGGCCCAGCCACGCCGTCCGCCCGTCGCGCAGGCCGAGCGCGAGGTCCGCCTCGGCGAGCGCGGCCTGGGGATCGTGGCTCGTGAGCACCCGGGTGCGGCCGGACTCGCGCCCGATCAGCGGCTCGACCAACCCGGTCGCGGCGGGATCGAGGTTCGCGCGGGGCTCGTCGAGCAGCAGCACCTCCGGGTCGTGCAGTACGGCGCGGCACACGGCCAGCCGCTGGATCATCCCGCGCGAGAGCAGGCGCACCGGGTCATCGCCACGGCCCCCCATCCTCACCGCCTCGAGCACCTGCTCGACGCGCTCCTCGGGCAGGCGGTACAGGCGCGCGTGATAGCGCAGGTTCTCGCGCCCGCTCAGGTCGCGGTACAGCAGCGGCTCGTGGGCCAGCAACCCCAGCCGGGCCCGGACCGCGAAGGCCCGCTTGGGCAATGGCTCGCCGAGCACCGAGACCTCCCCCTGATGCGGGCGCAGCAGCGTGGCCAGGATCCGCAGCAGGGTCGACTTGCCGGCCCCGTTGCGGCCGAGCACGGCGAGCGTGGCGCCGGCGGGCACCACGACCGAGACGTCGCGCAGCGCGGTTCGCTCGCCGAAGTGGCGGGCGAGGCCGCGCAGCTCAATGGCCGGCGTGCCCGCCATGGGCGCCGGTTCGTCCACCCTCGCGCTGCAGCGTCGCCACGACGTGGCGCAGGGTGGGAGCGATCACGGGAAACAGCTCGTTGATCGCCTTGGGATTGCCGGGGAAGTTGATGATCAGCGTGCGGCCCGCGATCCCCGAGACGCCGCGGGTGAGGATGCCGAGCGGGGTATGGCGCAGCGACTCCGCGCGCATCGCCTCGGCGAATCCGGGCGCCTCGCGGTCGATCACGGCCCGGGTCGCCTCGGGCGTGACGTCGTCGGGGGTCAGTCCGGTGCCGCCGGTGGTGAAGATCAGCGGGACGTCGGGCCGGGCATGCGCGCGGAGCGCGCGCTCGATCGCCTCGCGATCGTCGGTGACGCTCACGCGGGAGATGATCTCGGCGCCCGCGGCGCCGGCCAGCTCGGCCAGGATGTCGCCGGAGGTGTCCTCGGTCGCCCCCGCCGCGACCGAGGTCGAGATCGTGATGATCGCCGTCTTCATGGCGGGCGAGCTTAGGGCCTATGCCGGTAGGGCGTACGGCTGGGGCGTCTCGCATCCAGGCGTGCGACCCGGTGGGATTGCTCCTCAGCCCGGTTCCGCCGTCGGGATCCCGCGGTCGCTTCCGATGGGCGGGCCGGCGTCGGAGACGCGCGCGCCCAGCGCCAGCGGGAGCAGCGCTGAGGCGGTCGCGATCACGCGCGACCGGGGCGTGCTCAGCCGCGCCGCCACTCCCCCGAGCGTCCGCCCGACTTCTGGAGCAGCGCCACCTCGGCGATCGTGGCCCCGCGCTCGATCCCCTTGACCATGTCGTAGACGGTCAGCGCCGCGACCGATGCAGCGGTCAGCGCCTCCATCTCGACCCCGGTCGGGCCGGTGGTTCGGGCCTCGGCGGTGAGGACGATCTCGCCCCCGGCCGCGTCGATGGCAGCCTCGACCCCGACGAAGGAGAGCGCGAGCGGGTGGCAGAGGGGAATCAGCTCCGAGGTCCGTTTGGCGGCCTGGATCCCGGCGATCCGGGCCACGCCGATGACATCGCCCTTGGGCGCGTCGCCGGCGATCACGGCCGCGGCGGTGGCGGCGCTTACGCGAACCACGGCGCGGGCCAGCGCTCGGCGCTCGGTCGCGGGCTTCTCGCCGACGTCGACCATCCGCGCGCTGCCGCCCTCCTCGAGGTGCGTGAGCTGCGCCGGCTGCTCGTTCACGCGGGCTCGCCCGTCACGCCGGCGCGTGCGTCCGCTGCGCGGCGGCGATGAGGTCGCGCACAGCGCCGGCGTCGCCGGCGCGCAGCAGCTCCACCGGGTCTGGGTCGCCGTCGACGATGGACTCGAAGAACTCCTTGCGGTCCTGGTAGGTGGGCAGCGTCGCCTTGGCCCAGCCGCGGACGTCGTTGAGCATGATCGCGAGCTGCGCGTAGTGCTCACCGAACAGCTCGCCGATCTCGCGCTTCATCCGCTTGGCCAGCGCCGGCGAGGCTCCGGCGGTGGAGATCGCGATGGCCAACGGGCCGGTGCGGACGATCGCCGGCAGGATGAAGTTGCACAGCGGCGGGACGTCGACGACATTGACGAGCATCGCACGGCGCTCGGCGTCGTCGAACACGCTTATGTTGACGTCGGTGTCGTCGGTGGCGGCGATGGCCATGAACGCGCCCTCGAGATCGCCCGGCTCATACTCGCGCTGCTCCCAGGTGATCGACCCTTCGTGCGCCAGCGCCACGAGGTCGGGCTGAGCCTCCGGGGCAATCAGCGTCACCCGGCCGTCACACGCGAGCAGGCCCTCCACCTTCTCGAGCCCCACGTCGCCGCCGCCCACGACGAGGCACTTACGGCCGGTGAGCCGCAGGCAGGCGATGTAGAACGGCGTCTCGAGCATGCCGCGCACACACGATTGGTCGCAGATCCCCCGCCGGAGCTGGCAGACGCATTCCTTACCGCTGTAGGCCTGGGCGGGCATTGCACGCCCAAGGGTACGCGACCGGCTCGGCGGCCCCGACCGCTCAGGCCCCCGGGAGCAGCTCGACCGCCCGCCGGTACTCCAGCGCCGCCTTCTCCTCCCGGTCCAGCGCGGCGAGGTAGGCGGTGAAGGCGAGGGCCCGCTCGGCGACCGCCGAGCGACTCCATCGCGCGTAGGAATCGGCGACCGCGAGGCACGCCTCGCGCCAGGCCACGTAGCCGTCGACCATCTCGTCGACGAGGCGCTGGCGGCGCGAGCGATACAGCTGGGGGCCGGGTTCGTCGATCTCTTTCATCTCTTGTCCCTCACAGACACCATCCGTGAATGGAACATTCCCCGGATTAACAAGTTGTGAGAACGGGTTCGATCCCGACACCGGAGGTGCTCGATAGCACACACCCCGGGGGCGGGGCCGAGGCGGGCGATCAGCGCTTGATCGCGTCGCGCGCGAGGCGCGCGGTGAGCTTCAGCAGGGGCGCGGCGCCGTCCCGAATCGCGGCGGCGCGGATCGACGGGCGTCCGTAGAGGATGGTCGCGCTCTGGCGCAGCGCCTTCGCCAGTGTCTCGTCGTACGGGTGCCACCAGGCGCTGCGGACGGCGGAGGGCTCCCACACGCGGAGCTTGACGTTGACGCACTCGTACAGCCCGAACTTGGAGTGCGTGCGACCCAGCCCCGAGTTCTTGACCCCGCCCCAGGAGCACTGGCAGGCGCCGTGGCTGAACATGTGGTCGTTGATCCACACCATGCCGGATTCGAGCTCGCCCGCCACCCGCTCGCCCTTGGCGCGGTCCGAGGTCCAGACCGAGGCGCCGAGGCCGAAGTACGAGTCGTTGGCCAACGCCACCGCCTCGTCCTCGGAGTCCACGATCACGATCGGGAGCACCGGGCCGAAGATCTCCTCGCGCATGATCCGCATCTCGTGCGTGACGCCGGTCAGCACCGTGGGAGCGAAGAACGCGCCCTGCTCGAAGCCGGGCACCTCGACCGGGCCGCCGCAGCGCAGCTGCGCCCCGGCCGCGACGGCGTCGTCGACGAGCTCGCGGACGAGCTCGAACTGCTCACGGGAGACCATCGGGCCGATCTCGGTCTCCCAGCCCAGCGGATCACCCACGGCGAGACCCTGGGCGCCGGCCACGACGCCGGCGATGAAGCGCTCGGAAATCGCGCGCATGACGTAGACCCGCTCGATCCCCGAGCACGTCTGGCCCGCGTTGGCGAATCCGCCCCACAACGCCCCGGCCACCGCGTGCTCGAGCTTGGCGTCGCCCAGCACGAGCATCGGGTCCTTGCCACCGAGCTCGAGCACCGAGCCCTTGAGCTGACGAGCGCAGGCCTCGCCCACGCCCCGGCCGGTCTCGACCGAGCCGGTGAAGAACACCTTGGCGACACTCGAGCTCACGAGCGCCGGCCCGGTGCCGGGTCCGTGCAGCACGCGGACGAGGCCCTCGGGAATGCCGGCGCGCTCGAACACCTGGGCGATCCGCTCGCCGATCAGCGGCGTCAGCGAGGACGGCTTGAGCACGACCCCGTTGCCGGCCATCAGGGCCAGCGCGACCTCGCCGAACGGGATCGACCACGGGTAGTTCCACGGCGAGATCACGCCGATCACGCCGAGCGGCTCGTACGTGAACACCGAGCTCTTGGTCTTGAAGAACCACTGCGACATCGGGATCTCCTCGTCGGCCAGGATGTCCTGGCCGGCATGACCGATCCAGTGCAGGGCGTCGATGGTCGGCAGCACCTCCATCGAGAACGCCTCGTTGCGCGGCTTGCCCTGCTCGCGGACGATCAGGTCCCGGATGTCGTCGGCCTCGTCGATCAGCACCTGCGCAGCGCGCTCGAGGTACCGGGCCCGGTCGGCGAGCGTCAGCTGGGCCCAGAACGGCTGCACCTTGGCGACGGCGTCGAGAACCGACTGCACCGCCTCGGGGGGCGTGTGCAGCACCGCCCCGAGGCGCTCGCCGGTCGCGGGGTTGAAGGACTCGAGCTGCGACGTGGCTGTGGCAGTCTCCACGGCTCGGGACATTAGCCCCTCCCCGCGGTCGGGCATCGCGGCACCGGGGCGCCCGGTGTTATGCCCGGCCGCGCCGCCGCCTGATCTCCTCCAGGCGCTCGCGCAGGGCGGCCTCGACGTCGCCGGGCTCGTAGAAGCGCGCCCCGATCGCGGCGTCGGGCATCAGCTCCTGCGGCGAGGTTCGCTCCGGGCGCCGGTGGGGGTTGTCGTACTCCCCGTCGCTGCGAGTCGATGAGCGCAGGTGCGCGGGCGGCGCGCTCGCGCCCTGCTCGCGGATGTATCCGCGAGCCGCGAACACCGCCCGCTTGGCGGCGTCGGACTTCGGCGCCAGTGACAGGTAGATGGCCGCCTGCGCGAGTGCGAACTGGCATTCCGGGAGGCCGACGTGCTCGACGGCGGCGGCAGCAGCCGTGGCGAGGACGAGCGCCTGTGGATCGGCGTTGCCGATGTCCTCGGAGGCCAGCACGACCATCCGGCGGACGATGAAACGGGGGTCCTCGCCGCCTTCGAGCATCACGGCCAGGTAGTAGAGCGAGGCGTCCGGGTCAGAGCCTCGGGTGGCCTTGATCCAGGCCGAGATCGTGTCGTAGTGGCGGTCGGCCTGACGGTCGTAGAGCAGCGCCCGGCGTTGCAGCGCGTCCTCGGCGTGGGCGAGCGAGACGACCTCGTCGGGCCCAGCGCTGTCGCAGGCCAGCTCGAGCGCGTTGAGCGCGGTGCGGGCGTCGCCGCCGGAGCGCTCTGCGAGAAACTCGAGTGCCTCCTCGGCGACATCGCGATCCTCTCCGCACTCGCCCCGGACCAGGGCCCGATCGAGCAGGGTCCGGACGTCGGCGGCGCTGAGCGCCTCGAGCTCGTACACGCTGGAGCGCGACAGCAGCGCCGAGTTGACCTCGAAGTACGGGTTCTCCGTGGTGGCGCCGATCAGCGTCACCAGGCCATCCTCCACCGCGGGCAGGAGCGCGTCCTGCTGGGCCTTGTTGAAGCGGTGAATCTCGTCGAGGAAGAACACCGTCGGCTCGCCGGTCATGCTCCGCCGATGGCGAGCGCGCTCGATCACCGCCCGCACCTCGGCGCGGCCGGCGGCCACCGCACTCTCCTCCTCGAACGCGGCTCGGGCCGTCTCGGCGATGATCCGCGCCAGCGTCGTCTTGCCGCTGCCGGGCGGGCCGTGCAGGATCATCGAGCGCGGACTGCCCTCCTCGATCGCGCGCCGCAGCGCCGACCCGGCGCCCAGCAGCTGATCCTGCCCCACGAACTCGTCCAGCGTCCGCGGGCGCAGACGGGTGGCGAGCGGTGCGTCGGCGAGCGGCGCCGCGCCGCTGTGGTCACGGCCGGCGCCTGGCCCGCGGTCGTCCTCCTCCTCGCCACCGAACAGGCGCTCCATGCTCTAACGGTCCCCTAGCGCCCGACGATCTCCAGGGCGGCCGCGTGCAGCAAGCCGTTGGTCGCCAGGCCGTCGCCGCCGTCAGCGCGGCGCTGACCGCTCAGATCGGTGAACCGTCCCCCCGCCTCCTCGACGATGATCTGCGGCGCGGCGAGGTCCCACACGGACACCTGGGGATCGAGCCCGATGTCCACGCTCCCCTCGGCCACGAGCATGTAGGACCACAGATCGCCGTACCCGCGCGTGCGCCAGCAGGCGCGACCGAGCTCGAGCAGAGCATCGAGGCGCCCGACGCCGTCCCAGTCCTCGAGCCCGCCGAAGCAGAGGCTGGCGTCGGCGAGCTCGCGCACGCCCGAGACCCGCAGCCGCCGTGCCGCCTCGCCGAGGCCGTCGTCGGCGAACGCACCCGCACCGCGGGCCGCCCACCAGCGGCGCGCCAGCGCCGGCGCCGAGACGATGCCGACGGTGAGCTCCCCCGCGACCTCCAGCGCCAGCAACGTGGCCCAGACCGGGGTCCCGCGGACGTAGCCCTTCGTCCCGTCGATCGGATCGACGATCCAGCGCCGGTCCGTGTCGCCCGACGAGGATCCGTACTCCTCGCCGATGACCGCGTCGCCGGGACGCTCGTGAGCCAGGTGCTCGCGGACCGACTGCTCGACGGCGCGATCGGCCTCGGTCACCGGCGTCAGGTCGGGCTTGGTCTCGACCACCAAGTCGACGGCGCGGTACAGCGACAGCGTGATCGAGTCGGCGATGTCGGCCAGCTCGAGTGCAAGCGCGAGGTCATCGGAGATGGTGCTCACCGTCGTGGATCCTACGGCGCGCCGGGGCGCGCGACCGTTAGGCTGGTGGGGGATGGAGCAGAGCGAGCTCGAGCGGGAGACGGTCGAAGTGCTGCAGCGCCTCGTGCGCTTCAATACCGTCAACCCTCCCGGCAACGAGCGCGAGGCGCTCGAGTACCTGGCCGGCTACCTCGCGGAGGCGGGTTACCGCACCGAGCTGCTGGGTGCGAAACCCGAGCGCCCGAACCTGATCGCCACCCTCGAGGGCGCGGCTGCGGGTCCGACGCTGTGCTACCTCGGCCACGTCGACACCGTGCTCGCCGATCCCTCTGAGTGGAGCCACGATCCGTGGTCCGGCGACCTCGCCGCGGGCTATCTGTGGGGACGCGGCGCGATCGACATGAAGTCACAGGTGGCCGCCGAGGCGGTGGCCGCGGCCACGCTGGCTCGTGGTGGCTGGCGCCCGGCGCGCGGAGCGCTCAAGCTCGTGTTCGTCTCCGACGAGGAGACCGGCGGGGACCTGGGCGCGCAATGGCTGACCCGCAACCACCCCGACAAGGTCCGCTGCGAGATGCTGCTCAACGAGGGTGGCGGCGAGGTGTTCGAGTATCAGGGGCGCCGCCACTACGGTGTCTGCTGCGCCGAGAAGGGCGTGTTCCGGTTCACGATCACCGCCGAGGGGGTGGCCGGCCACGGCTCGTTGCCCAAGACCGGGGACAACGCCCTGCTCAAGCTCGGGCCGATCCTCGAGCGGCTGGCGACGCGACAGCCGTCGTTCGATGTCACCGAGGGGCCGGCGGCGCTGCTGCGCGGACTCGGCGAGGACCCGGCCGCGCCCGAGGCGGCACTCGAGCGGATGGCCGCCTCCGCGCCCGAGCTGGTGCCGCTGCTGGAGCCCATGCTCGGCGTCACGCTCACGCCGACGATGGCCCACGCCTCCGACAAGGTCAACGTGATCCCCTCCCGGGCGACCCTGAGGATCGACTGCCGCGTGCCGCCCGGCCTCGGCGAGGAGGACGCCCGGCGACGGATCGAAGAGGTCCTCGGCGACGGCGGCGCCGATACCCACATTGCCTTCGACGAGACGGTCACCGGCAACCGCTCCCCGGCCGAGTCAGCGCTGATGGACGCGATCTCCGGCTGGGTGGACGCGAACGATCCGGGTGCCGTGGTCGTGCCGGTGATCCTCCCCGGCTTCTCAGACTCGCGCTGGTTCCGTGACGCCTTCCCCGACTGCGTGGCCTACGGGTTCTTCCCTCAGCGGCACCAGTCGCTGCTCGAGGCCGCGCCGCTGGTGCACAACGCCGACGAGCGGATCGACATCCGCGACCTGGGCTTCGCCGCCTCCTGCTACGCCGACCTGGCCCGGGAGCTCCTGGGCTGAGCCGAGCCGGCGGGTCGAGCGCGGAAGCAGGGCGAGGAGCAGCAACCCGAGCCCGATCGCGCTGCCGACGCCGAGCACCGTCCGGGCGCCGAACGCGGCCGCCAGCGGCCCGGCCAGCAGGTAGCCGACCGGGAGCAGCGCCAGCGACCCCATCCAGTCCCACGCGCTCACCCGCGAGAGCGCGTGGGCGGGGATGTGATGGGCCAGCGCCGTCTCCCACCAGATCATCAGCAGCGAGAACCCGAAGCCGGTCGCGAACGCGCACACGATCACGAGCGGCAGCGGCGCGCCGAGCGCGAAGACGGCGTCCTGCAAGGGCCACGCGAGCACGAGCAGCAGGCCCACGCGGAGCGGATGAGCCGGGCGCCAGCGCAGCGCGACCACGGCGCCACACACCGCGCCGAGACCGGCCAGAGCCTCGAGCAGCCCGAACACCGCGGCGTTGCCGTACACCTCGCGCGCGATCACCGGGGCCAGCGAGTACCACTGGGCGTAGACGCACAGAACGGCGCCGGTGAAGACGGCGATCGTCACCCACACCCATGCGCGCGAGCGGACCTCGCGCCAGCCTGCCCGCAGGTCGCCGAGGACCGAGCCCGACTCCGCCGGCGCCTCCGTGGCCCCACCCCGCCGGCGCGGGCGGACACGCGCGAGCAGCAGCGCGCTGAGAACGAACGTCGCCGCGTCGAACGCGAACGCCTCGCCGGCGCCCACGCCGAGCACGAGCGCGGCGGCCAGCGCCGGACCGACGAGATAGGCCACGTTTGAGACCGACTCGGTGAGCGCGCGGGCGTCCTGGATCAGCGACTCGGGAACGGTCTGCGGGAGCAGACCGCTGTAGGCGGGCTGGAAGAACGCCTGCGCGGCGCCGAACAGCGCCTCGATCACGACGAGCTGCCAGATCCGCGCGGCGCCGGTGAGGATCAGGACGGCCAGCAGCGCGTGAAGCGCGGCGCGCGTCACGTCCGTGGCGATCATGATGCGGTGCCGCGGCAGCCGGTCGGCCCACACGCCGCCGAACAGCAGCAGGGCGACGAGCGGCAGGGTCTGGGCGCCGAGGACCAGGCCGAGGTCCGTGGGCGAGCCGGTCCACTGCGTGATGTACAGCGCCAGCGCGACCATGACCACGCGGTCGCCGACCACGCTCGCGGCTTGGCCCAGGAACAGAAGGCGGAAATCTCCATGGCGCAGGACGCGCAGGTACGAACTCACAGCTGGACTCTCGAAGGACGGCACCGCTGCGGCGGTGCAAAGGGACGGTCGGGATCGAGTGTTCAGCCAGCCAACATTGCCGGTTGAGACTAGCAACCGAGCGCGCGATGTCCAGCGCGGCGGATCCAGCGCGTGCTCGCTCTGGCACCCAGGCCCTAAGCTCTTGTCCCCATGGCGACGCAGGTATCGGCGCGCCTCGATCCGGCGATCTTTCGGCTACCGGTCGAGAAGATCCGCGAGGGCCACTACTCGGACGCTTATTTCGTCCATACCAAGGCGCTGCTCGAAGCCGAGCAGCATCATCCGCGCGTGACGATGCAGGTGTTCCAGAAGCGCGACTCCGTCCTCGGCGGGATCGACGAGGCGCTGGCGATCCTGCGCACCTGCTCCGGCCACGCCGCTCCTGACGGCCCCTGGATTCCGGGCTGGGATCAGCTGACCGTCCACGCGTTGCGTGAGGGCGACCGCATCGCCCCCGGTGAGACCGTGCTCACGATCGAGGGTGACTATGCGCTGTTCGCCCACCTCGAGACCGTGTACCTCGGCTGCCTGGCCCGGCGCTCGCTGATCATGCGCAACGTTGCCGAGGTCGTCGAGGCCGCGCGCGGCAAGCCGATCTTCTACTTCCCCGCCCGCCACGACCACTGGTTGGTGCAGACCGGCGACGGCTGGGGCGCCCACGTCGCGGGAGCGATCGGTGTCTCCACCGAGGCGCAGGCCTCGTGGTGGGGCGGGCGCGGCATCGGCACCGTCCCGCACGGGCTGATCGCCGCCTACGGAGGCGACACCGTCACCGCCGCGACGAAGTTCGCCGAGCGCTTCCACGCTGACATGAACATCACCGTCCTGGTCGACTTCGAGAACGACTCGGTGCGGACGGCGCTCGAGGTCGCGTCTGCGCTCGGGCCGAGGCTGTGGGGGGTCCGCCTGGACACCAGCGAGCAGCTGGTCGACCGCTCGCTGTTCGACGAGATGGGCGGCTTCAGCCCCACCGGCGTGAACCCGCGCCTGGTCGAGAGGGTGCGCGGGGCGCTCGACGGGGCGGGCTTTCGGTTCGTGCGGATCGTCGCCTCCGGTGGCTTCACCGCGGCTCGGATCCGTGAGTTCGAGGCCGCTGACGTGCCGGTGGACGCATACGGGGTCGGCTCCTCGCTGA
>Ga0208478_1000140_pt1 | contig 28927 bp, 30 predicted proteins | sample NGESurdeep072012_5_FD_184462 | JGI IMG/M metagenome (GOLD analysis project Ga0208478, IMG submission 184462) | Arctic peat soil microbial communities from Barrow, Alaska - NGEE Surface sample 415-2 deep-072012 (SPAdes) | ecosystem: Environmental > Terrestrial > Soil > Wetlands > Peat ...
CCAGGGTTGACGCCCACGGCAGTGCTGGAGAAGCTGGCCGAAATCCAAATGATCGACGTCTGGATTCCGACGGTCGATCAACGCTGGTTAATCCTGCCGCGTTACACGCAACCCTCCGCCGACACCAAGCTGCTCATCGAGAAGCTGAAACTGAAGTTGCCGAGCCAACCTCCACCGCGAATTACTGAGCATAAGGAGGCTCACCAAACCGACGTACAGACCGTTGGGTAGAGGCGGTTTGTGGTGAAGACCTTTCACTACCCTCGACTGATTCCGCACCACTTAACCGGCTCAGAAGTGCCCAACTGGGAAAGTTCGGCTAGCAAAATGACACGCAGCGGACTTTTCATGGCGAATCGGAAGCGCAGCGGATTCGCTCTCCTCGTTGCGCGAGCTATAAGGGCATGAAGCATCTCTGACTCCGCCGGCCTATGCTGGAAGCAGATTTCCTGGTTTCCATGCCGAAGATCAAGACCCATCACTGGTCCGGCGCCACGCTCAGCACGAAGAACATGTTCGGCATAGACCGGCGCGGGATACGGATGGCCGAAGAACATTCTCGACTGGAAGGGCATTCAGGAAAGCGTCCTGGATCTTTGCGCCACCGTTCAGGTCCACTTCGTGATCGCCGACGGGATCGTGGCGATGGAAGGAAATGGGCCGCTTAATGGCACGCCTCGTCCTCTTGTGAAGATTGTGCTCGCAAACGATCCGGTGGCTATCGATGCAGCCTGCGCGCGACTGATGGGGTTCGAACCCACCCGAGTCGTTCACATTCGCGATGGTCTCAGATTTCCGGGCTCTCCTGCACTCATTGACCAGGTTGAAGACACGGTCAGTGCTCACCCGACTCCCTTCGAGGTGGTTCCCGAGTTTCGATATATTCGCGTACTGTGACGCATTGTGATCGGGAACCAGTGCGCGTCTACGGTTCGTAGTTGGCAAGACCCAAGCCGTTCTCGAAGTAATGCTTCCTCTTTGGCTTTCCCGGCCGCACTGTCGTTCAGTTCTCCAATGAACTCTAGAAGTAATCGTGGGTCGTCGTTACGGCAATGGTACGTGGCATCGTTCGTGGGTTCAGAGATGCTCGCATATCGGTTTAAGTCGAATGGACTCAGTGCTGGGGGAAGAATGGCAGAATACACGAAGCTGAGAGCTATTCTGGCGACGCCAGGGCGTACTGGCGGCAGTGTTCGAGGTACGCTTTTTCGTGGCTCGCAAGTAAATCTACTACGCTGGTCCACAGCCAGGACGGAGCATCCAGGCTCTTCGACCTGTTTCGATTCAAATCGGAAAGCCACATCGTCCGAGCATTCGAGTCCATTTGCCGTGCATGCGCCTTCCCGACAATGTGAGCGAGGAAACGTGCCGACGCAACAATCTGTTTCCGGGTGAGTCGATCCATTTCCAACTTGAGATCCTGGGGCAGCAATTCTCGAAGTACAACCGATTTTCCCAGCAACTCCGCCGCGAGCATCCGCTGTCCAAGGTACGGTGACAAATGCCGCGCTCCCTCGACAACCCGATCGGCATTGTCCCGTGGCATCGCTGCGCCTGCCGCACAGGGAGCTGCAGCGCGAGTTGCCTCTTTGATATCGATCAGGCAAAGGTTGTTGTTGTGCTTCCCGACCCCGACCAGCACGGCAAATCGAAGTCTTCCGAGGGAACTGCAGCCCTTCATCCAATACGTTGCATCCAGAACATCCACAGGGCTGTCGTCATCTCGGCGGCGTAGACCGGTAATAAGTCTTCGCACGTTCTCCGAATTGAACAGGCGGCTGATGCCTCGCTTTTCGGCTTGTGAGAGTATCCAAAAACGTTGACCCAGGGGAATCGAAGGTTTCACATCTTCGATGCGTTCCTCTGCCAGATGCCTCCATTTGCGTTTCAACGCTTGTCGCAGCACGAAGCGGATTGGCTCCGTGGCATGTCCCGATGGCTTAGGTGTCGAAGAGGGGTCAAGCAGTGCCTCTTCATATCCGCCAATCATTTCTTCCATCATCAATGCAGTTGAAACCCCAGGAAGATCAGAGCCCCGGGCGGCGGTGGCCAGCGAGAGTGCGAGTCGAATCAAGTCATGAACCGGATTCCCCATCACGGTTTGGTCTAAGTCCCGAATTTCAATCTCGACCTTGCGTTCCGCGCTCGCCACTGGTCCTAAATTTCCCACGTGGCAATCGCCACAAATCCAAATGGCGGGGCCTTCCGGCAGGGAGCCCTGCACTCTGGAGTTCAGCCACTCGTAGAATTTCAGCGTGTTTCCCCGTACGTAGGCATGTGCGGACACGGCCATCTTCAACCGGCGGCGCTGTTCGAGAACGCTTTGGCGCTGCGAGGGTCTGAGGTTCGGTGGTTTAGGGCGTCGTGTATGCGGCAAGTTGCCTCAACTCAACAACATAGACCGGCGTGAGATGCGAGTCCTTCCAAATGCGTCAGGACTAACCCCTCGATGTGAAAGCGCCGCCTTGGGCGGCAAGAAGCTCTCGATTACAATCCCATGCTACCGATCTATTGATTTAGTTGCTCGGTTTGTTAGACTTTCCTTTTTTCACTTCGCTGACATTCGGAACGTCTTCACCTAGAGCCGTTGCCAAATCAATTTGATGGTCCTGCTCATTGACGAGGATCTGCCGAATCTGTTCTGCCATCGCGAATTCACCCAGATGCTCACACTGGCGGACCCGCTCGCGATAGTTGCGAATCGTTTCGCCTTCGTTGTCCAAGTCGAAGCGGAGCATTTCTTTTGGGTCTTCGGAGGTTTTTACCGGCTTGGGCGTCACGATGGGCATTTTGCCGAGGTAGTCAATTTGCCGGGCAATGATTAACGCGTGATCGAGCTCCTGTTTTGCGTGTATCTCAAGTTGATCGGCGATACTCATATAGGCCGCGCCTTTCAACACCTGGGAATACACGACGTAGCCTATGATCGCCTGGTACTCACGTGACAGGTCTTCGTTCAACAGTTCCGCCAGACGGTCTCGGGAAATTTCTGGTTCGTTCTCAACTGGTTTCGGGCTGGGCATTTTTTTCCTCCGGCGAATCGACAAAGTTAGTGATGCCTTGTGTTTCGGAACGGGAGGCGGAGCTTATGCTTCTAGAATTCAACCTCTGCCATAAAGGTTGCAAAACAGCGTCTGATCCCCCCTTGTTCCCCTCTTTGCGCTACCTTCCCGTGGAATCTTTCTCAGGCTTCACCTCAATCTGATTCACTACTTCCTTGACGTTGGGAACCGCCTTCGCCAGTTTTTCGGCTTCTTTCTTTTGTGCGTTGGTTTTCACGCTGCCCTTCAAAACCAGCGTTCCATTCTTGGCGTGATAGGAAATGCTCTGGTCGTCCAGGTTTTTGTGTCCCTTCAATGCTGCCTTGAAGTTGTTTTCTATGCCGTCGTCAAGACTGGAGTCAACGGCCTTGGCCTGACTTTCTGCTCCAATCGGGCGAACCCCAATTTCGTTCGAGATGGTATAGCCTGGAGCGACTTGATCCGCGACGCCCTCCGCTTGCACCTTCTGCTCCGCAGACTCGACGTCGCCCGTAAGCGTGAGCACTCCCTTGTCTCGATCTTGGGAGACTTTCACTACTCCGAGATTACTGCGGGTCATCGCAGTCTCAACCGAAGCTTTCACGTCGGGATGCTGGACTTTTTGATTGCACCCGAGTAGCGCAAAGGTCAACAATGAGGATGCCGTTGCCACGGCAAACCACGTCCGCGACTCTCTGACAATCTGTTTAGTCAATTTATCTCTCCTGTGCGATCCGAACCGATAAGGGTGATGCGCTTTGCATTTGGCCGACGGCACCACAATTCCCTGGCGCTCCCTGCGCAACTCAATCAATAGCGCACCTATCATGGACGAGATAGCGGGGGAAAACCTTACTTTTCGTTTCCACTTCCCTTAGAAACCGGGGTGCCGTCGCCGTTCGACAGTGCCCCCTGAACAACAGACGGTCCGTGACTTTCTCGGTGACGCCGCTGTTTCCAGGTTGCGGACGGACCGCCGGGTCCATTGCGTCGAGGCAGCGACCACGCCCGCGGCCCGGTTCTCACCGGAGTTGGCACCATCCTAGATGTGTTTTCTTCGACGCCTACGGGCTTCACCTGATTCGCACCTCATACATTCAACTATTAACCTCAGCCTCGTTGATCACGGAGCAGCCGGCGCCCGCTCGGAGATTCCGTTTGTAGATCGAAACGAGACTCTCTGGGCGCGCCTTCGAGGGGAGTTAGTGCCCTGTTCTCGGGTGACCCAACGAAGTTGGAGGCGCTGGCTGGAAATTTGAACATTCAAGGGGAAAACACAATGGCAAAATACGGGAAAGCGGCAGCCAAGAGCGTGGAGAGCGCAGTGCACCGTGAAAAGGAGGGGACCCTTCGCTCCGGAAAGGGCGGCAAAGGTGGAGCGGTGACCAGCAGAAGACAGGCTATTGCAATTGGCCTGTCTGAGGCCCGCAAAAAGCGAGCAAAAGTTCCCAGGAAGAAAACTGTTTAGTTGGGCAATGCGATCGTTGGGCGGTTGAATATTCCAGTTGTCGCGGCGTTCGAAGTGGTGCTGAATTGATAAAGCGTCGATCTAAATCGGACACTTCGAAGCTCTTCGCGCTCGTCGCCGGAGTGGTTGCCATTGCGACACTGTACTTCGCTAGAGTAGTGCTGGTTCCCTTTGCGCTGGCGATGCTATTCAGCTTTGTGCTCGCCCCACTCGTAAGGCTGCTTGAAAAGCGTCGATTGCCGAGAGGTCTTGCTGTAATTCTCGTTGTCATTCTCGCCATGACAACCGCAGTCTTCGTAGCGCTACAAGTCACCAACCAGTTGGTCGACGTCACCGCACAGCTTCCAACTTATCGAGCCAGCGTTAAGAACAAGATAGCCTCGTTGAAACGAGGCAACAGTATGAGTGTGTTGAAAGCTAGGGAAGAGATAAGTGAATTCGGCACGGAGATGGTGGAGGCGCTGCCAGGCTCAGCACAGGCAACTCGTCAACAGAACGGTCGCGGGATTCCCGAATCAATACCGGGCAAGCCCATGCAAGTACAGGTCGTAGAACCTCTCGCACGCTCCTGGGACTCATTGCTGACGGTGTTGACTCCGGTCGGTCTCGGAGGACTTGTACTGGTTTTCACCATTTTTATTCTTTTGCGGCTCGAAGACCTGAGGAACCGCTTTATTCGCCTGGTTGGTCACGACCACCTGAATGTGACGACGCAGGCTCTCGATGATGCGAGCCAGCGGATAGGCAGGTATCTCTTCCTGCAATTTATCGTCAATGTGTCGTTCGGAATTGCCGTTGGAGCTGGTCTACATTTCATCGGGCTACCAAATGCTCTCTTATGGGGAGTCATCGCATCGGTCTGCCGATTTCTGCCCTATATTGGAACCCCTATCGCTGCCTTTTTGCCCATTATCTTATCCGTTGCAGTATTCGATGGATGGACCCGGCCACTGATGACGGTGGGGCTCTACGTGGTCACCGAGGCCGTAGTTGCGAACTTTGTCGAGCCATTGCTCTATGGCGCCCATACTGGTATTTCTTCGCTCGCAATTCTGGTTGCAGCGGTATTCTGGACGCTCCTCTGGGGAACCATCGGTTTGGTGCTCTCCACACCCCTGACGGTGTGCCTGGTGGTCCTCGGCCGCCATGTTCCGCAACTAGAGTTCTTGCATGTTCTGTTGGGCGACGAGCCAGTGCTGACTCCCGAAGTGCATTTCTACCAGCGAATGCTCGCTTCAGATCTAAGCGAGGCCCGAAGAGTTCTCGAGACACAATTGTCTGGGAAGGATTTGCAGGGACTCTACGACTCGGTTGTGATCCCGGCACTTGCTATTGCGCAGCGGGAGCGGTATCAAAACGATTTTGATGAGACAGTTGGAGACTCTATCAGTCAAGGCACGCGCGAGTTGTTAGAAGAACTGAACGAGGAATATGAGGATCCCCAGGACTTTGCCGTTGGCGCAAGGTTGCACTCCACCTCCGGAATCGTTGGAGGAATGACCGCGAGGTCCGCTCGAATCGTGTCCGTACCCGCGAAAACCGAAGCCGACGAGACCATCGGATCCATGCTTGCGCAGTTACTCGAACGCCAAAGTGAACAGGCGCAGTGCATCTCGCTCGGCGCCAACGCAGAAATGATTGATCAGTTGGTTGAGGCCAAACCTGATGTGATAGTTGTCTCGGCGTTGCAACCCTTTGCGCTGACCCACGCCAGAAGACTTTACTCACAGCTTCGAGCTCGGCTCCCACAAACAACTGTCCTGGTGGGGCTGTGGAACTTCACTGGCGCGATCGACAGTCTCTCGGCTCGCTTCGGACCGGATGCACAAGGACTGATTGTTACGAACCTTGCCGCGGCGATGCAGAAAATCGACGCGTTGAGGGTTGAGCACCGGATGCTGCAGGACACTGGCGCAATCGCGTCGCCGTGACCTGCGAGGACACAGCACGTGCGTAGGAATGAAGGTGACGCGAGCAACAGCAGAGGACGAACTTACCGATGGCCGCACTCCGTGAATCTCAGATCGGGCCTCCGTCAATGCCGGCTCGTCCACGCATGGCTCGAACAGTGCTTTGGTGGATACTAGCGCCGCTCGCAGCGGGAACGATTGGATTCATCTGGCTTCTCACCCTGCCCGCTCCCCTCGAGATTTGGCTGCAAACGGGCGTGCTCCAGGCCCTGCGCGAGCACTATCATGCTGACGTCCAGCTCCAGCACCTGCGGGTCACGCTGGTTCCGTCGTTTCATGTGACCGCCGACAATCTCGTGCTGTCCAACGGCAGCGGCCCCGACCTTCCGCCTCTAATAACGGTCAAGCATCTTGCGGCGGAAGTGGGAGTATTCGAGCTGCTAAGGACTCCGGTGCATATCCGATGGGTCAAGCTCGATGGGCTAGAAATCCAAGTGGCTCCAAAACGCGACCAGAGAGACACCGCGCTCGCCAAGCCCAAACCCCGCATGCATTTTGCAAATTTCGTGATCGACACGGTGGAGGCAGACGGGACCAAACTGTATATCCTGCGCATAGACCCGACCAAGGAGCCGATGGGATGGGACATCCACAAGCTCAGTCTGCGCAGCGCCGGTATCGGCCAGCCGATGAAATTCGTAGCCGAACTTACCAATCCCACTCCGCCTGGCGTGATCGAAACCACCGGGCACTTCGGTCCGTGGAACTTCGACGAGCCCTCGAACACTGCAGTGAGCGGCCACTATGACTTCCAGCATGCCGAACTCTCCGTGTTCAACGGCATCTCGGGAATTTTGTCGTCGGCTGGGGATTTCAGCGGGACGCTACACAACATTGTGGTAGACGGCGCCGCCGAGGTCCCCGATTTCCAATTGGATCGCGGCGGGCAGGCGGTAGACCTAAGCACAAAGTTCTACGCCATCGTGGACGGCACCAACGGCAACACCGAACTTCAACCTGTGCATGCCCATTTTCTGAAGTCGGATGTCGTGATCGTAAAAGGTGAGGTCGCAAGAAAAGCAGGTCAGACGGGAAAGGCGATCGCTTTGGACATCGACATGCGCGACGCACGCGTGCAAGACGTTCTGGCCTTTGCCTCGAAGTCGGTGCCTCCCGTCCTGACCGGGCGGCTCGAACTTCAGGCACATCTGGTCCTTCCTCCCAGAGAAGAATCTGTGCTGCAAGCGATGCGCTTGAATGGACGCTTCACGCTCACGGATGCGAAGTTCAACGATGGTACGGTGACCAAGGTCATCACCAAACTGAGCCGGCGAGCACAAGGAAAGCCCAACGATCCCAACGTGGGGGACTTACCCACCGAGTTCTCGGGAGCTTTTCGGCTGCAAGAAGCCAATCTGAACATTAGCAAGCTCCAGTTCGCCGTCCCCGGCGTGAACGCCACGATGAAAGGATCATATGGACTCGCCAGTGAACAGCTCAACTTTGTGGGCGACGTGCGCCTTGCAGTCCCCGTCTCGCAAACCATGACTGGGGCGAAACGCGTGGTGCTCGTGCCGTTCGATCCTATCTTTATGAGGCACGGAGCTGGAACGTATCTGCCTCTCAGCATCGCAGGAACCAGATCGCAGCCACAAATCAAGGTGAGTTGGAAGAAACTCTTCTCGGATTGACCGGGGCGCACAATGACTTGAAGCATCCTGCTATTTCCACGTCGCGAATACCCCAATCGATACGACAAACATGACTGCCGTTGCAGCCCAGCCGACGACCCGCAAATACAGCGGTATCGTGAATTTGTCCATCACCTTAGGGCTTGCTGCCATGTGCATGATAACGGCCATCAGGGGCGCGGCCAGAATGCCGTTTAAGACCGCAGCCCAGAACAGAGATCGAATGGGGTCGATGCGAAGGAAATTCAGAGCAACGCCGGCCAGTGTGGCCACTGCAATCGTCACATAGAACCCGGGCGCCTGTTCAGCTTTCTTTTCCAGGCTGACCGGCCACTTGAAGGATTCACCCATGGCGTAGGCGGCCGAACCCGCCAGTACGGGTATTGCGAGCAGGCCCGTGCCGACAATTCCGCACACGAAGAGCCCCTCAGCCCAGCGCCCAGCCAGCGGTGCCAATGCCTGTGCGGCTTGCGCTGCGGTGGCGACGTCTGTCTGCCCGTGAGCATGCAGAGTGACGGCCGTCGTGAGGATAATAAAGAACGCGACGATATTGGACAGCGCCATGCCGAGATAGGTGTCCAACCGGATGCGTCCCAACTGCGCGGGCGCTTGTCGCGGCGCGCGTTTCAGCGGTTTTTCCCCGCGATTGTTCTTGACTTCTTCCACCTCTTGCGAGGCTTGCCAGAAGAACAGGTAGGGACTGATCGTCGTTCCCAATACGGCAATCAGGCCCGTCAGGTAATCCTTGCTCCACGACAATTGCGGGAGAAATGTCGCATGCAGCACCTCGTGCCACGATATCCGCACGAACAAGGCGGTGGCAACATAGGCAAAGAGCGAAAGCGTTAGCCACTTCAAGTACTTCACATAGCTTGAATAGGGCACCAGGATCTGCAAGAGCAACGAAGCGAATCCGAAAAGTAGAATATAAATCCAGGTTCTCGCGGGCAGTAGTAGTTGAGCAGCAGCACCCATGGCACCAATATCAGCCCCGAGATTGTAGATGTTGGCAATAAGCACCAGCGCAACTGCACTACGAAGCAGCCATCGCGGATAATGCCGGCGCAGGTTGGCGGCGATGCCGCAGCCGGTCACGCGTCCCACACGTGCACTTATCTCCTGGATCGCCGCCATTAAAGGATAAGACAGGAGCATCGTCCACAGCATCCCATAGCCAAACTGCGCCCCCACCTGGGAATAGGTGGCGATTCCGCTAGGATCGTCATCGGAGGCGCCAGTAACGAGCCCTGGCCCGAGCACCACTAGCGCACGCCGAATCTTGGTCCCCAGATCGCGAGGGATCCGGCCGTTGCCAAGAGGAGTCTTCTCGGAACCGCTTCCAATTGCCGGCGAAGCGCCTTCCCGCATCGCAGTATTTTCAAGCATGGTTGCCATGGACGATCGATCCCCTGCTCCCTGTGGATGGGTATTTGTCTCCTTGCACATCGGACATAAGACAGCAGAAGGCGCGCCTGTCGAGGCACGCCCTCCCCGGAAACCCGACGCGCCTACGCGGCGCGCCTCGGTCGCCTGCGCTTTGTCTCCATCTGACCTTCGGGAGGCTCCTGTTCGGCCGCCCGATTAATTTGCGCCGAAAGCTCAGTTAGCTTCTCGTTGGTTTCCTTTTCCTCTTCCAGCGTCTGCCGCAGCAGCCCCGCCTGGTCTGACTCCCCGAGCAGGTCGGCGTGGGCGCAAACGGTGCCGTAGGCGGCGATTTCGTAGTGCTCGACGCGCTGCGCCGCCGAAATCAGGGCCGCATCCTTCACGTCGTCCGCAAAATCCCCGTCGATGACCTCAGCTCCTTCCTGGATGATGCCTTCCATACCTACACATTTCTTACCGCCGGCTTTCTCGTCGAGCATTGCAAAGATTTCTTCCAGGCGATGGACGTGTCCGTGGGTCTGTTCGAGATGTTCCTCAAACCCATTCCTTAGGTCTTCTGAATATGAAGCTTTCGCCATCTTCGGCAGCGCCTTGGTCAACTGTTTCTCAGCGCTGAACAGATCTTTCAATTCGTCGACGTACAGCTTTCTGAACGAGCCTTTCATGGTTCTTGCCTCCGCATAGATTGTGTTGGCCCAACGATGACACCTTAACGGTGTAGTTGAATCTGGAACAATAAGGCCATCTCCGTAACTAATCACGATATGATCCGCACACGAACGGTCGTTTCTCAACGGCAATAAGTCGGCATCCCAGATGTGGAATGATCCCCTTCTCCCTCTAAACAGGCCAGAGGCAGTCCGGCCTCCAATGCCACCCGTTAGCTGCTTGAACAGCCCAATCGACCCGAATGATCGAGCCATTGAACGTCACGGGCAACCGAATCAGAGCTCTTTTTGTGAATTCCTGTAATACGGAGGGGCGGAAGGCGCCAACCGGCCGTCAGGTGCCAGCCTTGAGCTTCCAACAAACCATTAAGGCTTCTCCTTCGGAGGCTGGCCCTGGTTCGGGTGCGCAGGCTGCTGTTTGGACTGTAGCTGTTGCTGCTGCCTTTCGTGTTGTTGCTGGAGCTGTTGGGTCTGTTGCTGGTGCTGCTGCTCTGTCTGCTGCTTTCTCGCTTCGTCAGCCTTCTGTTGTTCCAGTTGCTGGTGTTCGCGGTCCTGCTGCTGCTGGAGCTTCTGTCGTTGCTGGTCTTGCTGAGGGCGGAGCTTCTCCTGCTGCTGCTGGTACCTTTGGTCCAGCTTGGCGTTTCCCGTGTTCGGCGCGGGGAGGGCGCCGGCATTGGGAAGTTCGTTGGGATGAACGGCAGTGTTGGGACGAGAACTATTGCTTTCGGGAATCGCAACTGGGATAGTGCCCTTTGGCTGAGCTGCGGCACGATTGGTTGGAGGCTTATATGGCCCTCCTGCCTGTGAGGCCGGCACTACTGCCCGGTCTTGAAATGCGCCGGGTTTGGGCGTCGCCGCTACTGGCGGCTTACCCTGGTTCACCGAAGCTCGCAACTGCGGGTTGGCGCGGGCGGCCTGCACATGTTCAGTTTGTGCCGCCACTGGCGGAATACGCATCTCCCGCGCATCAGCCTCCTGCGCAGTAGTCGGACGCGCGTCGATCCCGCCATTGCCGCCGTTATAACTCAGGTGATTCACCGTCGTATTATTGATCACTGTTGTGTTGTAGACGTTGTGAATGTTTGTCAAATTGACATTGTTCACCGCGCGGTTGTAGTAGAAGCGTCCGTTGTTCCAGCGGCCGCCCTGGTAGCCTTCTCCGAAGTACCCGTAGCCGTAATTAATGCCACCATAGAACCCTACTTGCGGGCCCCAATAGCCTTCATGGAATATAAAGCCCTCTCCTCCCCATCCCCACCACCCGGGGGTCCAGAACAGGCCGACTTCCGGAGCCAATACCCAGGTACCGGGCACCCAGAAGTAGTCGCCAAAGTCGGGGTCATACGCCCAATAGCCAGGAGTCCAAAAGTAACCTTCGGCGGGGATAGGAGGCTGCACATACACCGGCAGTGGGGGTGGACCAAATGAGACCACCACGCTGGTCTGGGCCAAGGAAGCAGCAGTCAGCGCCAGCATCACAACGGCGATCCCAAGAAAACGGAGGGAGTTATTAGTCATCGAATTGGTCCTTTCGCCTCGATCCTCGTTTGTTTGCCGCGCATCGCTCCGCTACTGCGGATTGCCGGACAAGAGGCACGAACGCCGGCTCTCGAGGCTTCGGCGCAACTCACTCAGGTCTTGGCTAACTGTGAACGAAACGGGCAAGCGACTCAAGTTAGTCACCCGTACCTGTTGCTGGCAAATTGGACGATGCGAAGTGTTGCCGAATGTTGTCGCCGATTTCCTCCGCCTTATCGGCGAGTTTTGTGCGGGTCTCCTTCCCGTTCGCCGGAGCGATCAGAAGTCCAACCCCGATTCCAACTCCCATTCCCACGGCAAACCGAAGCACATCCCAAACAGTACGGTTGTCGTCGTCCTTTCGAAGAGCCTTTGACGCTCGTTTCACACGATCGACGGTCTCGTGGTACGTGTCTTGCGCCAGGTCACGAAGATCGTCAACGTGGTTACCAACCTGCACTCGAGCAGTCTTTCCAGCGCGATCGGATTGATCCAGAATGAAAAGACTGGTTCCGAGTGCTACCTTAAGAAACTTCTTAATGTTCATACTTCTCCTCCATCGAGCGCGCAAATACTTGCGCAGTAGGTTGTGATTGGAACACTTACACAACGGTCCGGCGTCCACTCACTAGGTTGAATATCAGGGTTACGAGGGCCAGCAGCAACAGAATGTGTATAAAGCCCCCTAACGTGTAGGAGCTAACAACTCCTAATAGCCACAGAACCAGCAGAATCACAAACACTGTCCAAAGCATTTCAGCTCTCCTTTTTGCTTTATTTCTGAGCTGCCGCGCATACCGGTTGCATCTGTATATGCAAATCGATATACCGTAGCTTGTTTCTGTATGCAGAGTAGCAATGTGGAAGCTGCTCCGCCATCGGGTCAATCCCGTAGGCCACGCCAAAATAGTGCTTGCTTCCGCTATTTTGACGCCGAAATCTTGAGAGCTTTGAGTAACTTCGCCGCCAGCGGCTGGCGAGTCTCGAGAAAGAGTTTCCAAGGATCGCGCGTCAGGCGACGCTTCCATTCGTCGAACTGCGCTACTTGGAAGATGGGGCGTTCGGGGCGTTCGAGGTCGGCCCAGCTTAAGGGGACTGCGACTGGCGCACCGGCGCGGGCGCGAGGTGAGTACGGAGCAATAGCAGTTGCGCCGCGTTCGTTGCGAAGATAGTCGACGTAGATGCGGTCTTTGCGAGCGGCTTTACTCATTCTTGTGACGTAAAGCTGGGGCCGCTCGTGCTCCAGCATGAGGGCAAAGGCGTGTGCAAACTGCTTGACGGTGGCCCAGTCGTATTTTGCCTCGATGGGGACGACAATGTGAAGGCCCTTGCCTCCCGTGGTTTTGAGGTAACTTTCGAGGCCCAACTTCTTAAGCTGCCTACGAACTTCTAAAGCGCTATCGGCGAGGGTCGGCCAGGATATTGCAGCGTCAGGATCAAGGTCGATAATTATGCGGTCGGGATGCTCGAGGTCGGAATTCGTTGAGCCCCAGGGATGGACTTCGAGAACACCGATCTGGGCCAGTCCAGCCAGCGCCTCTGGTGTCGAGAGGGTGATATAAGGTTCGGCTTTACCAGTCTGCTTGTCGGGAATGTCGATGGATTCCAAACCCGGAGGAAGCGTGTGGTTCGCGTGCTTCTGATAAAAGCAGGGCTGCCCGCTGCCTTCTGGACAGCGCACCAGCGACAGCGGCCGGTTGGCTATGTAGGCCAGCATGTGCGGAGCGATCGCCCAGTAATAGTCCGCCAGTTGTTGCTTGGTGAGATGTGATTCGGCATCCAGGATTTTTTCCGGATGAGTCAGCCGGACGGGCGCATGCTCAGAGCCTGATTTCGAGGATGGCTTGGCCCAGCTTATCTTTGCCGCTACGCTCCTCGGCGCTGCTTGCGAAGCGTGCCTTGCCGTGCGCTGCTTGGGAGAGACGGACGGTTCTTCGCGGCGGACTTCGCTGGCGGGTTTATCTTCGCGAAGGCTTTTGAAGGCAGCCTGGCGGACCAACCCATCCGAGGTCCAAGTGGCAAACCTCACCTGCGCCACCAGTTTGGGTTTAACCCAGACTGCTCCGCGCCGGGCTTCGGCGGGAGCGTTATCGAAGGGCGTGGCGATTTGCCGCAGTTTCTCCAACCGGTCGCGCAAGATGCGATGTGTCTTCTGGGTGAAGCCAGTGCCGGTGCGTCCAGCATAGATGAGTGGGCCGTCCTTGTAGTATCCCAGCAGCAGCGCGCCGACGCCGTGGATGCCGTTCGAGGGCGCCGTGAAGCCGCCGATCACGAATTCCTGCTCGTGGACACACTTCAACTTTAGCCAGTCTCCACTGCGGCCCGAGCGGTATTGGCTGGCACCGCGTTTGGAGACAATACCCTCGGCGTGCAGTTCGCAGGCCTTCTGGAAGACACCTGCGCTGTCTGTGGCGACATGTTCGCTGAAGCGAAGAATGTCGCCGGTGTTCTCCACGAGTTGAGCGAGAAGTGCCTTGCGATCGATGAGCGGAAGCGCGCGTAGGTTATGGCCATTGAGGTGCAGCAGATCAAAGGCGAAGTAGGTGAGCGGTTTGTGGGCGCCTTCCTGAAAAGCAGCCTGCAAGTCCGCAAAGCTGGTCGTGCCGTTGTCGGCGAGAACGACGACTTCACCGTCGAGGATTGCGGTCGTGGCGGGAATATCTCTCACCTGTTCCGCAATAGTCTTCATGCGATGAGTCCAGTCCAGACCAGTGCGAGTCAGAAGTTGTACATGCGGTCCGTCCTTGTGGGCCTGAATGCGGTAGCCGTCGAGCTTCAATTCGTGGAGCCAGCCCTTACCGCTAGGCGCACTCTTGGCCAAGAGCGCCAATTCCGGTGCGATGAAGCCGGGAATCTTCTCTCTAGGCGCGTTGGCGAGGGGCGCAATCGACCGGGGCCGTTCGCTTGGTTTAGTGCGGGGCAACTTCTTTCGGACTGTTTCGCCGCTTGTCGACAGGGCAGGCTTCTTCCCGGCTACAGGGAGCCTGTCGTTACGATGCCACTCATTGCCGTTCGCGGTTTGCTTTGATTCCCAAACGTGGTCTTCGTTGTCGGCGATTTGGTCGAGATCGCGTCCCGTCACGACGCTGTTGGGCTCGGCTTCGGTGACACTGGCCTCATTGCTCGTACGCTCGAAGTCGTCGTGTTCCTTGATGAGCAGCCAATTTGGCTTTCGTTCGTTATCCGCCTTGCCGCTCATGCGAACCAAGGTCCACTTGCCCTTCATTTTGGTGCCGTACAGAGTGAACTTGAGGGAGCCACGGCGCAGACTTTCATCGACGTCGGTGTGATCTCTCTGCGGTTCCCACGTCCCGTGATCCCAAAGCATCACGGTGCCGCCACCGTACTGGCCCTTGGGAATGATGCCTTCGAATCCGCCGTATTCCATAGGATGGTCTTCCACTTGGACGGCGAGCCGCTTGTCTCCCGGGAAATAGCTGGGACCTTTGGCGATGGCCCAGCTTTTAAGCACCCCGTTCCACCCCAGCCGGAAATCGTAGTGCAAGTGCGAGGCGGCGTGTTTCTGGATGACGAAGGGAAGCGGTTGTTGCCGGGGTGAGGGTTTCTTTCCAGCGGCTTTGGTGGCTCGCGCTTTACCGCTGGGTTCGGAGGTGACCTTAAAATCGCGCATCTCGCGGTAGTGCGCGAGCTGACGGTCGATCGCATTCGAGGCAGTTGCCCTCGACTTCACGGTTGGTTTGCGCTTGGTTGCCACAGGCTATGCCGACTTACGCTTTGCGGCTTTGGCTGGTTTTACCAGGGCGATGCCTCCTCTTGACGTGGCTGCCACGGCCTTCTGCGCGGCTTTCTTCCCGGCCGCGGGCGATTTATCGCGCTGTACACTCTTGCGCAGCGCGTCCATGAGGTTGATGACCTTGGCGGATTTGCGTGCCGGCTCGTCGCGCGGAACTGGGGCGTGCTGGATCTTAGCTTCCACCATCTCGCGCAGCGCGGCTTCGTATTCGTCTTTGAATCTTTCCGGAACAAACTTCGCGGTTTTCCGCTTGATGAGTTCCTTGGCAAGCGAGAGCTGATCATCGTCGACCGGAACTTTCTTAATGTCGGCGAAGTATTCGGCCGGATTGCGAAGCTCTTCGGCATAGCGCAGCGTGTAGGCCATCATGCCCGCGAGCTTATTGTCCGGCGGCGCCGCGACCGCCACGAGATGTTCGCGGCCGCCGAACGCGATTTTGCCGAGGGCTGCTTTATTCGTTGTTTGCAGGGCCCTGCGCACCACGGCAAAGGCCTGGGCTTGAGCGTCATTTTCCGGAACTACGAAATAGGGCTTCTCAAAGAATTCGCGGTCAATTTCCTCGCCATCGACGAATTGAGAAACTTCCAGGGTTTGGCGCGACGGGATGCGTAGATTCTTGATCTCGTCGGGCTCGATCGTAACGTACTCCCCCTTTCGATACTCATAGCCTTTGACAATGTCGTCGTCTTCGACCGGACCTTCTTCGCCCGTGACCTTTTGGTGCCGGATGCGCTCGCCTGTTTTGCGGCTGAGCTGACGGAAGCGAATTTCACTCGTAGCTTCGGTGGCAGGAAAAAGCTTCACACCGAAAGACACCAGCGAGATTCGGATTTGGCCTGTCCAGAAGGGTCGTGTCATTGTAGGTCTCCAATCGAAGTGGATGCAAAACGTCGTACAGAAGATGCTCCAGAGTCCGAGGAATTGACGAAACCTACTCAATCATAGCGCTGCTGCTGGACGTCTTATCTAAGGAGATTGCCTGATTTCCTTTCGCGTGGCACCGTGTTTTCCTTGACAGTGCGGGCGAGGCGAAATGTTGTTCAATGAGGCGGCGCTATTGCCGAATAGCCGACAACGGCATACCGGCCCGCGCTGCGAAGACTGGACCCCGACTATCCACAGTGTGGTAGAGTTCCTCCTCTCGCTCGGGCGCACAGTTTATGTGGACTCTCTCTCCAAAATCGTACAAAACGGCCTTCGCGGTTGTGTTCGCTATCTTGGTGGGTATCGGGATTGCCTCGTACGTGATGTCTGATCGCTTCGCAACCAGCGAAGAATCGGTGATCCACACACACGAAGTGATTTCCGAACTGAAGAGTGCGTCCGCTGACCTTATCGAGGCGGAAGACGCCCGCCGGGGCTTTGTCATGATTGGCGATAGAACGCTGCTCATTGACTACGACGACGCAGTCCAAAGCCTCCCTCAGCATCTAAAACGCCTGCAGGCACTGACAGCCGACAACTCCAAGCAACAACACAGACTCGTGCAACTCCAGCCACTCATGACCGACAGACTGGCGCTATTGAACGAATCCCTCCAACTACAGCGGCAAAATCCAACCGCCGCGGAACAGCAGTTAGAGTTCACCCGCCAAGGCGTCATATTGACCGACAAGATACGGTCGCTGCTCGACGCCATGGAGCAGGACGAGAACCAACTGGTTCGCGATCGCTCCCGCGTCTCAGCCGCCAGACAGCGTAAAGCCACGATGGTCCTGGTGCTGGCCTTCTTGTTAGCGTCCATGATGTTGGTGTCCTTATTCTTACTTATGAGTTCCGAGGTCACGCGGAGGACCTGGGCCGAGTTGCAAGCTAGGGACAACGAAGAGAAGTTTCGATTGCTGGTAAACGGCATCCAGGACCACGCCGTCATTCGGGTTGACCTGGAGGGGCGGATCACGACCTGGAACATGGGAGCGGAGCGTCTGTTTGGGTTCCGCTCTGTGGAGATGCTGGGGGAGCCCTTTCACCGTCTTTACAACACCTGCGAATCGGACACGCCGCAGCGACATTTGCGCACGGCCCTCGAGCAAGGACATGTGACGGATGAGTGTCAACAGGTTCGAAAAGATGAGACCCAGTTTTGGGCAACTGCCGATGTCACCCTTTTGCGAAATGAACAAGGTGAACCGCGTGGTTATGCGGTCATCACGCGCGACATAACGGAGCGGAGGCAACAGCGGGAAGAAATCGAGCAGCGGGAAGTGCAGCTCAATGCCTTTTTCTCGAATGCTCCAGTGGGGCTGGCGATCATTGACAAAGATCTTCTTTTCCAGCGGATCAATGGCCCGTTTGCCGAGCTCAATGGGCTGGATTTCCGCGACCAAATAGGGAAACCACTACGAGCTGTCATCGCCGATCTTTCGCACCAGATTGAGCCGCTCCTTCGCAAGGTTGCAAATACCGGTGCGCCGTTGCTGGCCCAGGAAATCAAGGGGCCTATACCGTCTACCCCCGGCGTGACGGGATGGTGGTTGAAGTCACTCTTCCCCATTGCGAAAGATGGAGATGTGGTGACGCAAATGGGGATCGTTGTCCAGGACATCACCGGGCTCAAGCGAGCTGAGGCCGCGGTGCGCCGGTTGAGCGGACGCCTGCTCCAAATCAGGGACGATGAGAGAAGGCGCTTGGCGCGTGACTTGCACGACTCTCTAGGGCAGACCCTTACCGCGATCAAGATGAACCTGTCGTTCCTCGGACGAGACACCTCAAATCTGGATGAGCGCGGACGTAACGCGGTGGCGGAGAGCAAGGAACTGGTTGACAATTCCTTAAAGGAAGTTCGGACGCTCTCCCATCTGCTGCATCCTCCCATGCTTGACGATGTAGGTTTGGTTGCTGCCATCCGCTGGTTCGCCAATGGATTCTCGCAGCGAAGCTCCATTCAGGTTGAACTCAACCTGCCCGCGGACTTGCCCAGACTTTCGACAGAACTGGAGACTGCGGTCTTTCGTGTGGTACAGGAGAGCCTGACCAATGTCCACCGTCATTCCGGCAGTACCACGGCAACCGTCCGCTTGGAGACGGAGGCTGATCTGCTTCATCTTTACGTGATTGACCAAGGACGTGGTATATCTCCCGAGAAGTTGTCGTTCCGCCAGGAAACCGCGACAATTGGGGTCGGCCTGCTGGGCATGCGAGAGCGGTTGCGCCAGCTTCGAGGCCAGTTGGAGATCAACTCCAGCAGTCAAGGGACAAGTGTTCACGCCATCATCCCATTAAGTGAGGCCGCATGAGTGCCCTGAAGGTGTTAATTGCCGACGATCATGACGTAGTTCGGAAAGGCCTGAAAATGCTCATCGAAGAGCATGCCGGTTGGCAGGTCTGCGGGGAGGCCCGCTCCGGGCGTGAGGCCGTGGAAAAGTGTTCGCAGTTGAATCCTGACGTCATCGTGATTGATGTCAGCATGCCCGACCTGAATGGACTGGAGGCGACCCGGCAAATTCGGAAGGCATGTCCCAGGACCGAAGTGCTGGTGATCACTCATCATGATTCCGATGAGATGGCGGCAGAAGTCATGGACTCGGGAGCGCGTGGATATGTTCTTAAGTCCGACTCCGACACCGACCTGGTTCGTGCGGTCGAAGCCCTGAGCCACCACAAACCGTTCTTCACCTCCCGTGTTACCGAAATGTTCCTCGCCAATCGCGGAAGCCGGGCGACGGATCCTGCCGAGATGATGCGCAAGCGACTGACGATGCGGGAGCGCGAGATCCTTCAACTCCTCGCGGAAGGCAAGACGGCGAAAGAAGTAGCTACAATTCTGGGAATTGCTATTAAGACATCCGACACCCATCGCACCAACATCATGCGGAAGCTCGACGTGCACTCGGTTGCCGAATTGGTGCGCTATGCCATCCGCAACAAGGTCGTGGAACCCTGAACCGCAAAATACGTAGATCACCGTATAGACAGCGGATCGATTATGCGCTGGAATCTACTGTGTCGGTCAGTCTCATGTCATCCGCTCGGGTTTTGTTAGCTGACGATCACTCCTTCGTACGCCGCGGTTTGCGCACCATCCTCGAAGCCACCCATCACTACGAGGTGTGTGGTGAAGCTGCCGACGGCAACCAAACCCTGGAGTTGGCCGCGCGACTGACCCCGGACATACTGATCCTAGACATCTCTATGCCTCCGCCCAATGGCTTGGAGGTCGCTGCACAGCTCCGCCAGCTGCTTCCCAAAATCAGGATCTTGCTGATCACCATGCATGACTCCGAGGAAATGCTGCGTGCGGCTGCGGCGACCGGCGCCTCCGGCTATCTCCTGAAGTCGGACGCCGAGGAGCTCTTAATGGTCGCATTGCAACGGGTGGAACAAGGACAGTTCTTTGTGAGCCCAGCCTTTGACGAGGGTTTGGCTAAGCAGCTCTTTGGATAACGATCGTCTGACACCGGTCTTCCGGCGAGTTCCTTTCCATATATCACATCTCACCGCTCATTCCGTTTCGTAGGGGCTATCTTCCCGCCGGCTACGGCCTCCACCCGATGGCCGTTGGTCGCTCCCCGCTCTAGGATTGCTGAGTTAGTAGGCCTTCCCGGCCACGGCCGGCATTGGACCTTGCTAGCTACAGATCCACACTTGGTCCACGAAGAGGAGAGAAAATGACTAGGAATTCAATTCTACGAATTGCACTTTGTGGCGCCGTCCTGCTGGGGTGCGTCAACCTGGCATGCGCGGATGATCGCGAAGACGAGGTAAAGCGAGTGAAAGCCGCGGCGGACGTTCTGGATGAAATCATGGCGGCCCCGGACAAGGGGATCCCGCAGGACATCATGGAGTCTGCGGTTTGCGTCGGTGTAGCCCCGTCTCTGAAGAAAGGCGGATTTGTGTTTGGAGCTGAATACGGCAAGGGCGTCGCCACCTGCCGCACGGCGACCGGATGGAGCGCTCCGGCGCCTTTCAAAGTGGTCGGCGGTAGCTGGGGCCTTCAAATCGGCGCCGAAGCCGTTGACCTCGTGTTGCTGGTCATGAACAAGGACGGCATGGAAAAGCTGCTTTCCAGCAAATTCAAGTTGGGTGCTGACGCGTCCGTAGCCGCCGGCCCCGTGGGCCGTCATGCGGAGGGCGAAACCGACTGGAAAATGCGGGCTGAGGTCTTGACCTACTCGCGTGCCCGTGGAGTGTTCGCTGGGGTGACGGTAAATGGGGCCGTCATCGAGCAGGATGCTGATGCCACGAGTGCCTTCTACGGTCAGCAGAAATCGTTTCACGACATTTTGCAGGGCGGCGTGCCGGCTCCCAGTGGTTCCGGTCCTTTTCTCTCTGCGGTGAAAAAGTTCTCGGCCAAGGCCGAAGCAGCCAAGCTGAATGACCGCAAGACCGACGGGCAACAGTAACTCACATCGGTTGGGGCGACTCGGCCCGCTCTCGCGCGCGCGAGTCGGCCGATCGCCCCACCTTACCGATCGCTCAAACGCTATAACCAGACGGAGAAGGCAGCCATGGTCGGATGGGGCAATCGAAGCGAATGGGAGTCCCATTGCGGGACTGGAGGTACGGACGTGCTTTGGACAATTTTTGTGATTCTGCTGCTGTTGTGGCTGGTGGGTGTTGTCAGCGCCTACACACTAGGCGGTTTTATCCACATCCTGCTGGTTTTGGCGTTGGTGGTCATGTTGATCCGTATTATTCAAGGGCGCAGCCCTGTCGTCTAGGAACCTGAGAGTTGCCAACTCGGGTCGTGCCTGGCACTTAAGGCCCGACAGCGGCTGCTGTGCATGACCTGCTTCCGGATATTGCTGGTGATCCATGTACTTCCATTGTCATCCATTGCGCGGGCTAATACTCTTGCTCATCTTGCTCGCTCCCAATCTGATGTCCGGTTACTCCGTACTCACCCATGAGCAGATCGTCGATCTGGTATGGGCTGACCGAATCGAGCTTCTCTTACGTCGTCGATTCCCGAATGCGACTGACGATGACATTGTCAAAGCACACGCATACGCTTATGGCGGCTGCGTGATTCAGGATCTCGGCTACTATCCATTCGGGAGTAAGGATTTCAGCAACCTGGTCCACTATGTCCGAAGCGGCGATTTCGTATTGGCCTTGTTGCGAGACGCTGATGACCTCGACGAATACGCCTTCGCGCTGGGGGCCCTGGCTCACTATGTGGCCGATACCGACGGTCATCCCACGGTAAACCGCGCGGTCGCCTTGGAGTACCCGAAATTGAGAGCAAAGTTCGGCGACCAAGTCACGTATGACGAAAATCACACGGCGCACATAAAGACCGAGTTCGGCTTCGATGTGGTCCAGGTCGCCAAGAGCCGCTATAGCTCTGACGCTTATCACAACTTCATCGGCTTTGAGGTCTCCGAGCCCTTGTTGGAGCAAGCGTTTCGCGAGACTTATGGCATCGAGCTCCGGGATGTATTTGCAAGCGTCCCCCTTGCGCTCGGGACTTACAGGCATTCCGTTAGCACAGTAATCCCTGAAATGACCCGGGTTGCACTCCTTACCAAACGCGCGGACCTGGTTCGAGAGAACCCCGATTTCAGCAAACAGAAGTTTTTATATCGTCTTTCGCGTACCGAATACGAACGGGAATGGGGTAAGCAATATCAGCAGCCCGGCCCTGGGGCCAGGCTTCTCGCATTCGTGATTCGAATTCTGCCACGGATTGGTCCGCTGAAGGCCGTAGATTACACCCTGCCTTCGAGTACTACCGAAGACCTCTATATAAAGAGCGTCAATAGCGCGGTCGATTCTTACAAGGGCAAATTGGCTCTGCTCAATGATGAAGAGCTGCTCTCTTTGCCCAATCTCGACTTCGATACCGGCGAGGCCACAAAACCTGGCGAATACGAGCTGGCTGACAAGACTTACGCCAAACTCGTCGGCAAGCTAGCGGAACGTCACTTTGACATGGTCACTCCCGCACTACGAGAAAACATCCTGGCATTCTATTCAGGTCCCCACGTCGTCCAGCCTGACCACACTACGCCGGGGCAATGGCGCAAAGTGGTTTCGGATGTGGAAGACCTGAAAGATTGCAGCCCAGGCGCGCAGTAGCTGGATCGAAAGACCGAACTGCGGGTTCCGCTTTACAGTCTCCGCTCACCCCAGAACCACGGGCACTTGGTTGTTCGCACCGTCATCGACCAGCGGAATATTTGGGAAGTTAGGCACGGGCTGGCCGTCCAATGCAACCCGGGTAACGTCGCGTGAAACGCCGGACGGGTTCTCCACCCCAATCTGATACTGGCTCGACCGATAACGAAGACTCACGGAGTAGCGCGGCCAACTCCGCGGAACACAAGGATCAATTGAAAACGACGTTCCACGCAGCCAGAAGCCTAGAATCCACTTCACCGCTCGGCGCTGGCTTCACCCGGCTGAACCCTGTACCACATCCATCCACGCCGCCCAACATGGGGAGATTCCGAGTAAACGTCACATGCAAGCACGTATGGTTCCACCTTGTACCTCTGCATCGTCGCTCGCGACGCGGTGCGGTTGATCGGGTTGAGCATATGAGACAGCTCACTTGCTCTGTCGCCATCTCTGAGCGCGGCAAATGCCAGAACCGTCACGCGACTGCGTGGGCGGATTGGCCGCCATTTTCGCGAACGCCGGCGATCGCCCGGTACGAATCAAGCAGTACGCGGCCATTCTCGATGACACGTGGGATCAGCGGAAGGCCCTGTTGCGGCACTTTGCCGACCGCCCGCGCAGCCAGGCTCTCGGCGTGTTGCTCCAGCCGCTCCAAGTCGAATAGTTCGGCGCGAATAGGTTCGTCACGACCGTTCACGATGATCGGCGCTGGCCACCGTTTCTTTGGCCCTTTCGTTTTCGAACCCCGGCGCGGTTGACATGCAGGCCATTGAAGTTGATGCGGCCCGCGGAGAGTGTGAATGAATTCACGGGAGCAGCGCCGCTCATCACGTGGGTTGGGCAGTCCGCCGCTCAACGCCTCTCGAAGGAGCGAATCGCCGCCAAGACTCTGTACGACGGCAACAATAACATGGATGGGGGGGCCCGCTTCATAACTGCCGGCGATCGCGACGCCAGTAAGCCAGGTGGTTGCCTGTCGCTGGCAGTATCGATTGGACCGGCATTCAGAAACGGGCCCTATGCTGTACTCGTGCACTACCTGCTTGGAGAAGGATCTGCAATCCCGGCTGGCTAGCCGCCGGTTCCCGTGCGAGGCAGCGGCCGATCGCTTTTGGCAAAGTCTGCGCTCGCTTCACTCGTCGAGGAGATGTCTTGCGCACCCGTATGCTCCAGGATCTCCTTCGCCCGCTTGGTCCACTCCGAGCTGTCGCAATGAATGGAGATCAAGATGCCTCCGTCTTTCACGCGGCCTTCGTAGCGCTTAGCCTCGTATTCCGGAATCCCCATTCCAATCAGGGCGCCACCCAGCCCGCCCACGGCGCTGCCGATGCCGCTGCCGGCCAGCGCCGCCATGATCGGTCCCGCCGCGATGAACGGTCCGAGTCCAGGAATGGCCAACGCTCCGATCCCTACAAGCCATCCCATTGCGCCTCCCAGCACCAATCCTGTTCCGGCTCCGACCGTGGCGCCTTCCGGTGCCTTGGTCTCTTTCTTGTGCGCGAAATCTTTCGATCCCACATTTTCCGGAAACAAGACCGAAATGTCGGTGTTCCGGAACCCTGCTGCCTTCAGGGCATCGACCCCGCTTTCCACGTCTGAGTACGTGGGGTAAATGCCGAATACGGAGGTATTTTTACCTGCCATGAGAAGTCTCCTTGTGTGTGGTTGTGAGTGTTAGTAAAACTACTTCTGCTCCGGCGTCACGGTCAGGTCGTTTACAATTCTGTCCTTGCCGGCTACTTCATTCGCTTTGGCCTCGATTGCCTGCTTCTCGTCCTCGGAGCGCACCGGGCCCTTCAGAGTGACCGTGCCATTCCGAGAAATGACCTTCACGTTGTGTGCGTACGTCGAGAGAGACTTGTCCTGCATGATCGCCTGGCGAACATGCTGAGTCAGCTCGCGGTCGGAGGGGTTCTCCTTCTGCTGCTGGGCGGTAGTTGGATTGTCGTTGCGATCTTGCTGATTCATCTTCGTGTTGTCGCCTGCAGGCGCCTGTGCGCTGTCGCTGGCCGCCGGCGGCTGCTGCGTGGCCGGCTGCTGCGCAAAGACTCCCAGTGAGCCGCAAAAGAGCAAGCCCGCCAATGCCGTCGATTGAACTGCACTTCGTAATTTCATCGTTGTGTCTCCTTATGGATCGGGTTCGACACTTTCACGAACAAACTTCTAGTAAGTAAGTCCGTGAAGCGTTGGCCAAGAGTAACTCCTGACGAAAGGCGGACACATCAGGCGAACCTTGTAGTCACCCGGTTAGTTCGCCCTACACTCGCTGGACCAACCACCTTACGGCGTGGCGCTCACCGCTCACAGTCGGCCCATCAGCAATAGAATGACCAAGATCAGCGCGATGACGCCAATGCCTCCACTCGGGTAGTAACCCCAGCTTCGACTGTAGGGCCAGCTAGGCAGAGCGCCCAGCAACGCCAACACCAATATGACAATCAGAATCGTAATCACGGTATTCGCTCCTTTTCGTTATAAGAGTGAGTTGAACTCTCGTGTGAATTAGTTAACGTTTGAGGTCGCTTCGCTTCGCCTCGAATGAGACGTACGGTTCACCCAATCGCCGAGCCATCGCTGAAAAAACGTAACCTGGCCGCGATTGAGCTGTTGCAGCAGCCGTGTGCCTGTGATGTCGAAATCGGCACGATCAATGACAATGTCGACATACTTCTGGAAATGGCGTGGAATCTGACCTTCATCGACGATTAGTACAACCGGAACGATAGGCTTTAGGCCCTCGATGAGCACGCCGATCCCGGACCCACCATTCATCACAAATTGTGAATCAATGCACACCACGTCCACGCGATTCCACTTCAGTGCTTCGGCTGCCTGATACTCTTCGAACGCGCTAATGGCTTCGACTCCGGCCGCAACCAGGTCGTCCAGCCGCTCGTTGCATCGTGCCGCGTTGTCGTCAACCAGCAAAACTTGCGTTTCCATCACCCCTCCGCTTGGTCGAGTGCAACCTGTTACTCGCACTCTAGACTGGGCCTGCCTGCTGGTACATACGGCGCATTCCCTAGCGCCCTGGCACTATGCCCTTAGTCGCTGCCGCCGGAAAATGACGCGGTGTCGGAATTGTCGAACCATCGTGGCGTAGTCGGCACGACGATAGGGCGGGATCAGACGCCGGCAGGGGTTTTAGTCACTGCCGGCGTCTGCCGGGATTGGTGGGATCGGCGAGGTGAGATTCGGGCGGAACCAATGAACTGGGAAGCCAGTGCAGTAACGTGAGCCACGATAGCGACTTTCGCCCGCGTCAGCAATCAGGTAATTGCCTTAGATAGCGCAACCGCGTTGCCTTATGGCTGTTCGCACGCGGATAAAACCCAGTCAGACAGCGTGGCGACCCGGTCGCATCCTCCCGCGCTCCACTTCACTGCCGAGCGCGATGGGTTTCTTCTCTTTCTTTGTGCCCCCTCATCACCGTTCTCGCTACCGCGTCTAGACTTTTCCCTTTGGAGCGAATCGTTTCCGACATTCTGGGAGCGTCTCATCGTCAATGACTGAGGCTTATTCCCACAGGCACTAAGACAGACACCCGATGTCTCACAGCGACGGAAACTCTTAAAGTGTGACCCAGTAGAGTGGGATCCAGCAAAACCGCCCTACACTTTGAATTTGAAAAGGAGAAAATAATGAACTCAGATCAACTTGAGGGTAAGTGGAAGCAATTGAAGGGCTCGGTGAAGGAAAAGTGGGGCAAACTGACCGACGACGACCTCGACGTGATTGGCGTCATCGCGCACGGTCGGCGGCGAGTCCTACACTTCAATGTCACAGCGCATCCGACGAGCGATTGGATCGTGCAACAACTGCGCGACGCTCTGCCGCTTCCCTGCAGCTACCGGTACATGCTGTTCGACCGCGACGCCAAATTCGGTAACGAGGTTTTCGAGTTCTTGGAGGCAAGTGGCGTTCGACCCATTCGCACGACTGCTCGGAGCCCCTGGCAAAACGGGATCGCTGAGCGCTGGGTCGGCAGTGTTCGACGCGAACTGCTCGATCACGTTATCCCCCTGAACGAGCAACATCTCCGGCGGCTTGGGCGTGAATATATGGACTACTATCACGAAGACCGCACGCACATCGGACTGGAGAAGACGACGCCGGCAAGAAGGCCCATTGAAGCATGCCCAACACAGGAGCGCAAGGTTCTGGCCCTGCCTCGAATCGGCGGTCTTCATCATCGGTATACCTGGTCACAAGCGGCTTAGCAACAACACCACTGATGAGCGGCCGGGCGACCTTGATCGAACACCTCAACGACGGTTCGATCACCGTCAGGCTGACGATCAATTCGACAAGAGACCCGTCGCAGCCGGACGAAAGCTCGGACTCTATCCACCGTTTGCCCGACGACCGTTCAGCGACCACGATGAGCTCGGTCGAGTCGCGCAGCACGATCTTTGCGACCGAGTAGGTTTTGATGAGCTACAGGCGTTTGTCGCTACAAACGGGGGCGCTTTTGTTGTTGAAACGGCTGTGCAGGCCTGACATCCGAGTCGATTCAGGCTACTTACCTAATCGGCGATCACAGCCAGCTCTTTCGACGGAGCAGACCGTCAAAAACGTTAGACTACAGCCTTACTGTTCTATCGCTGTTGCGTCTTCGGCGCGCACCGATTGTTTAAGCGTCGAAGGATCGGCACCCCGACGTTCAGCCCATTCCACCAAATTTTTGGGCCGATAGGTTGCATCGCAGCGCCAGCGCTCGAACACACTCGCATCAATGGTTTCGTTGATAGCGGTTTTGACGGCGTCGCTGGTATCGACGGGCTTGGCTCCAATCGGCCTGTAGTGCTGTTTCCCGAAGGTGAGTAACTTATAGGCGCCGTGTGCCATCTCGGCGTAAGAGTCGTTGATTGCACACGTATTGACATTGCCGTCGATGACAGCACTGTGCCGAAATTGAAGACCGTGTGCCGTTGCTTTGCTCATCATCCAGCAGAGCGGTACTTGGGCGAGCAGGTCATCCTCGTAGCCGCCGCCGACATTGGCGTGGGCTCCTACGAACCAACGCTGCTCGACGTGGTCAAGATCGCGGGGCGGGGGGCATTCACCCTGTTTTGGAGTGCTTTTCACCCAGAGTGTGGGCGCAAAGGCTTCTCGATGCTCGTCTATGGCCAGTGCATGGTAGGCATGCGTATCGTTGATCCTCAAGTCGGTTTCTAGGAACGCGAAATCTTCATGACTGACTTTCGGAATAAACGGAATCGGGACCCCTAGGGATCCAACCGTATCCCACACGCCTTGAAACCAGATTGGGATCGATTGGGAATAAACCTTGATCAATTTGTCTTCTTGGGACAAACCGCTTTCCGTCGCTTTGGCAAGCGCCAGAATGGAGATCGCGGCGCCCTTGCGGTAGCGTTCAAACATCTGCTTGATCGACACCGGAGATCCTGCCTGCAGCAAACCGCATTTGGAGATGAAGCCCGCCAGACTCCGGGCAGTAAACGCTCCCCGACTGAAACCAAATATGAATAGCTGTGCACCCGGCTCGTAGTTTTCAATCAACCACTCGTAAGCAGTGATGACCTCTTCATTGATACCAATGCCGAACATTCCTCCCGAGAGATGCTCGCCGGACTGTGTGCCGACCCCCGCGCTGTAATAAACGATCTGCTCGGGAGAGCAGGCGCAAAGGGACTTCAATCGCCAGACGTTCGTATTAGCGCTTACGTTGTTCCACGTGCCGTCTAAGAATAGGGCAATACGTTTGACATCGGGCATCTTGGAGCTTCTCTTCGAACGACAGCTATCAGCGGCAACCACGCTCCAGCCACCGCTGCTCAAGCATACACGATGTAGAAATCAGCCCTGATGAGTCGGCTTTTGGGAAGTGATCGCGATTGCTTGCCGAATGACGGGCAGCTCGGAAGTTGGCTGTTTGTAGGTTGCTGGCGAGAACCTACTAGGATTCTATCGATAGTGCTCAGGCGATGAGAGTTCTGAGTGATGCAGAGAGGTGGGCCGCCTGAGCACTGGCGATAGAATCGGTTGAACGGAGCCGCCGCCAAAAACTATGCGTTTTGAATGGCAGTTTGGGGTTGGGGTGTGGTGGGTAGCAGGTCGGGGCGACAGCCGGAAATGGTTAAACTCGCCAAGCTGGTGAGCGCGGACGCGCAGGGAAAGCCAGGGATGCGACGCGATGTGCTAGCGACAGGCCGCTGATTTAAGTGATTGCCGACACTTCTCCCTCGGCTAACACGGCAGGGCAGCGCGGAAACCATCTGGTCTAACAATAATAATTAAGAGGATGGGGATCATGAAGAGTTCTCCGCTTGCGGTGGATCGGGCAGCCAGTGGCTGGCGAATTGTTATTTCCCCCCAAGATTACTCAGGTTTCCCATCCTGCTACCATTCTTCGATGCGCAATCTGGCCGTTCTTTTCATCCATTTGATTGCCGTCCTGGCTCGGTTGCTCGGTCCTGGTGGCGTCCGTTC
>Ga0208478_1000141_pt1 | contig 28745 bp, 24 predicted proteins | sample NGESurdeep072012_5_FD_184462 | JGI IMG/M metagenome (GOLD analysis project Ga0208478, IMG submission 184462) | Arctic peat soil microbial communities from Barrow, Alaska - NGEE Surface sample 415-2 deep-072012 (SPAdes) | ecosystem: Environmental > Terrestrial > Soil > Wetlands > Peat ...
CCGACTCTTGCGCCTGTGCCCGAACCGTCGAGCATTGCGCTGCTGGGACCGGGTATTGCCGGCATCTTCCTTCTGGTAAGGCGCAAGTTTCGTCCCTAGGATTGCAGCCTCTGCTGCCGTCGGATCATCGCAATTAGATTAAAACCGCAAGGAAAGGCAACTCAGGCCTCCGTCCATTTTGCGAAATTCCGACATCTCTAACGACAGCGGCTGGTAACCACGACTAACCAGGTCTTCCCGCAGCCGCGGAAACCCGGCTGGGATCAGCACGCGATCATTGACCAGCACGCAATTACAGGCGTACGTTTCCTCCGCTGGCACACGAATCAGGTTGTATCTGCGGAACTCCTCCCTTTCCGCCAATTCCTCCGTGACGACAAGATCGTTGTTGTCCAGGTAGGCGATCCCGCTCTTGAGGTGAAGGATCGAACTCTCACTTCGAATGTCGACCATGGAAGACGTGAAACCGTTGGCGGCAAGCCACCGGCTGAGTTGCCGCGCACCTTCCTCGTTGGTGCGATGCGAAATGCCGATAAAGAAGTGCGAGTCGGCCTCGCAGATATCACCGCCATCGAGCGTCCCAGGGGCCTCGATCTGGTGAATGGTGGAGTAGAAACGTTGAATGGTTTCCCGGATGCCATCAACCTCCCCAAGACGTGAAGCGGCGCCGGGACGAGCGAGAGCCGCGGACTGGGGGGTCAGGACCGCCGTATCTTCAACGAAGGTCGAATCAGGATGATCGAGATCTGCGGGCAGACGAATCAATTCGAGGCCGCAGTCCGTGAGCGAGTCGCAGTATGACTCATGCTGCAGCAAAGCCAACGACACATTCGGTTTGCCGAGCTCAGCCGTAGTCAGGCCTTCTGCGAAGTTGTCGCCTGGGCTACGGACGATAGCGTGTCTAAACAAATCGAATCCTACGGGCTAGGATCTCCATCCGGCTGCTCCACCGATCTCACTGCATTCGACCCTGCACGTCGGGTGACAGGTTGCCACCGCAGAAGATCACGACCACTGTCTTGTCTTCGTAACGTGGAGCGTCCTGGAAGAACGCGGCCAATGCCACACCGGCGGCGCCTTCGATCGTCCAGTTTCGCTCACGAGCCCATTTCATGGCGTCAAGAATCGAATCCTCGGAGACAAGCACCGCACGATGCATTGCGGCCCGCGCCAGCTCAAAGGTAATCGATCCGGGCTCGACTCCACCAGCGGTGCTATCGGACAACGTATAGGTCTCCGGAACTTCAACAACCTTGCCAGCCCGCAAGCATTCATAGAGAACCCGCGAATTCTCCGGCCAGCATCCCACAATCTCGGTATGAGGAAATCTCTCGCGGAGATAGGTTCCAACTCCGCTGATCAAACCTCCGCCGCCGGTAGCGATGAAAACGGCATCGATGTTTTCAATCTGGCGTGCGAGTTCTACTCCAATCGTTCCCTGCCCCGCAACGACCTCCCAGTCGTTGTAAGGCGAAACGTAAGTTCGAGCGGATTCCTCGGCCGCAGCGCGGGCAGCGATCTCTGCGTCGAGCGGGATCTGCCCTACCATTTGAATACGTGCTCCGTACGATTCGATCTTCCTCCACTTCGCCTCGGGGACTTGGGACGATAGGTACACCTCGGCATCGATGTTTCGATGCCGGGCCGCGCTGGCGACGGCGAGACCGTGATTTCCCGTCGAGGACGTAACCACACCCGCCGAGGCGGCCTCGGGGGAGAGGCTCATGATCTTATTGGTAGCGCCCCGCAGCTTGAAGGAACCAGTTGTCTGCAACTGTTCCAGTTTGGCGTAAATACGAGTCGAGCGAGGGACACGAGGATCGCGCGGCAATTGGGCAACCGGGGTTTGCTGAACCAGGCCGTAAATTCGGGTACAGGCTTCTTCGATTAGTGCGATTAGACCTGGAGCTTGAGCAACCTTCGCCGCGATTTCTTGGCCGTTCAGCATAATTGTCATGGTCGAATGAGCCCGAAGACCATGAGTGTCCGCTCAATCCACAGCTGAATGATGCGTCATCGCGCCCGGGTTATTTCCCGTCAGCTCGACTCTTGGCCGCCTGACGACTCCCACCTGCGGAGACGGCGTGCGGTCTCGGTGCTTCCGGCGGCATGGCTGTGTCCTCCCATAGCCGAAAGCCTCCTTTGAACGCGTTAGCGTTATCTCCGGCCCTGCATTTAGCTGGCATGGTTTTCAGAAGCTTCGCATTGCCGCCGCCGAGAACTATGTCATCGGGCTCTAGCGCCGCCGCCAACTTCTTCACCACATCGTCCACGTAGCCGCGCCATTTCTTCTTGCCGAATCGCTTCATTCCGCGCAAACCCACGTAGTCTTCGTAGGTTTCCTTGCGGTACGGGAGATGAGCCAGTTCCATGGGAAGAAGCGCGCCATCGATGATCATCGCCGATCCCAACCCTGTTCCGAGCCCAAGGAATAGCATCCGGCGACCATTGTAGCTGCCCAGAGCTTGCATGGCCGCGTCGTTCACGACCTTGACCGGGCACCCGAAAGCTTTCTCGAAGTTGAAGCCAACCCATCCCTTGGCAAGATTGTGGGGCTCAGCGAGAAGCCGGCCATCCAAGACGGGCCCGGGGTAGCCGATCGACACCACGTCATACTTCCAATCGGCGGCGACCTTTCGCACTTCATCGACCATCTGTTTGGCTGTAAGAGTCGGACCGGAGGGAAATTTCCGCCGCGCCTCGTGCCCCGAGGCCAGCATCTTGACGTTGGTCCCACCCACATCGATGGCAAGTACTTTCATGAGCAGACCTCGTTCTGGCACGCCTATCGTCAGCACTTCTCTGTCGGACGCGCTGTGATCGGCATCATGTATGTTGTCGCAAAAGTCTACACTATCGCCCGAGGATCGAGATGCCGCCGTTTTCGCTCAAGATTGAGGTCTTCCGGTACGGACGGCGGCCGCTAACTCGCGGAGCAATCCGACCGTTTCGTCCCATCCCATGCACGCATCGGTTATACTCTGCCCGTGCGTCAGCGGTTTTCCCCGCGCCAGCTTCTGCGCCCCGGCGACCAGGTTGCTCTCCAACATGACGCCAATGATCCGCCGGTCTCCGGCGGCAATCTGGCTGGCGACATTACGGCACACCGCGGCCTGGCGGGTATGGTCCTTATTGCTGTTGGCATGGCTGCAATCGATCATGACGTTGGGTTTCAGCCCAGCTTTGTCCAGCTTGGCGCATGTCGCTGCGACCGCCTCGGTGGTGTAATTGACGCTACTCTGGCCACCTCGCAGGATCACGTGGCAATCGGGATTTCCGGTCGTGGCAAAAATCGCCGACTGCCCGTGCTTGGTGTGTCCCAGGAAGGTGTGCGGATGCGCGGCCGACAAAACCGCCTCGATTGCGATTTGCACGTCGCCCGAGGTCGCGTTCTTGAATCCCACTGGGCAAGACAGTCCGGAAACCAACTGGCGATGGACCTGGCTCTCCGTAGTGCGCGCCCCAATCGCGCCCCAACTGACCAACCCTGCCACATACTGCGGTGTGATCATGTCGAGAAACTCAGTTCCAGCGGGCACTCCCATTTCTGCTAGATCCAGCAGGAGATGCCGCGCCTGGCGCAGGCCGTCGTTGATCTTGTACGACTGATCCAGGTAGGGATCGTTAATCAGCCCCTTCCAGCCGATCGTGGTGCGCGGCTTCTCAAAGTACACGCGCATCACGACGTGGAGTTGTTGCGAGTGCTCGTCGATGGCGGACTTAAGCCGGGCAGCGTATTCGCGCGCTGCTTTGGTGTCGTGAATGGAGCACGGACCCACCACCACCAGCAGGCGCGGATCATCGCCGCGCAGGATGTTTGCTATGCGCTCCCGGGCCTGGTGGACCGTTGCCGATGCCTTTTCCGTGGTGGGCAACTCTTCGTCGAGAAACACGGGCGGCAGAACGACTTTTGTCCACTTGATTCGAAGGTCGTCAGTTGAATAGAACATGATGTTGGCATCGAACGAAAAAAGTAATGAGAGCGCGATTGCCTTACCAATGAATACTCTATCAGCCCCCCCAAGAAATCTTGGGGGGGGCACGCGCACAAGAATCGCCAGAATTTGTTGACCTCGGCAGGCTTCAGACGTGGAACCCATCGTGCGCTGGGAGCTCACGAGTGATGTGGTACAACGGGGCTTCCGGCGCACAGTGACCCGTTCTGCTGGTTACGCGTGGAGAAATGCCGCGATATTACGACTTCGTCCTAGTGACGTCAGTCACTGCCGTGATCGAGGCTTAAGGTGACGGCTTCATACGTCCGGATCTTGGGCGTACCAACAATGAGCTTCGCGAGGATCTGCAATATCTGCGGGTAGAGGTCCGCATTGTAAGCCTCCGCGTCGTCCTTGTTCTCCCACAAACTGATCGCAATTTGCTCCAGGCTCCCCGGATTGGACAGCGTGATTTCGCCATTGAAGCCTGCCTGCGTGCGAAGCAACGGCAGTATTTCATTCTCGAATGTCCGGGCAAACTCAGCCGCCAGGGCGAGCGATTTCAGTCGGAAGTGGGCATTGCGTGCGAACATCTGAAACTTCTCCTTGAGGACGACAACACCGTTGCACCCCAGTTGCAAAGTGTTGACCGGATGATTACTTCGGCTTAGGAGCGACGGCCGGCTTCTTCACCGGGGCCTTGGTCGCTTTCGCAGGCGCCTTGGGATGGGCGTCCTCTTCCACTTGCTGGGCGACTTTGTCGGACTCCAGGGTGAAAGTAGCCATCACCGCGTTGACGCCGAATTGGTCGGCGTCAGCCGCTACCGGCAGATCTTTCACCTCTGGCATCGACTTGCCCACCTTGTACAGCGTCACATCGGTCAAGGCCTGGTACTTCGCGGCATCCAGTGTCACCCCTTTGGGAACGGATGACGCCTGCAGGCCACCGCTGCCCGGCTCCATCACCTGCCTCGCAACCGTGTAGAGGATGTAGTCGCATTGCTTGGCGCTGGCTTCGCTCTCCACATCTTGCTGCGGCCCTTCGGTATCCAGCGGCACCGCCTCCATTTGGTGATGAATGATCTCATCCATCAAGTCGAGCCGCAGGTTGTCAGTGGGCAAACCCTGCCCACTCCCATCCTTGATCTTGACCACGCCGACGCGCACCACGCCAGCGCTCTTGGGCGCCAAAGCAGGCGCAGGCGCAGCGGCCGGATGCGCCGCTGGTGCTGCCGCCACCTTGGGCATAGCCGCTGCCGCCTCATGATTCGCTTCGGGCTGCGCCGTTGAGGTTGCGCCGCCCAACATGGCGGACATGTCCATGACCTTGCAGCCGGGCGGCATGTCGAACAGCGGCGCATCCAGGGTCGCGTTGGTCAACTCCACAACCTCAGTCGTAGTGGTGAAGTTCCCGTGCTCCGACATGATGGTAGTGGTCTGCTTCAGCGGGTAGCCCATTGCTGCATTACCACCACCCTTCATCACGATACGATCATTGCATCCGTTGCGACCGCCCATTCCTCCGCAAGCCATGGCGCGGTACGATTCATCGGCACAAGAAAACCCCGCCGAGAGATCGGCGTACCAACCGTCCGTTTCCATCTTCATGTTGGACTGGTTGCAAGCGTCAGGACTGGACGCCATGATCAAGGAAGTCTTGATATGCCGCGCCTTGTAGCCGAACATGTCCTGGCGCTCGCCGGTATCGGTAGAATTGCGGGTAATCGTGACCACGCCACCCTTGTGCGGAGGCGTGGGCTCAGCACCTGCATCTTCCCGTCCCATGGCCCTCATGTTTGGCATAGCAGGACAAGAAGTTTCGCTGCCCCCAGTCTGGATTACTGAGCATTGATTGCCACTGATGGTGATCATGCGCTTCTGGTCGCATTGCATGATCGTGACCGCGCCGCCGTGGCCCCCGAAGCTCATCTCGTTGCGCTCGCGGGGCCCCTTGATGTACACCGTGCTCTCCGTGCTGTGACCCATTACGGTGGTGCGGGTCTTGATCTTAAGGTCGGCAGACGCGAGCGTGGAAAATCCGATAATAGCGAATACGAGAACACCGAAGTAACGCGAAGGGCGGACCACGGAAGGCCTCCTTGAGAAAGCTGGACCAAGTCCTCAGGAGAAAACGAGGGCAGGGCAATTCTAAACATATTGGGGAGGAATACAACGGTCGTAGCTGGGCGAGACGGTGTTACAAGTGGAATCGATGGAAACTATTGAAGAGTATTGGCTGCCCCTCAGGGATTCGAACCCCGATATGCCGCTCCAGAGGCGGCTGTCCTACCGTTGAACGAAGGGGCAGCGGTTGTCGGAGCTACACGAAGCCGACAAAACTCCGCTTTTCAATTGTATTGGTGTCGCTGCGGAGCGTCAACAAACAGAGCCGTCCGCGTCATGCGTAGTGACCACCTCTCGATAATCGCGGCAGATGACACATCTGCGCGATAGAATGAGCAACATCTTTATCTTCCTGCGAGGACTCCATGACATCGATACTGGGTACCGCTGCCTTTCCGACCGACGCCACCGATGTCGCGCGACAACCTTTGGTGGCGGATCAGTGCACCTTGCTCGTGGTTGATATTCAGGAGAAGTTGCTGCCGCCGATCTTCAACCGGGACGAACTGGTCAAGAACTCGCAGTTATTGATTCGCGCCGCCAACATTCTCGAGCTTCCGGTGATCGTCACTACGCAGTACGTCAAAGGTCTCGGCCCCGCCGTTCCAGAGATCGCTTCTCTGGTCAGCAACGTCCGTTCCATCGACAAGCTCGAGTTCGGTTGCTTCGGCTGCAATGAATTTCGGTCATCGTTGAAGTCCTTGCCTGGCAATCGCAATACCGTGCTGCTCTGTGGCATGGAAACACACATCTGCGTGATGCAAACCGCCCTGGGCGCACTCAATGACGGCTATCTGGTGCACGTGGCTTCCGATGCGATCGGCTCGCGCGTGCGCTGGAACTGGGAGATCGGAATCGACCGCATGCGGGCTGCTGGCGCCGTAATCTCGACCACAGAGATGATGATTTATGAGTTACTGCGCTCGTCAGGGACGGCGCAATTCAAACACATGCTGCCGTACCTGAAGGGGTGATCTTCACCTCGACTTCCCGATTCACCAACGGCCGGAGTACCCTCGCACATCCATGATTTCTCTCGCTCGCACGCTCCAGCTGGCTGACTTCTTTTCGCTCGGCTTCGGTACCATGATCGGCGTGGGCTGGCTGGTTGTGATGGACGACTGGCTGATGCGCGGCGGCCCGCTGGGCGCCATCCTGGGCTTCGCCATTGGCGGCGCGGTATTGCTTCCCATCGGATATGTTTATGGCCGCCTCGTCCAGACCATGCCCGACGCGGCCGGTGAGATCGCCTACAGCGCCGCAGTCTTTCCACGGTCCATCAGTTTCGCAACTGGCTGGATGATGTTGCTGGCCTACTACATCGTCTGCCCCTGGGAGGCGGTGGCCATAGGGCGAATCGCCGGCTATCTCTTCCCCGCCCTGAATTCTCTGGAACTGTACCGCATCGCTGGAAAGCCGGTGTATCTGCCTCACCTGGTGATCGGGTTGGCGCTTACGATGTTTCTCACCGCCTTGAACTATCGCGGAATCCGCCTCAGCTCCAGCTTCCAGAACTGGGCTACGTTTGGCGTGATTACGCTGGTCCTCAGTTTCGTCACCGCGGGTAGCAGGCACGGTTCCATCGAGAACTTCAGTCCGATGTTCAGCGGTCCCGCGCTCATCTCTGTGCTACTCGTGCTGCAAATCGTTCCGTATTTCATGACGGGATTTGAGTCGATCGGCAAAGCTTCGGAAGAAGCCCACAAAGACTTTCAGCCGCGCCGCTTCATGGTGGCGATTCTGCTGGCGATTGTGGTTGGCGTCGCCTTTTACGTCACAGTGATCGCCGCGGTTGCCTATGTCGCTCCCTGGCAGACCATTGTGCACGAGCGCTTTGCTACCGCAGTAGCGTTCGAACGGGCGATGGGATCGCAATGGATTGTCCGGGTCATCATGACCGCGGCCCTGTTGTCGTTACTCAAGGTATTCAATGGCAACCTGGTAGCGGCCAGCCGTCTCCTGTTCGCGCTGGGACGAAGGGGGCTGGCTGACAAACGACTGGGCTATGTCCATCCGAGCAACCGCACACCCTCCATCGCAGTGGTCTGCATCGGGATTGCTACTGCGCTGGTAATGCTGGCCGGGGAGTCATTGCTGGTTCCGATCTCTGAGGTTGGCTCGCTGGCATCGGCGCTCGGTTGGATGGCATCCTGCGCCGCCTACCTGCGCATACGTCCCTCCTTCATCGGACGTGCTGCTGCCTCCACTGGGCTCCTGGTGACTTCGCTGATGATTCTGATGAAGCTGCTGCCTAGTGTTCCGGGACACTTCAGCGGCTACGAATGGAGTGCGCTGGCGCTCTGGATTGTGGTTGGACTGCTGCTTCGGCGACGATCCGGTTCCAGAGATGCAGCAGTCAACAATGATCGCGTCTAGGACTCAAGCGCTACGAGTTGGGTGTAGAACCTCGCGGCGTGTGGCGAAGTTGAGAGCACGGTCTTCTCCGGAAGCTCGCCCATGTACATCGCGATCTCGTCGCACGCGTGCAGACGCGGACAGCGGAGGCAGTCTTTGTACATCTTGTCGGGCAGGAGTTCTTTCTCGACAACCGTGAATCCCATCTTTCCGAAGAAATCCGGGATGCGTGTGAACAGGCATACGCAGGTCACGCTTTGCCGGCTGGCCTCGGCCAGGAGCGCGTCGATTAGCATGCGTCCGGCCCCGTGCCCTTTCGCCTTTGGACCAATCGTGATCGAGCGCACCTCGGCGAGATGCATTCCGTAGAGGTGCAGCGCACCGCAACCGACGACCTCGCATTCGTGCTCGACTACCACGAAGTCGCGAATGTTCTCACAGATTTCGGCCAGCGTGCGTCCCAGCAGGGTTCCGTCGCCAACATGCACCTGGATGAGCTGCTCGATCGCAATCGCGTCGGGCAAGGTAGCGCTACGCGCAAACATGGGCGACTCCTGCATACATCGAGAGTGTTTCCTTCGTCTTCTTCAACGCCGCCCGAACCTGCGCGGGAGCAGTGCCCCCCGGTACGTCGTGGATGGCCAATACTTGTCGCAATTGCAATGCTTCGAGGAACTGCGGACCAGCCTGAATGCCACAGCTCGCATAATCTTCCGTTGACAGATGCTCCAACTCGCTACCCTTTTCGACGCATAGCTGAACGGCCCTGCCGATCATCTCGTGGGCGTGGCGGAAAAACACTCCATGGCGAACCAGATACGCCGCAGCGGCCAACGCATTCATGAAGCCCTCGGTGGCTGCGTCCTGCATGACGGCGTAGTCAAACCTCACGCTAGCCATGAAGCCGGTCGCCACTCGCACCATGCTCGCGACCTGCTGGGCGGCGGCAAAGACCGGCTGCTGCGTCTCCTGCATGTCTTTGTTGTAGGCCAGCGGAAGTCCCTTTACCGTCATGAACAGCGTCATCGCATCAGCAAAGACTTTCGCCGATTTGCCGCGAATCAACTCCAGCGCGTCCGGATTCTTCTTCTGCGGCATGGCGCTGCTACCGGTCGAAAACGCCTCCGGTAGCTTCACGAAGCCGAATTCCGTAGTAGCGAAGAGGATCGATTCCTCCGCCCACCGGCTCAGGTGAAGCGCCACGGATGACAAAGCCTGCACGAACTCAATGGCGAAGTCGCGATCGCTGGTTGCGTCAATACTGTTCGCAGTCGGCTCGACGAACTCGAGCGACTTCGCAATGCCCGCGCGGTCGAGCGAAAGGATCGTCCCGGCAACGGCTCCCGAGCCCAGAGGACACTGGTTCAAACGCTTGCGGCAATCCGCCAGGCGCCCCAGGTCGCGCAACAACATTTCGACATAGGCGAGCAGCCAATGCGCCACAAGTACAGGTTCGGCGCGCTGCAGATGCGTATACGACGGCATGGCGGCATCGCCCGCGCTCTCCGCCTGGTTCACAAACTGCTGCGCGAGTTCGACGAGCAACTCGGAGATGGCATCAATCTGCGCCCGCACATAAAGCCGCAGGTCCGTGGCGATCTGTTCGTTGCGGCTGCGACCAGTGTGCAGCTTGAGGCCCACATCTCCGGCCACTTCCACCAGTCGCTTTTCGACGTAGTGATGCACATCCTCGATTGCCGGATCGTCGGCCGAGGGGATCCCCTCGGCCGCGATTTGATCGAGTGCTTTGATGGTGAGCGCAAGTTCTTCGCTATCGAGCACCCCAGCTTTCGCGAGCGCGGCGGCATGTGCCTTGCTGGCCGCCACCTCGTACGGGATCAGGATGCGATCGAACGGAAACGACCGCTGCCATTGTTCGAAGCCGGCATTCTGCTCCTGGCTGAACCGGCCCGACCACATCTTCACTTCGCTACCTCGGTCTTCTGATGAATCAGCGCACGCGATCTCGCGGGCAGTCCCAGAATGCGGATGAAACCTTCCGCGTCTTTCTGGTCATAGCTCGTCCCCATGGTGAAGCTGGCGACGTCAGGACGATACATCGACGTCTCGGACTTGCGTCCTGCGATGTCGATGTTCCCTTTGTAGAGTGACAACGTCACCGTGCCATTGATGTCGTCTTGCGAGCTCTTCACGAACGCCTGCAACGACTCGCGCAGCGGCGTGAACCATAGCCCGAAGTACACGACCTCGGCATACTTCAATCCGATGTGCTGCTTGAAGTGCGCCAAATCGCGGTCGAGACAGAGCGCCTCCAACTCACGGTGCGCTGTCAGCAGCAGCGTCCCACCCGGGGTTTCATAACAGCCGCGCGACTTCATTCCGACGAAGCGGTTCTCGACCAGGTCGATGCGCCCAATCGCGTTGCGCGCGCCAATTTCGTTGAGGACTGCAACGATGGCCACCGGATCGAGTACCACCCCGTTTACCGCGACGGGCAGGCCTTTCTTAAACTCGAGCAAAACGTTCTCGGCCTTGTCAGGCGCTTCCTGCGGAGACTTCGTCCACGTCCAGGTGGTGGGCAGGGGCGCGTTGTTCGGATCCTCAAGCTCGCCACCCTCGTGGCTGACGTGCATCAGGTTGCGGTCGCGGCTGTGGATCTTTTCCCGGCTCTGCACCACTTGAATGCCATGCGACTCCGCGTATTCCAGGCAATCTTCGCGCGACTTCAGCGTCCACTCGCGCCACGGCACAATGACCTTCAACTCCGGAGCCAGCGCCTGGTAGGCGTGCTCGAAACGTACCTGGTCATTGCCCTTGCCGGTGCAGCCGTGCGAGACCGCGGTGGCGCCTTCCTTCAGCGCGCACTCCACCTGGTACTTCGCGATGATGGGACGCGCCAGCGAAGTCCCGAGCAGGTATTTGTGCTCGTACACCGCTCCCGCCTGGATCGCCGGAAAGACGTAGTCGGTCAGAAACTCCTGCCGCAGATCTTCGACGATGACTTTACCGGCACCGGTTTTGTACGCCTTCTCCACCACCGCATCGATATCGTCGCCCTGGCCCACGTCGGCTACAAAAGCGATGACGTCGTAGTCATAGTTTTCTTTCAACCACGGAATGATGATGGAGGTGTCCAGACCCCCGGAATATGCAAGGACGACTTTCTCACGCATGGGAACTCCTTGGCGGGAAGCGGTGAACACCGCCTTCCAGCAACAAAACTAGAATGGCTTTCTGAATATGCAGGCGGTTTTCCGCCTGGTCGAACACTACCGAACGTGGCGAATCAATCACCGAAGCCGCCACTTCATCGCCGCGGTGCGCCGGCAGGCAGTGCATGAACACCGCGTGCTTGGCTGCCAGCGAGAACAGCTTCTGATTTACCTGGAATGGCATAAAGATCTTGCGCCGCTCGGCCGCCTCGTCTTCCTGGCCCATGCTCGCCCAAACGTCGGTGTACACGGCATCGGCGCCGGCGACCGCTTCGATCGGGTCGTTGCCAACCTGGACCGTCGATCCGGTAGATGCAGCGATACGCTCAGCCGTCTCGATAATTTCGGCATTCGGTTCGTAGCCCTTAGGAGTCGCCACCGATATCGATGCGCCCAGGCTCGCGGTGGCGAGCATCAACGAATGAGCCACGTTGTTGCCATCCCCCACATACGCCAGGCGAACATTATGCAGATCTCCGAAGTGTTCCTGCAAGGTCTGCATGTCAGCCATTGCCTGGCAAGGATGCTCCAGTTCGCTCAGGGCATTGATCACCGGAATCGAAGCGTGCATGGCCATCCCGGTCACGGTCTCGTGAGCAAAGGTACGCAGCACGACGCCGTCGATCCAGCGCTCCAGATTGTGAGCCACGTCGCTGAGGCTTTCGCGCGCTCCCAGCCGCGATTGCGTCTGGTCCACAAAGAACGACGCTCCGCCCAGACTATTGATGCCGGCCTCGAAAGTGAGACGCGTGCGCAGCGACGGCTTCTCAAAAAAAAGCACAATCTGTTTCCCAACCAGGGTGCCGCGATAGTCCCCCGGACGCAGCTTCATGGCGGTCGCCAGTTCGAGCGCGCAGGCCAATTCGTCGGGCCGGAAATCCTGGATCGAAATCAGGTCGCGGCCCGAGACACTGCGCTGGGTGTAAAGACTCGGGCTTGCGCCTGCCGGAATAGTGGTTGCGATCACGTCATACCTCCTTCTGGTTCGACCAGATGGGAAAGAAAAAATGTCTTGTTTGGCAGCTTCAGGTGCGAACGTCAACAACGTCGCTCGAGAGCGCGGTCGAAGGCGAGCATCTTCATGAGGCAATCACCTCCGTGCCCCAATCGATGGGCTGGGTGAAAAACCCGGGCAGGGCCTCGGCATGATCGGCAGGGAGAATGCGGACCCGCGGTACTCCCTTTTTCAAAGCGTTGGTACAAGCCTCCAGCTTCGGCAGCATGCCGCCGCTCACGGTTGCCTTCTGCACCATCTGCGCGATGACTTTCACGTCGAGCCAGCGGATGACAACCCCTTCGGCGTCCTTCACACCCTGAACGTCGGTCAGGTAAATCAATGCGTGTGCGCCACACGCAATCGCGCACGCCGATGCCATCTGGTCAGCATTCACGTTGTAATACTCGCCATCGAAGCCGAGCGCGAGACTGGATACCACCGGCACGATCCCGGTAGTCCACAGCCGCTCGATCCAGTCGATATTCACCGAACGAATGTCACCCACGAATCCCAGGTCCGGAGACTGCTTCCTGGTGGCGCGGAACATTCCCAGGTCGCCGCCACAGAGGCCGATTGCCGGCTGACCGGCCGCGCCGATCGCTGCCACCAGCAGCTTATTGAGCTGCCCGGCCAGCACCATCATGGCGACATCGCGCGTCTGCGCATTAGTCACGCGCAAGCCATCAATAAACGTGGTTTCGCAGCCCAGTTGCTTCAGCGTGCGGCTCAATGCCGCGCCTCCGCCATGCACAATGACGATCTGATGGCCTGCTTTGCACAGGCTGGGAATCGTCTTGGCGAACTTCTGAACCAACTCCTTACTATCGAGCGCAGCCCCGCCGATCTTGATGACGAGCTTCATTGCAATCCTGCCTTCTCGTCGAAACCGAACATCAGGTTCATGTTCTGCACCGCCTGTCCGGCCGCGCCCTTTAAGAGGTTGTCGAGGCACGACACCAGCACTGCTCGTGTGCCATCCGGCGAAAGCGAGAAACCGATGTCGCAGTAATTCGTGTTGAGCGAAAACTTGATCTGCGGCAGCTTCGCCGCGCCAAATATCCGCACCCAAGGCTTGCCGGCATAGAACCCGCGCAGCGTCTGATCCAGTTCCTCGGCCGTCACCGGCTTCGCCAGCTTCACGTAAATGGTGGAAAGGATTCCGCGGGGAATTGGCAGCAGGTGCGGCGTGAACTGCAGCGAGCCGCTATCGACGCCAAGTTGCTCCAGCATCTCTCCCGTGTGCCGGTGTCCGAAAACGCTGTAGGCGGCGAAATCTCCGTCGACCTCGACGAAGTGCGTCTTCGCCGTGGGTGACTTTCCTGCTCCCGACACGCCTGATTTGGAATCACAGATGACGCCGTGCGCTACATCCACGTAGCCTGCCTGAATCCAGGGCGCGAGCGCGAGAATGATCGACGTGGGATAGCATCCCGGGTTGGCCAGCAACATCGCGCCTTTGATCGCCTCGGCGTGCAACTCGGGGAGACCGTAAACCGCCGCAGCGTCCATGGTTGCCGCGGACTGCGCGTCACTGTCGTAGAAGCCATACACCGCACGGTTTTCGGCGCTCTTCAGCCGCCACGCGCCGCTCAGGTCGATCACGCGAAAGCCACGTCCGACCGCTTCAGGCACCAGTTCGCGGGAAAACTCATGTGGTGTAGCCAGAAACAAAACATCCACGCCGGCTTCTTTCATTCGCTGCCAGGAGAAGCTCTCGAAGGGGAATCCGCCCTTGCCCGCAAGTTGCGGATACGCGTCGCTCAAGTCGGCATATCCGCTGTCCCCGTTGCGCTGGAACAGAAGCGGCTTCTTGGCGCTGTCGTGCCGGGCGAGCAGGCGCACCAACTCGAGACCGGAATACCCAGTCGCTCCAAACACCGCAGATTGTATCTGTCCGCTCATCGCTTATTTGAAGTAGCCACGTATCCGGCTGGCCAACTTCTCCGCCGTCTTGTTATCGGGAGCGATCACCAGGATCGTGTCGTCTCCACCAATGGTCCCCACGACCTCTTCCCACTCTTCGCCGTCGATGGCCGCCGAAACCGGTTGCGCGCTGCCAGCACTGGTCTTCACCACCACCTGGTTCTGGGCCGTCTTCACGTCGTACACGAACTCGTGAATCAGACGCTCGATCGATGGCAGAAAAGCCTCGGAAACCTCACCCTGCGGCAACTTGTAGCCCTCGCTGGTCTTCACCAAGCTCAATTCATGGATGTCGCGCGACAACGTCGCCTGGGTTACCCGGTGTCCGCGCTTGTACAGCCGCCGACGGAGTTCCTCCTGGCTGGGAACGTCCTGGTCGCTGACCAGGTCGCGAATCGCGGAATGACGGGACAGTTTCGACATAGCATAAATATGCAGCTATATGAATAATAATGCATTTTAGGCGGATGTCAATACGCGGAGGCGAATATTGGCATCTGTCAGGCCCCGGCACTGGAAGAGAGGTCTCGGTCCAGATAGTGACGGGCTACTTCCCTGGCGTCCTGCTTTTGCCCGTCAACCTGGTAGTTCATCTGCCGCATGTCGTCGGCAGAGATGCGACCGGAGAGTTCTTCGAGTGCCGCCCGCGCTGCGGGGCACCGTTGAAATAGTCCCGGCCGCACAATGAGGACAGCATCGTATGGCGGAAAGTAGTGACGATCGTCTTCCAATGCAACCAAGCCGAGTGCGGCGATCATGCCATCCGTGTTCGATCCGGCGACGATGTCAACCGAGCGGTTCTCCAATGCCCGGTAAAGTAGACCCAAATCCATCACGCGAGGAGCTTCGGCAAATTTCAGATCGTAGGTTTTGACAAGACCGGCAAAACCGTCATGCCGTTCTAGAAACTCGTATCCCACACCTAACTTCAATTGCGGAGCCATGGGGCCCAGTTGCGACAATTTTGTCAGACCGTTGCGGCGAGCATCGTCTCCGCGCATCACCATGGCGAAGCTGTTATTGAAGCCCAGTGGGGGCAACACTTCGAGATCAAACCGGCTGAGGTACTGGCGTCTCACCTCTTCGTAAACTTCGTGGGAATCGCCTGTCGCCTTTTCCTTAAGTACGGCCGCAAGCGCCGTTCCCGTGTACTCGGGGTACACATCGATGCGGCCGGCATGAATGGCCTGCTGGCAGATATAGGTTCCTGCTAGATAAAACCGGCCATCGACATTCGTTTGGCAGGACCGATCGAGAACCTGGACTACCAACTCACCGAGGATCAGTTGCTCAGTAAAGTTCTTGGATCCAACAACGATGTTGCGCCTCTGAGTCTCGCATCCGGCGGCCAGCAGCATTAGTCCGGAAACGAAAGCACGGCGGTCAAGCATCTCGGTGTTGCCTGCGCGCTAGCAGGTTTTCTATCCCGCCCAACAGAGAATCCGCCAGCAAGGCCATGACAGCGGCAGGGATTGCGCCTGCCAGGATCACGCCATTGTCCACCATTGCGATGCCGCGAAAGATGAACTCGCCCAGCCCGCCCGCTCCGATTGCTGCGGCGATGGTCGCCACCCCAATCGTGATCACGGTTGCGACACGAATTCCTGCCAGAATTGCCGGCGACGCCAATGGCAGTTCAACATGCCACAGCAGTTGGCCCGAGGTGAGTCCCATGGCCACCGCCGCCTCGCGCACGGGTTCACTGATTCCGGTAATCCCGACGTAGGTATTGCGAACGACCGGAAGTAATGCGTAGAGCGCCAGCGCGAAGATTGCGAGGCGGTCCGCACTCGCGCCCAGCCAGGGTAGGGGCAGCAGCAGCCCGAAAAGCGCGAGGCTGGGAATGGTCTGAGCGATATTTGTGCTGCCGAGGATGAGGGTCTTCAGCTTCGGTTTGCGTGTCAGCAGAATTCCCAGCGGAACGCCGATTGCGACCGCAAACAACATCGCGATGCCGACCAGCCAGAGATGTTCGCCGGTCAACATCGCGACTTCGTGTTTGTGGGTGAGCAGGAAGTTCACAACTGAGGTCCTGGAAGCGCCACCGCTCGATAGACTTTCACGTAGTCCTGGACCGCCGTGTCTGGCGATCGCAGAAATTCTTCCGGCGTATGGATACCTCGCATTTTCCCCGACTCCATCAATGCGATACGATCGCCCAGCATTAAGGCCTCTCCCACGTCGTGAGTTACAAACACGATGGTCTTTCCCATCCGTTCCTGCAGCTTCTTGAATTCCAACTGAATCTCGGACCGCGTGATGGGATCGAGAGCGCCGAAAGGTTCATCCATGAGGAGGATCGGTGGCTCAGCCGCCAGCGCGCGGGCCAGTCCTACGCGTTGGCGCTGTCCTCCGGAAAGTTGGTTGGGATAGCGCGTTGCGAAGTCTTGGCTTGGCAACCCAACCAGTTGCAGGACTTCCTCGACGCGATTGGCAATTCTTTGCCGGTCCCATTTCTCCAGTTTCGGCACCAGCGCTACGTTTTCCCAAACCGTGTAGTGGGGAAAAAGGCCGACGTCTTGTATGGCATAACCTATGCCGCGGCGCAGCCCGATTGGGTCCCAATCATCGCTAGGCTTGTTTTCCACCAGCACCACCCCCGCGGAAGGGATGAGCAGACGGTTAATGAGCTTGAGGCAAGTGGTTTTGCCGGAGCCACTGCGTCCCAGCAGCATGAGCGTTTCGCCACGGCGCACAACCAGGTCTAAGCTCGAAAGCAGCGCCTTTCCGGATAACACGCGGTATTCGACTCCGCGAAACTCAATCGCGCCGTTGGAGGTCTCGCTCATATCTCGATTAGCAGTCGCAGCCGGAGGCCGACAGTTCGCATCAGGGTATCAGAACCGCTCTGCGGGCATCGTCGCTGCGGCGCTAAGAAGCTATCCCGGAGGTAGAATGAAGCCGCGTCAACGAGTCTCAATTGGTATTGCACTCAGCCTATGGCGCCCAGCGTAAAAGCACCGAGCCCAGTGGAGGCAAAGGCGAAACTGACGGCCACGAGCCGCGGCAACGACACTCCTCCCTTCTGGACGGCCCAGTCGAAATGGCACAGGGTGCGCGTTGCGGCGGCGATAGTTTTTGCCATCGCCACTATTTCTTACAGCGCGATTTGGATGTATTACATCCGATTCGAGCCCAAAGCCGAATTTCAATTCTCCTTTGAACCCGATTTCCAAGACCACTACTTGGAGATCACTTCTGTCGCGCCAGGAGGCCCCGCGAGTGAAGCAGGGTTGCAGCCCGGCGACCGGATCATGGCAATCAATGGGCGCACGGTTCGATCACTCAAAGCATACGCGACTGTCACCTTCGGCGGCAGACCGGGCGACCGGGTCACCCTGCAAGTTCAAGCCCCCAATACCGGATCGCCGCGACAGGTAGCTGTGACGCTCGTCAAGCCAGATTCCCCACCGCGAACCCTCAGCCAGTGGATCGTTCACGAGCTCCTCAGTTCGTTTCCCGTTCCGTTTGTGCTGGTCGGAATACCCCTGGTTTTCCTGCGCATTGACGATCGAGCCGCGTGGCTGACCGCGATCTGCTTCGCGGGGTTAGTGGCCTCGGCTCCAATGGAGCAACTGGCCGGCCTGATGTCAGCCGGAGTGTCCAATTTCGTGCTCACGTACATGATCGTCTTCTTTGTTTTGGCGCCAACTTCGATGTATTGGCTCTTCGCGACCTTCCCCGCTCAGTCGCCGCTCGATTCTCGCATCCCGTGGTTGAAGTATCTGATGTTGATCGCGTCAGCGTCTGTGGCGATTCCACTCGCGTGCGCGGTCCTGATCACAGGAAGCATGGACCCGCTTTGGCCCGTGCTGGATCGTTTCGCTCGTCGAGAAGTTCGCTATCTTGTCGGCTCCTATTTCTTCGTCGGGTATGGGCTGGCGTTGATTTCATTGCTAGGCAACAGCCTGCGAGCTCCCACCGCGGAGGCTCGCCGGAAAACCAGGGTCATGGTGTGGGGCACCTTTGCCGGAATGTTGCCGTGGTTCGTCCTCCAGGTGATCGTGGCTTACCGTCACATTCAGCCCTATCAGCTACCCTTCTGGGCCTGGGCAACTGCAGTGATCGCAATGTTTCTCATGCCGCTCTCATTCGCCTACGCCGTCGTCAAGCACCGCGTGCTTGAGATACCCGTACTCCTGCGCAGAAGCGCTCGTTATCTGCTGGTTCAAAGGGGATTCCTGATCCTCATGCTGGCAGTCGGTATCGCCGCCACATTGGCGCTTGCGCATTCGTTTACCAAGCACTTCCCCGCCAGCGCTGGAGCGGCAATACCGGTGGGCGTTGCCTTCGGCATGGTTCTCGTAGGCGGAGGAACGTGGGCGCAGCACCGGGTCAGCACCCAAGTCGACAGGGCTTTCTTTCGCAGCGCCTATGACACGCGCCAGATTCTGGAGAACCTGGTAGAGAAAACCCGGATTGTGCGCACCCGTGAACAGCTCTCAGAATTGCTGGAACATAACCTCATGCAAGCGCTTCATCCCACATTCTTGCTAAATTACTTTGAGGAACGTGGAAGGTTTGTACTGCGCTCTGGCGGCGAGGGAGCTGGCGCCCCAGCCGTGCTTCCGGAAGCTTCACCCCTGGCCGACGAGGCCTTCCTGGACGCAGTGCCCATCGAGGTTACGCCTCAGGCCGGTGATGACTACTTCCAGCAGGTTCATGCCGAGTGTCTGGTCCCAATTGCTGGCCGAGAGGGCCAGCGGCTCGGACTGTTGGTACTAGGCCCACGCAAGTCGGAGGAGCCGTACTCCGGGGAAGACAAGCGCTTGCTGGCCGTGATTGCGAATCAGGCTGGAAACACCCTGGAGAACATCCGGCTGGGCGAGGAGATTGCAGAACGTATGCAGGCCGAGAAGCGGGCGGCCCACGAAATCGAGCTGGCGCGACAGGTACAGAGTAAGCTCTTCCCTCAACACCCGCCTCGCCTGGCTTCACTCGACTATGCCGGCGATTGTGTGCAGGCTCGGGTTGTAGGTGGCGACTATTACGATTTTCTCGAGCTGGCGCCGGGGCTCCTCGGATTCGCTCTCGCAGACATCTCGGGCAAGGGGTTCCCCGCTGCGTTGCTGATGGCCAATCTGCAGGCCAATCTTCGAGGACAGTATGCCCTCGCACGCGACGATCTGGCGGGATTATTGCAGTCCGTGAACTGGCTGTTCTACGAAAACACCGAACCCAACCGTTACGCGACGATGTTCTTCGGGCGCTACGATGACCGGCTGAGGGTTTTGCAATACGTCAACTGCGGGCATAATCCGGCGTTGGTCCTTCGCGCGGACAACTCCGTGGTGTGGATGTCTTCGACCGCCACGGTGATGGGAATGTTTCCAGAATGGAGTTGTCAGGTTTCGGAGCTACGGCTCAACTCGGGCGATATCTTCCTGATCTACACGGACGGCCTCACCGAAGCGACATCACCCGACGGAGATGAATTCGGCGAGGACCGTCTCCGCGAGACACTGCATCAAAACCGAACTCTGGCAGCCGCTCCGCTACTACGAGTTTTGATCGAAACCGTGCAACGGTTCAGTCCCGGCGAACCGGGCGACGACATGACTGCCGTGATCGCGAAGGTCCGCTAGCCCGGTCCGACAATGCTGGAAAAATAAAGCAGGGCACCCTGAGGCGCCCTGGATTCAATCCTGACTGCGGGGACTAGCGTCGTCCCCAGCCGCCGCCGCCACCGCCGCCGCCGGAACCGCCACGACCTCCACCGCCGCCGCCACGACCTCCACCGCCGCCGCCGAATCCGCCACGGCCTCCACCGCCACCACCGCCACCGCCGCGAGGACGATCGGTCTTGGGACGGGCTTCGTTGATGTTGAGGTTGCGTCCGCCGAGATTGGTCCCGTTCAAGGCTTCCATCGCCTTGGTCGCAGCGTCATCATCCGCCATTTCGACGAAGGCGAAACCGCGGGGTTGGCCGGTGTCGCGATCGGTTACGATGCTGACTTTGTCGACCGGGCCGTAGGCCTCAAACAATGCGCGAAGCTGGTCCTCGGTCGCGTCAAACGGCAGGTTCCCCACATAAATGTTTTTCATAGTTGCCTCACTTCTCAGATGGGAGGCCGTTTCGCGGATCAGGGATCGATGGCGCAGCGCGGCCGCTGGTTAGGGTGTCTAGGACTCGTGAATGTGCTTGCGACGAATTACTTACTGCTAAAGCACCATGGAGAGCAGGCTGTCCTGCTCTCCTTGGTTGAATTCCAATTAGAGAACTTGGACGTTCTCTGCCTGCCAACCCTTCGCGCCACGCTTCACGTCGAAGCTGACTGCCTGACCCTCCTGCAACGAACGGAAACCGTTCGTCTGGATAGCCGAGAAGTGAACGAATACATCTTCGCCGTTCTCACGTGAAATGAAGCCAAAACCCTTTGCGTCGTTAAACCACTTTACTGTTCCTTGTTCCATTTGTTTCTTCAATATCCTTGATGTTGATGTTGCGCTGCGGGATCGGTAAGTTACAGGCAGGAATCGCTCGTACTACGGGAGGGATGGCTGCTAACGCGCCGTTCAAACACACGCAACTTAAGTATACACCAATTTGTTCTCCCTCACGATCGGTACTGGAACTATGGAAGCCATCGGGCAGCGCAAAAACGGGACCCTTCGGTATCGAGGAGTCCCGTTTGGATGGGGCGTTCGCAGCTCCAGCATCGTCGGATTCAGGCTCTTCTGCCGTTACCCTACTGAGCCAGCAACAGGAGTCGACTGCCGGAATCGAGGTAAACTGTGTTCTTGCTCGATTGCAGGATGGTTCCCGGCTCGCCCATCGAATAGCTTACAATCGTAATGTCCTGCAGATAAGAGACTCCCGGCCGCATCGCCGTTTCTGAAACCGACGTTGCTCCCCGGACCCCGAGTCCTTTGTTGAGAGTGTCGCCCCCGGCGCTGCCGTCCGTGCGTCCTGCAGCCTGAGACATCTGTGTGACCCGGCCCGCTGACGCCGCACCATTGTCGGCCGCTACCGGGTCAACTCCGCTCGGCTCCCAGCGCGGAGCCACGCTGACCAGCGCCATCGTCAGAGGAACTTCCTTGCCGTCCTTCAATTGGGCTTTGTCGAACAGGAGTCCAAGCTTGGACGGACCTTCCTTGTCCGCTTTCATTTTTATCTCCGTCACCTTGCCGAGAACGTGAGTACCCTTCGGTAGTTCAGTTCCGTCCTTCAGCTTGGTGAGTTCGGTTAAACGAGCGCTGACAGCGTCTCCAACCTGTACCTTCTTGGGGTGAATGATCTTCTCAAGAACGGCGTGAATCTCAGGAGATGTCGGCGGGGCGGCGACCGCAGACTGCCCCTGAGCACGGGATACGCTGGGAATAGAAATGATTGCGGCAACCACCGCAAAAGCCAGTAAGAAGAACCAGACTTTAAGGCTACGTGAAAACATGATCAAGACTCCGATGAATCGAATCGTTACAAGCGGTTCGCGCGGTTCGCCAGCGATCCGCGTTTGACACTTAGAATATACTCCGGGTTCGACGGGAATGAAGTGACGATGAACAGCACCGTGTGACGGCTCGTTCCGATCGTAATTCGGCTCCGTGAGTCATTGCATCTTCCACTCTCTCAAGTCCCTTTCCGGCGCAGAGTGACGTTTCCAATTCCGCGGACGCTTGCTTCTGCCAAGGAGAATTCATGTCGGCAGTCGTCGGTTTTCCGCGGGTGAATCCTGTTGCAGAAGGTGTCGAGTTTCTGGCACTAAGTAATGGTCTTCACCACACACCTCGGTGTGCCACGACCCTCCATGAAACGGGATTTTGCGCATGAAACTGCTTTTCATGCCCGTAATTGCTTGACATCCAAGACAACGAACCGCAAAATGCCTGAACTAGGATCCATCGGGTAGACTCCCGAAGACGATTGCAACCCCTCCCCTTAAACACGGCCGCCCCTACCGAAAGGGTGACAAAGGCACAACCTTCGCGACTCATGCATCAAAAGGAATCTACTATGCGATTTGGAAAAACACTAAAGACCGTTCTGATGGGTGTAACAGTGCTGTTGTGGATGGCGTCGGCCTCTGCCCAGCAAGTTCGATTTTTTCCGGATTTTTCCTCGGTTGCCAATCTGCAGATGAACGGCATGGCGCACCAGGCATCCAACGGCACTTCGAGTGTGTTACGGCTCACGGATGGATATCCTGGATTCGGGGCCACTCATCCCGAGTCCTCGTCGGCTTGGTTTACTGTGCAGCAACCATTGAATGTCGGATTCACAACCTACTTCAAATTCCAGATTCACGTGGCTGGTATTTGTTGCACTCCCGGTGACGGATTGGCGTTTGTCGTCCAGAACGCGGCGACTACCGACGCTTCGTATGGGGCTGCGGGCGCGGGCGTCACGGCTCGCGGAGTTGGCTTCGGTGGCGTTGGCTATGCGGGAATTCCCAATAGCCTGGCCGTGGAATTTGACACTGTCACCAATGCGTGGGACCCCAACGCGAATCATGTGGCGGTGCAGAGTTGCGGCACCAAGACGAATGGGCCCGTGCATAATCCAGGCACCTACACGATAGGGAGCAACCACAATGTCACGAGTTGCCTGGTAGGTTCCGGGATCAGCAATAACATCCCTACCCTCGGCGTCACCTGTGGCCCCTCATCCTGCACCGACGGCGTTCCCCACGAGGTAGTGATCGAATATACGCCGCCCACTACCGTGAATGGCAATGGAACTTTGAAGGTCTGGATCGATGCTCCGTTTATTCCCGGTACCCATACTCCGGTAAGAACGGCCGTGCCGGCCATCAACATCCCGTACAACATCGACAATACTCACAATTCTCAAGGCATTTCGCTCGCCGGAGGAACCTCGGCATGGGTGGGATTCACCGCGTCGCAGACCAACATGCCGCAGGCGCAGGATATTCTGGCTTGGGAATTCACGCCGCATACGCCCACCCAGGTGACCCAGGTTATTCCGCCCGGAGGAACTGAGGCGGACTATATATTCGGCGGTCACCATATGGGAGTGAATTACTTCGCAGGGTTTACCAATGACCCGGTTGATCCATACCTGATGACCGTTCTGGCCACGCCGATCTCGCGCGGCGTGTTTTACAACACCCGTGAGGTAGGAACGCCGTTCACCAACGAGCTGTGCGTGGTCTATCTGCAAACCGGTGGGAACTGTATCGTTTACTCCGTAACCTGTCAGAGACAAAGTAACCCCACCGTCAACGTAACTTGCCCAGCGAGTACGAACCCCTGTACGCAGACCAATCAGACGGGCTGCCTGGTCTTCAACACCAGTTTCTACACCTCGGACCCGATCACCCCGCAAAATGCGGATTACCTCAAGGCTGATCCGATTGGAACCAACAACTGGGTGAGTATCTTTGTCTCGTATGACCCAAATACCTTCGATGGCAAGACGACCGGAACGGGCGGCAGTCCTTCGGACTTCGTAGCCACTTTCAAAGTGGGTGCGGGACACTAAAGTACGAGTTAACTCCCATTCGTCCGGTTCAGTATTCCGGCAAACCAAACAACCCCGGCTTCGGCCGGGGTTGTTGTTTGTCTGGTGTATTCGAGACGCAAGCGTCACACCGCTTTGGATCCAGAAAAATGAGATTGGGGCAAGTTGACCATTAGCGGGAAGATCTATTCCCGCATCCTTCACCTGACGCTCCGGTTCGGTTTAGCCTTGGGAAGCTTGCAGGATTCTATGCGGCGCCCTGGTAGGACTTGACCGCATCGCGATAGATATCCTTCAGGTCAGAGCGGTCCAGCACACGGCCGGCACCGTTTTCCTTGCTGATCGACTCAAGAATCCGAACCGCTTCCTGATACTGCGGGACGTATTCCTTGGTCTTTCCGCCAGAACTCAGTACCTCGCCCAACAGGTAATGGGCCCTCGCCTGTTCCACCAGCAGGCCGAGTTTTTCGGCCCGGTTCATCGCGCGGTCCAATTCCGCTTGCGCGTCTGCCGGCTTCTTGGTGGCCAGAAGGGCCTGCGCGAGATAGATTGACGACTGCACGGAGAGCGCTTTCAAGCCCATCGAGTCGGCTTCTTCCACCAGCTTCTTCAAAACAGGAATCGCCGATGCCGAGCGGCCTTGGACCACATCCAGCTTCGCCAGATTGAAATGCGAAACTGCCAGCAACTGGCGGCTCTTCGACCTGGTCGCCACCTGCAATGCTTTTTCGTATTGTTGCCGGGCGGTACCGTAATCACCGCGGTAGAAGTAGCTGTCACCAAGATAATTCAACGCCGAAGCCAGCACGGTATCGTTCTTGACCTCGGTGGCAAGCTTCACCGCATCTTCCAGGCTCTTCTGTCCCTCATCCCAGCGCCCGACCTCGGAAAGTGCGTTGCCGTATCGGCCCGTTGCTTCGACCATGAGCCACGTCTGGTCTTTGGCCTGCTCAAAGTCTTTCAGCGATTCCTGCAGGGCGCTGAGCGCCGAAGCATACTTGCCTTGTTCGGTGAACAAGGCTCCCAGACCGCTGGAATTGACCGCTACTCCGTTCTGGTCCCCACTGTTTCTTCCAATCTCCAGCGCCTTGAGATACTGGTTCACCGCTGTGTCGTACTGGCCGAGATCGACGTTGACCTCAGCCAGGTTCTGCAGCGACTGCGCCATGTCGTCGGTAAGTTTCAGTTTTTCACGAATCTGATACGCCTGCTGGTAAGACGTGAGCGCATCCTGGAAGTTGTCCATATAGCTGCGGATTGAACCCAGGTTGTTCAGGCTCAATGCCTGCCTCGCTTCGTCGCCCAGATCACGATAGAGGGTCAGCGCGTCAGTGGTGCTTTTGAGCGCTTCCCCGTACTGGGCATGGTCGGAATAGTACGACCCCAGGTTCATCAGAATCAGCGCAGTGCCACGTTTGTCGCCAATCCGTTGAAACATTGCCAGAGACTCTTTGTAGTTAGCCAGGGCTTCGCTGGCATTTCCCATCCTGCTTTGCACTCTTGCGATCTGGTTCAGGCTGCTGGCTACGCCCTTCTCCAAGCCTAGCCGCTTGCGGATCTCCAACGCGCCGGTAAAGTTCTTCAGGGCTTCATCGAGCTTATTCAAGTCCAGGTACGCCGCGCCCATCTGTTGCTCAACCGCTGCCTTCGCCTCGTCATTGCCAAACTGAGTTGCCAGGCTGTAGGCAGAGTTCAGAAACTCCAGTCCGGCCTGCGGATTACCCGATTCGATCTCCACCTTGCCACTGGCCAGCAGGGCATCAACGTTCTTTGAGTCGGCCGATCGAACCCGCGCCAGCCGCTTCCGGGCCTCGTCGTAGTTGCTGACTTGCTCGTAGAGCCCGGCCAAAGCAAGTTGCGCGTCGGCATCATCAGGGTTTCCCTGCGTCAACTTCTCATACGCCGAAATCGCTTTCGCGGTATCGTTCATGATCACCGCGTGGTTGGCTTCGACCAGGTACTTCTGCTGCGCGGGAAGGTTGTCACTTATCGTCACTGCGCGGCGGGAAGCCTGCTCGGCTTTGTCGTCGAATCCCAGGCTGTGGTATGACTGCGCCAGCCTCGAATATGCCATCGCAAAATTAGGATCTTCGCCGATAGACTCTTCGAACTTCTTGGCGGCATCCTGTTCCTTTCCCGCACGAGAGAGCTGGAGACCTTCATCATAGGCACGCAGCGCAGGAACCGACTTCGTCAAAACATATTGCGAGCGCCCCTTCAGGTCCTTTTGCACGTCCGGATCCGTGGAGAGATTGGCGCGCACCTGGGAAGCCAGGTTGTCCAATCCGCCGAGTAGGTCCTTCTCGCTCGGGATGTCCGTTTTGAGCTCGAAGTTGCGGTCGTGCTTGAGGTCGTAAACAGTTGCATTGATGCGTATCTGGTCGCCAAACTTCTGGTACTGGCCGTATACAACGTTGTCGGCACTGGTGAAATCTGCGATGCGCTTCAGCATCGAAAAGTCAAGTTGCGACTGCGGCGAAATATGCAGATCGCGCAAGACCTGCTGCAGCCGGCTGGGTGAAACCAGTCGAACGCGCTGCGACTGGCCAATGTCGGTGCTTAAGGTTTCCGACAGGCTGGAAGCCAGCCAATTCAAGCTTGGGTCACTGGATGAGTTATAGAACGGGACAATCGCGAGCGAGAGTGCCGCGGCTTGCGACGCCTGCTGTCCACCTGATCCGCCACCGAGCTTCGATCTGAAAGCAACTCCCGCTCCCACCGCCAACACGATCCCAGCGACGCCAATCGCAATCCACTTCAAGGGGAAGCGCTTCGTCGCCGACACAGAACCAAGCGCCGGGACAGGTGTGGTCCCTGACCCGAGGTTTGGAGCGCCGTACACCGAAGCGCCCAAAACAGCACGGCTGGTGGTGCTCGATCGCGGGCGCTTGCCCTCGAAGATGTCGAGGTCGTCGATCAATTCCTGCACCGTGTTGTAGCGCGCCTTCGGGTCGCGTTCCAGGCACTTGGCCGCAATCAGGCTCAAGGTCGGCGGAATCGTCGGATCGACGTCAGACAGCGGTACGGCACGTTCCTGGGTACGCTTCACCAAGCTGGCAATGGCACTCTCGGCACGAAACGGAATGTTGCCCGTCAGCAACTCGTAGAAAATCAGCCCCATGGTGAATAGGTCGGAGCGCGCATCCAGCGCGTTGCCCATCGCCTGCTCGGGCGACATGTACTCCATGGTCCCGATCATCATGCCGGTCTGCGTCATGCCGTCGCTCTGCACGGTTTTCGCCAACCCAAAATCCATGATGACCACGCGGCCCGATCCATCACGCATGATGTTGCTGGGCTTCAGATCGCGGTGTATGACACCTTCGGAGTGTGCTGCCTGCAAGCCCGAACATGACTGGCGCATGATGTTGATGGCTTCTTTCGGTGGCAGCTTGCCATCACGCGTGAGGATAGTGCGCAAATCATCACCCTCGATGAATTCCATGGTGATGAATTTCACGCCGTCGGCTTCGTTCAGGTCGTAAATGCGGATGATATTGCGATGCGTGACCTGTCGTGCCAGTACCAGTTCCTGCTTGAATCGAGCAAGGATGGCGGGATTGCCAGCCAGATCAGGCCGAATGACTTTGAGTCCCAAGGTCCGGTCAACCTCGAGATCGTGCGCCTTGTACACCGCACCCATGCCGCCCATGCCGAGCAGCTTCTGGATCTCGTAGCGCCCACCGAGGACGGTACCGATCTCCAAAATGGTTGCGCCAATGGAGGCGTAAATTGGACTAGGCGTACCTGAACTGGCATCGCGCTTCTTCGGCGTGGGCACGATGGTGGCATCGTTGGAAGAATCGCGATTAGCGGGCACGGAGGATGACACCGGCTTCGTCGGGTTTGGAGAGGCGGGCTCCGCCATGGTGACGTCCGGAACCGGGACGCCCATGGAAGTCATCGCATCGGAATCGAGGGCAGGCTTCGGGACAGCAATCGAACTGTCGCCGCTGGAAACCGCAGTTCCCTCCTGCGCTCTCCGAGATGCTCGGTCCGCGTCGTCTGGCATGGTCCCCACAGTGTGTTTGGCCTGTCTGATCTGGCGGAAAATCCCGCCGCAGAGTCAGCTGTCTTCGCAGTATATCTTGCTTTCGGAAACACCGATTGCGGATTCTACGCATGTCATCAGTAGTTAATAGGACCACAAACACCGTTGCCACTGCAGATAACACTGAGGTTGACTGTCATGTAGCACTTAAGTCTTAATCTTGCGTTCGCATCGTGACTCCATCCTCCACAGACGCAGGGCGAGGGCCCACAGCGCGGCTGGCAAAAACATGGCAGCACCCGTCCCAACTGCCACCGCCCGGGGAGAGATTCCAGCGTCAAGCGCTAGCCCGGCAATCCATGACGCGGCCGCCAGTACGAACATTGAAATTGCGAGGTCCGCGCCGAAGACTCTCCCAAGAAAGCGATCTTTGGTGTTCAAGTGCAGCAGGGTGGTGGAGAACACCCAGACCGTCGAAGTGCCGGAGTGCGCCAGTACGATCACGGCAAAGGCAAACCAGACTCGATTAGCAGTGCCGAGCAAGAGATATCCAATGCCGCCGAAGATGAACCCAAACAAAACTCCAAGGCGCAAACTGCGTTCACGCTGACCTGTCCAATGTGATGCAGCGAGAGGTCCCAGAAGCGCCCCCACGCCACGCGCGCCCATCAATAAGCTCATTCCGAACAACGCAGCGCGTGGGTGCGGGATACCAGCGATCGCAACTGGGAAAATACGCTCCCCCATCACTGGCAGCAACACCCACGACGCACCGAGAATACTGACGCCTGCCTTGAGTGAAACCACGGCCGCCAGTTTAGGATCG
>Ga0208478_1000143_pt1 | contig 28248 bp, 25 predicted proteins | sample NGESurdeep072012_5_FD_184462 | JGI IMG/M metagenome (GOLD analysis project Ga0208478, IMG submission 184462) | Arctic peat soil microbial communities from Barrow, Alaska - NGEE Surface sample 415-2 deep-072012 (SPAdes) | ecosystem: Environmental > Terrestrial > Soil > Wetlands > Peat ...
GTTACGGGTTGCATGACGAGGAGGTCATCAGCATCATGAGATCCAGCTTCAGGCTGCCGTTCGTCAAATGGCTGGCACCGCCCTTCGGAGCCGCCATCGAGCGGGTCTGATGACAGCAGCGTTACCGGCGCCCCTACTACGAACGGCGCCGGGCGCATCAATCCGTCGCCGCAGCCGAACTGACGCCGTAGCCTGCCCGCGCAAGATCATTCTCACCGCTAGCGTCGGGCGGTTGCTCACGCCGTTTGCCTGACGGAGACCTTTGGGTCGCAGGTGAAAGAACGCCTCACTCCTTCGGCCGGCTGAGCCCCGATCGAGGGAGGTTACGATCCCATAGCGCCTCTTGACGGGGATGGCCGGGCCATGATTGGCTCCCAATACTTCCTCTACGTAACTATGAGCTGGCTCATAAGGAGCGCCGGTGACCACCGATCGCACCTGAGAGCAGGCGGTATCAGCGTCGTGATGGACAGCAGAGGGGGCGGGCTGCCAGCGGTTCTGCACTGGGGTCGGGACCTCGGCGGGCTGGCTGAAACAGAGCTGGCAGAACTCGCCCTGGCTGTACGGGCGCCCGCCGGGGACAGCCTGATCGACGTGCCGACCCGGATCAGCCTCCTGCCGACGCCCGCCGAGGGCTGGGTGGCCACTCCCGGACTCACCGGGAGCCGCGCTGGTCGGGACTTCTCCGCGGTGTTCCGGGTGATCGCAGAAGCGTCGTCGACGGACCGCGCGGTGGTCGGCCGGAGTTACTCCGCGGTGGACGAGCACGCCCGCCTCGGGCTGCGCATCGACGTCGAACTCACCGCGTCCGGGTTGCTCAGGATCGCGGCGGAGGTCGACAACCGCGCCCTGGATGACGTATTCGAGCTCGGCGGCCTGGTGCTGGCGCTGCCCGTGCCGACCGAGGCCGATGAACTGTTCGACCTCACCGGGCGTCACGCCCGGGAGCGGGTGCCACAGCGCGGACCGTTCCGGGTGGGCACCTGGCTACGGGAATCGCGCAAGGGCAAGCCCGGGTTGGACGCGTCCTACCTGCTGGCGGCCGGGGTGCGCGGGTTCGGCTTCACGACGGGTGAGATCTGGGCCGTGCATGTCGGCTGGTCGGGCAATCAACTGGCCTACGCCGAGCGCACCTACAACGGGATCAGCTTGCTCGGTGGCGGAGAGTTGTTGCTTCCCGGCGAAATTCGCTTGGCGCCGGCCAGAGCTACCGGTCGCCCTGGGTCTACGCCTCCTATGGAACGGGCCTGGGCGAAGTCGCCGGCCGCGTGCACAGGTATCTGCGAGCCAGGCAGGGCCACCCGACGTCGCCGCGGCCCGTGGTACTGAACACCTGGGAGGCGGTGTACTTCGATCAGGATCTGGCACGCCTGATCGCGTTGGCGGAGGTGGGTGCCGCGGTCGGTGCTGAGCGATTCGTGCTGGACGACGGGTGGTTTCGCGGCCGCCGCAACGACACCGCGGGTCTGGGCGACTGGTATGTCGACGAGCGGGTGTGGCCGGTGGGTCTGGGCCCGCTGATCGACAAGGTGCGCGGTCTCGGCATGGATTTCGGGCTGTGGTTCGAGCCCGAGATGATCAACCTGGACTCCGATCTCGCGCGTGCCCACCCGGAGTGGATCTTCCGAGCCGGTGGGCGGCCGGGCATCCCGAGCCGCCACCAGTACACCCTCGACCTCGCGCACCCCGAGGCCTACGCCTACATCTCCGGCCGGCTGCACAGCCTTCTCGACGAGTACGACATCGCCTACCTCAAGTGGGATCACAACCGGATGGTGGTGGAGGCCGGACACTCACCGGCCGGTCGTCCCGGGGTGCACGAGCAGACGAAGGCGCTGTACCGGCTGCTCGACGAACTCCGCGCCCGGCACCCGCTGGGTGGAACTCTACAAACGCAGCCGTGACCTGCTGCACCACGGCACGGTGGTGGTGGCCGATCACCCCGACCCGGCCATCTGGGTGCACGGCGTGGTCGCGCCCGATCAGTCGGAGGCGATCTATGGAGTGGAGGCGGTGAGCCGGTCGACCACCTGGCCCCCCGGCCGGGTGCGACTACCGGGGCTGCATCCCGATCGGCGGTACCGGGTCGGGCCGCTCCCGCCGGGCGACCGCTACCCGAGGGCCAACCAGCTTCCCGACTGGTGGGTCGGCGGTGTGACGATGTCCGGCCGGGTACTCGACACGGTAGGAGTTAAGATCCCGGCGATGTACCCCGAGTACCTGCACCTGATCAGGGCGACGGAGGTTCCGATGTGATGAACCGAGCAGGGCCTGGGGTCGGTCAGCCCCGGCCTCGTTGGCAAACCAGGAGGCCGTCGTGCACTGAATGATGAACCCGTCTCGTCCATCACGCGGTACCTCGAGTGCGGCATTCCCCAGCACCACCCAAGGCCCAGTCGGTGGCAACAGCCCGCCGGCGCCGACGCACCACCTTCCCAGCAGCGTTCGACGATGAACGCCTCGGCGCGAGAGTGCAGCCAAGGCAACGTCAATCGCCCGAGAAATGGAGAGAGCAATGACAGCGACGACAAAGGGGTCGCGGCGATGGCTGGCGGCCCTGACCGGCGGCATGCTGCTGTTCGTGGCGGCCTGCAGCAGCAGTAGCAGCGACAGTTCCTCAGGTAGCAGTGCAGCGGCCGGGGGCGGCGGCAGCGCCGCGTGCGCGCCGGCGCCGAGCGGGCAGAAGGTGAACCTGACGTTCTATTCCTGGATCCCCGGCATTGAAAAGGTGGTGGCGACCTGGAACGCCGCCAACCCCGACATCCAGGTCGACGTCAAGACCGGACCGAGCGGTAATGGTGGTGCGTACCAGAACTTCTCGAACGGCATCAAGGCCGGTAACGCGCCCGACCTGATGCAGATCGAGTTCGACCGGCTGCCCAACTTCCGCATCCAGGACGGGCTGGCCGACATCGGGTCGTGCCCGGGGGTGGCCGACGCCAAGAGCCAGTTCGTCGACTGGACCTGGTCGCAGGCCACGTTCGGTGAGGCGAACTCGGTGTACGCGATCCCGCAGGACACCGGGCCGTTGGCGTTCTTCTACCGCAAGGATCTGTTCACCGCAGCCGGCATCCCGGTCCCGACCACCTGGGCGGAGTTCCAAACCGCGGCGCAGGCGATCAAGGCGAAGGGCGCCTTCATCACCAACTTCTCCAGCGGCGACCCCAACCAGTTCGCCGGGTTCGTCTGGCAGAACCAGGGTCAGTGGTTCCAGAGCACGGACGCCGGCTGGAAGGTCTCGCTCACCGATAAGGCGTCCACCGACGTCGCCAACTATTGGCAGGGACTGATCGACAACAAGCTGGTCTCCCCGGTCAAGAACTTCACCGACGAATGGAACAAGGCGGCCGACAGCGGGCAGATCTGGGGCTGGGTCTCGGCCGTCTGGGGCAACACCACGATCTCGTCCAACGCGCCGAGCACGGCCGGGGACTGGGCAGTGGCCCCGATGCCGCAGTGGACCTCCGGCGGCAAGGCGGCCGGCAACTGGGGTGGCTCGACGACCGCGGTGTTCAAGGGCAGCAAGTACCCGGCGGAGGCCGCCAAGTTCGCGTTGTGGTTGAACACCAACACCGAGTCGCTGACCGCGCTGAACAGTGAGGGCGGCCTGTACCCTGCCACCACTGCCGGCCAGCAACTGCCCGCACTGCAGCAGCCGAGCGCCTTCTACGGCGGCCAGCAGATCTTCACGGTCTTCAACCAGGCCTCGTCCGAGGTGGACCCGAACTTCACCTGGGGACCGGTGATGAACGAGACCTACAACGCCCTGACGGACGGCTTCGGCGCTGCGCTCAACGGTCAGGGGACGCTATCCGACGCCTTGGCGGCGGCGCAGACCAAGACCATTGATGCCATGAAGGCGCAGGCGATCCCGGTCGCCGGGTAATCCCGGACGAGCGGCGGCGCGTTTCGCGGGGCGGGTGCGGATTTCTCACATTCGCCCCCGCGACGCGGGGATCGCCGACCCGTTCGGCTCGAATGGCCAATTCGGTTCGGATGGCCAATTCAATGAGGAAAGGGACCGCTCATGACAACCCCGGCAACCGCGCTCGCCAGCGAGATTGCACCAGTGGTCACGCGAAAGCGTGATCCGATCAAGCACAAGGGCGCGATCATCGGGTTCCTGGCGCCCTTTGTCGTGCTGTTCATTCTGTTCTATGCCATTCCCGTGCTGTACGCCCTGTACCAGTCGTTCTTCAAGACCCAGCGCCAGGGTACTTTTGGCGCGGCGACCACGGTCTTCGGTGGTTTCGAACAGTATCAAAGAGTTTTCAGCTCCAGTGAGTTCTGGACGTCGATCGGCCGGGTGTTGGTGCTGTTCATCGTCCAGGTGCCGATCATGTTGGGACTGGCTCTGGTGTTCGCCCTGCTGCTCGATTCCACCGTTGTCAAGGGAAAGAAGTTCTTCCGGCTGGCGATCTTCGCGCCCTACGCGGTGCCAGGAGTGATCGCGGCGATCATGTGGGGCTTTCTGTACGTGCCGTCGCTGTCCCCGTTCAGCATCACCCAGGACGTCGACTTCCTGGGTTCCGGGCTGGTGCTGTGGGCGATCGCGAACGTCATCACCTGGGTCTTCTGCGGTTACAACATGCTGATCATCTTCTCGGCGCTGCAGGCGATCCCGCTGGAGATCTACGAGGCGGCTCGCACCGACGGCGCGGGTCAGTTCCGGATCGCCTGGTCGATCAAGATCCCGATCGTGCTACCGGCGATCATTCTCACCTTCGTCTTCTCGATCATCGGGACGCTGCAGCTCTTCAACGAGCCCCAGGTCTTCCGCACCATCACCAGTTCGGTGTCCAGCACGTACACGCCGAACATGGTCGTGTACTCGACCTCGATCGTGCCGAACTACAACCTGTCCGCCGCCTACTCCGTCGTGCTGGCGCTGTCGACCTTTGTGCTGTCCTTCATCTTCCTGAAAGTCACCCAGAAGCGAGCGTTCGCATGAGCGGCCCGACGACCACAGTGCCCACCGGCACAGACACCGGTGGTCCGAATCGGCCCTCGTCCACGGGGCCGCGGGAGAACAAGCTGTCGGTCCTGCTGGCCACCGGCGGCCTGGTGGTCGCCGCGCTGTACTTCCTGATACCCATCTGGTGGCTGGTCGTCGCCTCCAGCAAGTCGCAGGCGACATTGGTGACCACCGGCGGACTGTGGTTCGCCAGCCCGTTCCAGCTGTTCTCCAACGTCTCGGACCTGTTCGCCTTTCGGGACTCGCTGTACCTGCGGTGGCTGGCGAACAGTGTCGGGTATGCCTTGCTGGGCGCCGGTTTCGGTACCCTGTTCGCCGTCATGGCCGGATATGCGTTGGCCAAATACTTCTTTCGCGGTCGCGAGGTGGTGTTCAATCTGATCCTCGGCGGTGTGCTGGTGCCCGCGACGGCGCTGGCGCTACCGCTATTCCTGATGTTCAGTCAGGTCGGTCTGGTGAACACCTACTGGGCGGTGTTCCTGCCCAGCCTGGTCAGCCCGTTCGGGGTGTACCTGGCCAGGATCTATGCGGCGGCGTCGGTTCCGGAACCACTGCTGGAGGCGGCCAGGCTGGACGGCGCCAGTGAGTTCCGGGCGTTCTTCGTCATCGCCCTGCGGTTGATGAAACCGGCCCTGGTGACGATCTTCCTCTTCCAGTTCGTGGTGATCTGGAACAACTTCTTCCTGCCGCTGGTCATGCTCTCCGACCAGAGGCTGTTCCCCATCACCCTGGGTCTCTACACCTGGAACAGCTCGATCAATCAGGCTCCCGAGCTCCGCTTGTTCGTCATCGTCGGCAGCCTGGTGTCGATCCTGCCGCTGCTGATCGCCTTCCTCGGCCTGCAGCGGTTCTGGCAAAGTGGCCTGTCAGCGGGCGGTGTGAAGTAAGCGTTCGCAGACAGCGGTCAGCTCGTACCGGCGGGGAAGCGCATCGCCCGCCGGTACGCGGCAGGAGCAACCTGGCAGTGTTCGACAAACGTGGCGTAGAAGCGGCTCGTCGACCCGAAACCGGCCCGGTGAGCGATGTCCGTTGTGGTTGCCTCGGTCGAGATCAGCAGTCGCTGCGCTTCCGCGACCCGGCACTGCGCCAGGTAGTGACCGATGGTGACCCCGGTGTGTGCCCGGAAGATCGACCCCGCCGTGCTGGGGTGCAGGTGTACGGCTCCGGCGATGTCGGCGATCCGGAGTTCCTCGGTGAAGTGGGTCGAGATGTAGGCGGCAATCGCGGCGGCATGACGGTCGGAGCCGCTGGCCACGACGCCCGATCCGGGCGAATGCCGAATACGTCCCCGGGCGCCGATCCGCAGCAGCAACCCCCTGGCCTCCTGCCGGGTCGCCGCGGTGAGCACGCTGTCGCTACCGATTTCGGCGGCCCAGGTTGCCATCTGCGCGGCCAGCACGGCGGGCGCAGGGAAGAGCGACACCGCGCCGCGCAACAGGTCGGCTCGGAAATCCTCCGGCAGCGACCAGGCGAGCGCGTCCACCAGCGGGACGGTCAGCCAGCGGATGGCAACGCCCGGCTCGGTGTCCGCCAGCCGATGCGGGATCCCGGCCCAGAACACCGCGCAGCCGTCACCGGCCACCTGGTGCCGCAGGCCGCCGTGCTCCATCGTCGCCGCACCGCCCAGGGCGAGCACGATCTCAACGTCGTCGTGCCGGTGCGCCGTGGCCATCGTCGGCGTCGCGCTGAGGCCACAGGCGAAGCCGAAGTCCTCGTGCACCGCCCGACCTGCCCGGGCGGGGTCAGCCACGAATCACCAACGACGCTGGGATCCGGGAAGAACAAGCTCTCATTTGAGAAGTATGCCTGGATCGAGGTGCTTATGGTCGAGACCAGGCGCTGCGACCCCCGCGCGCCCCAGCCAATTGGGAGACCATGATGTCCACCTCCATCGCACCGGCCTCCGGTGCACACCCGGCCGCGGAGGCCGCGGCCACCCGCCCCTACCTGCTGACCGCGGAGCAGGTCGAGCAGTTCGACCGGGACGGCTACCTGGTGCTGCCGGGCCGGATCGAGCCCGATCTGTTGGACCGACTGCAGCGCGCCTCGCAGGATTGGATGGCGCAGGGCGAGCTGCACGGTCCCGGCGGCGACTGGTTGTTCGCCAACCGCCCGAGCGGCACCGTGATGTACCGCGTCGACTACATCCATGCCAAGGGACAGCCGGCCTCCCTGGAACTGCTGGGCTCGCCTGCGGTGCTCGGGATCGCGGAGAGCCTGGCCGGTCAGGATTTCGTCCCCACCTACGAATCGATGGTCTTCAAGTCGGCCGGCGACGGTGCCCCGATCCCGTGGCACCAGGACGCGGTCCATTCCCGAAACTTCCGGCTGTTCAACATCGACGTCTACCTGGACGCCTCCCTGCCCGGTCAGGGAGCGTTGTTCGTGGTGCCCGGATCGCAGCACCGGCGCACCGACGCCTGCGGACTGGCCGATACCCATGGGTGGGACGTGCCGGGCGCGATCGAGGTGCAGATGCAGCCGGGGAACGTCCTGATCCATGACGACATGATCGTCCATGGGTCTCCGCCCGCCGCCGGAAATGCCCTGCGGCGCACCATCTACTTCGAGTTCCGGGCCGCCGAGCACATCCTGCGCGAGGGGCCGTGGACCAGGCAGTGGATGGACGCGAGGTTGCGGCTGATCCCCGCCGCACTGGCCGAGCACGCCCGCTGGGCGGCGCCGGAGGACCGCTACACCTGGCGGATCGGTGACGAGCTGCGGCCGACCCGGGCCGCCGACGCCGCAGCCGAGTTGCGCATCGCCCATGAGGTTCACACACCAGGAGAGTGGTGCAGTGCAGGAACAGCTTGATCTCCGCAACGACAGCAAGATCGGCAACCCGATCGGCAATGGCCGATGACGGCCGACCGGCCGGTGACCCGGTCCGGAGCTGACCAGCCCGGCTGGCCGACCACCGGCATCGCCTTCGGCGGCGATTACAACCCGGAGCAATGGCCGGAGGAGATCTGGCCGCAGGACGTCGCGCTGATGCGCGAAGCCGGAGTCTCGGTGGTCACCGTTGGCGTGTTCGCGTGGGCGCGGCTGTGCCCGACGCCGGATGTCTGGGACGATGGATGGCTGCGGCGCATCCTGGACCTCCTGCACGCCAACGGGATTGCCGTCGACCTTGCCACCGCGACGGCGTCGCCGCCGCCCTGGTTGGCCCGGGCCCACCCGGAGATCCGCCCGGTTGACGCGCGGGGCACCCGGTTGGAGATCGGCAGCCGGCAAACGTGGTGCCCGAGCTCACCGGTGTTCCGCGAGCATTCGCTGGCGCTGGTCCGCCGGCTCGCGGAGCGGTTCGCCGATCATCCGGCCGTCGTCATGTGGCACGTCTCCAACGAGCTGGGCAATCACAACGGACAGTGCTTCTGTGACGTCAGTGTCGCGCACTTCCACCAGTGGCTGCAGCAGCGGCATGGCGACATCGAGACGCTGAACGACTCGTGGGGCACCGACTTCTGGAGCCAGCACTACGCCGACTTCGCTGAGATCGGCGCGCCGGCGGCGACCACCGCATTCGGCAACCCCGGGCACCTGCTGGATTGGCGACGGTTCTGCTCGGACGCATTGTTGGCCCAGTATCTCGCGGAAAAAGCGGTGCTGCGGGAGATCTCTCCGACGATCCCGGTCACCACCAACTTCCTCGTCGGCACCGGGCCGGGAGAGATCGGTCCGGGGGATTGCGATTACGCAGCCTGGGCGCCGCACCAGGACATCGTCTCCAATGACCATTACCTGATCGGTCTGGGCGTCGGGGAGGAAGCGCCCCGGCTGCACCTGGAATTCAGCGCCGACCTCACCCGCGGCCTGGCAGGAGGTCGCCCCTGGTGGTTGATGGAACACTCGACCAGTGCGGTGAACTGGCAGCCGGTCAACCGCGCCAAAGGGCCGGGCGAGATGGAGCGAAACTCATTGGCCCACCTGGCTAGAGGCGGAGATGCCATCTGCTTCTTCCAGTTCCGGCAATCGGTGATCGGGGCGGAGAAATACCACTCCGCGATGCTGCCGCACGCCGGGACCGACTCGCGTCGCTGGCGGTACGTCTGCGCGCTGGGCGCGACCATCGGCCGACTCGGCGAGATTGCCGGGTCCGCGGTGGAGGCTCCGGCGGCCGTACTGGTGGATTGGGATTCGGCCTGGGCATGCCAACAGGATGCCCACCCGACCCGCGCCGTTCAGTCGTTCTCGGTGGCAATGGCCGCGCACCGGGCGATCGCCCGTACCGGGACCGGCTGCGACGTGTTACCGCTGGACGCCGATCTCGTCGGGTACCGGGTGATCGTCGTTCCCGCGCTGGTGCTGCTGTCGGTCGAGCAGGCCGGGCGGCTCGCGGCCGCCGCCGCGGCTGGTGCCCAGGTGCTGGTGACCTACTTCTCGGGCATCGCCGACCGCACCGACCGGGTGGTCACCGGGGGATACCCGGGAGTGCTGAGGGACCTGCTCGGGGTGCGCTCGGAGGAGTTCTTCCCGCTCGGGCCCGATCAGGTCGTCCACTGGGACGACGGAACGGTGGGCACCACCTGGGCGGAGGACACCACAGCTGCCCCCGGGACGCAGGTCCTGGTCAGCTTTACGGATGGACCCGTCCCGGGGGCAGCGGCGTTGACCTGCCGCCGGGTCGGCGACGGCGCCGCCTGGTACCTGTCCGGCCAGCCGGATGCCGCCGGCTTCGCCCGGGTGCTGGCGCGGGTGCTGGCGGCCGCGGGTGCGGCACCGGCGGCGGTGCTGCCGGCCGGCCATCCCGCCGTCGTGGCAGGTGAAGTCGACGTGATGCGCCGCCGCTCGACCACCGCCTCCTGGTTGTTCGCGATCAACCACTCCACCGCAGAGGTCACGTTGCCGGCCTCCGGTTGGAACCTGCTGACCGACGTCGCCGTGATCGGGGCCCTGCGGCTGCCCGGCGGCGGGTGCGCGGTCATCCGGGAGGCCTGACCGGGCTTCGTCGCACCGATCGTTTCGGGTACGCACGACTAGAGGGCTACAGGCGGCGGAGCCGTAATTTTGAGTCGGGTTTGTGCTCGGGTGAGTCGGGTTGGGTTGGTCATGCGGCGAGACCGGCTGTGGCCGTGAGGTTGTCGATCGCGGTCTGGTATGCGGTGGCGGCTGCGCGGAGCGGGCGTGGCAGGGTTGGGTCGGCGAGGATGGCCAGGCCGGTGGGTAGTAGTCGGTCGTGGATGCGGGTGAGGAACATGGCGGTGTGTAGTCCGTGGTCGGTGATCCGGTAGCGGTGCGAGTGCGGGATCTTGCTGATGAGGCCGTGGGTTCGTAGTCGCCGTAGGTCGTAGGTCATTTGCCCGGCGGTGACAGCGTCGGGCGGCAGGCCGCGAAGTTCGGCGGTGAGGGTGCGTAGGTCGTGGTTGGTGAACCCGCCGGGTTGTAGTCGGAAGGTGAGCAGCGCGGAGAGCAGTGCGTGGCTGCGTTGTTGTCCGAGGCGTAGCCCGGGGATCCGGGTGCCTTTGTCGGTGGTGATGGGGTCGGTGACGGTGTGCAGGTCGCGGGTTCCGGTGATCGGGTCGTGGTCGAGTCGTTGGACGTCCAGTAGGCGACGGTTGGCGCGCAGGCCGATCTCCCGCAGTGCGGGCAGATTCACCAGGCCCTTCCTGATCCCGAAATCTCTGCTGTCGTTGATGGTGGTCTCGGTTCGCAGCGCACGTCCTTCGCACTTGTGGTATTGCTTGATCGTGGTGTGCTTGTAGTCCACGTGCAGGCTGGGTGTGACGCCTTCGGTGATCACCCGGGTGCGGAACCGGCCGGGTGTCTGGCGGGGCCCGGTCTTCATCAGTCGACGATCGAAGATCAGGCTGACCTGGTCCGGGCGACCGATGTCGAGGTTGTCGCGGATGACCTGTTCGAAGAACACTCGACCGTTGACCGGGGTGTCGAGCATCTGCGTGAGGGAGAACTCGGCCTGCAGGATGGAGAGTTGATACCAGTACTGGGCGTCCCGGTCCTGCTCGGTGAACGGGTTCGGCAGGATGGCCAGCCACTTGTCGAGCAACGCCTGGATCTGCACATCGCCGAGTTGATTGCAGATCGCCTGCAGAGCGGCCGGGTCGTCGACATCGGCGAACGCGTTGTCCATCGCGGTGAAGGTGATTCCCGCCTTCTCGGCCTGTCGCTGCGCCCAGTGGTGCCCGTTGATGCACAGCTTCGCGTTGTACGGGAAATAGGTGGAGAACTTCAGGAAGAACGGCCCGAAATCGCTGTCCACGCAATAGAAGTAGAACTGGTTGATGATCCCGGTGGACTTCACGATCCACGGATAACTCACCCCGTCCTGGTGGTGGCGTTTCTCGGTGCGGAACACCGTGTTCTTCTCCTGGGCCCGCCCGATGAACACCACCCCTTGCGCGGCGGTGAAGTGCCGCAGACGTTCCTGCATCACGTCGTCCTAGCGTTGACCCTTGGCGAAATCGACCCACTCAACGCCCTCGGTTTTCGCGAACCGCTGCACCGCCCGTGTTCTGCGCCTGACTTCGTGACGCACTTCTCGGTTTTGATCAGACAACATCCGACGGGTCTCCGATCAAGTGTTGGAGGATCTGATCATGACCGAGAAGCAGCCCCCGGAGCCGGCGTCCAAGCGCCGTCCGAAGCGGTTCTTGTCACCGTCGCAGAAATACGAGATCTACCTGCAGTTGGTTCGCCAGGAGGTGACGATCGCCGAGGCCGCGGCAAGTCAACAGGTCGACCGCAGCACAATCCTGCGGATACGCACGGTAGCCAAGGAGGGCGCGCTCGCCGCGTTGGCTGCCTCGAAGCCGGGCGTGGCCGGCTCGGCGCGAGATGTCGAGTTGGAACAGGCCAAGGCCGAGGTCGCCCGGCTGTCGGAGGCGACCTGCACGCCGCTGTCCACGACCAGGCAAGCCGTGACACCACCCCGTCCGACGGCACGCGGGCAAGCCGGCAGGCGCTGCAGGCCGACCTGGCCAATGCCTTGGAACGCAGCACCCGACAAGCCCAGCGGATCAGCCAACTGGAGAATAAGCTCTCCCACGTGCTGGGCGAAAATGCCTGGAGAGAGAGCGGTCTCGGTGCGCCGGGCGATGTCGACACACTCCAGCAGAGGATCACGAGCCTGGAACAGCAGCTTGCCGCCGCCGCGCTTCAACTCGCCGCGCGTAACGACGACCTCGACGCCGCCCGCAGCGCGAACAGGGAACTCATGGCGCAGATCAATCACCGCGAAACATGACCCTGCACCTCGCAACTGACTGATAGCGCAATCATCAGGTCAGTCGAGCGTTCGGCCCGTTCGGTGCGCCGTGGGGGTCCGATAGGTTGCAGATGAACGAGGCGCCGGATGACGAGGGGCTCGCGGGGTCCAGTGACTCCATGAGGAGTCGGCCCCTGCCCACGACGCAGTCAACGGGTTCTCCGTAGCTGCTGTCCCGAACCCGATCCGCCGGTTCGACTGCCGGGGTGCCGGTTCAACGATGGCTGCCGGGGTAATCAGCCGGTCTTGCGGCGTCTATCTGCCCAGCGTCGGGTTTGGCAGGTTCCAGTGCAGGCCGCGGGTGTTGGTGGTGGGTGGTGGCGAGGTCCTCGGCGGCAGCCTGGTCATCGACATCCTCGCGGGGTTCGAGGGTGGGTTGGAAGAACCGCTGGGCGATCAAGGTCGGGACGAGCGCGGACAGGATGACGACGGTCACCAGCTGGCTGTATTGGGCTTGGCTGATGAGCTGGTTGGTGAGGCCGTAGAGGGCAGCGATCGACCCGAAGGTGAGCCCGGTGGCCATCAGCAGAGTGGTGTAGGTGCGGTCCCTCCTGCCCAGCCGGAACGCCGCTGCGGTGGGCCAGACCGCGATCACCTTGGTGACCATCTTGACGGCGAACAGCAGCGCGATGATCCCTGCCCCGCTGAGCAGGGCGGGGAAGGAGATCAGTAGGCCGGCGCGGAGGAAGAAGAACGGGGTCAGCAACGCGAATGCGATGGTCCGCAGGCGGTCGACGATGACCCTGTCCCGGAGGAACACCCCGGCCACGACCAGGCCCACCAGGTAGGCGGGGAGCACGGCTTCGCTGCCGGCGGTGCTGGCCAGGCCGCCGAGGACGAGCAGGATGAGGAACAGGAACTTGATCTCGGGTTCGCTGACCCGCCCGCCGACCTTGCGGAGCACCAGCCTGGTCAGGGTCGGCATCCACCACAGCACGACGGCGGTGACGGCGACGAACACCATGAGTACCCAGTTCACGTCCGCGAAGACCCCGCCGAGGGTGAGTACGGTGCCCAGGTCAGTGACGAAACACGCTGCGAGGATGAGCTTGCCGAAGTCCTTGCGGTTCAGTCCGGGCTCGACCATGACGGCGTAGACGACTGCGACCGAGGTGGTGCTCAGTGCGATGCCGCAGATCGCCGCTGCGGGCCACGTCCAGTCCAGCACGTACCGGGCGAACAGCAACGCCCCGGCGAATGGGGCGGCGAAGCTGGCCAACCCGATACCCAGGCTCGCCCGCCAGTGCCGCCGCAGGCTGTCCGGGTCGATCTCCGCGCCGGCGCTCCGGCGGACCGGTGATCTCCGACCGGCGGCCCTTCCTTCTCGTTCTGGGCAACCCATTCAGCGCTCGCCGGACTTCTGCCGCTTGGCTACCGCCTCTCGTAGTGCACGATTCGAACGTCCTCATTGAACCCCTTCGGTACCGACCGGAGTTGCGGCTGTCGGACCTGGCGACGCGTTCCGGGCGCTATCCCTGAGCCGGTCCCCTAGGCATGGCGTCGTCGACACGATGCGCGCACACGTGTCCTGGGTCGCTGCTTGAGTCAAGTTGGGGGTGACGCCCGCGTGGTGGCGAGGACGCCCCATTCGAAGGTCCCTGCTGGTGCCCGCGCGTACTGTCGCGGCCGTGGAAGAGTTGGTGTTGCAGACTTCGGAGCACCGGCGTGTGGTTCGCGTGGGCAACACGGTACGCCGGCCGATGATGCCGTGGAGTGCTTCCGTCCATGCGCTGCTCCTACACCTGGAAGCTGTGGGGTATCGGTACTCGCCGAGGTTCCTGGGAATCGATGGCGTGGGACGTGAGGTCTTGTCCTTCATCGAGGGTTCCGCCGGCGCGGACGGCTACGTCGAGGGCATCGAGAAGGGCGCGGATAGCTGGGCGATGGTCGTCCCCGAGTCTGGGCTGCGTAAGTTCGGTGCCTTCCTCCGCGAGTACCACGACGCGGTCGTGTCTTTCGACCCGCCGGCCGATACCGTCTGGGTCGACAGGGCGGGCCCTCCCATGTCCGGCCAGACGTTATGCCACGGCGACTTCGGCCCGTGGAATGTAGTGTGGCGCAACAACTGTCCGATCGGCTTGATCGATTGGGACTATGCTTACCCGGGTAGTCCCTTCGACGATATCGCCTATGCGCTGGAGTTCTGCGCGCCATTTCGCACAGACGACCAGGCGCTCCGCTGGTTGCGTTACTCGGTCCCACCCAATCGTCGGCGACGGATCGAGATCGTCCTCGAGGCCTACGGTGGTCTCGACGACTTGCCAATCAGTGCGGTGATCGACGGTGTGATTGCTCGTCAAAACCACTCGTTGCACCAGGTCGAAATGCTGGCCGGCAGGGGGCTGCAACCGCAGGTGTCATTGGTGTCAGCCGGCCACCTTGATCGTCTCCACCGGCAGATCCGGTGGTCCGAGCAGCATCGAAGCCTCATAGAGTCGTTCCCACGAATCCCTGAGCCCGACCAGCCATGAGGGTGTCGATCCGGAGGGCGGAGGATTCAAGGCTTCGGCGCACCTCTCTGGACCCCGCGATCGCTGCGCTGGAAGACGTACTCAAGGAGTATCGCGTAGGGCGGGTACGGCGTCCGCGTCCGGGAGTCTGTCGCCGTCCACCCGAGCTTTTCGTAGAACCGTCTTGCCCGTCCGTTGTCGACGAACACTCGCAGGCGCAGATCTGGGACGTCCGGCGGAAAAGTGGAAATGAGCGCGTCGTGCATCCATCCGGCCAACCCACTGGCCCATGTCTCAGGTGCCGTTCCAAAGTGCAAGACCTCGTTGCCGGCGCGAGCTGCAAAACCCACGATGTCCCCGCCTGGGATGGTGGCCACGTAGGCGCTGATCCCCGGGTCCTGCAGTTCGGCGTTCCACCGCGTGCGGATGGTGGCCCGGGGGAACGGAAACCGATCCTGCGGAAACACATTCGACAGACCCGCGACCGCGCCCCGCTCTTGCATCAGCACCAGCTCGTCAAGATCGGCGACGTCCATTGACCGAAACACCCGTTCCATGCTTGTCGAGTGTGCCGGTAAAGGCACCCGGGCTGGGCGCAAGGCGATGGCGAATCGGTGCGGTCACTGCTCGTGTCGCTAGTGACGCAGGCCTGCGTCGTACCCGCCTGTCATGATCCGGCTATGCAGCAGGAGCAGCGCCCGGAAAAAGTGGTGCGGTCACCGGTCCTCCGCCCTGGGGATCGTGTCCGACTGGTGTCGCCAGCGAGCTATCCGGATCGCGAGTGGCTAGACCACAGCATCGCCATCCTGAAAAGCTGGGACTTGGTCGTCGAAGTCGGTGACCACGCCATGGACCGGTGGGGGTACATGGCCGGCCGGGATCAAGACCGTCTCGATGACCTGAACGACGCCTTCCGGGACACCGGTGTTCGGGCGATCATCACGACGTTTGGCGGTGCAGGCGCCTACCGCATCGTTGACGGCATCGATGTCGATGCCGTCCGGGCTGATCCGAAGCCAGTGGTGGGCTTCAGCGACATCACGAACTTGCACCTGGCTCTTTGGGCCCGGTGTCGCCTCTCCACGATTCACGGTTGTCTGGCTGGTGAGCGGGCGAAAAGCACTGTGCGGCAACTATTGATGACGACCGACCCGGTCATCGTGTCGCAGGATCCTGACGCAATGTCTGCCGCTATCGCGGTGCCGGGGCGGGCCGTCGGTCCGCTGGTCGGGGGCAGCCTTTCCGGCGTTGACGGGTTCATCGGCGCCGGGCTGCCTTCCCTTCGCGGGGCGATCCTGCTGCTGGAGGACTTCCGCGCGATTGGCCTGGGCCGAGTCGACCGGCAGCTGACCCATCTAATCCGGTCCGGCCTGCTCGCCGGCATCGCCGGCATCGCCTTAGGTCTATTCACCGGCTTCGACGGCTTCAACGACCGAGGATGGGATGTATTGGACGTACTGAACGACCGGCTGGGATCTCTTGGCGTGCCTGTTCTCGGCGGTTTGGAGATCGGTCACGGCGGCATCGGTGCCGACGGCGGACCAGACCAGCACGCCGTGGCGTTGGGCGCCGTAGCGGTCATGGACACTGCCGCCGGGACGTTGAGCACCGGACCGTGTGTCCTCCCGCGCCCAAGGCCATGAGGGTGCGACGTTCCCCGAACGTGCCGGTTTGATCGCCCAGGTGCACTTGATGGGCACCCCATGCAGGATGACCGCGCCCGATGTCCTCACCCCTCTGCGGACATCCCGGGCCGACGGTTGATGGGCACATCCGTAACACGGTGCGGGTTCCGGCGCTCGGGCTACGAGGGCTCGGATTACGACTTGAGATCGTGGTGCTTTGGGGTTGATCCGGGATGGTCAATCCGTGTGGCCAGGCGTATGCCTATGATTTCAGCTCATGGTGGTCGAAGGTCTCGAGCAAGCCCGTCGGTTGATGGAGCGGGCTGGGGTGGATCCTACGGCGATTGCCGTGTTCGCATATTCCTATCAGCGGTTGGCGGCCGGGGAGACGGGCCTGCTCAGCGAGGACGACCTGGATCCGGTCGATGACCTGCCGCGGCTGATCGATCTGGAGGTGAACGCTGAGCACGCCCGGGCGGCGTTGAGCGCGACCGTTGTAGTGAAGTTGAACGGCGGCCTCGGCACCTCGATGGGCTTGGACAAAGCCAAGTCGTTGCTGGACGTGCTGCCCGCACGGAGCTTTCTGGACATCATCGCCGAACAGGTGTTGGTGCTGCGCCGCCGCCTGGCGGTACCGCTGCCGGTGATCTTCATGAACAGCTTCCGGACATCGCTCGAAACTATGACGGCGTTGGCCGGGTATCCGGAACTCGCGGTGAGTGGGCTGCCGTTGGAGTTTCTGCAGAATCGCGAACCGAAGCTGCGGTCGGATGACTTGACGCCGGTGAGTTGGCCCGCCGATCCGGATCTGGAGTGGTGCCCGCCGGGGCATGGGGACATCTACACCGCACTATACGGCTCGGGTCTGTTGCAGTTGTTGCTGGACAAGGGCTTTCGATACCTGTTCGTGTCCAACTCGGACAATCTCGGGGCGCGGCCGGATCCGCGGCTGGCGGCGTGGTTCGCGACCTCCGGGGCGCCATACGCCGCGGAACTGTGCCGCAAGACGGAGGCCGATCGCAAGGGGGGGCAGTTGGTGCGGCGGCGCGCGGATGGCCAGCTGATCCAGCGGGAGACGGCGCAGACCCGGCCGCAGGACATGGACGCCGCGTTGGATGCGTCTAGGCACCCGTACTTCCATACGAACAACCTGTGGATTGATCTGCAGGCGCTGAACGAGGCGCTCAGCGCCCGCGACGGTGTGCTGGGCCTGCCGATCATCCGGAACATCAAGACGGTGGATCCGATCGACGCGTCATCGCCGGAGGTGATTCAGATCGAGACGGCGATGGGGGCTGCGGTGGCGGTGTTTCCGGGGGCGGTCGCCATCGAGGTGGACCGTGGCAGGTTCCTGCCGGTGAAGACGACCAGCGACCTGTTGGTCCTTCGTTCGGACGCCTACCAGCTGACCGAGGACCAGGAGGTCCGGCTGGCCGGGAACAGGACGGTCGCTCCGCTGGTCGATCTGCACTCGGCGTACAGGTTGGTGGGCGATTTCGACGGGTTTTTTCCTTACGGCGCGCCGTCGCTGATTAATTGCGACCGGCTCACCGTGCAGGGACCTTGGACGTTCGGGCGGGATGTGGTGGTCCGCGGAACGGTCACCGTGCCGGCCGACGGCGCACCGGGCGTCATCCCCGACGGCACCATCCTCCGGGGTTGACCGGCAATCATACGGTGGATGCCTTTATTACAAGTAGATCTTCCGGCGCGCATTGATGACGTCCGGGCGGCGCCGTTGCTGCCCGGCAGCGGAATGGGAGAGAATGGTGACTCCACCGACCGGTTGCGGCGGATCCCGGAGAGGTGACCGCGAGGGTAGATGATGAGCCCGACGCCGCCATCCCGGATCGGTCGGTCCTGCTCGTCAAGAAGAGGGATCCGAGTTCGCGGAGAGCACCCACACCACCATCGGTTGCCGGACACCTTCCGCCGGTGGTGAGGATCAGCCGGTGCACGCCATGGTCGAGCGCGGCCGTGACGGCCTGACCGAAACCCCGGTGTGGGCGGTCAGCGCGCGAGACCCGATCAACTCGAATCCTTGATCGCAATGTCGCCCCGTTCGGTTGTCGGGCAGGTCCGATCCTTTGGTGCAGGAAGCTGTGGGGCTTGACCGACGTAGGTGGCTCGGAAGAGCGTTTGCCGCGTGCCACTTCGGTCGCTCCCGCCGAGGCAGCGACCGATCAGGGGGAACGGCCTTCGTTCAGACGTCGCGTCTGGCGCCTTGCGCGGGGGTCACCGGGCGGACCGTTGGTGTGGTGTACCCGTGATCGGCGAACGCGGCGGTGACGGCCGCGTCGGCGTCGGCGACTTGGTCGGTGGGTAGGAGGGCGATGACCGATCCGCCGAATCCGCCGCCGGTCATCCGAGCGCCGTACGCGCCGGCGGCGAGGACGGTCTGCACCGCCAGGTCGAGTTCGGCGCAGGACACGTCGTAGTCGTCGCGCAGGGAGGCGTGCGAGGCGGTGAGCAGGTCCCCGATGTCGGTGATCCGGTCCTGCCGCAGCAGCTCGACGGTGCGGACCACCCGGTCGTTCTCGGTGACCACGTGCCGGACGCGGCGGCGTAGTTCGTCGTCAGGCAACCGGTTCAGTGCTCGGGGTAGGTCGTGGATCTGGATGTCGCGCAGTTGCGGGACGCGCAGGAGCTTGGCGGCCTGTTCGCAGGAGGCGCGGCGTTTACCGTATTCGCCGTCGGCGAGGGAGTGCGCGACGCGGGTGTCGATGACCAGCACGGTCAGGCCGTGTGCGGCCGGGTCGAACGGGATGTTCTCGGTGCTGCCGATGAGGGTGTCGAACAGCAGCACGGCGCCCGCGACGCAGGCGGCAGAGGCGGTCTGATCCATGGGCCCACATGGGACGCCGACGAAGTCGTTTTCGGCGCGTTGGGCGAGGCGGGCGATTGTGAGCGGGTCGAGGGTGTGCCCGGCGAGCGCGGTGACGGCCAGCACGGTGGCGCATTCGACGGCGGCTGAAGACGATAGCCCGGCACCGGAGGGCACCTCCGAGTCGAGCACGAGGTCGACCGGTTCGACCGGGTAGCGCGATTGCTGCAGTGACCAGATGGCGCCGAGGAGGTAACCCGGCCATCCCGCTACCGCGGGCGAGCCGGGCTGGATGTCTTCGAGGGGCACGGTGGTGGTCTCGCCGGGTTTCTGGGCGGACACGACGCGGATCGTGTCGGTGGCGGCGTGTCCGGCGGCGATGGTGGCGCGGGCATCGATGGCGAACGGTAGGACGAGTCCGCCGCTGTAGTCGGTGTGTTCGCCGATCAGGTTGACCCGGCCGGGGGCGGAGAACACCCCGTCCGGGTCACGGCCGTAGGTCCGGCGGAACAGGTCGGCGGCGCTGGTCGAGCTCATCGGATGGAGCTCCCCGTGGTCTGGAATTCCCAGGCGTCGGCGACCATGTCGTGCAGACTCAGCGTCGGGGCCCAACCCAGTCGTTCCCGGGCCCGGTCGGCGGAGGCGACGAGTCGGGTGGGGTCACCGGCGCGGCGCGGGCCGACCGAGTGCGGGACCGGTCGGCCGGTGACCTGTTCGACGGTGGACAGGACCTGTTTGACCGAGTAGCCGTCGCCGTTGCCCAGGTTGCAGATCAGGTGTTCTCCCGCGGTGGCGGCGGTGAGGGCCTGTACGTGGGCGCGGGCCAGGTCCAGCACGTGCACGTAGTCGCGGATCGGGGTGCCGTCCGGGGTGGGCCAGTCGTCGCCGAACACGGTCAGCGGGTCCTTGGTGCCGGCCACCGCGCCCAGCGCGTTGGGAATCAGATGGGTCTCCACGCGGTGCCGCTCGCCGGCGTCCAGTGCGGCGCCGGCCACGTTGAAGTAACGCAGCGACACTGCGGCCAGATCGGTGGCCACGCACTCGCCGGTGATCATCATGTCAACCGCCAGCTTGGTGGCCCCGTAGGTACTGGTGGGCCGGGTCGGGGCGTCTTCGGTGATCGGGACGATCTGGGGTTCGCCGTAGGTGGCCGCGGTCGAGGAGAACACCAGGGTCGGCACCCGGTGCTCGGTGATCGCGTCCAGCAGCGCGCGGGTGCCGGTGACGTTGGTCCGCCAGTAAAGCGAAGGGTGGCCGACCGATTCGCCGACCAGCGATTTGGCCGCGAAGTGCAGCACCGCGTCGAATCCGCCGCCGGCGAGTACACCGGCCGATTCGGTGATGTCGCCGTGCACGAGATCCACCCCGGTGGGCACAGCGTCGGCGTGACCGGTGGAGCAGTCGTCCAGCACGACGACCCGGTGGCCCTCGGCGCGCATCAGCCGGGTGACGACCGAGCCGATGTAGCCGGCGCCGCCGACGACCAGTGCCTTCACCGGGCCACCGCCGCGGTGGGGACCGGGGTTCCCGCCGCGGCGCGCAGCCGTTGAGCCGTGACCCCTGTGGTGATGTCGTCCACGAACGCGCCCACCGGCGCTGGCGCCGCCAGGCAATGCGGCCGGACCCGTAGGTCGGTGTACACCGGGCCTTCGTGGGAGGTGACGTCGAGGTAGATCAGCTCGCGGCCATCGGCTGTTTTGGCCATGGATTGGGTCATCCGCGGCGGTGCGTGATTGGCGTTGGTCACGCTCATTATTTCTCCTAACAATGCTGAATTGAATCGACAGTGTCAAACATCGCCCGCAGATGGTGGACGGGTTCCTTGGGGCTGACCGTGACCCATGGGGAGGGTCCGTTGTCGTTATCCACGTCGGTACCAGGGGATCGTGGTCACGCGACGCTGGGTGGGAGCGTAGGGCAGCTCCATCCAGGTGTTGTACTGCGGCCCGCTGAACATGGCGGGGGCCGGGGTGTTCCCGGCGGGCGGGAAATGCCGGCGAGATGCGGCCCGGAACGCTCCGGCGAGGGTGGTGCTGTCGCCGGCACCGATCTCGATACCGCTGCCGCGCAGGGTGAGTCGGCCCGGTGAGAACGTGAAGGCGAAGGGCCCGTTCGACCACACGTATCGGCCGCTGTCGGAGATCAGCAGCGGTGCGGATTGATTCGCTCCGGCGGCCGGCTCGTCGACGTACCCGGCGTTGGTGGCCAGGTCGCGATGGTGATGCGCGGACCCGAAGGGCATTGCCGTGCCGTCGGCCACCGCTCCGCCCCACCACCGCTCGCCGGGGGACAGCGGCAGGATCAGATCCTTGGACTCGACGCTGGGGGAGGCAGGCATGGTGAGGGACCCTTCGATCGATGTGTGCTACACGGGCTGTTGGGGTGGCGCCGACCGCAGTTGAAAGACCGGTCGGACCTTGAGGGGCGCCGCGGTCAGATCTGGCGGGCGTGTAGCAGGAGCAGTTGTTCGGGCAGCAGGTCCGGGAGTTGCACCCCGGCGTGGGCGAGAGCGGCGCCCGTCAGCCGGGTCTCGGTGGACAGCCATGGCGGTAGATGGTGATTGTTGCCGTTGGGTCGGGCGGGGTCCTCGCTATTGATGGTGTGACCGGGGGGGAGCAGCGAAAGCTCATAGGCAGCAACGGGTTCCAGGCCGGGGATGACGAGTCGGCCGATCGGCGCGCTGTCCGCGGTAGCGATCGAGGCTACGCTGATCACGGCCTCGGAGCGATCCGCGGCGTAGACGCCGTGCACCATCAGCGACGGGTCGACGTCGTCGAAGTGCACCACCCGGCCGGTGTGCAGCAACGGACGCAGCCGCTTGTACAGCGCCACCCACTCGGCGATCTCGGCGAGCTCATCGGGCGAGAGTAGGGCGAGGTTCGCCTCGATGCCCATGTGCCCGAACAGCGCGGTGCCGGCCCGGAAGGACAGGTTGTGCCGCCGACCGGTGGTGTGCGCCTGGCCGGTGCCAATGTGGGCGCCGATCATCTCCGGCGGAACCAGCAACCCGGTGTAGCGCTGGATGGTCTGCCGTTCCAGTGCGTCGATGCAGTCGCTGGCCCAGATCCGGTCCGTGCGTTGCAGGATCTCCAAGTCGACGCGGCCGCCGCCGGAGGAGCAGGATTCGATCTCCACCGTGGGGTGCCGGCGGCGCAACTCATCGAGCAGCCGGTAGACCGCGAGGGTCTGGTCGTGCACCGCCGGGCGTCCGTCGGGGGAGTGGCCGGAGTCAATCAGGTCGCGGTTGTGGTCCCACTTCAGGTAGCCGATGCGGTACTCCGTCAGCAGCGCATCCAGGCTCGTCAGGATGTGGTCGAACGCGTCGGGGTGACCCAGGTCGAGGACCTGCTGGTTGCGGGACACGATGGGCAGCCGGTCCCCGGTGGCCAGGATCCACTCGGGATGGGCGCGGGCGAGATTCGAGTCCGGGTTGATCATCTCGGGTTCCACCCAGAGTCCGAACTGCATGCCCAGTTCGCTTACCCGGTCGACCAAGGGATGCAGCCCGTCGGGCCACACGCCGGGATCGACCTGCCAGTCACCCAGTCCGGCGGTGTCGTCGCGGCGGCCGACGAACCACCCGTCGTCCAGCACATACCGTTCCACGCCGACCTCGGCCCCCGCTTCGGCGAGCCGGAGCAGGGCGCCCAGGTCCATGTTGAAGTACACCGATTCCCAGGTGTTCAGGATCACCGGGCGAGGGCTGCGCGGGTGCTGCGGCCGGGCCCGCATGAACTGGTGGAAGCGGTCGGCGACGGCGTCCAGTCCGAGACCGTAGGAGCCGTAGATCCAGGGGGTGGTGTAGGACTCGGCGGGGCCGAGGGTGATCTCGCCCGGCAGCAGGAGCTCGCCGCCGGAGACCAGGGCGTGCCCGTTCGGGCTGCGTTCGGCGATGGTGCGGTGGTTGCCGCTCCAGGCGGTGTGCACGGCCCACACCTCGCCCGATCCGAATCCGAAACCGGGGGTGCCGGCGGCCAGCAGCATGGTGGCGTCCAGCCCGGTACGCCCTCGTCGGTTGTCCCGTACCCAGCTGCCCACGTCGAACCGGCGGCGCTGCGGGTGTCGCTCCCGCAGGTGCCGGCCGGCGAAATCGAGCAGTTCGGTGGCGCGCGTGGGCACCGGCAGCGACAGGGCCATTCCGTCCAGGCTGTAGGCCTGCTGCTCAGCCGGTCCGGTGATCGAGGTGACCGTGCCCCGCGTTCGCAACATTCCCGCCGGGGTGAGTTCGAGGATGAGCGACAGTTCCAGCCCAGCCGCGAGGTCGTGGGCGTCGACGACGAGCCGTTGGGTCCCGCCGACGTCGTCATGGGAGGTCACGGTCGTCACCTCGAACAGCGTTGACCAGGAGCGGCCGCCCCGGTGACCGACCAGGCCCGGCACCCCCATCCATCCGGTGGACGACTCGGCCAACACCCCTGGGCTGACCGGCTGGTCGGGCACGTTGCTGACCACCGCCTGGATGTCGGCGTGGACCAGGTTGTCCAGGGTGCCCTGGTCGAGTGCGCCAAGGTCGGCGCCCCAATGCACGATGCGGGGCAACCGGGGGCCCTGGCAGTCGATGACGACGCTCACCCCGGCGGCTCGAAGATGTCGGACGGCTGAGCCAGGGGGCGGGGTCATGGTGATCTCACATTCCGTTGAGGCTGTCGGAGTTGGAAGCGGAGTCGGGACCGGCGGGTGAACGTGCCCCTCCCGGGGCCTGCCTGGGCGCGCCGCACGGTCCAGACATTGGTTGGGATCATTGATCAAGCGGGCCTGATCGCTGACTCGAGCAGGTGTTGCAGGGCGATGACCGCGGCGCCGCGGGCCCATTCCATGAAGCCGAACTCGGCGATCTGGATGGGTACCGGCGGGACGGTCCAGTGTTGGATTTCACGGGCCCGCTCCTGGATCTCGTCCATGACCAGCGGCGCCAACCCGACGCCCTCACCGGAGATGATCACCTTGCTGGGAGCGGTGATCGCGGCGATCATGCCGATGACCGTGCCGAGCGCGTAGCCGGCGTCGCGGACCACCCTGGAGGCGACGTTGTCTCCTTGTTCGGCCAGTGACAGCAGTTTGTCGTAGGTCAGGGCGGGCCGGTGCAGGGCCAATGCCGCCTGGCTGACCATTGCGGACGACGACAGGTACGAGCGGGCGCAGCCGCGGTGACCGCGTTCGCACAGTGGTCCGGACGCGGTAACCGGCAGGTGGCCGATCTGCCCGGCGGCGCCGATGTTGCCGTCGACGAGACGATCGTCGATGACGACGCCGCATCCGATGCCTGCACCGATGGTGACCAGGGCGAAGTTGGTGGCCCCTGCGGCGGCGCCGAACCAGTGTTCCGCGGCGGTCAGAGCACGGACGTCGTTCTCGATGACGGTCGGTCGCCCGGTCCGTTCCTCGATCAGCCGGCCGATGGGAACGTTTTCCCAGCCCAGGAAGGGGGACTGGGTGACGACCTGCGACTGTGGGTTGACCGGCCCGGCCAGACTGATGCCAATGGTCGCGACCAGCGGATCGGCGGCCACTTCGGCGCGTATGGCGTCGGTGATCTGGTCGATCGCGACCGTAGGGGTCGGCAGGGGCGGCAGCCCGATGGTGCGGTGGGCGAGCACAGTGCTGCGCATGTCGGTGCGGACCAGGTTGATCTCACCGGCCAGGAGTTTGATGCCGATGAGGTGAGCAGCGTCGACGTTGACGTCCATCGCCTGCGAGGGTCGGCCCATCCGCTGCGGCGCTGTTGTCTCGGCCTCGACCATGAGGCCGCTGTCTTCCAGTGACCGCCCGATTCGCGTGAGGCTGGCGGCCGACAGCCGCTGTTGGCGGGCCAGATCGGCGCGTGAGGCGGGACCGTGCACCAGCAGCCGGACGAAGGTCGCCCGGGAGGCTTCGGTCAGCGCGGGAAAAGTCGCTGCCCGCGCATTCATGTCGAGCACTGTAACGGGTGTGTTCACGTCGATTGGCAAGCCGAGACCCCCGTGGATCTATCATTCCCCCATGAAAATGGGGGAGACGGCGCGGGGCGGAAGAGGCGTTCTCCTGTTCCGCGACCCTGCGTGGTGCTCCGGCGGAGGTCCGATCCGCCGGAGCACCGGGACTACTTGCAACCGGACCTGAAATTGGACTTCGCCCAGGGCCGATACGGGCCGTACAGCGAGCGGGTCAGGCACCTCATCCAGGGCATGGAAGGCAGCCTGTTGACCGGCTTCGGCGACGGCGACGACAAAGCACTCGCGCTGGAGCCGATCGCACCCACCCCGGAGGCCAGACGCCAGCTCGCCGAGTTCGTGCTGCCGGACAAACACTCCGACTCGACCAAGGTCGTCGAGCAGGTCGGCGCGGTCGTCGAGGGTTTCGAAGGCCCGTATGGGGTCGAACTCCTCGCCAGCACGCACTGGGTCGCCGCCCACCAGGGCGCCGTTCAGCCCGAACGTGCCGGCGAGGCCGTGCGGAGCTGGAGCCACCGTAAGGGCCGGATCTTCACCGACCACCACGTCCAGGTCGCGCTGACGCATCTCCGGGAATCGGGCGCACTCGAACGGGACCTGGTCTCCTAGACCTGCCGGAATTACTGGAGGTCCGGGCCAGCCGGCCGGAGTTGGATCGATAAATCCGGATCTGCTCGCCCGGGCAGTTTCGAGCTGGCTAGGCCCCGAGTTCGAAGGTCACCACCTTGGGACGTCCCCTCTACTGATCGCGCCGTAGGGGCTTTCCCAGAAAGCTGGGAATAGTGGTGAAAGAACCGGGCGTGGCAGCAGAGCCAGGCGGTGCTTCAGACTTGCCCGATAAGGAAGCCATCATGGATGAGTCATCTCAGCGTTTCGGTCGGTGGCATCGATGACGGTTAATTGGTCGGGACCGCGCTCGGACGCATTAATCAATATCGGGTTCAGCCATCGCAGTGTCGGGATCGGATCGGTGCGGCTGCCGGTGTTGTAGGTATGCCAATGAGCGCGCCGCCAATGAGGCCGAACTGGCCGCTCACTTGGTGCGGCTTGGCGCGCCGCCTGTTCCACAGCACGGCGCGCCGCAAAGAGCCTGGGCCCGATGTCGAACCCGACGTCGACCACAGTGAGCTCCGGCTTGGCGGACCTACGCCCTGATTGCTTCCGCCGGCCGGGCTGTTCGGTCCGGATATCGCGGGTGTCGCTGCACAGGTAGAGCATGATGCTCACGGCCAACTGATGGGCCCGCAAGTTGTCCGGCGGTACCTCTTGGCCAGCCGAACTGTTGGTGGCGACGGCCATCTGATCCACGGTCATCCGACCAGAGACGGGGATCCGTACGGTGTGCTCTTCGTAGGTGACCTGTTGACCCACGTACTGAAGGCTGCCGGCAACGGCAATGTTCAGTACGGCGAGCCGCTTGTCCGTTGTCGAGCACAGATCGCCATCATCGGTCAGTCCTGTGACGAGTGCGCCGAGCAGCTTCGGTCGCCGATCCCTCAACAACCGCGAAGCCTCTATCCGGAACCTCGTCTTTGAGCGGTACGGGAAAGACGACAAACGGATCAGGATGCGGGAGACGGCGAAAGAGTTCGCACGGTATCGACGCGGACGGATCTGTCTCCATCAGACCGGTCGCCAATTCTGGATGTAGCCGGTACACAACGCGATGCTGTTGCCATTGCCGTACCGCTTCGGCGGTCAGGACTATCAGATGAGCGCGCTTGGCTTCGTCGCCGAACATCCTTTGGGCCTGTCGAAGGTCGTTGATTGTGAATAGCCGGTGGTCGCGAGTGCCTTTGCGCATCCGTTCGGCCATCTCGGGCCACCGACGCCGTACGTCCGCAACCAACGCCACCGTGGATTGCGCGTACGCGTTGGCAGTCCGGATCGCGTCCTTTGCTGACTGCTCCTCGCGCCGGGTCATCGTCATAGTCGAGAGGATCGCACCCGACACCGACAGCCGACCAGATGCCGATCCGACAGGTCGACGACGTTCCCCAACCCACAACGCCAAGTGCCAGCCGATCCGCGGGCCTCGCCTGGCCGAGGGCAGCACCCGTTATATGCGTGGCCATCTCGGCATTCGCGTGGTTGGAATATCTACCTGCGTGTCCAGAGGACACGCGCGATTGGATCGGAGGGCGGTGGGTTCGATGGTCTGATCGCGTAGCGTCCGCAAGCTCGTCTCCGCCAGCGGGTGGAAGTCCCGTCCAGGTAATCGCCAGGGAGCCTGGTAGCAGACTGGCGGCGTCGGGGGGTAACGCCCGGCGTCGAAGCCCAGTGTCAAGAGCCCTGAGAAGGGGGAGCAACCGAGCGGTCCGCAGCATGAAGCGAAGCCTGCCGCGGCGTTAGTCCAACCCCGCAAGGGGATCAAGGGGGAGCCGAGCCGCGAGTATCACGGTGAAGGCCACGGAAGGCGTGCAGATCCTGGAATGCAGCGCCGAGGAACCCCCCGCCGTATGGGGCGTGGAACGTTCGGAAGGTGGAGGCGGGAACTGGAGAGGGCCTACCCGGCCCCGGGTTTGCGGCCCGGGAGTTGCCGGTGCGTATAACCGTCATCCGGGAAGTCGCATCGAGTCGGGAGGTCGTCGGAGGGGGTCGTATTAGCGGTGATCGGCGTGGACAACATAACCCGTCGTAGCGAAGGACCCCTGCTTCGTCTGTGTTTGTGATGACTGGGAGGAGTCGGTGCATGGCCGGGAGGCCCAACAACACCCTTGACAGCACTCGGACCCTGCAACACAAGCTGTACTCGGCGGCCAAGCGGTCGCCGGATCGTCGTTTCCACGCGCTGTTCGACCGGGTCCACCGCATGGACGTTCTCCGGCGCGCGTGGTTGGAGGTGCGCGCTAACCGGGGTGCCCCCGGCGTCGACGCCGTCACCATCGCCGACATCGAGGCCGCTGGTGTCGAGGGTTTCCTCGACGAGGTGGCGGTCAGTCTGCGGGACGGGACTTACCGTCCGCAGCCGGTGCGACGGGTCTGGATCCCTAAACCGGGTAAGCCGGGGAAGATGCGCCCGCTGGGTATTGCCAGCGTGCGGGATCGGGTGGTCCAGCAGGCCCTCAAGATCGTCATTGAGCCGATCGTGGAGGCCGATTTCCTGCCCTGTAGCTTCGGGTTCCGCCCGAAGCGCAGCGCCCACGACGCCCTGCAGGTCATGCGGGATGCGGTGCGGGCGGGCAGGACGTGGGTGGTAGACGCCGACATCGAGTCCTTTTT
>Ga0208478_1000145_pt1 | contig 28087 bp, 31 predicted proteins | sample NGESurdeep072012_5_FD_184462 | JGI IMG/M metagenome (GOLD analysis project Ga0208478, IMG submission 184462) | Arctic peat soil microbial communities from Barrow, Alaska - NGEE Surface sample 415-2 deep-072012 (SPAdes) | ecosystem: Environmental > Terrestrial > Soil > Wetlands > Peat ...
CGCCGTGCTCGGCCAGGCAGGCCGCGAGGTGGGCGTGGTGATGCTGAACGCCGACGAGCTCGACGCCCTCGCGCTCGAGCGCGTACTTGGTCGAGAGGTACTCGGGGTGGAGGTCGTGGGCCACGACTTCGGGCTCGACCGCGAACAAGCGCTCGAAGTGCGCGATCCCGTCGGTGAACGACAGCAGCGTCTCGTAGTTCTTGAGGTCGCCGATGTGATGGCCGACCCACGCCCACCCGCCCTTGGCCAGGCAGAACGTGCTCTTCAGCTCGGCGCCGCAGGCCAGGACATGGCGCGGCGTCCCTGCGCCGGGCAGCGGCAGGCCGGCCGGCACGTAGCCACGCGAGCGCCGGAGCATCACCGAGCTCGGGCCGCCGGGAGCGGCGACGACCCTGACCACCGAGTCGTCGGTGCGGGTCTCGATCGGGCGGTCGTGCGTCAGCATCAGATCCGCGATCGGCGCCAGCCGCTCGAGCGCGTCCTGATCGCCGAACGCGATCGGCTCATCGGACACGTTGCCGCTCGTCATCACGAGCGCCACCTCCGGCTCCGCGCTCGCGGCCGAGAAGTCGGCCAGGAGGACGTGGTGAAGCGGCGAATAGGGCAGCATCACACCGAGCTCCGGTGAGGCCGGCGCGACCGCATCGGCCACCGGCGCCCCGGGCCGCCGCGGCGCCAGCACGATCGGCCGCTCGGTCGCGCTCAGCAGCTCACGTTCGCGCTCGCCGAGCACCACGAGCCCCGCCGCATGCTCGAGTGTGCGCGCCATCAGCGCGAACGGCTTGTCCTCGCGGTACTTGCGGGCCCGCAACCGGGCCACCGTCGCCTCGTCGTCGGCGCGGCAGGCGAGGTGATAGCCGCCGATCCCTTTGAGCGCGAGGACGGCGCCGTCCCGCAGCGCGAACGCCGCCGCCTGCACCGCATCGTGATGCGCACCCAGCGCCACCGGCTCGCCGTGCGGGGTCAGCAGTGACACAGAGGGGCCGCACTCCGCGCACGCGTTGGGCTGGGCGTGAAAGCGCCGATCGCCCGGATCGCCGTACTCGGCCTGGCAGCGCGGGCACATCCGGAACCCGGCCATCGTGGTGTAGGGCCGGTCGTAGGGGATTCCGCGGACGATCGTGAACCGCGGTCCGCAGTTGGTGCAGTTGGTGAATGGGTAGCGGAAGCGGCGGTCCTCGGGGTCGACCAGCTCCCGCAGGCAGTCGGTGCAGGTGGCGCTGTCCGGCGTGACCGGCGCGTCCGCGACGCCGCCGCGCGGACTCTCGAGGATCGCGAATCGGTGCTCGCCCTGCGGCTCGCGATCCTCGGCCGAGACCCGCTCGAGCACGGCCAGCGGGGGCGCCTCGGGCTCGAGCCGCGACAGGAACGCCGCGACGGCGGCGACACTCCCCTCGACCTCGAGCAGCACGCCATGCGCATCGTTGAGCACGAAGCCCCCGAGTCCCAGCTCGCCGGCGAGGCGGTACACGTAGGGTCGGAAGCCGACGCCCTGCACGGTGCCCTGTACCCGCGCGCGGGCGCGACGGCGTCCCGCGGCCGGAGCCTCGATGCTCACCCCGCTGCCCCCGTGTCCGTGGAGCCCGGCTCGTCCCCCTCCCCCACCAGCTCGACCAGCTCGCGCAGCACGTGGTACGCGCTCGCCTGAGCCTCCTGGATCCGCGGGATGTGCTCTGAGCGGGTCACGATCACGTGGTCGGCCAGCGCCTCGGCGGCGACGCGACCGCCGTCGTAGCCGACCAGGGCGATCGTCGTCAGGCCGCGCCGGCGTGCCTCGGCCAGCGCCTCGATGATGTTGCGCGAGTTGCCCGAGGTCGAGAGCGCGAGCAGGGCGTCGCCGGGCCGCCCGTACGCGATCACCTGGCGTGAGAAGATCGCGTCGGTGCCGATGTCGTTGGCGATCGCGGTGAGGATCGAGGCGTCCTCGGTCAGGTCGAGGGCCGGCCGGGCGCGGCGGCCGTCCGCGGTGGAGCGGAAGTCGGCGACGGCGTCCATCGCGTCGGTGGCCGAGCCGCCGTTGCCGAGCGCGAGCAGCTGCGCGCCGCGATCGAAGCCCGAGCGCAACCCCGCGGCGGCGGCGATCAGCACCTCGGAGTTGTCGCTCAGCGTCTGCGCGCGCAGCTCGCCGATCTCCTCGGCCTTCATCAGCGCCGAGCGCCGGACGTCGTCCACGACAGCCTCGAGGTCGTGCTCCTGCTCGGCCAGGAACGGATAGAGGAAGCTCGAGGCACCGGTGTCGTGGGTGCGCCGCGCCTCGCGCCCGGACAGCAGGCCGCGATGGTCGAAGAACACGTGCACGAGCTCCCACAGCACGTGGTAGAGGGTCTCGACCAGCTCCTGGCGGATGTAGGGGTCCTGACTCGGCGGCGCGAACTCCCACTCGGCTCCGGCGGGCGAGAACGCGATCGTCAGGCAGCCGAGCCGGCGCGCGGCCGCGAGGGCCCGGGCACCCTCCCCGTCGTCCTCCTCGGTGCCGAACGCGATCGCGATGTCCTCGGGGCGCGCCACCAGCTCGACCTGGGGGCCGAGCTCACCCCCCTCGCCGGCGAGCCCGATCGCGGGCAGGGCGCGCTTGCCGACGATCACCGGATGGACGAACTCCACCGCCACGTGGCGGGCATCGGAGCGGGCCGCCGGCGAGCGGCCGAAGGCCACCAGGCGGCCGCTGCGCGCGAACCGCTCGGCCATCAGATGGCAGAGCCGCGCCAGCCGCTCCGACTCCTCGGCGAAGAACGTCCGGTTTGCTTCGGTGCGCTGCTCGAGCAGCGCCTGCAGCCTCGCCGCGGGACCGCCGTCGAGGGCGGTCCGGGTCACGCAACCGCCTCCTCGCGGGCCGCCACCCCGATCAGCCACTCGCGCCATGCGTCGAGTCCCTCGCCGGTCTTGGCGCTGAGCACGATTCGCTCCACGTCGGGGTGAACCTGGTCGATGTTGTAGAGCAGCCGGTCGAGATCGAAGTCGAGATGCGGCAGCAGGTCGATCTTGTTGATCAGAACGAGCTCGCAGGCCCGGAACATGAGCGGGTACTTGAGCGGCTTGTCCTCGCCTTCGGTCACCGACGTGACCATGACCCGCGTGTCCTCGCCGACGCGGAACTCGGCCGGGCACACGAGGTTGCCGACGTTCTCGATGATCAGCAGGTCGATCGCGTCGAGCGGCAGCGCCGGGATCGCCGACCGGACCATGTTGGCGTCGAGATGGCACTCGCCGCCGAAGCTCGGATCGGTGTTGAGCTGGGTCACGGGCACGTGGAGGTTGGCCAGGCGGTCGGCGTCCATCGAGCCCTGCACGTCGCCCTCGAGCACGCCGACGCGGACCCCCGGAAGGTCGGCCACGACGCGCTCGAGCAGCGTCGTCTTGCCGGCGCCGGGGGCGCTCATGAAGTTGACCACCTTGACGCCGGCGCGATCGAAATCCGACCGGTTGGCGCTCGCAATCGTGTTGTTGGCGTCGAGTGCCTCCTCGACGACCTTCACTTTCGTGCGATGCATTCGGCCTCCTCGACCTCGATTGACTCGACTTCGAACTCGTTGCCACTCGAGATCTCGACCTCGGCGCCGCCACAGATCGGGCACCGGAAGGCCGGGATCTCGATCGACCACTCGTGATCGCAGGCGTCGCAGCGCAGGCGAGCCTCCAGCAGTTCCTGCTCCAGCTTCGCACCCTCGCACACCGTTCCCTTGGCCACGAAGTCGAAGTAGAACTCGAGCGTGTCGGGCACGACCTGACGCAGTCGTCCCACGCGCAGGCTGACGACGCTCACACGCCGGCCCTCGGCGTGCTTGACGACCGTGGCGACGATCGCGCTGCTCAGGGACAGCTCGTGCACGGGGTCAGTCCGCGGCAGGCTGGTACGCGGCGTCGGTGCTCAGCTCGCCGATCGTCTCGACCACCAGGGTGACGGCGCGGTCCACGGCGCCCTGCACGCTCTCGGTAAGTCCCCAGCCCATCTCCTCGACGGCCTCGGGCTCGCACGCGATCACGACCACCTTGCCCGGCCAGGCGCCGATCGACTTCACGAAGCGGAGCACGGTCTGCGGGTCCATCCCGTGCGGGTTGATCACCTCTCCGTCCTCGATCGCGCCGTCGACGGAGTCTTCGTCGGCCTCCATCACGTACAGCGTGCCCGGCTCGCCGCCCTGCCGGGAGACGTCGAGCATGACCAGCGCGTCGTAGCCGCGCATGACCTCGTAGGCGAGGTCGAGACCACCGGTGCCGACGTCCATCACCGCGACACCCTCGGGCAGCTCGAGCTGATCGAGGCGCCGCGCGACCTCGCCGCCGAAGCCGTCGTCGCGCATCCACGCGTTGCCGATGCCGGCCACAAGGATCCGGCGTACACGCTCTGAGCTCATGGCTCGATCACCTCCACCTCGGGAGCGAAGAAGAACAGGTAGCGACCCGTGTCGCGCATCAGATCCTGGCCGGGATCGTCATCGACGGTGACGCCGAGGTGCATCCTGCCGTCATAGTCGATGAAGATACGCTCGATCGTCGCCGTGCGCCCGTCGAGAATGCGGGAGTGCACGTCGGCGTCGGTGCCGGGCCGCAGCACGACCTTGCCGCCACGGCGGAATTGCACTCCGTCGACGTCGGCCTGCTCCACTCCGGCGCGAGGGTCTTCGAGATCGGGCGGCGGCGTCGGCGGCTCGTCTGTCTCGGGCGGCCTGATCCGCTCGGGGGCCGGGTCGCGCACGGTGACGCGACCGTGGAGCGCCATGATGTCCTCGGGCGTCGTCGCCGCGGCCCGGGCGATCATCTCCTTGACGGTCGGGTCCTGCTGCTCGATCTCGGCCCGCTCGGCATCGCTGAGCGCGTGCACGTGCAGGAGGAGGGCCTCCTCGATCTCCGTCGAGTCGAACAGGCCGCCGCGGCTCTCGGGAGCGATCTGCGGATGGTCCGGGAGCACGATCGCGGCGCCGAGCACCGCGTCGTCGGCCTCCGTGGCCAGCACCGGAAACGTGTTGACGCTGCGGACGTTGCGATCGAGCGGGGAGATGAAGCGCCCACCCTGGACGCGCAGGAGCGGGTGCGTCGAGAGCAGCGAATCGGTCAGCGCCGCGGCCCGGTCGAGGCCGCCCTCGACAGGGGTACGGTTCTCGACCCGGAGCACGATCTCGTAACTCGAATCCTCGAGCTCCTCCGCCTCGAGCCGCAGCCCGACGATCAGGTCCGCCGCCGGCCCGCGGGCGATCCGGTTCTCCTGCTCGATCGGCGCTCCGGGCAGCGCGCCGACCATCTTGCCCGACAGCTCGATCCGCCTCGCCGCCGCCTGGTGGCGGTCGCCCTCGGGCACGAGGAAGCGGATCTCGGCCGTGAGCGGCGCCTCGGCCGGTGCCTGCAGCACGCAGCGAAGCTCGAGGTGGTCGAAGGTGCTCGTCAGCGCGGCCGCATACCGCGGTGGGTAGACGATCCCGAACGGCGTCGGCGTGGCGTTCTTGGTCGCGCCCGGCGTGTACGGGTAGAGCGCATAGCCCTCGTACAGCAGCGAATCGACCAGTTGCTCGAGGGCCTCACCCATCGGAGGCCTCGTCGAGCAGGATGCGGACGCAGTCGTCCGCCGTGGCGAGCCCGCGCGCGACCTGTTCGCGCTGGAGGGCCTCCAGCGTCTCGGCCCGCAGCCCGACCCACGCGGTGTTGGGGAAGTAGTGCTCGACCGTCTCCTTCCAGACCGAGACCGGCATCCGGAAGTCGATCGACTTCGTCCACGGCACGAGCACCATCTGCAGCCCGCCGCGGTCGTCGGGGTAGTAGATCATCCCGTTGAAGTGCAGCGCGCACGGCGCTTCGCCGTCGGGCAGCGAGTGCAGGTACTTGGCCGCCGCCACCTCGAGGTCGAAGTTGCAGCTGATCGGCACGGCCACGGTCGTCTGCCCGGTGAACGCGGGCACGACCACGTCGAGCTGGGACCACACGAGGCTGCGGGTTGTGACCGACCAGCGCTCGGGCGGCCCGAACAGGCCGACGAGGTTGGCGCGGGTGGCGTCGTCGTAGGTCCGCCGGGCGGGCTCGATCATCAGCTGGATCGTGAGCCCGATCATGTAGACGGGGCGGCCACTGGGCTCGGTCACCTGCAGGTCGAGGGTGAGCATCGGCGCCGCGGCGTACTTGACCGCCCGAACGCCGAGAACCTCGAAATCAGGCTGCGGCGCCGAGGACTCGTCGGTCGGGAAGGCCACGGGCTCGACCGTCACCGCGGCGCCCCTTCGCCCGCGCCCCAGGCCCTGGGCATCGCGGTCCCGGGCTCCCACCCGTCGTCCGAGAGCGGCGCGCGCGCCGGGGCGCGCCGGGCCGTGCCCGCCTTCTCGTGCAGGTCCTCGAAGAACCCGGCCACGGCCGACTCGACAGCGTTGCCGCCCGAGATCCCCTCCCACGCTGCCTTGATCAGGCCGGTCAGCTCGTAGCAGCGGTCGATCGGAGCGATCGCATAAGCAGGCGGATCCGAGATGCGGTTGACGACCAGCCCCTCGACATCGGTCTCGAGCTCCGCCATGATCGGATTGAGCTCGCACATCCGGTTCCAGGCCTCGAAGTGCAACTCGCTCTCGGTCGCGCCGGCGGGACTCGGATAGAGCGCGACGACGCCGCCGGTGACGGACGAGACCATGAAGAAGGCGAGCCCGATCGGGATCTGGAACGACGCCCACAGATCGTCGGGCACGTCGAGGTCCGGCAGCCACAGGATCCGCGAGCCCGTCGGCCGGTACTCGGGATCGCCCGAGCGCAGCGCCCAGCAGCTCTCACAGACGCACTCGATGCTCCGCTCTACCAGGTGCAGCAGGTGCCGGTGGTCCGCGGGAATCGAGGTCCGGCAGATGTCGCAGTACTCGATGTTCGGGTCGGCCGCGGTGCCGGAGGAGGCGCGGACGACGCCGGGGCGCGGCAGCCCGCGTAGGCCGGAGACCATCTGCGCGCGCTTGCGGGCTGCCACGGCGTCAGCCACCAGCCGGCGCTCCGGCCGGTCGGGACGGCTTCCGTTGGGGGTGCTCAAGGCGTCAGCGCCACCTTGACGCTGCCGAGCTCCCGTAGCAACGGCACGGGCTCGAGCTGGAGATGGTCGTCGTCCATGGACCGTCCCGCCCGCGGCAGGAAGAACATCCGCTCGCAGTGCGGGCATGTGAGCGAGCCGCCGCTCAGCGCTCCGTCGTCGAGCGTCCCGCCACAGTCCGCGCACCGGTTGTGATAGGCGAGCAGCGTACCCTCGACGTTGGCGACCAGCAGGCTCTGCCCGGCCACGTCGGTCACCAGCGTCCCGTCGCGCAGGTCGACCGCGGCATCGATCGCGAACCACGCCGGCGCTGCCACGGGCGCCGGCGGCGGTGACATCACCAGCGGGAGCTCGAGCCCGTTCCCGTCGGCGGGGGCCAGCGGGAGCTCCAGCCCGGTCGCCGGCGGCGCCACGCCCTCGACCTCGAGGCCCTCGAGGTCGGGCGCGGCCTCTTCGAGCGCCTGCTTGATCGCCAGCTCGAGCGTCACCGACGACGCCGAGCAGTCCGAGCAGCTGCCCTCGAGGCGGATCCGCGCCACCCCATCCTCGAGCGAGAGCAGCTCGACGTTGCCGCCGTGGGACTCCATGTACGGCCGGACGTGCTCGAGTGCATCCTGCACCCGGTCCGCGAGCGGGACCGGATGCAGGTCGTGGATCAAGAGCAGGGTCGCGACCAGCGGATCGTCGGCCAGTGACATGGCCAGGCGCGCCCCGTCGTCGCCGGCGGCGAACAGGAGGCTGAGGATGCGCTCGAGCCCGACGCCGTGCAGCTGCACGACGGCGGACACGAGCTCCTCCGCGACCTCTCTCGTTCCGGCATCACCGCTCGCGTCCAGTCTCGACTGGAGGTCCTGGACACGGGCCATCAGCTCCTCAGGACCGTCGGCCGGGATCGTCGTAGCGGCTTCCATGCGGGTCAGGCCATCGCCGTCGGCGTGTGAACCACCTTCTTCACCCTGCCACCGCCGGTGTACATGTGCACACCGCAAGGCAGGCACGGATCGAACGAGCGGACCGCACGCATGATGTCGACGCCCTTGAAGTTCTCCGGACCGTTCTCTTCGAAGATCGGAGTGTTCTGGACGGCGTCCTCATACGGCCCGGGCGTTCCGTACACATCGCGCGGGCTCGCGTTCCACGGGGTCGGCGGGTACGGCTGGTAGTTCGCGATCTTCCCATCGCGGATCACCATGTGATGCGAGAGCACCCCGCGAGCCGCCTCGTGGAAGCCGCAGCTGACCGCGGTGTCCGGGACCTTGAACTTGTTCCAGCTCTTGGTCCGGCCGGCCTGGACCTCCTTCATCGCCCGCTCGATGTTGTGCATGCAGATCAGCGCCGCGTAGGCCTGGTGATAGGTCCGGGCGCGGTCACGCTCGATCGCGTTGGACTTCTCGGGCACATGCCACTCGAACTCCATCTCGGGCATGTTCGGGGAGCGCGGCAGGACCATCTGCAGCGAATGTCCGGTGGCCTTCACGTAGCCGAAGTCCACCAGACCGGCCTTGGCCGTGCACCACTGGCGGGCGAACGGGCCGCCGCCGGTGTCGCAGCAGACGTGCGTGTCGGTGCGCTTGTCGTAGATGCGCGGAGACACGACCCACGTGTACTTGTCGGTGAAGTCGCGCTTCTGGGGTCGCGGCAGCGTGACCTTGTTCCACGGATGGTTCTTGTCCACCGGGTTGCCGAGCGGGTCCTTGTCCACGAACGTCGGCTCGCTGTCCCACGGATCGAAGTACGAGGAGCCGAGCAGGATCCGGATCATCAGGTTGATCTCCACCAGGTCGGTCGAGATCAGCTCGCCGTTGATGGCCACACCGGGCGTGATGTAGCGCTTGCGGCCCCATTCGGTCATGTTCCGGTAGTCGTAGTCGACGTAGTCCGGGTCGTCGAACGAGCCCCAGTTGACGAGGTTCGTCTCGCGATAGCCGACCATGTCGTACCCGGGCAACTCCTGCAGGAAGAAGTCGTACAGGTCGTCGTGCATCGGCACGCTGCGCTTGACGTAGTCCATGTAGCGCATCAGCCGCACGTAGTAGTCGGTGCAGGTCTGGTGCGTGATGTCCGCGCTGCAGCCGCCCGGCATGATCGTCGACGGGTGCGTGTGACGTCCGCCGAACAGGCAGTACATCTCGCGCGTGTAGCGGGCCACGTGGAGCGTCTCGAGGTAGAACTCGCCCGTGAACGGGTTCAGCGACCGCATGACGTCCGCGATCGTCTTGTACCCGTGGATGTCGCGACCGGGGGCGGCGGTGTTCTCCGCCTTGGCCAGCAGCGACGGGTTGGTCTCCTTGACCATCTGCTCGCAGAAGTCCACGTTCGCCATGCAGTCGTTGAAGATCGCGTGGTCGAAGATGTAGTCCGCCGCCTCGGCACAGTTGAACGCGAGGTCACCGAGCTTGGGCGGCTTGACGCCGTACGCCATGTTCTGGTTCAGGCACGAGCATGTCGCGTGGTTGTCTCCGCAGATGCCGCAGATGCGGCTGGTGATGAAGTGCGCGTCCCGTGGATCGATCCCCTTCATGAAGATGTCGAAGCCACGGAAGATCATCGACGTGCTGTAGCACTTCAACACCGTCTGGTTGGAGAAGTCGATCTCGGTGTGGATCCCGAGACTCCCGACGATCCGCGTGATCGGATCCCAGGACATCTCCTTGACCATGACCTTCTGTTGCGAAGGCGTTTCAGTCGCCATCAGTTGCTCTCCTCACTCGGCCTCAGCCGCACACGAATAGAAGACGTTCACCGCCACGCTGTGGTCTGAGGACATCACCACCGCTTGGCGTAGCCGCTGGTCAGCGTCCTGCCCTTGCGCCGCCATTCCGGCTCGATGTCGTACTTGGTCTTGATGTTGCGCTTGCGGAAGTACCGCACCACCGGCCCGTACACGTACTGCGTCACGCCGGCGGCCCAGCGGCCGTACTTGTCCTCGTCCATAAACGGCATGAACTTGTCGGGGAAGCCGGGCATCGTGCAGGCCATGCAGATACCGCCGACGTTCGGGCATCCGCCGACGCCGTTGACCCAGCCGCGGTACGGGACGTTGCACTTGACCACCGGGCCCTTGCACCCGAGCTTGACCAGGCAGCGGTGGTCGTCTCCGTACTCGGTCGCGTACTCGCCCTGCTCGGTGAAGCCGGCGCGGTTGCAGCTCTCGCGGACGGTGCGCCCGAACAGCCACTTCGGCCGCAGCGCCTCGTCGAGCTCGGGCGCCGGGGCGAGGCCGGCGAGGTGCAACGCGAGGTACAGCAGCACCTCGGTCATGTTGTCGGGCTGCGCCGGGCAACCCGGGATGCACACGACCGGCAGTCCGGCCTTGGACTTCCAGCTCCACCCGAGGTAGTCCGGGACGCCCATGGCGCCGGTCGGGTTGTTCTTCATCGCCGGGATGCCGCCGTACGTGGCGCAGGTCCCGATCGCGACGACGGCGGCGGCCTTCGGCGCCAGCCGATCCATCCACTCGTTCATCGTGATCGGCTGCCCGTTCTCCGGGTTCACGGCAAAGCCCGTCCAGTGGCCCTCGCCGTTGATCTCCTCGTTGCCGAGCGACCCTTCGATCACGAGCACGAACGGATCGAGCTTCCCCTCCTCGGCGTCAAACCACGCCTGGGCGTAATCCTGGCCAACGGCGTAGTCGACCACCTGGTTGTGTACGACGACTTTCGGCATGCCCGGGATGGCCTGCAGGATGATGTCCTCGAGGCTGGGGTTCGTGGCCGAGGTCATCGCCACCGAGTCCCCCTCGCAGCTGAGGCCCGTGGTCATCCAGAGGACATGGGCCGTGACCGCCTCGGTCTTCTTGTGGTCTGCAAACGCAGTTGCCATCCCGTCTCCTCTCGCTCTCAACAAATACGTGGCAGCGGGTCGCCCACCAGCTGGTCCATGACCCGCCGGCCGCCGAAGCTCGTCTGCACCAACACCATGCCGGGCGGCTCCGTCCGCACTTCACCGATCTCCGCCGCCTGCTCACAGCCGGGAACGGCCTTGAGCGCTCGCAGCGCATCGTCCGCCGCCTCCGCCGCGACGAACACCACCATCTTCCCCTCGTTGGCGACGTACATCGGATCGATCCCGAGGATCTCCGCCGCCCCTGCCACCGCCGGGTGCACCGGCACGTCCCGCTCTCGCACCACCATCGCCACCGATGACGAGCGGGCAATCTCGTTGAGCACCGACGCGACTCCGCCGCGGGTCGCGTCGCGCATGCACCTCAGCTCCGGGCCCGCAGCGTAGAGCAGAGCATCGACCGCCGGCCACAACGACCGGGTGTCGGACTCGATCTCCGCGTCGAGCTCGAACTCACCGCGGGCCAGCATGATCGCCGTGCCGTGCTCGCCGACGCTGCCCGACAGCAGGATCCGGTCCCCGGGGCGCACCGCCGTGGGCGACAGGGTGGCCCGCGGGTCGCGGCGGCCGAGCCCGGTCGTACACACGTACATGCCGTCCGCATGACCACGCTCGACGACCTTCGTGTCGCCGGCGACGATCTCCACGCCGGCGGCGGCGGCGGCCGCGGCGATCGCCTCGACCTCGGCCCGCAGCTCGTCGGCCGGCAGACCCTCCTCGAGGATCAGCGAGAGGCTCAGCGCGACCGGCCTCGCGCCGGAGACCGAGAGATCGTTGACCGTGCCGTTCACCGCCAGCTCGCCGATCGAGCCGCCCGGGAATCGCAGCGGCTTGACGACGTAGGAATCGGTCGTGATCGCCAGCTCGAGCCCCTCGATCTCCACGAGCCCGGCGTCGCCCATCTCGCCCAGGGCGTCCGAGCCGAAGGCGGGAACGAACACACCCTCGATCAGCCCCTGCGTCGCCTTGCCGCCGGCGCCGTGGGCCATGTTGATCTTCTCGTCGCGGAACTTCTTCTGCTTGCCGCGGGCGGTCTCGATGATCCCGAGGATCTTCTGCTCGCGCTCGGAAACGGTCGGAGTGCTCCGCGGGGCATCGGGCCCCGCACTCTGGGCCTGGCCAGTGGCCTGGAGCCCCTGGTAACCGCTCGCGCTTCGCCCTTCGCTCATCACACCACTTCCCGCTCGCGCGCGAAGCGGCCGTAATTGTAATAGGCGGCGCAGGCGCCCTCGGAGGAGACCATGCAGGTCCCGATCGGACGCTCGGGCGTGCAGGCGGTGCCGAAGACCTTGCACTCCCAGGGCTTGATCACGCCCTTGAGCACCTCGCCGCACTGGCACGCCTTCGGGTCCGCGACGCGCACGCCGGGCACGGAGAAGCGCCGCTCGGCGTCGAGATCCGCGTAGGCCTCCGACAGCTTCAAGCCGCTGTGGGAGATGAAGCCGAGCCCGCGCCACTCGAAGTGCGGCCGCAGCTCGAACACCTCCGCCATGACCTCGAGCGCACGTGTGTTGCCCTCGTAGGGCACCACACGCTTGTACTGGTTCTCCACCTCGCAGCGGCCGTCGGCGAGCTGGCGCAGGATCATCACGATCGCCTGGAGGATGTCCAGCGGCTCGAATCCGGCCACGGCGACCGGCTTGCCGTAGTCGGCCGGGATGAACTCGAACGGGCGCGCACCGACCACGGTCGAGACGTGGCCGGGCCCGATGAACCCGTCCAGGCGGAGGTCGGGTGACTCGAGCAGTGCCCGCAGCGGCGGCACGATCGTCACATGGCTGCACATGCAGGAGAAGTTGGTGATGCCCTCGGCCCGGGCGCGCTTCAGCGTCAGCGCCGTCGAGGGCGCCGTCGTCTCGAACCCGATTGCGAAGAACACGACCTCACGGTCCGGGTTCTGCTTGGCGATCCGGAGCGCGTCCAGCGGCGAGTAGACCATCCGGATGTCGGCGCCGGCCGCCTTGGCCTCGAGCAGGCTGCCGTTCGATCCCGGCACGCGCATCATGTCGCCGAAGCAGGTGAAGATCACGCCCTCCTCGTGGGCGAGCGCGATCCCGTCGTCGACCCGGCCCATCGGGATCACGCAGACCGGGCAGCCGGGCCCGTGCACCAGCTCGACGTTCGCGGGCAGGAGGTCGTCGACGCCGTACTTGTAGATCGAGTGCGTGTGGCCGCCGCAGACCTCCATCACCTTGTAATGGCGGCCCGGCTCGACCAGGGAGAGGATCTCGCCGGCCAGCGCCTGCCCGAGGTCGGCGTCCCGGAACTCGTCGACGTACTTCACGCTGCCGCCCCCTGCGTCGCCGTGGCGAGAGCGGCGATGGCCGTGCCGGCGTGGACGAGAATCCGGTCGCCCTGGGTCACGGGCTCGACCAGGGCGATCTCCACGGTGTGCCGCCGGCCATCGTCGTCAGCACACAGCGCGAGGCAGCGCCGGTCGTCGACCTCGACCACGACCATCGGGACTCCGTCATCGCCACACGTGATGCAGTGAGCCGCATCGCACGAGGGCCCCGATGTGTGCCCGAGCGTCACTCGATCACGCTGGCTTTCAGCTCCTCGAGCTCCTGCTCGTAGTCGGCGCCCATCCGCTCGAGCAGGTCGCGCGTCGCGCGGGCCTCATCCTCGTCGACCTGTGAGATCGCGAAGCCGACGTGGATCAGCACCCAGTCGCCGGGGCCGATCCCCTCGCCGTCGGTGTCGAGCAGACCGATGTTGACGTTGCGCCTGACCCCGGCGACATCGACCTTGGCGATCCGATTCGCCGGGTCGACAATCTCCAGAACTTGACCGGGAATCGCCAAGCACATGGGTGTGGTGTCTCCTTACTCCTCGTCCTGCCCGCAGGTCGCAACATACCCGGCACTCGCCCTCGAGGTCAATAGACCGGGACAGAGGTCGTTCTACCACTGCACCGGATGCCCGTGGCCACGTCGGTAACGTCAGTTACCGGACTGATCCGTAATCCAACATACGACGACAGACGCTTTTGGAGACCGACCGCGCGAGGCGTAGACTCCCGCCGGAGTCGGTCGTTCGGAGAGACGGAGAGACTCGGCGTTGTCGATCGAAGCCAGAGGGGATGATGGGCAGCCTCAACCGCGGTGGTCGCACCGTGGGGACAAGCCGGAATCAAGGCCGCTGTATGCCTACGTGCTCGACGCCGATGACGATCTCGCGCAGGAGTTCGACCAGCGCATGCGGATCGCCGCACGGCAGCTTGCCACCGCCCGTGTGCTCGACGCCGGCGTCGGCCGCTGTGACCTGACGCCGTGGCTGGAGGCGGCCGGCGACGGGCCCGGGCTGCTGATCCTGGACGGGCTGATGGCGTTGGACACGTGCGTCGCGGCCCGGACGGCGACCGAGCTCGTCGGCGCGGGCGATCTGCTGCTGCGCTCGAATGCGCGCCCCGACGACATGCTCGAGCAGACCACCGCGTGGCGCGTGCTGTGCCAGGCGCGGCTGGCGCTGCTCGACGCCGAGTTCTCCGAGCGCGTGCGGGCGTGGCCCCAGATCGGGCAGGCACTCCTGCGCCGGGTCGGCCGGCGGGCCGCCGAGCTCGACGTGCTGCGGGCGATCAGCAGCCAGCCGCGGCTCGAAGTCCGGCTGGTGCTCGTTCTCTGGCACCTCGCCTCCCGTTGGGGCCGGGTCGATCCATCCGGGATCCGCCTGGCGCTCCCGCTCACCCATCGCCTGCTCGGGCAGCTCGTGGGCGCCGAGCGCCCCTCGATCTCGCACGCGCTCGGTCGGCTCGCGCAGGCCGGCCTCGTCACCGGCTCCGCCGGCGACCTGCACCTCCACGGGACCGTGGAGCGGCACCTCGAGTGCCTGATCGAGCGGACCGGGACCGTCGGCATCGGACAGCCGTCGGAGCAGAACCGGCCGTCGCGAGGTCGATTCGCATCGACGGCATGACGGTCCGCGGCAGAACCGCGGCCGCCCGAGGATGCTGAGCCGGTGACCGAGTTCCTCCACGCCCAGGCCCGCCGGGAACGACGCCCGATCCACGTGATCTGGATGACGAGCGGCCTCGGGTGCGATGGGGACTCGATCTCCATGACCGCCGCCACGAACCCGAGCCTCGAGGATCTCCTGCGCGGCTGCATGCCCGGGATGCCGCCGCTGATCATGTACAACCCGATGTTCGCCTACGAGACGGGCGAGGACTTCATGCGCCCGTGGCACGAGGCCGCCGCAGGCCGGCTCGACCCGTTCATCCTCGTCCTCGAGGGCTCGGTGCCCAACGAGGAGATCAGCGGCGAGGGACACTGGGCGGCGCTCGGCTGCGATCCGATGACCGGCGAGCCGATCCGCACGAACACCTGGATCGATCGGCTCGCGCCGCGAGCCGCGGCGCTGCTCGCGATGGGCACCTGCGCGGCCTACGGCGGGGTCCCCGCGATGCGCAACAACCCGACCGGCGCCATGGGCCTGCGCGACTACCTCGGCGCCGACACCACCTCCCGGCTCGGGATCCCGATCATCAATCTCCCGGGCTGCCCCGTGCAGCCGGACAACGTGACCCAGACGCTGCTCAGCCTGGTGCTGCAGCTGGCCGGCATGGGACCGGGCCTCGAGCTCGACGAGCAGGGCCGCCCGGCCCGGATCTTCGGCCGGACCGTGCACGAGATCTGCGATCGCGCCGGGCTGGCCGAGAACGGCAAGTTCGCGCGCGGCTACGGCGACGGGCGCTGCCTGGTCAAGCTCGGCTGCAAGGGCCCCGTCGTCAAGTGCAACGTGCCCATGCGGGGTTGGATCAACGGCGTCGGCGGCTGCCCCAACGTGGGCGGGATCTGCATGGCCTGCACGATGCCCGGATTCCCCGACGCCTACATGCCGTTCATGGAGTCCGACAGGGCCGCGAAGCTGTACGCCAGGACGGCGCGCTACAGCTACGGGCCGATGGTCCGGTACCTCCGCGGGCGCCGCATGCGCCACGATTTCGACGTCGAGCCGCGCTGGCGGCGGCGCGCGCGGGAACCGACGTCCGGCTACGTGCCGCGCTGGTAGGCCCGGCCGCATCGCGATCGCGGCACTTGCCGTGCGGGTGGGCGGCGCGCCGGGTCACGATCGCCGCCGTCACCACCGCGGCCGATCTGCGCTCACGCCGAGACAGAGCGGGCCTATCGAGCTCCGCCGATGGGTCGCGGGCAGCGTCTAACCTCTGGGCATACGACCGGACGGAGGAAACGCATGCCAGTCAAGCTCCATCGGTGCGGCATCACCTGGGTCAACATCTCGGCCCACCCTTGCTACAAGGTCCAGAAGGCGCTCGACGACGCCGGGGTCGAGTACGAGATCGTCAAACATCCGACGTTCCCGCGCTCGAAGCGCACGGACGTCATCGAGCTCACCGGTCAGAACCTGCTGCCGGTGATCGAGCTCCGGGACGGGACCGTGATTCGCAAGGAGTCCAAGGACCTCATCGCGATGATCGAAGCCGGCGAGGTCGGCGAGGTCGGCGCCTCGGCGCCCGCCCCGTGAGGCTTCTTCACCAACTTTTACGCGCACACGCGATCATTTCGTGATGCCGAAAGTGCTCGTGGTCGATGACGAACCCGCCGTCAGGCGCGCGCTCGAGCGCGCGCTCCGGCTCGACAGCTACGAGGTCGCGCTGGCCGCCGACGGCGAAGAGGCACTCGACGCGCTCGCGTCCTCGCCCGCCGACGCCGTGATCCTCGACGTCGCGATGCCGCGACTCGACGGGCTCGAGGTGTGCCGGCGGATGCGCCAGGCGGGCGACCGCACCCCCGTGCTGATGCTCACCGCCCGGGACGCGATCGACGACCGCGTGCTCGGGCTCGACGTCGGAGCCGACGACTACCTGGTCAAGCCGTTCGCGCTGCGAGAGCTCCAGGCTCGGCTCCGGGCGCTGCTGCGGCGCGCCGGTGACGGCACCGACGGCGAGACGCTCACCTACGCCGACCTGGTGCTGGACCCGGTCGCCCACGAGGTCCGCCGCGGCGACCGGCTGATCGAGCTGTCACGGACCGAGTTCCTGCTGCTCGAGCTGTTCATGCAGCACCCCCGGCAGGTCCTGACGCGGTCCACGATCTTCGAGCGCGTCTGGGGCTACGACTTCGGCCCGACCTCCAACGCCCTCGGTGTGTACATGGGCTATCTGCGGCGCAAGACCGAGGCGGGCGGCGAGCCGCGCCTGCTGCACACGGTGCGCGGGGTCGGCTACGTCCTGCGGGATTAGCCGGGGTCTCGATGCCGCTGCGCCGCAGAATCGCGATGGCCGCCGCAGCGGCCGTGGCGATCGCGATCCTGCTCGTCGCGGCCGTCTCCTACCTCGTCCTCCGCTCGCAGCTCCGCAGCCAGGTGGACGGCGCGCTCCAGGGCCAGGCGCTGCTGACGGAGCGGTACGGCCCGCGCGCGCTCGAGGGCAGCGTCCCGGGGCTCCCGCCCAGCGAGGGCGGGGCCGCGCCGTACATGCAGATCGTCGGTGCCGACGGCACGATCCAGACGGGGTCCGGCGACACCGTGCTACCGGTCGATGCGTCCGTGCGGGCGATCGCGCAGGCCGGCGCCGGCGCCGTGTTCGAGGACGTCCACGTCAACGGCGTCCACCTCCGGCTCTACACGTTCGGCCTGCCCGGCGGGGCGGTTCAGCTCGCGCGCCCGCTCTCGAGCGTCGACCACGTGCTCGCTCATGTCCGGCTGATCCTGCTGTTGCTCTGCCTGGGCGGGGTCGCACTCGCCGCCGCGCTCGGCCGTCTCGCCGCGCGGCGGGTGCTGGCGCCGCTGGCGGAGGTGGCGCAGACGGCCCAGCACATCGGCGAGACGGAGGATCTCTCGAGCCGGATCGCGATCCGCGCCGACGACGAGGTGGGTCAGCTCGCGACCCGCTTCAACGCGATGCTCGAGCGGCTCGAGCACTCACGCGACGAGCTGGACGAATCGGTGCGCGCGCAACGACAGCTCGTCGCCGACGCGTCGCACGAGCTCCGCACCCCGGTCACGAGCCTGCGCACCAACGTCGAGGTACTGCTCGCCGGCGGCGAGCTGCAGCCCGAGGACCGCGACCGGCTGCTCGCCGACGTGGTCGAGCAGAGCGAGGAGCTGAGCGCGCTCGTCGGCGATCTGATCGAGCTTGCCCGCGGAGACGAGCCGAGCGGCACGCCGGAGGATGTCCGGCTCGACGGCGTGGTGGCCGAGTCCATCGCCCGCGCGCGGCGCAACGCACCTGGGATCCACTTCGAGGCCAAGCTACAGCCCTTCATCGTCGAGGGCGTGCCCGAGCGGCTCGGGCGCGCGATCAACAACCTGCTCGACAACGCGTCCCGCCATTCCGACCCTGACGGCACGGTCGAGGTCACCGTCGACACCGATGGCGTGCTCGTCCGCGATCACGGTCCCGGGATCGCCCCGGGCGATCTCCCCTACGTGTTCGACCGCTTCTTCCGCGGCGAGAACTCGCGCGGGCGTCAGGGCAGCGGCCTCGGTCTGGCGATCGTGCGACAGGTGGCCGAACAGCACGGCGGCTCGGCCAGCGCGACCAACGCTCCCGACGGCGGGGCGGTGTTCCGACTCGAGCTGCCCAACATGCCCGCCGAGCGGCCGGGATCGCACCTCCACGAGCACGAACATCCCGAGCGCGTCGACGCGCTGTGGTGAGGGGCCGGCGCGGACGCGCTGTGCTGACGTGCCCGGCCGGCGCGACTCGCCCGGCCGCCGGCGTGCTCAGCCGGGTCAGATGCGCCGGCGCGCGATCCGGGCCTGACGCGCGCTGAGGAAGCGCCGCCGCAGCAGCCAGAAGGTGATGCCGAACACCGGCACGACGCCGAGCAGGAACAGCGTCCGGTTCCGCGTGTGCGGAAACAGCAGCACGAGCGCGAGCTCGAGGCCGACCGCGGGCACCGCGGCCAGCAGGCTGGCGTGTGAGCGATAGCCGGTGAAATGCTCGCGCGCGGTGACCTCGATCACGCCGAGCGCGCAGACGACGAAGCCGACGACAAGCGCGGCGCTCCCGCCCGTGACGACGCCGACGATGAAGGCGATCGCACCGACGAGAATCATGAGCTCGGAGATCGGCAGCCCGCCGAACGGGCTCACCGGGCGCTCCCCGAGGGGGTCCATACGGGACGCGCGGGTGCTGCGCTGCTCCCGGCGGGCGGCGGCCTCCTTCTCGGCCCGCTGGTCGCGGCGTGGCGAGGGGACCGCGCGCGGGGCGGTGCTGGGGTTGCGTCGCTTGCGCTTGGACTTTTGGGCCGCCACGGTGGCGCGAGGATAGTGACCGCGTGTGCCCACCCGTCGCCACCGGTCCCGAACGTGACTAGCATTGCCCCATGAGAGGGCAGCGGCCGCTTGAGCTCATCCTGGCGCGGAACCTGTTGTCCAGCATCTCCACGCCCGCTTTTCTCGTCGGCGAAGAAGGGGTATTGCTGTTCTACAACGAAGCCGCCGGAGCCCTGCTCGGGCGACGGTTCGAGGAGAGCGGGACGATGACCGCGACAGAGTGGACGACCGAGTTCGGTCCTTTCGGCGAGGACGAGCAGCCGCTGCCCTACGACGAGATCCCGCTCACCATCGCGCTGCGGCAAAATCGCCCGTCGCATGGGACGTTCCGCATCCGTCATGCCGGCGGCGCCCACCAGGACATCGCCGCCAGCGCGATCCCGATCGTCGGCGCGGGCGGGACAAGCGGTGCGATAGTCATCTTCTGGCCGTTGGCGGAGAGCGAGGAAGAGGAGGCGCAATGAGGCTCAAGATCTGGGGTGCTCGGGGGTCGATTCCCGCACCGGGACCGGAGACGATGCGCTACGGGGGCAACACCTCCTGCGCCGAGCTGACCCTAAGCGACGGCAGCACGCTGATCCTCGATGCCGGTACCGGGATCCGCAACCTGGGGCTGGCGCTGCCACGCGTCGAGCAGCCGATCCACATTCTGCTCACGCACCTTCACCTCGATCACATCCAGGGCCTGATGTTCTTCGCCCCCGCCTTCCGTCCCGAGGCCGAGATCATCATCTGGGGGCCGCCCTCGCCTGAGGCGTCGCTGCGCGACCGCATCGCCCGCTACATCTCCGCGCCGCTGGCGCCGGTCGAGGTGCGCGAGCTGCCGTCGCTGATGTCGTTCCGCGAGGCGGAGCCGCTGGAGTGGAACATCGGGCCGGCGCGCATCCGCGCACAGGCGGTCAATCATCGCGGGCCCACGCTCGGCTACCGGATCGAGGAGGGCGACACGTCGCTCTGCTACATCCCCGATCACGAGCCCGGGCTCGGCGCACCGTTGGCGGAGCTCGAGGACGACTGGATCTCCGGCTTCGAGCTCGCTCGCGGCGCCTCGATGCTGATGCACGACTGCCAGTACACCGACGAGGAGTACCTCAACCATCTGGGCTGGGGCCACTGTCCGGTGTCCGACGCGCTCGGCTTCGGTCACCGGGTCGGGGCCGAGCGACTGCTGCTGTTCCATCACGACCCGCTCCACTCCGACGAGTTCCTCGACCGGATGGGCGCCGACGTGATGCGCCGCTGGCGGGAGCTCGGCGGCGATCCGGACGAGATCGAGCTCGCCGCCGAGCGGCACGAGCTGACCGTCGCCGCCGCGACCCGGCAGGCGACGCCGACCGGCTGAGGGACGCCCTGACCGGCTCCCGGCTCGCCGGCTGCGCCGCGGCCGGCCTGGCGCTGGCGGCGGCGCTGGTGAGCGGAGGCTGCGGCTCCACCCACCCCGGCCCGTCGTCGAGCGCCCCCGCCGCCTCGGCGCCGCTGGCGCCCGACCAGCTCCCGATTCCGGCCGGGCGCGGGCCGCGCTATCGGCTCCCGGCCGTCTCGCCCGCCGTCGCCCGCCGTGCGCCGGTGGCCGGCCTGCGCTGCGCCACCACGCACCCGTCCGTCTACGGCATCCACCTCGAGCTCTACGCGCAGCGGCTCGTGGTGCCGATCCCCGCCGGGATCGGCGTGGCCCCGCCGCAGCGCCGCCGCGGCGCCTACGTCCTCGGGGGCGCCTGCTCCTATGCGCTGCGGACGTTCGAACCCACGGGCGTGGTCGTGGTCGACCGGCTCGGCGGCGCGCGGGTGCCTCTGCTCGGCGGGTTGTTCGCCGTATGGGGACAGCCGCTGTCGCGCGGGCGCGTGGCCGGATTCCGCGGCCCCGTGGCGGTGTTCGTCGACGGCCGGCGCTGGGCCGGGATGCCGTATTCGATCCCCCTGCTTCGCCACGCCGAGATCGTGCTGCAGATCGGCGGCGAGCTCCCGCCGCACCCCACGTATCTGTTCCCGCCCGGGTTGTGAGCGCGGCGAACGCGGCCACCGCCGGCGGTTATCGCCTCCCCACCCTCCGCGGATAACCTCCGACCGATGCGACCGATGCGCCACCGCCTCGCCGCCGCCATCGTGGCCGTGCTCGCCGCGCTCGCCCTCGTCCCGGTCGGGGCGCTCGCCGACGGCGACCCGGCAAGTGACGTGCTGCTCGGCGAGAATGTCTTCTACCCGTACTCACCGCCCGTGTCCGGCGCCCTGCAGCAGTCGCTCAACCAGGCGACCGCGGCGGCCAAGAAGGCTGGGTTCCCGATCAAGGTGGCACTGATCGCCTCGCCGGTTGACCTGGGCGTGATCCCCGACCTGTTCGGCAAGCCCCAGAAGTACGCCGACTTCCTGGTGCAGGAGATCAGCTTCCAGACCAAGCAGCAGCTGCTCGTGGTGATGCCGGCAGGCTTCGGCAGTGCCGGGCTCGGCGGCGCGGCCACCGCCGAGGTGGCCAAGCTGACGCCGCCGGCGGGCAAGACCTCGGATGACCTCGCCCGCGCCGCGCTCTCGGCGGTCTCGAAGCTGGCCGCAGCCGCGGGACATCCGATCTCGGGCGGCTCCTCCGGCGGGGGCGGAGCCGGCTCCACGGTGCTGCTGATCGCGCTGATCGTGGCCGCGCTGGCCGTGGCCGCGGTGTTGCTGGCGCTCCGCCGGCGACCCGCCGCCAAGGGACCGGACCGGGCTGCGTCCTAGACCTGCTCGGCGGGGCGGATCAGTCCCACCGCCGGCGCCCGGCGCGCAGCGCGCGCAGCTCCGAGACGCCGTAGGGCTCCTCGCGCTCCGGGCCGTGGCCGTCGGCGCCGGGAAGCAGGCGGACCGGGAGCTCGTGCTCACGCAGTGCGCCCGAGCTGTCGAGGGTGAAGCGCACGACGCGCGCGCCCGGGCGCGACGCGACGCATTCGGCCGGCTCGGTGCCTGCGAACACGAGCCCGGCCCCGTCGTCCGCGGCGTAGCCCGGCGGCAGCGCTCCGGTGAGCACCGCCGAGCGATAGATGGGCAGGCGTTCAGCCTCGCCGTCGAGGTGGACCGAGAGGCTGCCCGGGAGCAGGCCCATGCCGAGCACGGGCTCGGGTACGCCGCCGCTCTTGCTCACCCCGGCCTCGAACCAGCACATCGCCCCGGCGCTGAGGCCGGCGAGGACGACGCCGCGCTCCCAGGCTGTGCGCATCGCCTTGTCCACGCCGTGCTCGCGCCACACGGCCAGCATGTTGCGCATCGAGCCGCCGCCGACGTAGATCGCATCCTGGGCCAACAGGTGCTCGACCGGATCGATCCGGTCGCGGCCGAGATGGAACAGGGACACGGTGCTCGGCTCGCACGGCCAGGCGCCGTAGCGCTCGTAAAACCGCGTCACCTGATCGGTCGGGTCCCCGCTGGCCGTGGGCAGGAAGCAGATCTTCGGCACCGGCCGGCCGGTCAGCGTGAGCACCAAGCGGTCGAGCGCAGGCTCGCGCTCCATCGTGAAGCCACCGCCGCCCATCGCCAGGATCCGGCGCCGGTCACCGCTCTGGGAAACACCCGGCATCCCTCGCCAGGATGCCTGAACCGGCCGCTGGGTGCAGGGTGCCCGCGATCGCGACGCGGTCACGCCGCGATCGCTTCGCCCGGCAACGAGGCGCCGGGGTCGGGCGCCGTCAACGCGGACGCGGGGCAGCCGAGGAAGCGCACCGGGAGCTCGCGCTCGCGCACGCCGCCACTCCCGTCTTCGGACAGATGAACCGCGCGCGCAGCGCGCCGCGAGGACACGACCTCAGCCAGCTCGGTCCCGACGAAGTGCAGCGCCGCGCCGTCACCCGCCCCGTAGCCCTGCGGCATGCCGGCGGCGACGGCGTCATGGAAGGCGGCCCGCCGGCCGGGCTCGTCCTCGTAGTGGACGGCGTTGCTCCAGGGCAGGAACCCGAGCGCCTCGATCGATCGCGGCGGACCTTCGTGAAACGCGCTGACCGCGTGCGAGAACCAGCACAGGGAACCCGCCGAGCCGCCGCACAGGACGACTCCGGCGCGCCACGCCTCGCGCAGGACATGGTCGATCCCGTGCGCGCGCCAGGTGCCGAGCAGCGACACGAGGCTGCCGCCGCCGACGTAGACCAGGTCCTGAGCGAGCAGGTGCGCCCGGGGATCACCGACGCCCGTCTCGCGCCGGAACAGGGAGATGTGCGACGGCTCGCAGCGCGAGGCGGCGAAGGCACGGTAGAACCGAACCACGTAGTGGTCGGCATCGCCGCTCGCGGTCGGCAGGAAGCACACCCGGGGCCGCTCGGCGCCGGTGAGCGAGAGGACGTGGTCATCGAGCAGAGTGTTGCCCCACTCCATCGAAAACCCCCCACCTCCGAACGCCACGATCTGAGGCGGTCGTGAACGCATGCTGGAACGGTAGGCCGGAGGCCCGGTCGCGGTCATTGGCCCGATGTCCAAACTTGTGCCGGCGCCCTGCGCCGTCGAAAACGCTGCTAATCGCGGGTGCGCGGGAGCCGGGGCGCCTGGCCGTGGTGACGACGTTCCCCGCCGGCACGATCCCGGGCTCCGGTGCCATGGGATGCGACGGACCCCATGGCGGCCGGGAACTACCTCTGGTGCCTGCCCCGCGACGGCGACGAGCGGCGGTTGCCGCCCGAGCGACGGGCCCCGGAGGCGGCGTACGGCCGGCCCCCCGCGGCGGGAGTGTGGCCACCGGCGCCGGGAGCGTGGCTCGCCGTCGCGACAGACCGACCCGCGGGGAACGGACCGCGCGTCGTGAGCCCGTGGTCGAGTCCGAGCTGGCCGGCGAGACGGACGACCTCGGTCCGCTGCTCGGGCGAGAGCAGAGTGATCCCGATCCCGTCGCGGCCGGCGCGGCCGGTGCGCCCGACGCGATGCACGTAGCCGTCGCGATCCTCGGGCGGGTCGTAGTTGATCACGTGGGAGATCCGGTCGACGTCGATTCCGCGCGCGGCGACGTCGGTCGCGACGAGCGTGTCGACGTGTCCGGCCTCGAACCGGGCCAGGGCGCGTTCGCGCTGCCCCTGGGTCTTGTCCCCGTGCATCGCAACGGCCTCGACGCCATGGCGGCCGAGGCGCTTGACGAGCCGATCGGCGCCGCGCTTGGTGCGCACGAACACCAGCGCGAGGTCGCGCTCGCGCTTCAACTCGCGGACGAGCGCCTCGAGGCGGTCGGCATGGTCGATCTCGACGAAGCGGTGACTGACCACGCCGTTGGACACCGCGGGCTCGGGGTCGTGCTCGCGCCGAACGGCGTCGCGAGTGAAAGCGCCGGCGACCTTGCCGTTCGCACCCTCGAGCGTGGCGGAGAAGAACAGCGTCTGGCGCTCGGGCGGGCATTGGTCGACGATCCGCTGCACGGCGGGCAGAAAACCCATGTCGAGCATCCGGTCGGCCTCGTCGAGGACGAGGATCTGGACCCGGTTCAGGCTGAAGGCACGGCGCTCGATCAGGTCCTCGAGCCGTCCCGGCGTCGCGACCAGGATGTGCGAGCGGGCCGCGTCGCGTGACTGCTTGTGCAGCCCGACGCCGCCGTAGACGGCGGTCACACGGAGCGCACGAGCGTGGGCGACGGCGTGCATCTCATCCGCGATCTGGGAGACCAGCTCTCGCGTGGGAGCGAGGATCAGCGCCGCGGGGCGCGGATCGGTCGCCTCGATGCTGTCGACCATCGGGACGGCGAACGCGAGCGTCTTGCCCGACCCGGTGGGTGAGCGCACGAGCACGTCGCGGCCGGCGAGGACGTCGCCGATCACCAGCTGCTGCACGGGGAAAGGCTCGTTGATGCCGCGGCGCCTCAGGGCGTCCTGCACGGCGCCGGACACGCCGAGCTCGGCAAATGACTGCATGGACATCGGTACTCCTTCACAGCGGCATCGGGCCGCGTACGGTTTCGGGAGGCTGTGGCTGACCCGAACCGCTTTCCTGCGGGACCCAAGCAAGCTGCCTCGCGGCCGGCGTCGCCGACCGCAAACCAGAAGCTAGCAGGCGGCGAGTTATCCTGGCCGTGTGGGCCGCGGCGCCGCCGCGCTCGAGGACTACAAGCGCGAGCGCAACGCCGTCAGCATCGACGGCCCGCCGGCGGTCGATCCCGCGCCAGCACCTCACGGGTGAGGATCGCCAGCGTGGCCGGCTCCGGCCTCAGCGCGGGGTGAACCTCGAGTTGCAGTGGCGCCGGATGACGGGCAAGCCACGGCGCCAGCTCGCCCCAGGGGACCGTGCCGGCTCCCGGTGCGAGGTGCAGATCGAGCTTGACCGGCTCGATGCCTCCCGCCCGCAGCGCATCGGACCGGCCGGCGAAGTTGTCGTGGAGGTGGAACACGATCACGCGGTCGAGCACCGGCTCGATCAGCTCGCCCAGCTCGCAGCCGGCCAGCCCGGCCGCGATGTGGGCATGGCCGACGTCGAGGCACATGCCGATGTGGCGGCTGTCGAGCCGGCGGACGAGGTCATACACCGCAAGCGGGTTGTGGGAGGCGAGCTCGACACCCGGGTACACGGGCGCCAGGTTCTCGATCGCGATCCTGACCCCGACCGCCTCGGCCCGGCGACCCAGGCGACGCAGCGAGCGCTCCTCGTCGCCGAGGCGCGTGCGAAGGCCGGGGTCGCCGATCGGGCGCTGGGCGCCGTGATAGACGATCAGCCCGGCGCCGGCGATCGCCGCGTACCGGAGCGTGCCGTCGAGCTGGGCGTCGGTGAGATCGGTGCCGGCCATCAGATCATCGGGCGCGTGGATGATCAGGTTCAGCCCGGTCAGCTCGAGTTGATCGCGCAGCGCGCCGGCGTGCGCCTGCACCAGGGCGTCGTCGCTCAGCAGCCGCCGCGCACCGATCCGCACCTGGACGTGGCTGAAGCCGGCCGCCTCGTAGGACTTCAGCCGCGGCGGGGTCGGCCACCAACCCGCGGGTTGGTCGAGTCCGAGCCGGCCTTCGAGGTAGACCTCACGCAGCTCGGGCGGCGCGTCCGACAGGCCCGGGGTGTGTCCACCGCGCGCGGGGCGTGTCGTGGCCATACCGGCACGCTAGGGCCGCCCGCGCAGCGCCGTGTTGGTTTTCTGTGACGGTCAGGTCGCGAACACGGGACCGTCACAAATGACCGCCCACGGCGCCGTACCCTTGAGTCCTCTCTCCGTATCGGGCCGGTCGCCAACACGCGGCCGGCCCTTTTTTTCAGGCCGGGTGAGAGGCGTCGGCGAACTCGCGGAACAGGCCGGTGACGACGAACACCACCTGCTCGGCGATGTCGACCGTGTTGTCACCGACCCGTTCGAGGCAGCGCGCGACCAGGATCATGAACATCGCCCACTCGCGCGTATCGACGTCGTCGCCGATCTCCACCGCGCGGCGGAAGATCTCGCGGTTGAGCCGGTTGATCTCGGAGTCCTGGCGCACGAGATCCTGAGCGAGGCCGACGTTGCGCGACGCGAACGCCTCCTTGGCCTGCGAGAGCTGCGAGCGGGCCAGCTGGCCCATGCGCTCGATCGCGTCGAGGATGTCCTTGTCCTTGGGGGACTCGTAGCCCGACAGCGGGACCAGCTTGGCGATGTTCACGCACTGATCGCCCATCCGCTCGATGCAGCGGATCACGTGCAGCAATGCCGCGACGATCCGCAGGTCGGTGGCGACCGGGGTCTGGAGCGCCAGCAGCGACAGGATCCCCTGGTGCACCTCGAGGTAGCGGCCGTCGATCAGGTCATCGTCGGCGACGACCATGCCGGCGAGCTCGACGTCCTGGTAGCCGACCGCCTCGAGCGCCCGGTCGAGCGCGGTGATGACGAGGTCAAGGCCGCCCAGCGCCTGGACCTCGAGCTGCTTGAGCGCCTCGCGGAAGTTGTGCCGTGTCTCTTGCATTGCTCTCCCTAGCCGAACTTGCCGGTCACGTAGCGCTCCGTGCGTTCGTCCTTGGGCCTGGTGAAGATCTCCTGCGTCGGGGCGTGCTCGATCAGCTCGCCGTCGAGCATGAACACGGTCGTCTTCGACACGCGGGCGGCCTGCTGCATGTTGTGGGTCACGATCACGATCGTGTAGCGCTCCTTGAGCTCGTCGATCAGCTCCTCGACCTTGAGCGTGGCGACCGGGTCGAGCGCCGAGCACGGCTCGTCCATCAGGATCACCTCGGGCTCGACGGCGATCGTCCGGGCGATGCACAGGCGTTGCTGCTGGCCGCCCGAGAGTCCCATCCCCGGCTCGCCCAACCGGTTCTTGACCTCGCCCCAGAGCCCGACCGCGCGCAACGAGCGGTGGACCGTCTCGCGCAGGTTCTCGCTCTTGGTCCCGGTCAGCTTCAGCCCGGCGGCCACGTTGTCGAAGATCGACATGGTCGGGAACGGGTTCGGCTTCTGGAACACCATCCCGATCAGGCGCCGGACGGATGTCACGTCCACGTCGGCGCCGTATACGTCGAGGTCGTCGAGTGTCACGCTGCCCTCCGCGTGGGCACCGGGGATCTCCTCGTGCATCCGGTTGATGCAGCGAACCATCGTCGACTTGCCGCACCCCGACGGCCCGATGATCGCCGTGACCTCGTTGGGCGGGAAGACGATGTCGACGCCCTTGACCGCTTCCTGCTTGCCGTAGAAGGCCTTCAGGCCCTTGACCTGGATCGCGTGTCCGGCGCCCTCACGGACCCCGATCGCCGACGTGTCAGGCGCTTCGTCCTTCGCATCCTTCTGCTCCGAGGGGCCCCCCGCAGTGGACATGTCGGTCGCTTCCTTACTCGTGGTGTCACGTGAGATCATGCCAGGCTGCTCCTTCGCGAGATAGCGCGGGCGATCAGGTTGAGGATCAGCACCAGCGCCACCAGCGTCAGGGCGGCGCCCCACGCGCGGTTGACGACCTCGGCCCGCGGGGAGAGGATGTCGTTGTAGATCTGCAGCGGCAACGCGTTCATCTGGCTGTTGAGATTGGCCGTGACGGCAAACGCCCCGGCCGTGGTGAACAGCAGCGGCGCGGTTTCGCCCATGCCACGCGCCACGGCCAGCAGTGAGCCGGTGACGAGCCCCGTGCGGGCGGTCGGCAGCAC